>ERZ779637.1229-NODE-1229-length-11307-cov-7.774085_pt1 | contig 11307 bp, 9 predicted proteins | sample MGYA00514196_ERZ779637 | MGnify/ENA primary metagenome ERZ779637 (study PRJEB29562, sample SAMEA4376700) | mouse gut metagenome | isolation source: Cecum | study: EMG produced TPA metagenomics assembly of the A DSS colitis mouse model was used to assess the... | reverse complement strand
AAATGCCTCTCCATTGTCGTCCGCTTTCATCAATCTATCGCTGATTAGCCAAAGTTCTTTTCTTTTAAAGGTCTTTAACATCTGATAGATTGTTCGTGCAATCCAGCCACGGAAAACTTTTCTATCCCACTTTGACAGCATTTCTCTTTGAAAGTTTCCCTCACACACTACAATCTTTCTCTTTCCAGCAACCTTTGAAAAACAAATCAGATTATTACAGTACGTCAACAAAACCCCATTCTCATATAGATAACTGCTCTTAAGCTGATTGCTAAGTGGAAAAAATTTTCCAAACCAAATATGTTTTATCAAAATATTGGTATTTTGACAGTGCCAGTATGCTTGTAATTCTGCTTTTTCTGGCAAAATATCTCGTTCCATGCAAAATCGAAATCGCAAATGCTCTTGTTCCAGAGGTGTTATCCAAAGCGCTTCTAAACTAATATTTTCATTTCTAGCTTTCAAGATTAACTTTGCATTTACACATTGTTGTAAATCGCCTTTGACACACCCTTCTATTAAAATCTGTCTTGGCAAAATTTCAATAAACTCATAAAACAATCGAATACTACTATCGTCTTGTTGCTTTTTTAATGAAATAACTTCTATTTTACAATTGTTATCCATGTTCTTTTGTTCCCAGATAATTTTGTCTTCGATAGATTGCAGTGCCTGTATAATCAATTGTTTATAATATAATTCCTCTTTCTGGTCAAGAATGCCAACTTCCACAAGCGGACGCTCTATAATGCGCCACTGCAAATCATACATGCAAGTATACTGCACAAAATAAGGTATTTTTCCTTTTTTTGCGGCAGCGTTTTTTAGCGATTTTAAAATAAAATTCTCCATATAAGGCACATAATAACAAGAACTTTTTCTTCCTGTATCAATTGCCGAATCTCCCGAATCCCGTTTTCGATACCAATATTTAGTTTGACAGACAATGCCATATGCCATTTTATCCAACAGAATGTCAATTAAAAGCTGCGCATCTTCCGCATATGCCAATCTTGTGTCAAAACACCGATTTTTTATACAATCATATTTCACCAAGACACTACTCATTGACAGTTGAATATTGTTGTATTGCTTTTCTAAGTCCACAATTCTAGTTTTATGAAATTTGTAGTTTAATGGGTGTGTGCCACTGCTACCATAATACTGGAGTGGGATTGCAACCAAATCTATTTTGTTTGCATTTCTTTTTAGATAGCCATACATTTTTTCTAGTGCATCTGGTTCCAGAAAATCATCTGCATCCACAAAATTAATGCATTCTCCACGGACATGCTTAAGTCCTTCATTTCTTGCTGAGGAAACACCACCATTTTCCTTATGTATTACTAGGACATTTGCAGGATATTTCGCAGCGTAACAATCACAAATTTCCCAAGAATCATCTTGTGAGCCGTCATCTATTAAAATCAGTTGTATTGTTTCAAAGCCAATCGTCTGTCTGACAATACTCTCAATCATTTCCTTAAGATACGGCGCTACATTGTATACTGCTGTCACGACGGAGACTTTATACCGTTTTGTTTGTTCCATATACGCCTCTTTCTGGCTCTGTACAATTTATAATGTTGTACGATTCGTACCGGAATAATAACTACCCAATGGCGAATTTCATGAAATACAATCATCTCATATACTCTGCGTAACTTGACAGCCAAGCCCTTTGCTGCTGGAATCTTTTGATAAAGACCGACTGTTTGTTCTGTCATATAGGAATCATATTCCCAGTAAGGCATACGAATAGATCCATAAAATTGTACGGAATCTTGCCATAACATAAAACGTTCATATAACTGTTGATATTCTATTGGCAATGCTGAAATATACTGCTCTGCCGACAATTCTCTAAAAAACTCTTGAATCCGTAGAATCTTATTTTTTCTACTCTCTGAATATACAGCCTCTCTCTGGTTTACCAACCAGCCATAATCTTGCAAAATCCATGCAGAATACTCCCTATCATACATTCCCTTGTAGTTATCATTCTTATGCTGCATAATCATTTCTAATAGACGGAAATTTTTTTCTTCTGTCGCTTGCTGCTGACATGCATTCATGGCAGAATTACTCCGTTTCATATCATAGTGATACAACTTTTCACGAACAAAACAGATGTTTTCTGCTTTTCCAAACACTTGAAACTGCAATAAATGGTCTTCGCCAATATCAATTGTTTCATCAAACCAAAATTTATTCTGCACTAGAAATTCTCTATTATAAAATTTATTGCCAATATAAGGCCGACTTCCATGTTCATAAAAAAGTGCCTTCATACCATTGTTGTGATATAAAACATTGCGAATCGGTGTACAATCAAAAATTCCTCTTTTACTGCCATCTGGTTCTGCAACAGGCCAGATTCCATATACCGTAATTTGCGCCACAGATTGTTCTGCCATTGTATACAATAAGTGCAACGCATGTCGTTCTATCCAGTCATCCGCATCCTCAAAAGCAACATACTTTCCTTTTGCAGCTCTAATCCCTACATTTCGGGCAGCAGACACACCTGTATTCTTCTTCTCAATCACAGATAATCGACTATCTTTTTTCGCATAAGTAAGTAACTTCTTATAGGAGGTGTCCTCTTTTTCACAGATACACAAAATTTCAATTTCAAACAGCGTTTGTTGTAGCAAACTTCTTATGCATCTATCAATGTAATTTTCTACACGGTATACTGGTACGATTACTGATACCTTACATATTTCTTCCTTTTGCATCTTTTTGTCCTATCATTGGTTCATAAACTTTAAATAGTCATCTAGTATTTTTTTGGGTTCTCCAATCTCTTTCATTGCTCCATCGTGTATCCACATGATTTTATCGCATAGATTTTTTAAGGTATCTATACTATGGGAGACAATTATTACAGTCCTATTTTTATCATTGATGAGTTCTTTCATTTTTTTCAGACTCTTTTTCTTGAAGCGCTCGTCCCCAACACTTAAAACCTCGTCGACCAGCATAATGTCTGTTTCTAACATAGCAGTAATTGCAAAGGCAAGCTTGGAACGCATTCCGCTTGAATATGTTCTTACTGGTCTGTCTATAAATTCATCAATCTCCGCAAAATCAATAATTTCTTGCATTCGTTGTTGTATTTGTCTATCGCTAAAGCCAAGCAACATACCAGACAATGAAATATTGTCTCGCCCTGTTAGATTATCCTTAAATCCAACGCCCAACGCCATTAAGGAAACCGTGTGTCCTTTTAAATCAATAGTGCCGCTGTTGGGTGAAAACACTCCCGCAATTGCACGTAACAACGTAGATTTTCCACTGCCGTTTTTTCCAATAACACCAAGAATATCTCCCTTTTCCACAGTAAAGGAAATATTTTTTACCGCCTCAAAGACCGCTTCCTGCGTATGCTTATGAAACAGATTATGCCGGACAGTGACATTTTTCATCATCTGATAATAAATACAGACATCTTTCACTTCAATTGCTGTTTCTTTTACACTTTCTTTTGTAATTTCCTGATACCCTTCCATTAAATCACCTTCACATACGCATTCTCATTGCGATATATTGTATATACCCCCAAAGCAGACAGCACCAATGACACAAGCGCCCACATCAACAACAGTTCCATCTGTGGCGGCTCACAGTACAAAACGGCATTGCGCATGGACGCAATACAATACGCAATGGGATTAAACTGTTCCAAAAGTGCTCCAAATGGTGCTGGAATCCGCTTTCCGACAGCATAAAAGGTTCCTGTAAAATACATCAGCATACTCAACAAAATTCCTACAATATAAGACAAGTCATTGACATACACACCAAAATGCATCAGGATACTACCCAGCCCAAATGTAAATAAAAAGAAAACCGCCATAATTGGCACAATGTACAATACATTCCAGGAAATTGGAACGCGAAATACCACCATCATCACAACTACAATCCCAAAAGACACCAACATCTTAAAGCCATTTACCAACATGCGCGCAAAGTAAAGAATAAACTTTGGAAGATAAATATTACAGATAATCCCCTTATTATTCCGAACAATGTTGACACTCACATTCATTCCTCTTGAGAAAAATGACCACATAGCCAATCCCGAAAAGATAAACACAGGAAAATATGGCTCTGATGCCTTAAACACAACACCAAAAATTAGCGCATAAATTAACATCATACAAAATGGCTCAATCAGCCACCACAGCCAGTCCAAATAGGCATTTGCCACTTCTGAGCGCAAATCCGCCCTTGCAGAACGTATTGCATATTCAAAATACTTTTGCACATCTGTCCCAAAACGCAATAGATACCGCTTTAATTTCTGCATTGTAATGTCTGGCTCAACTACTAGGCAGACAACAAACACAAGACAAAAAGACAACACACAACCGAAGATTGTAACTGTAATTTTATAGGATAAGGTCTTTTGTAAAATATCGATTCCTCGAATCCCCTGTAGCCATACGCTTCCATATAGTAGTACGCCAATTACAATTCCATATAGCACGAAAAAGAACAATTTTCTGACAGGTGTTACTTTGCCATGACAAATATAGTTGTGAATAAACAAAGCAAACAGCGCGGGAACAAGTATTATCACACTATTTAAAATAAGCATTCGCAGTCCCCTCTCTTTTTGGTTCTTCTGGTATTTTCTCTAAAACTGTATTTTTCTTGCGTATCTTGTGGACATCACAAAGTGCCTTTCGCACAAGCTTGCGCTCATATGCCCAATCATAGCCATCTCTTTTTATCACAGCAAATAGCCAATTACGAAAAATCACATGAATAAACAAATTTACAAAATTAACTGCCCTATCCAGAATCGTTCCATGTTCCTGCACCATCAAAAGTCTATTTCTAACTGCATAGTATTCCTTCCAGTCATATCGTCTGGGGTGTTTCTTTTCTATCCGTGTAATTTTATGGCATAATACAGCTTGCGGCACTACAAGAAAACGGCTATAACGATGAATCCGCAGAGAGTATTCTGTATCGTCATACCAGATAAAATATTCTGCATGTGGCAGTCCTATTTGACGCACAAGCGATAAATCTATCACCATTCCGCAAAAAGATGCGATATCACAGACAAAACAGAGCTGTGTATATGCCTCCTCCTTGCAGTTTTTTGACAGTAGACCAATACCTGTCAAGTTTCTTCTATGACAGGTATCAATCTCTCCATTCACTGTCACAGCACCAGCAAACGCCTGATGCGTAAGATTTTGTTGTGCAGCCGCGAAAATCTGTTCCATGTAATCTGGTGCGATAATGGCATCATCATCAATTACTAATACCCATGTTGCCAAAGTTCCTGCTGCACGTTCAATTCCTACAGCAAATCCACCAGCACCACCTGTATTCTCTGAAAGATTTATAATATCAATTGTTGTTTTGTCCTGTTCCCTTAATGTTTTCAAATAGTGTTCTGTACCATCTGTAGACGCATTATTTACAACAAAAATATTGTGTGGAGGAATTGTCAGCTGTTCCACATGGTGCACGCATTCTTCTTCCAATTGATTTCTAGTGTGCGTTGTGATAACCACTGCATATTTTGTATCTGTCATGAGTTTTTTCCTTTGTGCCATATATGGTTGCATTCTCATCCTTATTTATTTAAAATAAAGACAGAAAGGAGTGTTCTTTATGAAATTTGAGTATTTAGCATGGGAATGGTTTGAAAACAAGAAAAAATATATTAAAGAATCAACCAGCGCCTACTATATTTTTGAGCTGCAAAATTATATTCTTCCTGCTTTGGGTGATATGGAAACAGACGAATTAAACGAGGATATCATACAGAAAAAGGTCTATTCGTGGCAGACTGGCGATAATACTGATCATAAGACCATAAAAAAATCAACCATCTCAAATTTAGTGATGTTGATTAAACAAATTTTAAAATATGGTGTAAAAAAGAATGTACTCTCTCCCTTTGCATTGGAGATTTCCTACATTCCTGAAATGCATAACAGCAAAAATAAAGTTTTTACAGATGAAGAACAAGATGCAATTATTGCGGCAGTTATCTCAGATTTGTCTTTTAAATCTTTTGGGATTTTATTAAGTTTAATTACTGGGATGCGAATTGGAGAGTTATGTGCCTTACATTGGAGTGATATTGATTGTATACAGAAAGTGATTACAATTCAAAATACCTTGCAGCGCGTCTACCAAAAGGATATGCAACCAACCACCAAAATTGTTGTAGGTATCCCTAAAACAGCGCATTCTGCAAGAAAAATTCCTTTGCCAAAAAAGTTACATGAAACAATAAAATCCCTGCCCAGTATTAATGCGCAGGGATATGTGTTGACAAACAATTCTACATTTATGGAGCCACGAACATACAGAAGATTTTATGAACGTTTCTTGATAAAACATGATATTTCCTACTTAAATTTTCATTCACTTCGCCACAGCTTTGCAACAAGACTGATTCAAAAAGGCGCAGATTACAAATGTGTTAGTGAACTTTTAGGACATTCTAACATTAATACGACTATGAATATGTATGTTCACCCTGATTTAAAGCAAAAAAGAGCGTGTATAGAACTTTTTTAGAATTTTTTAAACTTTTTCAATTTAGGGCTATACACAGTCTTCTTTTTGTGATAATTTTATTATTGTTGGCAAATTACTTTTTGTCCTTATTTTAAATAAATAAGGACAAAAAGACAACCAAATACGTCAACTTCGTTCCTGCCAAGTTTTTCCAATAATTATTATTCATGACCGAAAAAGTGGCTTATAATAATAGTTCTAAACAATACAGAAAGTTTTGCTATGGAAAAATCGCCTCTCATATCGAAATTATGTTCTTAATGAATGTAAAGTACATATTTCTAGCTGATGAAAATAAACTTCCAATTATTCTACAGTTATATAATACTACTCTTTGCATCTTGCAACATGTGATATTCTAATCCTTTTCTCATTATAATAAGATTCCTTTTTACGTTTTAACCTCTCTAAACATTTTTGCAAAAACATTCCAGAAGATTCTATTTTGTATTATAGAAAAATAAAGACAGACTGATAAGTCTTTCTGTCAACTATTAAAAAATAACTGATATAAATCTGTTCTGCCCTCAAAAAGTAACACAAATTAGTTACAATTCACACCCACGCCAGTTTTTATCATGTTATAAGTTATTGAGGTGTGAATTATAACAGATTTTGCACACAAAATGCTAAAAGGCAAGCATTTTGGCGCATGATTCCCACTACTTTGGCGCGGGTGTGAAAAGTAACACAAATTATTCTTTAATAATTCCTTATCCAAAATTTATTTTTATTTTCTATGTACCTGTGGTATAATCAAACTATCTATGATACTGTTTGGCAGTATAAAAAACATAGCAAACTATATCACCATAACAGATAACCGATTAATAAACTTTTAGAATCTTTTTGTATCGAATGTTGTAAAATTTTAAAAAGTGCATACGTTTATAAGCCATTTGCAGCACATATATTGATTTCATTTGTGCAGATCACAGAAAATCTAATGAAAAAACAGATTCAAATAAGATTCAAAAAGTGATATTAAAAACAAGGGGGGAAAACATGGGAAGATTAGATGGAAAAGTAGCTGTAATAACAGGCGGAAACTCTGGTATTGGAGCTTGTGCCGCAGAACTTTTTGCAAAGGAAGGGGCCAAAGTTGTTATTTCTGCCCGGCGAGCAGAGCAACTTGAGGCAGTCGCGAACAAAATCAAATCTGCTGGCGGAGAAGCACTAGCTGTACCTTGCGATATTTCTGACAAGGCACAATGTAGTGCAGTGATTGCTAAAACACTTGAGACTTTTGGCACTATCGATATCTTAGTGAACAACGCTGGCGTTGTTGACAACGGTATTGAAGCGATTGAAAAAGTAACTGACCAGACAATTGACACGCTAATTGACATCAATACAAAAGGGACTCTTTATATGACAAGAGAAGCAGCAAAGATTATGGTCGAGAAAAAAGCTGGTTCTATTGTAAATGTTTCAAGTGTTGCAGGCTATACAGGAGGTGGCGGTGTCGCTTATGTGGCAAGCAAGGCTGCAATAATTGGCATGACAAAAAATATCGCTATGCGTTGCGCCAATGTCAATGTACGTTGTAACGCCCTCTGTCCTGGAAGTGTTGTAACTCCAATGACAATGGGTATGAAAAAAGAAAATCTTGATCCAGATATGATAAGTGCAATGTCAAAACATGCTGACTTATCTCTACCTGCTTGTATGCCCGAAGAAGTTGCCAATGCAATTTTGTTCCTTGCAGGCGATGAATCCTCTGCTATTACAGGGCAGATTATTGTTATTGATCACGGTGCTGATTTATAATCAAAAAAATTTTAACTTTTTTTGATTTTTCTCTTGCGAACTCTGCCGAAATATGATATTATAATTTCTGTCGTTATGATGTATCATTCAAAACGCCGGTGTGGCGGAATGGCAGACGCAGCAGACTCAAAATCTGCCGGGGGCAACCTCGTGCCGGTTCAAGTCCGGCCACCGGCATTCAAAGATAGCATTGAAAATTGTTAAACAATCTTCAATGCTATTTTTATGCACAGACCCGTGTAGAGGAAATAAGCTGCTAAGGCAGCACACGGGTCGCGCGGCGAGTAGGGCAAGATAAACCTTCTCTACTCGATTGCACAGACCCGTGTAGAGGAAATAAGCTGCTAAGGCAGCACACGGGTCGCGCGGCGAGTAGGGCAAGATAAACCTTCTTTACTCGATTTTTTAGAAAAATAGTATAATTAATTATCCATAACTGTAATATCCACAATTACGGGAACCCTAAATTGCTCTATCCCTGTTTTGTCATCTGTCACTACCAAATAATATTGCTTATTTTTGTCATACTTTTGATTCTTAAAATGAAATCGTATGCGAAAGATTCTTTTGGTAGAATCTAGCTCATGGTTATCTGCCACATAAACAACTTCATTAGAAATACGCTCATCTTCCTCAGACACAAATACCATTCGATATGTTGCTTCTCTTGCTGTATCACTCACTGGTTCAGATTGAATAAAATCTATATTTATAATAAAATTTGTTATCTTCCGTATAATACTTACAACATTAATCGACACAGTTTTTGTTTCTACGTGTCCACGCTCCATCTTTATATCCAGCACTGGAATCATCATTTCTTGTGGAGAAGAACCACCATGTACATAATTCTGTCCTCCTCCATTAACCTTAAACACACTGCTATTAATAGGAACCGTCACAATCTTATCATCTTCGGTTCCAAGAATTGAACCCAAACTAATATTTTGTACTCCATCTTCCTTGATTGCCTCTTTAGAAACAATATACCGACGATTTACCCACGATTTAATTTGTTTTCCCTTACCATTTACACCTCCAATCTTATCACTCTCATCAATTTTATCTCTTTTATATAGAAATCCATGATCTGCGGTTACAATAAAGCGGTAAGTGTTTGCATTTGTTGAAATTCTGTGTATCAACTCCATCACTTCACAAATTGCATCTTCACAAGCACAAAATACCTCATCTTCTGTATTTGCCTTATCTCCTCTCGCATCTATCTGATTATGGTAAATGTACACAACTTGTTTTCCTGTAAACATCTCTCTAAGTGCTGCAATCTTTAACTTTTTAACATCATCAAACTGTACACACACAGAATCCTTGCAATACGCTTGTAATATTTTCTGTCGCTCCGACAAATCATTACATAACACATTATCTGCATAAACCTCATAATCATCTTTTATTACCAAAGATTTGTGTGGTAGCAATGCCGCCATTCCAAGCCTTGTATAAGATGGCAATACCCCCATCATTGCCGACAATTTGACAGTACATCTTGGCTTCTCATTTAATCTCTGAAACAGCTCCCACCCAACCTCATAGCGCATGGCATCTGAGACAAGAACTACTGTTCTCTCTTTTGCCTGATTTACAAAATGATTATAAAAGTTTCTCTGAAGCGGCAGAATAGAAAACCATTCTTTTTCCATAAATGCTTGATTCCATTTTGGAAGAAGGTCATTTAAATATTCATTTGTATAAATATTTTCAATGAGTGTTTGCAATTGTTCATACACTCCAATGTCTTCCATGCGGTCATAATAAAAATAAAATTTTCGGTATGCAAAATCTATCAAACAGTCTTTTTCTTGATATCTTTTCACAATTGTTTTTATGTCAATACCACTGTCATAATTTGCAGCTTCTACAATAGAATATGCATTCTGCAACATATTGTAGGCGTCTTTGTACTTCTCACCAAAATGCATCTTACAACGCATAGCACAAAGCTGGCAGAACGCTATGTCATCTAGCTTTGCTCCGATATCCTCTGATGTCAATCTCTCTACCATCCATCTTAAAATCATTTCATCAAAATAGGAAAATGTATTGCAATGCACAATATCATCTGGATTATATTTTGACAGATTCTCCTCTACTTTTAATCTACATGCTATATCATGAGACAATCGGTCATAATCCTCTCTGTAAAACATATTGTTCATCAAATTATCAAGAAATGCAATAATAGTCCCCTGTTTCATAGAAACAAAACTTCGCCACGCCTTGGGAACCCCTCCTTGAAGATATCGGTCTGTATAAGTTACAAATAAAGTCTCTATCAACCTCTCTAATGTTGGTTTTGCATCAACATAACCAAACTGTTGCTCGCAAAGTCTCCAAAATGCTTCAAGAAGGTCATACTTTTTCATTTCTTCAAGATATTTATTTTCTTCAATATTCTTCTCCAATATAACAATTCGTAAAACCTCCTCAAAGGAGCAAGTTCTTGTTTTACAAAGAACACTAAGTAATCCAACAACAATATTTTCCTCGTTGAAATTCTCTATTTCTAAATCATAAAAATACTGTGTTCTTTCTTTATTGGCAAAAAATTTAATATGTTTTTCTATAACCGACTTATAGTTCTCTCCAATCCCCAAATCAGCAGATAACAAGGATGCTCTGTCCGCAAAAAATCTCTTAGAATACAAAATTGTATCTTCTAAATGATTATTTTTTACTTCAGGTTTTGGAAAAGGCGCGTAAATCAAATAATTTGTCTCTGTATCAACGCGCTCCAAAAAATATTTGGTATAAAACTGATTATCTCGCTCCAAACGATATATTTTCGCATTCTCAAGCTCTATCGATTCGATATCCTCAACAAACTCTGCCTTATCATCATACCAGAAGATTAGTTTTCGTACTTCCCCTGTAAACGCTGCATTTAATCTATCTATAATCTGTTTTCGATTTAATTCTGCCATATACTTCCCTTTCTAGTAAAGTATTTACCATAAT
>ERZ779637.1228-NODE-1228-length-11312-cov-7.791152_pt1 | contig 11312 bp, 9 predicted proteins | sample MGYA00514196_ERZ779637 | MGnify/ENA primary metagenome ERZ779637 (study PRJEB29562, sample SAMEA4376700) | mouse gut metagenome | isolation source: Cecum | study: EMG produced TPA metagenomics assembly of the A DSS colitis mouse model was used to assess the... | reverse complement strand
CCGCCGCAGCAGAGATTGCAGAACAGGTTTGCAAGGCAGAGCCGGAAGCACATAATCCCGCCCCCCGTATAGGGGCTGCCGTAAGCATACTGGCGCTGCCGGTACTGCATGCCCCCGTTTTCAAACCGGTATACCAAACTCCGGTAATCCATGTTCTGCGGCTCCAGGGCGGCGGCTCTTTTGGCATGTTCCACTGCCACCACCATGTTCCCTAGCCCCGCATGGGAAAGCGCGCTGTAATAGTACCATCTTGCACCCCTTTCCCCCATGCTGTCAAGTACCGTTCTCGCTTCCTTATAATATCCGTTCCTTACATAATTGCCTGCTGCCCGCAAATGCCCGTCTTCCTCGTAACCGGTAGTCGTACCGCCAAAACCCCGGAAGTCACCAAAACCGCCGAAGCCCCCAAAGCTGCCGAAGCCTCCGAAACTGCCGTTTCCGTAACTGCCGCTTCCTGTCCCGTTTCCGTAACCGCCGAAACTGCCGTATCCCTGTCCCCCATAGCCTTCCGTACGTTCCTTCATAATCTGCCCATAGGCTTCCTGTACCTGTTTGAAGGTTTCCTCTGCCTGCGCCTTGTTTGGGTTATTTATGTTGGCATCGGGGTGGTATTTCCTGCTAAGCGCCCTGTATGCTTTTTTAATCTCATCCTCGGAGGCATCCTCCGCCACGCCGAGAACCTGATATGGATTCCTCATTGCCTTTTCCCTGCCTTTTCTGCCGCTTCCCGTTCTCCCCTGACTTTCTCAAACCGGTACCACACGCCGGAATATAAGATATTCCTTAAGATTCCGGCATGTTCCAAAATAGGGAGTTTTTCAAATTCCCTGGAGCATTCCGACATCATTAACACCAAAATCCCCCTGCACCGCTCCTCAAAACCGGGATTCCCGTACCAGTTCCGCAGCGGGTTATAACTGCCCGTTTTCATATCCTTTTCCACATCCTCGTAAGCGTCGCACAAATAAATGAATTTTCCCAAATACATGCCGATACGGTACAGACAGTCTTTCCATTCATCGTTCCGGTAAACCATGATTTGTGCCATGACTTCCCCGAAAAGCCGCGACATTTCATCGATGTCGGTACAGCCTTCTTTTTCCCTGCGCGTAAGCTGGCCCATGGATGTCTCGATGGCACGCACTTTGCCGCCGTACCTCCTTCCCACCGCACGGTACCCCTTTTCCAACAGGCCCGCATAAATCCGCTTCCCGCACTTTCTGTCATCCTGCCAGTCGTCCAAACATTTATAATAAGTCAGAAGAATATTCATATCCGCCGCATATTCCGTGCATTCGTTTTTCTTCACCATATGCTTTTCCAACGGATGGGCGATACATTTGCAGCTCTCCGTCACCGTGTCCGGTTCGTACAGACCGGACAGCAGCAGAATGACAAACGTCATGTCATAGGACAGCGAAAGCTGTCCCGTCAGCCCGTACTTCTCTTTCAGCAAACGGCACAGCCCGCAATAGTAGGCATGATAAATATCAAATTCCTTGAATTTCATCTCTCCCTTGTTGACAATTACATAACCGAACATAACCGCTCCTCCCAGTAACCGGCCCCCTGCGGCAGTCCCCCCATCCGGACTGCCGTCCCTGTTTCCCCTTATCCTACCGCTTTACCGCAGGAATGGCAATAAACGCCTTATAAATAATTTATTAAAATTTACGGATGCATGTTCTTTACTGCACTGAAAAACAAATCCTTTTGGCTGAGCAGAAACAGCCGGCGGCTTTCCGGGATGCCAAGAATCAGGAACGTATCCTCTTTGGAAGATACGATACGCCCTTCCGCGTCCACGTAACAGGTCGTCAGCCCCAGCCTTCCCGCTTCCAGCCGGAACACATCCTCCGTCATCGTAAACGTCACATCTTCGGAATCCGCATCCTCCCCGTCTTCCCCCATAACCTGCAGGCGGCTGCCGTATCTGGGGTCCAGGGCATGTCCTGGGAAGATTTCCACCTCCGAATCCATTCCTTCCGCTTCCGCCGCATTTCTCACCCTCTCCGCAAAGAGCCGTGCCTGTTCTTCCCGGCCGTTTTCAAATATGCGGATTTTCTCCTGCCCCTTAAGGAGCCGTACCAGTTTTTCCTCCGAATGAACCACCGGATGAATCTTATATTCTTCCGCCCTGCCCGTCTTCCCGTAAAGGGCATCCATATAGGCGTGCATCACCGTTTTCGTCCGGTTTTCTTCCCCCAGGTAAAGGTCGTTACAGACCACGTCAAAAATCCTCTCTAAGAAAACCTGGCACATGCCTTCCCGGTTTTCCTCCGGCGTATATTTCATGAAAAACCGTATCCAATTCCTCCATGTGTAATAAAGGGGAAACGTATTTTCACTTTCCTTCTTTGCCCCCATGCTGTGCAGTACCTTGGAACGCCCGACGGATGCCACCTTATATCCTGCACGGTTACAGCAAAGCCCCCATTCCGTATCGTCCCAATAGAGGAAATTTTCCTCCGGCAGTGCGCCGATTTCCCGTATCACAGAGGTCCTCACCAGCACGGAGCAGGCGGCTACCGCATCCGAATAGACCACCTCCGGCATACTCCCGTCCTCCAAACGGTTATAATACTTCGCCTCGCAGCAATATTCCTCCCACACGATATCAATGCCGAACTGCTGCACATAATCCGGGTCTTCCATATGGTACACTTTTGAGCCGCACATCCCCGTACCGGGGTGTCCCTCCATAAAAGCATACAACTCCCCGATGGCATTTTCATCCACCAGCACGTCGTTATCCAGACACCAGACGTATTCGTACCCTTTTCCCACCGCATACTGGATGCCCGTATTGAACCCGCCGCTGCCGCCGAGATTCTCCTTATTTACGAACAACTGCACCTTACTGCCGTACTTTTCCCGTATCCTCGCCACCGAATCGTCCGTGGATGCATTGTCCACCACGATAATGTCAAAATCCCGGAATTTGGATTCCAGCACGCTTTGTATACAATCCGTTACGTATTTGCTTTTGTTGTAATTGCATATGACTGCCGCTATTTTCTTCTTTCCCATTCGTACCTGTCCTTCCCCCTGTTTGTCCTGCACCCGCCTTTTATGTAGGAATGTTTTAAGACAACATTTATATGTTGTTTCACCGGTGATTCCATTATACTATGAAACCATCAGGAACACAATGTTTAATTCCTATGTCCGGCAGGCAATAACCCCCTGCACTGCCGCCATGTGCCCTATATCAGATACTCTGCAGCGAAATAGGCGTTAATGCCATAACATTTGACAAGGTATCCCGCATTTCCTATAATATAATGAATAGCAGAAATACTTGTCACAGACGAACTAAAAGGCCATATATCCCCAGGAGGACATGCCGATGGATATCTTAGATGCAGCGCTCAACATCAACAAAAACCGCGAAGACGACGTCCTCGCCCGTCTCACCACCGTTTGGGGCGAAAACCTTTCACCGGACCATGTGCTGGAAGAATACCCGCGTCCCCAGTTAAAACGGGACAATTATAAAATTCTAAACGGCTACTGGAACTATGCCATTACCAATTCCTCCGCCGCACCTTCCGCCCATGACGGACGGATTCTTGTACCGTTTTCCCCGGAAAGCATCCTGTCGGGCGTGGAACGCCAGTTAAAGCCCCGGGAATACCTTTGGTATGAACGGACCGTTTCCGTCACACCGGAAGAATACCGTTCCGGCAAAAGGCTCCTTCTCCACTTCGGGGCCGTGGACCAGTATGCCAGCGTTTACGTAAACGGCAGGAAGGTCTGCACCCATATGGGCGGTTACCTGCCCTTTGAGGCGGATATTACGGACTCCGTACGGGAAGGGGATAACTCCTTAACCCTGCGGGTATGGGATACCAGCGATACCTCTTACCACAGCAGGGGCAAGCAGACCTTAAAACGGGGAGGCATGTACTATACCGCCCAAAGCGGCATTTGGCAAACCGTATGGACGGAATGGGTACCCAAGGCGCATATCCGCAAACTGTACCTGACACCGGATTTTGACAAAAAAGAGCTGGAAATACGCCTTTTGGTCTCCGGCAGAAACGCACTTCCCCTCCGCATACGGGTTTTTGCCGGGGAACGCTGCATTTATGACGGTTCCTGTGACACTGCGGACGGACATGAGCGTTTTTTGGCAACGGTACCCATTTCCGAACGGCACCCCTGGACGCCGGACACCCCTTTCCTGTACGGGCTGTGCCTGCAGTACGGGGAGGATACGGTGGAAAGTTATTTTGCCATGCGTTCTTTTACGGTAGAGCCGGACCAGAACGGTATCATGCGCTTCTGCCTGAACCACAGGCCCTGTTTCCTGAACGGCGTACTGGACCAGGGCTACTGGCCCGACGGCCTTTACACCGCACCTTCCGACGAAGCGCTCGTTTACGATATCCGGACCATGAAGGAACTCGGCTTTAACATGATGCGCAAGCACATTAAAATTGAAGCTGCCCGCTGGTACTACCACTGTGACCGTCTCGGTATGATTGTGTGGCAGGATATGGTCAGCGGAGGAACCCGTTATTCCCTGCCCCTCGTCTGCTATTTCCCCACCCTGTTCCCTGCCGCTTCCAATCATGTTAAGGACGGCAACTACAAACTGTTCGGGAGGGATTCCAAAGAGGGCAGGAAGGAATGGACGGCAGAATGCATGGAAACCGTGGATTATCTCTATAACGTCCCTTCCATCGCCGTATGGGTTCCTTTCAACGAAGGCTGGGGACAGTTTGATGCCAATCAAATCACGGCAATGATAAAGGAAAAAGACCCCACCCGTCCGGTTGACCATGCCAGCGGCTGGTTCGACCAGAAAGGCGGGGATTTCAAAAGTATCCATAATTATTTCCGCAAACTGCGGGTAGTCAACGATTCCCGTTCCTGCGCCATCTCCGAATACGGCGGCTACGCCTGCCATGTCAGGGGGCATTCCAGTGTGGAACGTATCTTCGGATACCGTAAATTCGACACCCTGCCGGAATTCGTCCGCGCCTTCCGCCGGCTGATGGAGCGGGAAGTTCTTCCTCTTGTGGACAAAGGACTCAGCGCCGCCGTCTACACCCAGGTATCCGATGTGGAAGAAGAAGTCAACGGACTGCTCACCTATGACCGGAAAATATGTAAACTCCGTTAAACAACAGGCATCCGAATCCGTCCGGGTGCGGAAAGCAGGCGTTTAAGCCCGCCCCGGTGCGGAAGGTTCAAACAGACGCTGCAGTTTCTTCTTAACATGCAGGTAAGCGGGAATCAGGAACGCATCGGCAAAAATCCATGCCAACGGACTGGCAAAGCACACGCCGATAAAACCGAACGTGGGTACCAGGAACAGCCCGGCAAGGCTCCTCGCCACCATTTCACACACACCCGCAAGAATGGCAAGGGTACCAAACCCCATCCCCTGTATCATGAAGCGGACAATATTCACCAAAGCCAACGGAATAAAAAAAGCACTGTTGACAATTAGCAGAAGCCTTGCATTTTCCAAAAGCTCCGGGCTTGCCGCATCGATAAACAGGGCGGCAAGCCGGTCGCCAAACAGGGACAGCACCGCACAGGCTAACAGAGAATACACCGAGCCGAGGATTACGCACGCTTTCATGCCCTGTCCCAAACGATCCAGCTTCTTCGCCCCCACGTTCTGTCCGCCGTAGGTCGCCATCGTGGAACCCATGGCATCGAAAGGGCAGCAGAAAAACATGCTTACCTTGCCTGCCGCCGTCACCGATGCCACCGCCACGGCGCCCAGCGTGTTCACCGACGTCTGTAAAATCACGCTTCCGATTGCCGTAATGGAATACTGCAGCCCCATGGGAATCCCCATGCCGCATAGCGTCGCCATATGGGACGGATTCGGCTTCCATTCATCCTTTTTTATATGAAGCAGCGGAAACTTCCTAATCATATACAAAAGGCACAGCACACCGGACACCCCCTGGGAAACCACCGTCGCCAGCGCCGCCCCCGCCACGCCCATACCGAAATTCAGGATACACACCAAATCCAGCGCAATATTTAACAGGGAAGACAGCGTCAGGAATACCAGCGGCGTCTTACTGTCCCCCATGGCACGTATAATGCCGGACAGCATGTTATACAGGTATGTAGCCGGAATACCGATGAAAATAATCAAAATATAAATATACGCATGTTCAAAAATATCCTCCGGCGTCTTCATGAGCGTCAGGATGTTCCGGCAAAGCAGCGAAGTCGCTAACGTCATTACCACGGCAAACGCTATGGAAAGCCACATGGCATTTGCCGTAAACTGCCGCAGCCCCGCATAATCCTTTGCCCCGAACTTATGCGCCAGCGGTATGGCAAACCCGTTGCATACCCCCATGCAGAAACCGATAATCAGGAAATTCACGGAACCGGTACTCCCCACACCTGCCAGCGCATTTACCCCCAGAAAACGCCCGACGATTACCGTGTCCACCACACTGTAAAACTGCTGAAACAAAAAGCCGAATAAAAGCGGAACGGAAAATCCCAGTATCAGCTTCATCGGCGAACCCTGCGTCATATCCTTTGTCGTATCTTTCGCCATTTCCTTTTCCCAACCTTTCCTTTTCCATAATCTCCCCGGCCTGCATTTTGATGCAAACTGTACCTATTATGCGACTTTACGGTTGGTCTGTCAATAGGGAAAATAATGATTGGGGTTCCGGTTAAATGGAATAATCCACCACGCCTTCCCGCGTTTTTTGGCGCTCCATCAGGTCCCCGACGGTCACGCCGTCCACCACGCGGTTGATTGCGGCGTTTAACTCTTTCCACACGCCCAGGGTTTCACAGGTATCGCAGCGTTCGCACTCGTTGACCTCGTCTTCCAGACATGCAACGGGACAGAGCGAGCCTTCGGTCAGGCGCAGGACCATCCCCACCGTGTAGGAATGGGGGTCCCCGGCTATCCGGTAACCGCCTTGCGCTCCCCTCGTGCTTTTCACGTATCCGGCTTTATTCAGCACGGAAATAATCTGCTCCAGATATTTTTCCGATATTCCCTGACGCTCCGCAATCTGCTTTACCTTAATGTGTTCCCCCGTATTATGCAGCGCCAAATCCAGCATGACCCTTACCGCATAACGCCCTTTCGTGGAAATTTTCATCCCCGCCATCCTCCTGCCAGCGCTTCTTAATCAAAAGGTACTACCGAACCCTGGTATTTCTCATTGATGAATTTCCTGATTTCTTCGGATTTGAGTACGTCCACCAAAGCCTTCACGCCTGCGTTTTCCTCATTTCCTTCTTTTACCACAATCACGTTTACATAAGTCTTCGCCGCCTCCGAATCGGATGTCTCGTAAGCAAGCGCATCGGTCTGCGCATTCAGTCCTGCCTGGAGCGCATAATTTCCGTTAAGCACCACAAAGGAAGTCTCCCCTATAACCCTCGCCACCTGTGCCGCCTCCAGCTCCACGATTTCCACGTTGTGGGGATTCTCCGCAATGTCATTTTTTGTGGCTTCAATGCCCGCGCCTTCCTTTAAGGTAAGGATACCGTTGTCCTGCAGCAGCAACAGCGCCCTCGCCTCATTGGTGGTATCATTGGGAATGGCAATCGTTGCCCCGTCGGATATATTCGCAAGGTCGGATTCCGTCCCGCCGTAGATGCCAAGCGGTTCATAGTGGATTTCCCCTACATTGACAAGGTGTGTGCCGCGTTCCGCATTAAAACTGTCTAAATAGGGACTGTGCTGGAAATAATTGCAGTCAAAATCCCCTGCTTCCACCACTTCATTGGGCTGTACGTAATCGTTGAATACCGTTACCTGCAAATCCCAGCCCTGCCCTGCCAAAACCGGTTTCGCCGCCTCCAAAATCTCCGCATGGGGTACTTCCGTCGCCGCCACGGTGATGGTCCCGCCTTCTTTTGACGCCCCGCACGCCGTAAGCGCACCGGCCGCTAAGACAAAGGCAAACACGCCCGCTAACACTTTGGATTTCACAGCCTTCGTTTTCAAACCTTTTGTTCCGAACTCCTCCGTCACTCTCTTTTTCATAACTTTTCCTCCTCTTTTTCCTGTTTCCCATTATCCGGCAGCGGAAAAAGATTCCGCTGCCACCGCCTGTCCGTTATCCCGTAATGCGCTTATCCAGCTTTTTGGACAGTTTTGTACCGATTACCTGAAGAACCTGTACCAAAATGATTAAAAGTACCACCGTTACAATCATGATATCCGCCTGATAGCGGTAATACCCGTAACGGATTGCCACGTCACCAAGACCGCCGCCTCCGACCACACCCGCCATCGCCGAATAACCGAGGATGGTTCCCAGCGCAATCGTGGCTCCCACAATTAAGGAGGGCCTTGCTTCCGCCAAAAGCACTTTCCAAACGATGGTTCCTCTCCCCGCACCCATGCTCTGCGCCGCCTCAATCACCCCTTTGTCCACTTCCAACAGGGAAGATTCCACCAAACGGGCAATAAAAGGAGCCGCCGCTATGGTCAGCGGGACAATCGTCGCTGCCGCGCCGTAGCTTTTCCCCACCACCAAACGGGTGAAGGGAATCAGCAGCATCAGCAGAATCAAAAACGGAACGCTCCGCACCACATTTACCAGCGCATCCAATACCTTATATACCACCGCATTCAAAATCTTATATACCGCCGCATTCGGGCGGAGCCCGTCTTTTGCAGTCACCACTAACAGGATTCCCAGCGGAAGCCCAAGCGCATAAGCAAACACGGTGGAAGTCAGCGTAATAAATAACGTTGTTCCCGTTTCTTTTACCAGCATCATAATCGTCGCGTTATCCCACATAATGTTCCAGTTCCTCCACTTCCAGTTTTCTTTCCTTTAAATAGGCAATCATTTTTTCCGCAACCGCCTCATCCTCCGGAAGCTGTAAAATCATCTGCCCGTGCGCCACGCCGCCAATGTCTTTCGTATCCGCAAGCAGGATGTTCGCCGGCTCCTTACATGCCAGCACCATATTGCCGATAACCGGCTCAAAGGAGGAATTCTCCTTGAACACAATGCGGATACAACGCTTCCCTGTCGCCAGGTTTCTCCCGATTTCCCCGGACTCCGTCCCACCCTGGAACACCAGCTTCCTCGCCGCACGGGTGCGCGGTCTGGTGAACACTTCCTCCACCGTCCCCGTCTCCGCCAGGCATCCTCCGTCGATAATCGCCACATGGGTACAGATTTCCTGCACCACCGCCATTTCATGGGTGATAATAATAATCGTAATGCCGTACTTCTCATTAATGTCCTTTAACAGCGCCAAAATGGATTTCGTCGTGGTTGGGTCCAAAGCACTGGTAGCCTCGTCACACAGCAGGATTTTCGGATTGGTGGCAAGCGCCCTTGCAATCGCCACCCTTTGTTTCTGTCCGCCGGAAAGCTGCGCCGGATAAGCGCCTGCTTTCTCGGACAACCCGACGATTTCCAGCAGTTCCTTTGCCCTCTGCCTCGCTTTCTTTTTCTTCTGCCCGGCAATTTCCAGCGGAAAACAGATGTTATCCAACACCGTGCGCTGCATGAGCAGGTTAAAATGCTGGAAAATCATGGCAATCTGCATCCGGATCTGCCGCAGTTCCTTTCCGGACAGCGCCGCCAAATCCTTTCCCTCTACCACCACGGTACCCGTGGTGGGCTTTTCCAGGAAATTCAGGCAGCGGACAAGGGTACTTTTTCCCGCACCGCTCATACCGATGATGCCGTAAATCTCCCCTTTATGGATATCCAGGTTGATGCCCTTTAAGGCTTCCACCGTGTTTTCTTTTCCTATGAATGTCTTGCCGACATCCTTTACCTGTATGATCGTTTCCATATACCGTGTACTCCGTTTCCAACCGTTTTCCTTTTTAGCCGCATCGTACCGGTTCCCGGCGCAATGACAGACAACACCCGATACAGTCCGTATCATACCACAAACTGTCATTTTCCGCAAGCCGCCGTACCTGCGCCCGCCGAAACCGTTTTTGCTGTTGTTACTGTTCTGCCGGTCAGGGACTGCTTACGCTTCACCCCCGGAAAACATCGGCGTGGACAGATAACGGTCGCCGGAATCGGGCAGCAGCGCCACAATAATCTTCCCCGCATTTTCCGGTCTTTTCGCCAGCTCTTTTGCCGCATGGAGCGCCGCACCGGAAGAAATCCCGACCAAAATCCCCTCCCTCTCTGCCACTTTCCTGCCTGCGGCAAACGCATCCTCATCTTTCACGCGTATAATTTCGTCATAAATCCCGGTATTCAGCACGGAAGGCACAAAACCTGCCCCGATACCCTGTATCTTATGGGAGCCGGCCTTACCGCCGGAAAGCACGGGGGAAGACTCCGGCTCCACCGCCACCACTTTCACCTGCGGGTTTTTCGCCTTTAAATAAGCGCCCACGCCCGTAACGGTTCCCCCGGTTCCCACGCCTGCCACAAAAATATCCACTTTTCCGTCCGTGTCCCGCCAAATTTCAGGACCCGTGGACGCCTCGTGCACGGCAGGATTCGCCGGATTGTCAAACTGTCCCAGAATAACCGCCCCCGGAGTGGCATCTCTCAGTTCCTCCGCTTTCGCAATGGCGCCTTTCATTCCCTTCGTTCCGTCCGTCAGCACCAGCTTAGCGCCGTACGCTTTTAACAGGTTCCTGCGCTCCACGCTCATCGTTTCGGGCAGGGTCAGAACCGTCCGGTATCCTCTGGCTGCCGCCACCGCTGCCAATCCGATTCCTGTATTACCGGAAGTCGGCTCGATAATTGTCGCCCCTTCCTTTAAGATGCCCTTTTTTTCCGCATCCTCAATCATGGCAAGCGCCACCCTGTCCTTCACGCTGCCCGCCGGATTCAGATACTCCAGTTTCGCCAAAACCACCGCATTTTCCACGCCTTCCGCCTTCATATAATTCCCGACTTCCAGCAACGGGGTATTCCCGATTAATTCCGTTGCGCTTTTCTTAATGTCCGCCATTTTATCACCATACTCCCTTCCTTTTTCCTTCCGGTTTTTACCGGCACTTTTCCTGTTCTTTGCCAACTTCTGCTTTGTGTTTGGCTTTTTTATTCCCTACTAATTTGGTAGGTTTATTATGAATTGTATGTTAACACTTAAAAAACAAGATGTCAAGTTTTTTCCAATTTTTATTTTTACAACATAACAGTTCAGCCTGAAATGTTATGTTCGTGGGTGAGTGCGGACGCACGGGAGGGAGTTTTTTGGGAGGCGGCGGCAGCGGGATTGCCTGTCCCGGTTTTCCGTGCACTTTTTTCGGCTGGGAGTTTCTAAGCAGAATGGCACAGGTTTTCACAGGCTGCGGGATGCCCTCTATCGGCATCCATGCCGAATCGGGCTAAACCGTGCATCCATGCACGGTT
>ERZ779637.1227-NODE-1227-length-11324-cov-11.934156_pt1 | contig 11324 bp, 6 predicted proteins | sample MGYA00514196_ERZ779637 | MGnify/ENA primary metagenome ERZ779637 (study PRJEB29562, sample SAMEA4376700) | mouse gut metagenome | isolation source: Cecum | study: EMG produced TPA metagenomics assembly of the A DSS colitis mouse model was used to assess the... | reverse complement strand
ACCAGAGATGCAAGAACAAGTTTTTAACGGACGGAGTAAAATCGCTCTCACCCAAATTGCTTCCAGAGCAGCTGACCGCTGCATAATTGCTTCGGAAAGGCGTGGTGGAATAATATAGCAGGGATAGCACTCGGAGGCCAACGGTCACTCTGCACAAGGATAACAGCCGTTCAAAGCATGGTAAAAGGGCAGCAATTATTACAATTGCTACCCTTTTCTGTCAAGAAAGAGACTTATAAACCCTATTCACAAAAGAAAAATAATAGTGGTGAAAGCTGTTCCGCTGACCCGGATAGCATCAGGGGGTGAGGTATGCGGGCTGGTTGATAAGGGCCGTTTTCGGCGGGACACTTCTTGGCGTTCTTTTTGAAAAAACTCGCGGGAATATCACCTGAAGCCCTCTGGCGGATATAGGCACCATTCATTATCTGCGACATAATAAACGCACATCCCCCATTCATACCTGTATATTTGGTCAGTCAAAGCCCACTGGTTTGAGGAGGAATACAGCAGCGGCGTTCGCAGGTCTGTTTCCTCGCTGTCCTCAGACACATTCATACAGGCATGGCCGCCGCATATGCTTGGCGGCGGTATGTTGTAGGGCGCCTTGCTTAGTTCGAGCAGTGCGGAAAGCCGTATGCTGTCGGCGGGATCCATCAAATAAAAGCCCGGCTCAGAGCAGGACGGCAGCCCTTTTGCGGTAAAGTGTTGTTCTATGTCCAGTAACTCGAATATATTCAACGCTGCATCCGAACTGACCACATAAGCGTTTTCGTCGTTTGCTACACTAATATAAATCCATTGGGTTGGGTCAAAGCAGCTTGAGATTGATGCGTTCCAATCAGAACGCCCAATCCGCAGATTGTCAATGACGTTGTTCAGCGCCCTTGTCACGCTATTGCCAAAGTGCTCACGGTCTTGCAACGTAGCCAGCCATTCCAATCCCACGTCGCACAGCTTCAGCAAATCCGAATATTTTTCAGGCTGCTGGACAGTTACCGCCTCACACAGAAGCTTCAGCCCTTCTATCGCTACCTCGTCCTCAAAATCACATCCCGCTCTGTTCAGCAGATCCATTATCGTGCGCTCAATGAAGTCAAAGCTGATACTGTGACAGCGTGCCAGCGGGACAGGCAGCTGCAGAGCCTTTTTTATGCTGACGTCGAAAGCAGGACGTCCAGGTATATGCACCAGTTTTGCATCTAATATAGAAATCTTTTTCAGCGGCTTTTGCCCGATAAAAAGATTTTGGGTGTACAGCCCAGGAGTACAGTACGTCTCCGGCAGGCAGGCGCGGTCCCGCCAGTACGTCTGCCCACTGGCAGCGTGGGCCGTCAGCTGTCCCGCCCCGCACAGCTCCATGCCGGAAACAGGGGCATCCACGTCCTTAGGACGGAAAAAGGTATCATATAAGCGCGGTACATCCTCTCCCTTCCGGGAACATAGGGCATACTCGTTCAGCCATGCGTGGGGAAGCGTTCCTCCGCCAGCCCCCGTTCCGCCCCGCAGGGCCAGCAGACCGCTGCTCACGGATTCCAGAAAACACAGCTGCACCTGATCCAACCCCTCCAGCCGCGCCAGCAACAGCTGGAGGCACGCTGCATCCTGCCACGCCGCTGGCAGCCGCCCCTCCTTTGGCAGAGAGCCGCACAGTCTGGCTGTATCCACCGACAGTCTGACGTGCTGCGGGTCCCACCAGGTAAAACGGGGCGTCTCTTCCCAGTTCAGCGACTGAAGTCCCGACGGACTATAGGCCCAATCTACGGTTTGCACCAGAAACCGCCGGTGCGGATCGGTTTCCGTACTGCTCCGGCCCACGATACAGCTGCACAGCTCCACCAGCGGGGCCAGTGGAAGGTTTGCGCTGGCAGAATCTGTCTCCCATGGTGAGAGGGGACGCCCGTGCAGCAGATGAACCCTGTGAGTCGTGGTTCCAAGACCTCGCAGCTGGCCCGCCTCCTGACAGAACCACCTCCACTCCACCTGATGCGCTCCGGCAGCCGAGGTCCCCAGCCGGTGGTCCGACAGAGGGAACTCTATGGTTATCGCCCCGGAATGGCTGACGGTGACGCTCTGCGTGATTGCGCTGCCCAGCAGGTCGCAGCCGGACGCCGCATAGGCGGAGAAGGTCAGTTCGCCGATATACTCCGGCGGAACAATGACCTGGAAAACCGCCCGAAGGACCGGCGGGGTTTCCCCGTCGGGGGCCCAGCAGCAGACCGCCGCGTTCTGTCCGTCCTTGCTCCATTCCGGCAGTACCGGTTCCTTCCCGGGGGCGGGCCGCATACAGAGGACGCCGGCCTGGGCGGATTTTTCATTGTAGAAAGCCAGACTTTCCAGCGCTGCGGAGCACCTCTCGACGCGGCGTTCACTGCCTGGCTCCGGGCTGGGATGGTCTTTGAAATAGGCCACAGCCATGGCTGCTGCCGCCGCACTGGCCCAGGCAAGCCCGCTGGAATCGGGTGAGATAAAGAATCTACAGAACCGACGGAAAAAAGGGAACCGACGCAAGCCGTTGTTTTGGGTGGCGGCATAGACTCCATAGGCCACGGAACAAACGAGCCCCCCGGCCATGATCAAAGAGACCATATCCTTAATATCCTGTCCGTCCAGGGACTGCTCTTTCTCTATGCTGGAGATCGTTTGAGAAGAAATCGCCTGCATCACAGGTTCCATTGCCTGCACCTGGCTGTCGCTCAACGGCAGGACGAGGTTCCCGGTTGTGCCGGTAACTTCCTGTATGACGGCATTAAACACGCTGGCGACCATTCCCGCCTCCCAACGGCTCATATCATCCGGCTTCTCGGCTGCTTCGGGCAGGACGGGCGTCAATTCCGGCGGCTCCCTGTCCAGCACGGTGTTCCGGCAGTCCTCTATCGCCGCGCCACCGCTGTAGGCCAGCGCGCCGCCGTGTTTCTGCTCTGTTCCATCCCCCTCGCTGAACAGCCACAGCGCCTCCAGAGAGGGGGCGAACACCGTCAGGCCGTCCTCCGCGCAGGAGCGCAGCCGTTCGGCGCCCAGTGCCGCAGAGAAGAGCGCGGCGGAATCCATCACACCGGCAAGGCCGTCCCGCAGAGTGCCGCCGGCGCTCTGGGCATTGCCCAGCATCAGAGCGGTGGGCAGCACCGCCCCTGGCAAGGTTCCGCTTCCCACTGCCACGCCGTCCACATAGAGGGCCGCTTTTCCGTCATTCTCCACCGAAACAGCCAAATCCACCCATCTGTCGAGGACAAGCTGGACAGGGGCGGACAGCTGCCCGCCTGCCAGGAAAAAGGACAGCGTCTTCCGTTCATCGCACAGCGCCAGTCCCATGAAGCCCGGTGTCTCCCGCACTCCGGCAGAGAGGAGAAACTCCCGTTCTCCCCGCTCCTCCCGGCGGAGATAACATTTTGCCAGGAGTGTAAAGCCGCCGCTCACAGGCGGAATCCCCGCAATGGACAGGGCGCAGCCCATCCGTCCGGGATGCAGCGCCCGCACCAGGTTTACCGTGTCGCATTTTCCCAGCGGCCGCACAGCGCTGGGCTGTGTCCCCGAAGTCCGGGGCAGATAGCCGTTGAAATCTACGTCCAGCGCAACATCCGGCAGCGGCGCGAAGGCCGCGCGGCACATCTCCGCCTCGGAGAGCCCCCGGTCATAGAAGCTGATCCGCTGTAAATAGCCGTTAAACACGCCCAAATCCCATGTGGTAGCTGTCCCAGCCCGGCAGGCGTTTTCCTGCTCCTTGACCAGATTTGCCGCCACCGGCCTGCCATTGAGGTAGAGCTGGATGGCGCCGCCGCTGTACACAGCCCCAGCGATGTTCCACTCATTTTCAATCAGATGACTGTCCTGCGGAACGCTGGACGCACGGCCTGCCCCCGGAACCTCCATATAGATATTGCCGCCGGAGTAGCCCAGTGCGAGGCCGTCACCCTGCCGGATCAACAGGCCGCTGCCATCGGCATGATGGGGCCAAAAGGCCGCGCAGACCGTAAATTCCCCGCTCCTGCCTGGCTGGGGCGGACATTCCAGCCGCGCACAATCCGGCTCCGCGCAGGCCAAGGCGAATTGGCTGCGGTACTGAACGCTCATTTCATCTCCTCCCAGATGGAACGCTTGATGTCCTGTTCACCAGCGAAGGGGTTCCGAACGGCTTGCACCATCCTAGCCGGAGCTGCCAGGCGGCCTTGCAGCTCGTTGTCTCCCACCAGTATACCCCCGGCGTAGAAGCGCTGTCCCTGCTCCAGGATCAGATTGAACACGCCGGCAGCCCGCTTCTCGGTCCAGAGCCCCCGCACCGGACTGCTGCCCTCCAGCGTACACACCACATCCTCGCCGGTCAGCTTGCCTGCCGGCACAGGGCCTCGGGCTGTGAACACAGGGTGCTGCTCGGTGCAGTATAGGATTTTGCCATCTTCCAGCTGGACAGCCAGCAGCTCCTTCTCCGTCCCCTGCACACAATTCATGACCCGATCCGTCCCCTGGGGCGTCTGCACCATGTCCCCCTCATGCAGGAATCGGATCGGGATCTCCCGTCCATCCGCCAAAAGCACAGGCGTGTTCTCCTCCAGACAGCCCCACAGCAGATTCAGCCACCCCACTAAAGCACTGCCCGGATAGGGCTGTTCCAATGTGCTGGACAGCTCCATCAGGGCCCGGCGTCCGTCCCGGCAGATTAGCTCCACGCTGAAGTAGAAGTCCACCCGCTCACGGACCGGCAGCCGGGCGGCAGGGACGCTCTCCATCCAGTCCTCCTCCAGTTGGAAGGAGACGCCTCTGGGCTCCTGCCGGGCGGTGAAATACTCCTCCAGCTCCTTGGCGCGGCCCGTTTTGGTGTACTTTGCCACACCGCTCTGACAGTCCAGCTTCAGGATAAAAGTCGCGGGGTCGATGGACTCAAAGGTATCCGCGCCCTCCCGAAATTCCGCCCAGCCCTTTACCGGGAGGAAGAGCTGCTGCCGCTTTTTGGCTGTGTCCCAGCTCTCTGGGTATGTATAATCCACATCCTGAGGCGAGATAGGCGTCCGGTTATAGCAGACGTTGATGGGCGGCTGCCCGCCATTCTTTTTCAGCGGAGCCTCCACATGAATATCCTTGATCAGCCAGCCGTCCCGCAGGCCGAGAAATGTGTCCCGGCTGTGACGCAGGCCGCACAGGCCGCCGCTGTTCTGGTCTGCCCACAGGACGGTATAGTCCAATTCAATGTGGTCCCCCTGTATCTCCTGAGCCGCCGGGAGCGGCGTATGGCACTCCCAGCGCATATGCTGCGCCCCCTCGTGGGCCCGGCGCAGTACGGCCAGCCGTGTGCCGTCCTGGGTAAAGACCTCCAGCACCTCGTCCAGGAAATGCACCAGCCTGGTGAGCGAGGCGGCGGTACGTACCAGCAGGCTGTTTGTGTATCCGTCCCATCGCACACTCTCAATAGCGGCGTCATCCATGAAGCCGGCATTCCTGTCCAATACCGGCATCTCCGGCCCCTTGCGCCATGCGTGATACAGGGCAGGCAGCTGCCCCTCCATCCGCTCCTCTCCGCCGTACTGGAGCGCAAACCAGTGGGCGTCGCCGCCGCGCAGGTCCAGCTGCCTGCATGTCCCGGCTGTGCGGTTACCTCTGTAAGTCGCGTCAAAGCTTTCCATAGCATCCTCCTGTTATGATATTGGGTTGATTTTATAAAACCGGGTGGGTACAATTATACCAGATATCAAACGGCATTGGAATAAACCATATTGGAATATCTCTGTTGGAACCAACGGAATATTACACTTCAAATTCATGGATTTCTCCCACAATTAATAGGCGTTTTGCAGAAAGGCTTGAACGACCAGTTCGAGGATGGCTCGCGGAAGCTGCTGCAGTGAATGGATGCGAATGTGGGCCTGTCTACTGCTAGTGAGGGGGTATAGTTCAGCTGGGAGGGCAACTAACCAGTAAAACTACCCGCAAAACACAACAATCGAATAACACAGAAACCCAGTAAATTCAAGGGTTTCAAGACCATGGGGGTATAGCTCAGCTGGGAGGGCAAGTCACCAGTAAAACGACCCCAAATTTGGTCAAAAAATTAGCGAAGTTTTCACTTGACATTTTTGAGATTTTGTTTTATAATCAGCAGAGTTTGATAGGAAACAGCGTGTTTTTGTATCGAAAAAGTTGCCGGGTAATTGAATGTGGGGGTATAGCTCAGCTGGGAGAGCGCTTGAATGGCATTCAAGAGGTCAGCGGTTCGATCCCGCTTATCTCCACCAAGACAGACCACAAAGCCAAGGCTTTGTGGTCTTGTTCTATCCAAAAGAGGAATGAGAAATCGGATACCTGGATAGAAAGGCCCTAGGCAGACTTCAAAAGTGAAATTTACCCAGAGCCTTTTTCATTGTTCGGAGCAGACCTGTGGAAACGAATCACCTTCGTCCAACATTTCTGCCCTGCGACAAAAGTTCTTCCGAAGCTGTCAACTATTTCCTGATCTTCAATGGTTGAGGGAATGGAATGTGGCAAACCAACAATAGATAATAAAGAATTCAGTTGAGAAGAGGTAATCGAAGTGGAAAGTGCAGACTCAAAAGCTCCTGACAAGCATGAGCTGATTAGGCAGCGCTATCTCAAAATATCCCCATACAATGAGTCGGCATACGACTCACAGTTTACAGCGTGCGTTGGAGCCAATGGAAACTATGGCCAAGATACTATCTGCGACGGCTTCTGCGATGCCGTTAAGATTTTGCTGAGTAGCCTCATGCCAGGGGACGATGGAGTTGCCGATAGTATTGTCTACCCGATTCTATTTTGCGTCCGCCATAGTATCGAGCTGTATTTAAAGGATGTGTACAACTCAATTCAATATATATACGGTGCTAAAACCCATCGGGATGCCTTTATCAAGTTGCAAAAACTCCGTAGAGTTGAATATTGGGTGTCCCAGCGTCTTGAAATCCGCAACAGCCAACTTGACCCACAGGGCTTGTCTGGCCCCGTTGATAAGGTGGCAGTTCGGAAAAGCGTCAGAGTGTTGGAAAAACGCAAGGAGGTGATTGAGGCACGGGTGGCTGAATTGTATGATCTGTGCTTCCTCAAGGCGGAGCCAAATGTCTATACCCATGACCTGAAGGACTTAAAGGAAAAGATTCTCGCAATTTATGAAATAGATGAGCGGATCAAAGAAACTTTTGACCCTGTCCTACCATATCTTACCTACTATGAGAATATCGATCCCCATGGCGATGCATTCCGGTACCTGTTCAATCGCGATGGGGAACCACATCTAGAGAAAAACAGAATCCGACTTGTCAATCTGCTGGCTGTCGGATTCCAGCATGAAGAGATCCACGAAATATTTGAGGGCCTGCGTCTGCTCCTGTACCATATGCAGAGGGAGTATGAAACCGGGACGTTTACAAAAGATTTGTCCCGGGAACAGTTGGGCGAAATCTCCAAGATGTTGCCGCGGCCCCAAGAGTTTGTCGACAAGATCAAAGCTGTCAAGGAGGAGGTAAAGGCGAAGTACCGGATCGGCTCAAACAAATTTGACGAGGCGCTTACCATCATAAGGAAAAACCGTGAATTTTCCTGCAATATGGGGAAGGAACTTGTCTTTCCCCATCTGTCCGAATCTACTTTGAAGATTTTTGGGGAATGTGCGGCAGGTCGACTTGATTGGGAACAGGCTGGAAAGGGGATCAGTTCCGATGAGTTATGTCTCCTATTTACGTTTTCAGACATCTCTGGATGGAGATACATGGAACGCAGCCTTGCGTACTATTCCGAAAACCTGTTTTATCTATACCGAAATGTGAAATATGGGCACAGGATTACCCTATATGACCTTTATCCTAGAGCGGAGATTTCCCGTGTAATCGATGGTATGAAAAAATGTGGGCAAGTAACTTATGCGACTGCATTAGAACCATACATGCAGGAAGGAGCTGCCATCCCTTGCCGCAGCCCCGGGGCTAAGGAGAGGACGGATGTAAATACGGACAATGTCCCTTGAAGTGGCAGGTCTACTACAAAAGGAAAAACTGGATACTTAGACTGGGAGGCTCTGAGTGTGTTTCTATCGAAGTACACTTAGAGCTTCTTCTTTTTTGGATAAGTCTCTGATGTAGTTATATTGCGGGTTGAAATTATGATAGAAATGATGTAGACTAGCAATAGAAAACGCTGTAGAGGAGATTGATGTAATGGGACTGCCCCAGGATAAAAATCAATATGCACAAAACATAAGCATCCTTCGCTACGACGGAAAGATTAGTGAAGCAATAACTCAGTGCAAAATTGCTACAGTGGAATATCCTACAGATAACTTTTTCTTTAAAATTTTAGGTGACCTGTATATGGATATCGAGCATTATGAGGAGGCTGCTTCTGCTTATTTAGAAAACCTAAAACGAATGAATAGGCCTGAATTATTCAGGACTTTTGTTCGTTTCTATGAGCGAATCCGCCAAAAAGTTGATGAAGATTTCTTGGCTAGCTACCAGGACCAAATCATAGTGGCAGTAAAAAGGCATGAAATATCCGATGAGATAGCAGTGAAAATTGCCGAACTCTGGAAACGCAGCGAATTTATTGCAAATCCAGAACTACATGCGCTAGCTCTTCTGTCCGATTCGGACACAAACTTTGAAAATGTAAAAAGACAATTCAATAAACTGTCCAATCATAAGGATTTAATGGGACTTTCCTACCTACTTCAATATAGAGTAAACTCATCTGCGGCAAGACGCAATACAAAAAAGATTGATACCTATCTTGTTCAGGTTCTGGAACGTCATGAGCAATACAAAGATGCAGAGGCCCTATTGGAGAAGATGGTTTTAGATCCAAGAACCTGCACCAAAGATATCATAGCCTCATTTCTACGGGTTTGCCGAAAACAAACTGACTATTCAGATGTAAAAAAATGTCTGACTATTGATAATAATTTTGTCTCAAATGCAGATTTCAACATTCAATATGAACTAGTTTACTTTTTTGAGACATTAGGAGACATTGATGGTGTAAAGACAATTCTCAGTCAAATGAAACGCAGCGCCACCAGCAGTCCGCCTATCTCCAGAACATTGTATAATTTTTATCTGCGATTTAATATGTTTGATGAGGCTAATGCCGAACTTTCTCGCCTTAGCACATTGTTGGCCAACAGGCAAAGCATAGGTGACTCTCGTATTGAAGAGCAGCAGGAATCGGAACAGGCAGTATGGCAAAAGCTAAAAGACCTAGTGTCTGAGCAAGAACATAATCGGCAGATGATCGCATTACGTGATTTGCTGAAGGGATTTTCTCACGAATTAGGGCAGCCGATCACGAATATAAGATATAACACTCAATTGTATCAGTTGCGTAAGAGAAAAGGCATAGATTCAACAGAAGATGTCGATGAGCTACTAGAACTTATCCTGCGACAAACCCAGCGAATTGGAAAGCTTTTAGATAGATTTAGACCTATTGTATCCAGTAAGAGTAATAATGTATCTTTTAATGTGGCATTCCGAATCCAAGAGGTATTCCTAAATCTTTCCAGTCGCTTGGAAACTGCTAATATAAAATATAGTGTTCGTGGGAATAATAAGGCAGTTTTGTGGGGAGACCCAGTTCAGTTTGACCAGATTTTTTACAACTTAATATTAAACGCTATGCAGGCTATGGATGGAGGAAACGGCGAGAAAAAAATTGACGTATCGATTCGAGATTTCAAATCCAAAATTACCATTTGGTTTTCTGATACAGGACCGGGTATTCCAGAGGAGTTTCAGTCAAAGATATTTGAGCCCTTTTTTACCACCAAAGAACCATCTCAGCAGAGTGGAGGGGAGGGCCTAGGATTATTTATTATTTGGAACATTCTAAAGATATTTAATGGGAACATTACATTGGACAAAAGGTATTCAAATGGAGCCAGATTTTTAATTACGATTTTGCGAGAGGAAGGAGAAAACAACGAGCATGAGTAAAGTACTAATTATTGAAGATGAACTGGATACTGCGGAGCCTGTGAAAAAAGGGCTAGAATTAGAAGGCATTCAAGCAAACATTGCCACCGATGGTGCCAGCGGATTGAGTATGTTTCAAGCAGGACAATATGATTTGGTCTTGCTGGATTTGAAAATGCCTCAAATGTCTGGTGAAGAGGTTCTAAAAGAATTACGGAAGTTAGACCCCTTCGTGGACATTATTATTTACACTAACTACACAGAATTTGCAGATATAAAGAAGTTAACAAACATTGGAATTGATGGCTATGTTAACAAAGGTACGGAAGCAGATTTATTGGAATTGATTTCCATAATCAAGGAAAAGCTAATGCCATTAGATGAGACAGATATTGCGGCTATGTTGAAAGACGTTCCCCATGAACTGTTTGACGAAGGGCAGGACTGAGTAAGTGGAAGATACACGAGAGATATATTTATTGGATACCAATGCTTATTTTAACTTTATGCGGTATTCAACTCATGCGTTGGGCGATGGAGATGCTTTTGATGCTACTGTGTCCCAGATCAAAGCTGCAGACTGCTGTATTTCTCAAATATCTCTTATTGAAATTATTTCAGTTTTGGGTAAATACGCTCGTGGAAAGTCTGCAGGGAAAGAAAAGTGTAACTGTGTCATTGATGATGCCGGAACTATGTGTCCCCACTACAGGGTAATTCAAGGTAGGAAGCGATGGTCTAATAAGAGGAAGAAAGCATGGATAAAGTATTTTGACGAAATTAAAAGTGGTACATCCGCCCTGCTAAAGGTGCGTATTTTACCATTAGACAATGAGGTATGGAAGGAAGCAGAGAAGATAATTCCACTTTCTATGGAATATAAATTTGCCTCCCTTGATGCTCTCATTGCGGCTACAGCACGAACAGAACAGATTAAGGCTGGTACTCGGCATTTTACAGTAGTTACCTCCGACAAAAGTCTTAAATGTGCATTGTCTAAATGCTCTATTCCTGCATGGGATGCATTTCAGGCTACACTTTGATCTCTGAAAAAAGAAACTTACATATATGCCTAAGTTTAAAGAGCAAATTCCAAATTTTTCGCCGCTATCATCGCACAACGTGCGATGATGGCGGTATGGTTGCTGAAGTCAACCATGCCGAATCGCACATGCCCCATCCAGAAATAACGTTATAAGAGGAGAGAAAAACGTCGAAGCCTTTAGAAAAATGAGAAATCGGATACCTGGACGAAAAGGCCCTGAGCGTGTTTCTATCGAAGTACGCTTAGGGTTTTTCTTCTTTTTACAACAAGTTAGTCATATTGCGGGTTGAAATTTGGAAGGAAATGTTGTAAACTGACGATAGATAATACTCGATTATCCGTCATATAGGAATAACACCTAATTATCCTGC
>ERZ779637.1226-NODE-1226-length-11339-cov-16.976427_pt1 | contig 11339 bp, 8 predicted proteins | sample MGYA00514196_ERZ779637 | MGnify/ENA primary metagenome ERZ779637 (study PRJEB29562, sample SAMEA4376700) | mouse gut metagenome | isolation source: Cecum | study: EMG produced TPA metagenomics assembly of the A DSS colitis mouse model was used to assess the... | reverse complement strand
ATAACTACTGGGTTTGTAGCCACTTTTTGATTTCACAAGTGTCAAACTCGGGATTGTATCATACCGCATCCGAAAAGTAAATTGGCTATTTATGCCTTCACCGCGCGTCCCGACTTAATCACCTCAAGAAGAACAAATTCCCCGTCCGCAACCAGAATATCCGCCCGCCGACCCGGCAGCAAAGCGCCGCACTCTTCCTCCAGTCCGACCGCTTCGGCAGGATTGCGCGTAGCTGCCCTGACTGCCTCCTCTTTCGGGACGCCCATCTGTATCGCCGTTCTCATGCAGTCATACAGATTGGTGGCGCTGCCCGCAATGGTGCCGTCTTTCAATAACGCCCGGTTGCCTTTAACAGTAACCGGCTGCCCGCCAAGCGCGTACTCCCCGTCCTCCATGCCTGTCGCCATCATGCTGTCGCTGATTAAAACCATCCGCTCAGCCCCGAAAAGTTTGAACGTGCTCTTCACCACGCACGGATGGATGTGGATGCCGTCGCAGATCAGCTCTACCCTCGTCTCCTCATTCTCCGCTGCCGCGCCGATGACGCCGGGTTTCCTGTGGGTAAATGGCGGCATCGCATTGTAGAGATGAGTCACATGATGCACCCCCGCCTCCATCGCCTCCTTTGCCGTCTCATAATCGGCGCAGGTGTGCGCGATAGAAAAGCGAAACGCGCCGCTGCACTCACGGATACAATCCATGGCCCCCGCCGTCTCCGGTGCGATCGCCACCATGCGGATCATTCCTTTCGCCGCTTGCTGCAGCTTCTCAAGCATCTGTCTGTCCGGTGTCCTGATATATGCCGGATTCTGCGCTCCCTTTTTCTCCTCGGAGATAAAAGGGCCCTCCAGATATATGCCCCGCAGGACATCCTTTAAGGGAATATCTTCCTCCAAAACTTCCGTCTCCGCCGCCTCTGCGCCTGCCGCACAGATTCCCAGAAGCTGTTCCTCGGAAAGCGTCATGGTGGCAGGACAGATTGTGGTAGTGCCATGAGTCATCTCATAGGATGCAATGGCGCGCACCGCCTCCATCGTGCCGTCGCAGAAATCATAGCCCGCGCAGCCGTGGAAGTGGATGTCCACCAGGCCCGGAAGAATGTAGGTCTGCGCCTCTTTCTCTGTAAGCGCTCCCGCTTCGACCTGCTCCACCTTCTCAATCCGTTCCCCCTCTACAGTAATCTCTCCCGGCTCAAAACGCATCCTGTCCGTATACACCATTCCTCTGAGTACACGCATTCTATCACTCCTTTCCCTAGGGAAACGCTGATTAAAGCGTTTCCCGCACCGGATTTGCGCCGCGAAGCGGCACATTCCTTTGCAAATCCGTGTGCATCCGCCGGAGGCTCTAAGGAAGTGCTGATTTAATCAGCGCTTCCCTAGAAGCCCGCAAGCGCCGCCTCGTCCCCAACCAGAATCACATCACTGTGAAGCTGCAGTACGGATGCCGGCACCTCCGGCGTAATCGGGCCGTGGAAAGCCTTCTTCACAATCTCTCTCTTGCTCTCCCCGCTGACGATCACCATGATCTTCTTGGCCTGCATGATGGATTTGATACCCATAGTGTAAGCCTCTGTGGGCACCTCGTCCATGGAAGCAAAGAAACGGGCATTGGCCTGTCTCGTATTCTCCGTAAGTGCGACACAGTGCGTTTCCTTCTCAAAGACGCTGCCCGGCTCGTTAAAGCCGATATGCCCATTGTGTCCAAGCCCCAGAATCTGCAGATCCACACCGCCGTGGGCATGTATAATCTCCTCGTAATCCCGGCACGCCTTCTCCTTGTCAGGTTCCAGACCGTCCGGCACATACGTATTTTTCTTGTCAATATTGATTTTGTCAAACAGATGCGTATTCATAAAATAACGGTAGCTCTGGTCATTCTCCGGCGAGAGCCCCCTGTATTCATCCAAATTAATGCTGTGTACCTGTGAAAAATCCAGATCCCCCTTCTCATACCAGCGGATCAACTGCTCATAAGTGCCGATCGGCGTAGAACCTGTCGCCAGCCCCAGCACACAGTCAGGCTTCATAATCACCTGTGCCGATATGATATTCGCCGCCACACGGCTCGCATGATAATAGTCTGCTGCACAATACACTCTCATAGTTTTACCTCCATCCCATCCTAATCCCGTTTTAATGTGTATTCCGATATTCCCCTGCGGACATGCCCTCCATCTTCTTGAAAACCCGTGAAAAATGCGCCAGATCCTGAAAACCCACCATCTCCGCCACGTCACAAATCCGAAGGGAAGGGTCTTTTAGCAGTTCCTTCGAGCGATCCATACGCGCGCCGTTCAGGATATCGGAAAAGGTCTTTCCCGTATGCTTATTTAAAAGCTTCGACAAATGCCACTGACTGACATACACCTGATCCGCCACATCGGAGAGCCGCAGCTTCTCCGTGGAATTGTTTCGGATATACTCCAGCGCGTTATTGACAATAAAGCTGCCGGCCTCACTGTTCTCCTCGGTCTCCACCTGCTCCGCGGGCTCCACCCCGCTTTCCGGCTCCGCCGGCGAAAGGTTAAGTACCGGCGTCTGTACCTGATCCAGCCGCTTCGTCACGGCATCGACCGCCTCCTCCAGCTCATTCATCTTAGAAGGCTTTAACAGAAATCTGGACACGCCCAGCTCAATCGCCTGCCTCGCATACTCAAATTCCCGGTATCCTGTCAGAATGATAAGCTGCATGTCGGGGAACTCCGATTTCAGACCCGCAATCATCCGCAGTCCGTCCATTTTCGGCATACATATATCCGTAATCACGATATCCGGCCGCTTCTCGCGGATCAACGCCATCCCCTCCTTCCCGTCACCGGCCGTCACCGTCACCTGACAGTTCCACTTCTCCCATGCCATTGTCTTGGACAATCCCTCTACGATCAGTGGTTCATCATCGATAATTGCCACTTTGTACATTTTTATCCCCCACATTATACTTCTGATTTCATCATACCGAACTCCACACAAAATGTCTATTCGTTCTTTTATCCTATGCTTGTTACAATTCACACCCACGCCAGATTTCACACCCATTTACGATCATTTGGTGTGAATTGCAACAATTGATGCACACAAAATGCCCTAAAAGAAAAGTAAATTCCTTCGGCATTCACTTTGCATTTTGACGCTGGCTCCGACACCATGCAGCAAGTGCATGGTGCGGGTGTGAAAAGTAACCTATGCTTCCATCCTATACTACCCAGGCCATATCCTGAGTAAAACATAGAATTTCTTAGCGAAGCAGCCTCTGCTGCTGAGCTTTAGAAATTCTTTTCCCTCTAGCCTTTGACAGCTCCCGCAGTCATGCCTTTGATGATCTGCTTCTGCAGACAGCAGTACACAATAATGACAGGGACGATGATCAGCGCTACCACAGCCGCCATCAGACCGTAGTCCGTTCCCTCCTTGGCGCTGATGTTGTTGAGCATCATGGTGATACTGTACATATCCGGCCTTCTCAGGAAGAAGGACTGGGTGAACAGATCGTTGTAACTCCACAGGAAGGAGAAGATTGCCACTGTCGCAAAAGAAGGCTTCGTCAGAGGCATTATCACCTTAAAGTATATCTGGAACGCGTTGCAGCCTTCCATATAAGCCGCCTCTTCCAGCTCGATGGGCAGTCCCTTGATATACCCGGTCAGAACCACCATGGCAAATGCCATATTTCCGGCGATCTGCGGCAGGATTACCGACAGCATGTTGAGGAACCAGCTCCCCGTGCTTGCAATGCCCCATTTAAACTCCATCTGATATACAGAAATGACAGTTGCAAAAGCCGGGAACATCATCGCGCCGACCACAAGGGAATTGATCAGATTGGAACCGCGGAACTTGTATCTGGCAAGGGCATAAGCGCCCATACCCGCAAGCAGCACCACCATCAACGCCACCATGGTGGAGATAAACAGGCTGCTCTTGTACGCCCCGAAAATGTCCGTCGTCTCAAACGCTTTCCTGAAATTCGCCGTCGTAAACAGCTCTCCAAGCGGAAGCGCGAAAGAGTTCTCCAGAATCTTATTTTTAGCCTTGAAAGCGTTCTGTATCACCCAGAGTATCGGATAGACCGTTGTCATCGCCCAAATAATCAAAATCACATATACCGCGACCAATCCGGGTGACATCTTTTTTTTCTTTGTCATAGTTTCCTCCATTCCGAAGCGTTCTTTGCTGAGGAACGCGAGCAGAATCTAGGAGTTTTCCGAAGGAATACGCCGATTCTCCTCTGCGATCAAGGAGTTTGTAACGCTTCCGCACAAACTCCAGATTGAAAAATCAGCACATCAGTGTAATTTTTCAATCTTCCCTCCCCCTAGTGCTCCATTTACCAATTAACTATCCTTTTTTGCTTGCCGGCATTCCCTTCTACTGCGTTGTTTTCGGTCAACGATGCCACCGCATCGCCTCCCTCAAACGCCTTGTATAAGGAAATTCTGGACTTCGCAAAAAGTGTATGCAATTGGAAAATGGCGCACTAGTAATCTTTCTCTTTGAAAATCGCATTGACAACCTTGGCGAGCGCCACACCCAGCACCACGATCAGAACCGCCAGCGCCGCGCCGTAGTCCACATTCTTCGTTTCCATCGTCTGATAGTACATGTACGTGCCGGTCAGGAAAGTCGTCTTAAGCGGCATCCCCTTAGGGAACATTACCCACGGCAGGTCGAACACCTTGAGCGCACCGGTAACCGCCAGAACGCTGCAGGTACAGATCACATTGTGAAGCATCGGAACCGATATGTAACGCACCCGCTGCAGCGCCGTTGCGCCATCAATTGTGGCCGCCTCGTACAGCTCGTCGGAAATATTGTTAAGCCCCGTCACAAGAATGACAAAGTAGAATCCCACGTACTGCCACATAACCGGCGCCATCATCGTAAAGAGGGCAATTCCCTCCGCCTTCCAGTCCGTCAGCTCCTGTTTGCCCAGTATTTCCAAAAGCTGGTTTACCATGCCCTTGTCGTAGAGGAAAATCAGGTTAAACATCAGACCTAATGCCGTGGCGGAAATCACGATGGGGAAGAAATAGAGCGTTCTGAAAATCTGTTTTCCCCTGCCGATATTGTCCACCATCAGCGCCAGCACGATGGCGATTCCTACCTGCCCCACCAGCGTGACAAGCATCATAATGATCGTATTCTTTACGGAGGTCCACACATTCGGATCGTGCAGCATCTCCTCATAGTTGGTATACCACGGCGCGTTAAACTCTGTTGCCGTCGCGCCAAGCTGTTTCAGGTGCATAAAACTGTTGACAATCGTTTTAAAGAACGGATAATAGAGGAACAGCACCATGAACAGAAACGCCGGAAGAAGAAATGCCATTGCCGGCTTTTTATTGCGATATATATTAGCTCCCATAAGTCACCTCCACACTTTTCCCAATTTTTTTGTGAAAGGGGGCAGGGTATTCCCCTGCCCCTCCAAATACTCCCCTATATGATTTACTGATTGTGATATGCTTCTAATCCTTCCGCTACCGCATCCTCGGCTGCCACTCTGCCTGTCACGATCTCGGGCATGCCGTCGAAAGTGGATACGCGGCAGTCTCCTGCGAACAGATCCTGTACCGCACCCGTCAGGGATGTGGTGCCCGCCATCATGTTCATCGCCTTGATCTGCAGAACATTGAATTCAGAAGTGTCAACTTCCGGTGCGCTCTTAAGTGCAGATGCACCGTGCTGTGCAAACTTGGGAACCATCTCGTCAGAAGTCAGATACTCTACAAAGCTGACTGCTGCATCTCTCTTCGCAGGATCGTCCCATGCCTTTCTTGTGATAAAGTATCCGGAGGAAAGACCACCAATCAGATCGGATGCCTTTCTGTCTCCCTTTCCAGGTACATAGGTTACGTCAAACTTATCTAATTTCGCGGAATCCAGAGTTGCCGGATCGTTAGGGTCGGACTGGCATGCGCCCACGATACCGCCGACTTTCCAGGAACCGTCGATCAGGAATGCAGCCTTGCCTTCCGTGAACATAGCGAAAGTCTCATCGTCTGTTGCGGAGAGCGTGTTCTCCGGGAAATATCCCAGCTCATACAGCTCTTTGATATCGTTCATGCCCTGCACCCATGCCTGTCCGTTCTCGTCGCCCGCGTTCTCCGGGATCTCCAGATGGGTTGCCGGAGACTGGTTGTTGAAGATCGCGAACTCCCACCAATAATGAGGGATGTTGCCGAGCGCTGCCGCGATCGGCGCGTAACCTGCTGCCTTGATCTTCTCGCAGTCCGCCTTGAACTGATCCATGGTGTAGTCTGCGCCGGGCATTGCCACGCCTGCTTCCTCAAGAATCTCTGTGTTTACAAACATTGCCTCCCAGTAACCGTTTGCGGGTACCGCGTATTTCTTGTTGTCCACCAGAGAAGCTGTGATCAGGTCGTCATTCATGTTGGACGCATAGTCCGGATACTCTGCGCGAATCTCGTCGATGGGAACCACCTTGCCCGCCTCGATGAAGCTGTTGGAGTCAGCCCCGTTGAAGAAGAACAACACATCCGGCTCGGAGCCTGTCTCAAAGTCTGTCGCCACTCTTGTCTTGAAGGTCTCATCCGAAGTTGCGGAAGTGTCTACCACTGCGTTGCCCGTCTCTGCCTCCCAAGCCTTCACGGCGTCCTTGTAATTCTGTGCGTTGGAGTCCTCACCTGCGAAGGTGGTCGTCACAACCAGCTCTACCGGGCCGCCCGCCGCGGGCGCTTCCGCTGCCTCTTCCGTATCTGCCGCCGGAGCCTCTGCTCCTGCATCCCCTCCTGTGCTCGCCGCGCTTCCCGTGTCACCGCTGTTTCCGCATGCTGCCATGGATAATACCATGGCGCCGGCAAGCATTGCTGCCATCATTCTTTTTTTCATCATACCCTTATCCTCCCTTTCATTAACATCCAGATCGCTTTCGTCTGTTGTTTTTGTTTCTGTACTTATCATACTCTGTAAGGGAGAATCAGAAAATTGTTGGGATTGTTCTTTTTTGCCTTTTATTGTTCGCTTGGCACATCCGTTTTGAGCAAAATTGTGCTGACCGTATATGCCGACTCATTCCCGTTTATAAACAATCCACAATCCGCCCCGTATATCATCTTAAGTCTCTGGTCAACATTACGAATCCCCAGGCTCACATGGTTCTCCCCGGACAGCTCCCTATCCTGTGCCAGAATCCTGTCGATCCGCTTCCTGTCCTCCATTGTCAGATGGCCGTTGTCCTCCACCTCGATGCAAAGATACCCGTCCTCCCGCTCAAACAGCCTGATTTCCAGCCGCCCCTGCGTGGTGATATCCATACCGTGCTCCACCGCGTTCTCCACAATGGGCTGGATAATCAGTCTTGGCACCTGTACGGTAAGCAGCCGTTCGTCGATCTGCTTGGTACAGTTGAATCTGGCCCCAAACCGCTGGGCGGTAATATACAGATAAGCGTCAGCGTAGGCCATCTCCTCCGCCATGGAATGAAACTGCTCCTCCTTCCGGTTCATAGTCGCCTCCAGCATGGTGGAGAGCGCCTCAATCATCCCGCTCACCTTCTGGTTCCCGTTCAAACGCGCCTCCCAGTTGATGGCCTCCAGCGTGTTGTTCAGGAAATGAGGGTTAATCTGGGACTGCAGCGCCATGATCTTAGCGTCCCGCAGCGCAATCTCCTCCAAATAAATCTTATCAAACTGCGTCTTTAACTGCTGCGACATGTGGTTGAAGGATTCCTTCATACGATAAAATTCCTCGTTGTCCTCCCCGTTCACAATCTGTATGCCAAGCTCTCCCTCCCGAACCGCGTCGGCGGCGGCAATCAGTTCCCCCAGCGGCACCGTCACTTTGTTATGAAAGAAACGCATCATCTGCACGATCAGCGGTATCATAAACACAAGAAGAATCAGGAAGAAGTACAACATCGCCGTCATCTCGGCATAGGTCACACGATTGTCCAGGGACACCAGCAGTACCATCGTCCCGCCGTACATGTCAATTCTGCGGTAGGCGTGGGAGTACCCGCCGACCTTGTACTTGTACAACGCTCGACGGTTGCCCAGCGCACTTGCCATATAGTCATACTCATGTTCCCTTCCTGCCTCGTGGTCTGCCGCTCCCGGCACAAGCAGTTCCCCGTTCCAGTACACAGCCGCGTCCGCATAACCCCAGATTCCGGTATAGCTTTTCATCAGCGACTCTCTGTCAAGCTCCAGCGCCAGCACCGCGTAGGGGACAAACTTGGAGGTCACCAGATTTCTGACCATATAAACCCGGCCCTCCACGCCGACCAGCGTCGTGCCGGTATCAAGCGTCTGTGCCACCTCCAGTATTTTCTCCCTGGCCTTCGTGTTGAAAAACTGGACGTCCTGATAAGATCCTTCGTTGCTGTAATTTAAGGAGTAAGCGGAAATTTCTGGATTCTCCAGTATCACAAGCATCGCCGCCCTGCAGTTATCGTCATAGCCGTACTGCCCCGTCAGGTATTTTTTCAAATCAATTTCAAATTTGGTTGCGTTCCTATTTTCCCGATATGTCTTATAATGCTCCATAATCACTGCCTGATAGGATGCATCCTTGGAGGCTTTTTCACAGTCCTTCAACTGGTATTCCATTATATCTACCGTCTTCTCCACAGATGCCAGAATGGTCTGTTCCACTTGACTGAGCACCTTTTTGGTCATCAGCAGTATGACCACCAATATCATCAGAAACAACGGCAAAAACCACCCAAACACGAGCCGCCTTACCATGCTCCATCTGAGTGATTTTTTCCGTCTGTGTTTTTCCACAGCCTTATTTATCATAGTGTCTATGATACCCTCCGTTTTTTTCTATCTTATCATAAACCCAGATATTCCTCAAACACCTGACAGAACGCCGCCGCATCCTGCTTCTCCTTCATCTCGCAGAAGATCCGCAAAAGAGGCTCCGTGCCTGAAAACCTGACGGAAATCCAGCCGCCGTCCTTTAAGTAAATCTTCAAGCCGTCCAGATAGGAAACCTTCTCCGCCTCATAAGGAATCTGCGGCAGCTCCTTATCCACGAGCAGCTGCTTCTGAATGGCTTCTTTCTTCTGTGGACTGAAACGGTAGTCACGCTCCTCCAGCGCCATACCGCCGAACTCTTTCCTGATCGTCTCCATGATCTCTGACAGCTTCATGCCGGTCACCGCAATCATTTCCACCAGAAGCGCGGAGGCATAAATGCCGTCCTTGCCCTTGATATGTCCCCGCACGGCCATACCGCCGGAGGACTCGCCACCGATGATGGCGTCCGCCTCAAACATCTTAGCCGAAATGTGCTTAAACCCTACAGGCACCTCATAGCACTGCTCCCCGAAGCTCTCAGCCACTCGGTCAAGCAGATGAGTCGTGCATATGTTTCTGACCGCCGGGCCGTGCCAGCCCTTATATTTCACCAGATAGTAGTACAACAGCACAAGAATGTCATTGGGGTGGAGGAAATTCCCCTTATCGTCGATCACGCCGATCCGATCCGCATCGCCGTCCGTGGCAAGCCCCAGATCACAGCGCCTGTCAATCACGTAATTCTGCAGGGCGCGCAGCGTCTCCGCCGTGGGCGCGGGAAGCTTGCCCCCGAAAAGCGTATCGTGCCGCTCATGGATGGTCTCCACCTCGCACCTGGCCGTCATCAGAATCGTCTTTAATGAAGTCTCGCTCACCCCGTACATCGGATCCAGTGCAATACGAAGCCCACGCTGCTTAATTTTATCCATATCCACCGTGTCGATGATGCTGTCCAGATACTCATTCAGCGGATAGATTTCCTCGATCAGCCCCTTCTCAATCCCCTCCGCGTAGTTCATTTCATCCACGGGAATGTCCGTCACCTCGTTGATGTAGCGCTCGATGTCCGCCGTCTGCACCTCATCCGCATCCCGGCCGCCGAAGGTAAACACCTTGATGCCGTTGTAGATCGCCGGGTTGTGGCTTGCTGTAATCATCATGCCGTAGTGGTAGGAATGTTTCATCACATAGAACATCACGAGCGGTGTAGGCGCCGACTTGTTGATCAGGCTTGCCTTGATCCCCTCCGCCGCAAAGACCTGCGCCGCCCACTGCATCGCCTCCTTGGAGAGAAAGCGCCTGTCATAGCCGAGCACGACGCCTTCCTTCTCCACCTTCTCCTCCCGCATCTTATCGCAGATTGCTCTGGATAAAATCTGGATGTTTTCCTTTGTAAATTCGTCCCCTATTACGGCTCTCCAGCCGCCCGTTCCAAACTTAATCATTGTATACCCTCCTTATCTCTCTGCGCTTTCCGCCTGTCTATCCCTATTTTCTTACCTGTTCATCTGTCCCTGTTTTCTGTCAACCTTCATGTCCCGGCTCTGCTGTGCCTCAGGTCAATGCGGAGAATGTCCGAATTTTAGGCATTCTCCCGCAAAAGCTCCACCTCATCCACCGCAGCCAATTTTTTACGCTCCCATAACCACTTCCACGACATGCCTGCTGCCCGCTTCCATGGGCATTATTTTTTCTACTGTCACACCGCCCACTCTGATTTCCTTTACGCCCTTCATCACGCCGTCGGGGTTACTCACCCGAATCTCATACTCTGCACCCCGCCATACCCGGACTGCCTGAAATTCCTTCCAGTCCGCCGGAATGCACGGATCAACGGTCAAACTGTCATAGTCAGGGCGTATTCCCAACATAAACCTTGTCGCCGAGAAATATGACCAGCCGCCGGAACCTGTCATAAAGGGATGTCTCGCCCTGCCGTATGCGCTGTGATCCCTGCCCATAATAAATTGGCAATAGGAATAGGGCTCCGACTCTCTCATCTCAATCCGGTTATTCTGGTGATAAGGACAGAGCGCATCGTAAAACTTCATGGCCAGATCGCCCCTGCCTCTCATACATGCCGCCGCCCACGCCCAGGGATTCGGATGAGAAAAAATCGCGCCGTTCTCCTTCACCCCCGGGTACACTCTGGTGACAAAACCGATGTCATCATCCGGCACCGTGTAGGAAGGGGTGTTGAGCAGAAGCCCGTAAGGCGTATACAGGTACTTGTCGATGGCCGCAAGAGCCGCGTCCGCTTTCTCCCCCTCGGCTGCTCCCGACAAAACCGCCCAGGCATTGGATTCCAGATGTACTCTGCCCTCCACGTCCGCCTGCGTGCCGATCTTTTTCCCGTTCGCCGTGATGCCTCTGATAAACCACTCGCCGTCCCACAACTGTGTGTTGCACACCTCTTTAACACGCGCCGCGGTCTTCCCGTATTTTTCCACATCCGCCTGATTGCCAAGATAGTCGGCCAGCCCGATGAAGTGCGTCAGCGCCCAATAGTGCAGAAAACTGACCATGGCGCTCTCGCCGCCGCCCAGATTGAGACAATCGTTCCAGTCGGCGCGAA
>ERZ779637.1225-NODE-1225-length-11341-cov-8.104820_pt1 | contig 11341 bp, 9 predicted proteins | sample MGYA00514196_ERZ779637 | MGnify/ENA primary metagenome ERZ779637 (study PRJEB29562, sample SAMEA4376700) | mouse gut metagenome | isolation source: Cecum | study: EMG produced TPA metagenomics assembly of the A DSS colitis mouse model was used to assess the... | reverse complement strand
TCAATCGAGCCTATTTTTTCGGCTCAGTTTTTTCATAGATTACTTGACACTACCATAAGTTTGGTTTATGTTCATCCTTTGGAAGCGGTTCCCTGCAGATAAGGGATTACCCACAGGAAAAGAAGGAGAAGCATGACGATGATGCCGACGGAAACGGACAGCCGGGAATACCGCAGGGTCTTTTGGATTTCCACGGGATTCTGTTCCGCCTTTGGAATAATAAATAATTCCGCCCTTGCGTTTTTCTCATCTTCCGTTACTTTTGTCAGCAGGGAACCAATGGTCATGGCGATTACATTGAAGGCGGTTCCGACGATGCCGGGGTCAAGGTATATGGGGAGGGTGATATGGAAAATGCTGGCATAAAGGCGCAATGCAAAGCAGGATAAAAAACCTGTCAGCATTCCGCAGAACGCGCCCGTTTTGGTCAGACGTTTGGAAAAGACGGCAGCCACCGCCACGGGCATCCAGGAACTTGCTATAATTGCCACTCCCAGGAGCATAATCCAAAAAATTGCCGGCGGGTTATAAACTGCCAAAAAGAGTACAATCAGGCTGGCCGACATCATGGCAATGCGGCCGGCTTTTATGGAATCTTTTTTATGGGAATTTACCGCCAGGTCATTGGCAACGGATGCACCAATCAGGGATAAAAACGTGGTGGCGGATGAGATTCCTGCGGACAGAACTCCGGTTAGGAGGATAACTCCCAAAATCCGGGGCATCATATGCATGGCGGCCCATATCATGACCTGTGAGGAATCTTCCATACCGGGATTGGCCACATTGACCATGACGGCGGCCATGCCCACCAAAAATTCCAATAGGAAAACCCCTAAGGCGGAAAAAAAGGAAGACCTTATGACGGTATGCTCGTCTTTTGCCATTAAATAACGGCTGGATTGCCACGGACCGACCATGCAGACGGACATCCACATGATTCCGTAGGTAAGTCCCCATATTACGTTTTCCATTCCGGTGTCGTAGAGAGGCCCCGGTTTCCCGCTCCAGGAAAGGATGGCGGAAGTACCGCTGTCCGAAGCCAGCAGGCGGATGCCGCCATACCATCCGCCCACATTGCGGGAAATCACCAAAACGGAAAGTATCAGGGCGAATGTGAACACACCTGCCATAAGGGTATCCGTAATGAGGACTCCACGGGAACCGGAAAGGACGGATATGAAGGTAAAGACGGTAAGGGAAAGGAAGATGCATACCCTATAATCCACGCCCGTAACCACATGCATCAAAGTACCGATTCCCTGCATGACGGATAATAAATAGACCGTCATGGTGATGATGGCGGTGAGCGCCGCCAGAATACGCATTTTATCCGAACAGAACCTTTTCCCGAAAAAAGCCGGAATGGTCAGGATGTTACTCCGCCTTAAGTAACGCCCAAAGAAGACCGCGCCTATGATGTAACCAGCGGACTGCATACCGGCAAACAGGATAACGGCTGAGAAGGCGCCGTCGTAGCACTGCGCCGCATCCCCCATAAACATGCCGGTACTGGTATAGGAGGCAATCATGGAGCCGGAAATCAGGAGAACCGACGCGTTTCGCCCGGCAACGTAAAAATCGTCGGCATCCCTGATTTTCCTGCTGACTATAAAACCGATTAGGATATAAATGAGCATGGAAATACACATGCCGATAAAATATATGTTCATGGGTGGATGTCCTCTTTCATTTTATGGTTTGTTTTTTGTGAATCCTTTTTTCCACAGGGGCGGAATTCCTTTCTGAGCCATATAGAGGACAGGATGCTTGCAGCCATGAGCCAAATCCCGATAAAGACTGCTATGATAATTTCCATGGTTCAAGGGCTCCTTCTTCAAATGTTTACGGCATATTTGCCGGACAGAATAATTTTATCTTTTGTGTCTGTTTCTGTCAATCTTTTCTCTTGGGTCCATGAAATATAGTTGCCCTTTGGTTACTGGTCACGGAGGGAACCGTCCCCCCCTTGTTTTGCAGGCGGTTTTACGGTATAATTTTTCAGACATGTTTTGGAGCGTGCCGGCAAAGCATGGGGTGGCATGACAAACGCAGAAATGAATAGGACAGTTAAGATGGATAAAAGTAATAAAAATAAGAAAAGTATGGCAAATAAGCTAAATAAGATAAAACAAATCTCCTATACCCTTTTTTTCTTTCTCATGATATCCGCCAAAGGAATCGGATTGGACAGCGGCGACCGGCTTTATTATATCTTAAGTGCAGCCGCCTGTCTGTGCGTGGGTGTCAAATTGGCGCTTACCAAATACCGGATGCGTGAAATCGCGGCTATGGCGCTGTTATGTGCCATAGCCTTTGCTGCATACCGGAATTCGGGAAGACTGGGGATTGTCCTTACCGTGCTGACCGTGATCGGGATGAAGGATATGGACGTAAAGAAACTGTTCCGGCTTGGGACTGTAGTTTACGGCATATGCTTTGTCTTTACCGTAACGGCTGCAAAATTCGGAATGATCGGGAATCCCATGGTGGTGCATGAAAAGGGGGGAATGGAATTGATACGCTGGGGTATGGGATACAGTACGGGAAATGTCTTCCATATCTCTTATTTCATGCTGACGGTGCTGCTTTGTTATACATGGGGGGAACGTTACGGTTGGAAACGCCTTGCGGCGTTAATGACGGGGAACCTTTTGGCGTTCCTTTATTCCTTAAGTTATACGGGAGCTGCGGTGACGGCGTTTTACCTGCTGTTGGATTTTTATGCGGTGAAACGTAAGCGGCTTGGCAGGGCGGAGAAATTCATCTGTCAACTGCCCCTGCCCCTTTGTCTGCTGTTCTCCTTCGGGGCTCCTTTTCTGCTGCGGTATCCGGCAGTGCAGAGACTGGATGCCATGCTGCAGGCGCGTTTGACTTTTTCTTCCTATTACCTGCAGAACCAGCCCGTTACGCTTTTTGGGACGAGGATGAAGGATGTGCCGAATTTTTGGGTGATTATGGACAACGGATATGTGTATTTTTTCATGACGTTCGGAGTGGCGGCATTTGTGCTGTTTTGTGCGGGCTATGCCGTGCTCATTGCCAGGTGCAGCCGTTTAAACAGGCGGACGGAGCTTGCCATGATTTTTTCCTTCCTTTTGTACGGAATCATGGAACAGTTTATATCCAATGCGTTTATGAATTTTTCATTGCTGTTGTTTGGCGGGTTATTGTTCGGTCAGACGGAAGCCGGGATGGCGGTGCGGACGGATGGGAATCCGGAAAGTGCAGCGGGAAACCGGGCGGATAAGGAGCGTAACGGAAACCGGGAGGTTTTAGGAGGAAGCGGATGCCGGAAAGGCACGGAAGAAGGAGGAAACAGAACGGCAGGACACTGTACCCGGAGGGGATTGGTTTGCGGTGCTGCGGGGACAGTGGTTTTTACCGTGTATCTCTTTGCAGTGCCGGCGCAGGAATATGTCCGCGTGCCGGTTACGGCACTGAATTACGTGAAGGCACAGACCGTACAGATGCAGGCGGTGGAGGAAACGGGAACGAAGGAAGGCATCAAGGGACGGATGGGAGACTGCCGCGGGATTTTGGAAAGCCCTTCCGTTTTGGAAGCGGCGGTACGGGAAAGCGGTATGGAAGGCAGGATTTCACCGGAAGAACTGGCTGCAGCCATGGAGTATTCCCTTCCGGTTTCCGTGCAAAACAGCGGAATTTATGATACGTTCCGTATAAGGATTTTGGAATTGTACCATGATATTACGGAAGAAGAATATGCGGGGTTGCTGCATGCGCTGCTTATCCACGGCAAGGAAGCGTGGGAGGGGAAATATTCGGTAAAGGAAGGAATTTATGCGGAGACCATTGGCAAAAGCTCCGGGGAGGACCGGATTGAGCATATGGATAAGAGCCGGGGATATGAGGTGGAGAAAGCCGGGAACATTGTGAAGGCGGAGCATGTGCGGGACGGGGTGTTTTATGCGGTTTTGGCGGCATTGACTTTGTATGGGGCAGATGTTATAGTAAGTGCAGGAAAGGGCTGGCGGACATATGGCAAGAACGGTGGGAATCGGGCATCAGGATTTTGAGAAAATCCGGGTGAGAAATACTTTTTATGTGGATAAGACGGCGTTCATCAAAGAATGGTGGGAGTCGGAAGATGAGGTTACGCTGATTACCCGCCCAAGGCGGTTCGGGAAAACGCTTACCATGAGTATGCTGGAAAAATTTTTTTCCGTCAGGTACGCGGACCGTGGGGCATTGTTTCAGGGGCTTAAAATATGGGAAGACGGAAAGTACAGGGAATTGCAGGGAATCCATCCGGTCATCAGTCTCTCTTTTGCAAATGTGAAGGAACGGGATTATATATCGGCAAGAGGGAAAATCTGCCAGCTATTGGTGAACCTTTATGCGGAGCATGAATTTCTTTTGGAAAGCGGCGCCCTGACGGATAAGGACAGGGATTTTTTCCGGCGGGTAAGTTATGGGATGGGGGATGTGGAGGCAACGATGGCGCTCCACCAGTTATCGATTTACTTATACCGTTATTACGGGAAAAAGGTCATTATTCTGCTGGATGAGTATGATACGCCGATGCAGGAAGCATGGATTAACGGTTATTGGGACGAAATGGTGCGGTTTACCAGGAGTATGTTCCATTCCGCTTTGAAGACGAATCCATATTTGGAGCGGGCGTTGCTGACGGGTATCACAAGAATCAGTAAAGAATCTATATTTTCCGACTTGAATCATATGGAAGTGGTAACGGCGACTTCGGAAAAATATGAGGATGCTTTTGGATTTACAGAGACAGAGGTGTTTGGGGCATTGGAGGAGTATGGGCTGTCAGGGAAGAAGGAGACGGTAAAAGCCTGGTATGACGGCTTTACTTTTGGCAGGATGACGGACCTGTATAATCCCTGGTCGGTGTTAAACTTCCTGGAGAAAAAAAAACCGGCTGCTTATTGGGCAAATACAAGCAGTAACAGTTTTGTGGCGAAATTAATCCGGGAAGGAAGCCGGAACATCAAGATGGATTTTGAGTGTTTGATGCGGGGAGAAGTATTGGAAACAGTGCTTGACGAACAAGTGGTATTTGACCAACTGGAAGTAAAAGAAAGCGCAGTGTGGAGTATGCTGTTGGCAGGCGGCTACCTGAAAGTGATGGACGGTTGGATGGAGGAAGTATCCGGCAGGGAGCATTACCGGCTGGCGCTGACGAACAAAGAGGTCCGTATTATGTTTGAAAATATGGTCCGCGACTGGTTTTCGGAGCGCAAAGGCAGTTACAACGAATTCATGGAAGCGTTGCTGGAGGATGACATTGATGCAATGAACGAGTATATGAACCGGGTTGCATCGGAAATGTTCAGCTATTTCGATACCGGAAAAAGTGCGGAACCGGAAAAGTTTTACCATGGATTTGTGTTAGGGATGATGGTGGATTTGGCAGATTGTTATCAGGTGAAATCCAACAGAGAGAGCGGCTTTGGCAGATATGACGTTATGCTGTTCCCCAAAAAGGAAAATATGGATGCCATTGTGATGGAATTTAAAGTACGCCGGTCGAAGAAAGAACAAACGCTGGAGGATACGGTACAGGAAGCGCTGAAGCAGATTGAGGAAAAAAAATACGGGAAGGAACTGTCGGCGGCGGGAATACCGGAAGAACGGATACGGAAATACGGGTTTGCATTTGAAGGAAAAGCAGTTTTGATTGGCAGGGCGGTGATGCAATGAGGATAGCGATAGATTTAACCTCCCTAGCGGATAATTTTTCGGGCATCGAACGGTATGCCATGAATATCGCCAGGGAGCTGGTGGAAATGGACCGAAAAGAAGAACATACGTACATCCTGTTATTCAAAAGGGCGGTGCATCCGGAATTTAAAAAGTACCGGGGGAAGAAGAATGTGGATATGAGGGTATACAAAGGGCAGAATAAGCTGCTGTTTGCACAGTTGTTCCTGCCTTTTCACCTGTACGGCATACGGGCGGACGTTTTCCTGTTTTTGGCGTTTCAGGGACCGTTACTGTTTTGGCACAGGGGGATTTATAACATGATTCCTGACCTGACTTGCTGGGACTGCCCGGAGACGATGAAGAAGCATATGGAATGGTATTTTAAACTGTCCATTTTAAACGCACTCCTGGTCAGCAGGAGAATTATTACGATTTCCAAATTTACGAGGGACAGAATTGCGGATAAATTCCGTTATAAGAAAAGAAAAATTACGATTGCCTATTGCGGGATTTCGGATGTATTTATGGATTACGCCGGGAATCTCCCGGGGAACAGCGGCAGTGAAACACCGGAGAAGGAGATAGAAAAGGAGAAAGAAAGAAAGAACCGCTCCCTGGACGTACGGCACAAATACCACCTCCCGGAACAATACCTGCTCTGTCTTGCCACGCTGGAGCCGCGTAAAAACCTGCCGTTTCTGGTGGAAGCATACGTGGAGCTTTTGGAGGAAGGGAGCGTGACGGTCCCGCTTGTGCTTGCGGGGCGGAACGGTTGGAAAATGGATGAGTTCCTGGAACGGATTGAGACGCAGTACCGCCAGAAAATTATCGTGACGGGATTCATCGAGGATGAGGACCTTCCGTATGTGTACCATATGGCGGATTGTTTTATTTTTCCCTCCATTTATGAGGGATTCGGGATGCCGCCTTTGGAGGCGATGGCAGTGGGAACGGTAACGATTTCCTCGAATGCGGCATCCCTGCCGGAAGTGCTGGGGAAAGCGGCGGCGTATTTCGATCCCCATGACAAGGAAGGGCTAAAGGAGCGCATCCGTCAGGGAATCCGGCAGCAGTGCGGGGACGTGACGGTAGGGGAAATCCGCCGCAGAATCCGTATGTTCCAATGGAGCCGGTCGGCCGCGCGCGTGGCGGAGCGGATCGGGCTCCGGGAACGGGTGACAGATAAGGAATGAAAAGGAGAAACAGTGGATATGGGATTTTTTGACAGGATGGGCGGAAAAAAGGGAAGAAAAAAAGAGGAAGAAAGGGCGGCAGAAGAACGGGATTCCATGAAGCAATGCCTGGAAGAAAGTATACAAAAGGCGTTCCCCCGAATGGAGGAATTGCTGTTGCAGAAGGTGGACGGCAGGCTGGAGACGTATCAGGCATCCGTGGATGCCATGAATAAACGGCTCCGGCAGCAGGCGGAAGCGGTGGAAGACCTGATGGACGAGTGGAAGGAAAAAGAAGCGGAGACGGCAGAATGTGAAAAGCGCCTGCAGGAGAAGCGGGAAAGGGAGGAGGCGCTGGTCCGCCTGGTTTGCGATTATAAGAAACAATTGGATATGCTGGAAGAACGGGTCTGCGGAGAGGCGGCGCCGGTACGGGAAGCATCCGCGGCGGAAGCGTCAAGGCAGGATGCGTGGCAGAAACAATTCCGGCTGCTTCGGGAGCAGCTTGCCGTAAAGGAGAAGCTCTGCGCCCTGGAGGCGGTCGGTACGGAAGGGGAATATGTGGATTACCGTATTCATGAGGTACTCCGCGCACTGGACGCGGAAAAACCGGAACAGGCGGGAATGGTAGCGGGGGTACATAGCCGCGGAATTGTCTATGAAGGGAAAGTGATGGAGAAAGCGGAAGTGGATGCTTATAAAATCAAACCGGAAAGGGGATAAGGTAATCGTAACGGGATAAGGAAAGGGATAGGTACGGAAGATGGGAATGATAATCGGAATTGATTTGGGAACATCGACAACGGAAGCGGCGGTATTACGGGACGGAAAACCGGTGATGGTTTTGAATTTTGACGGGAGGGCGGATACGCCTTCCGTGGTGGGATTGGATGACAGCGGCAATACGGTGGTGGGGGAAAAGGCGGCGGCACAGCTTTTGCTTTCGCCGGACCGCACCGTACGGGAAGTGAAGCGCCTGATGGGCTCAAAGGAAAAAGTAAGGTTGGGGACAAGGGTCAGTTCACCGGTGGAGATATCTTCCATGATACTTTCTTATGTGAGGAATTTTGCCGGAAAATACCTTGGGGAAGATGTGGACAGGGCGGTTATTTCCGTACCGGCATATTTTGACGAGATACAGCGGCAGGCAACGGTGGAGGCCGGAAAACTGGCAGGATTTACGGTGGAACGTATCCTGAACGAGCCGACGGCGGCAGCCTTAAGTTATGGAATTTCCCATTTGGAGGAGGAAAGTTATATTCTTGTCTATGATTTGGGCGGCGGAACCTTTGACGTGACCCTTTTGGAAATGTTTGACGGGGTACTGGAAGTCCGGGCGAGCAGCGGGGATAACCAACTCGGCGGAAAGGATTTTGACGGCAGGCTTGTGGAGCATCTTTCCGAACGTTTCCGGCAGAAACACGGAATGTTTCCGGAAGATGACATTTATGCCATGGCGAGGCTGCACCAGGCGGCAGTGGAATGTAAAATCGCGCTGAGCGGACAGGAGGAATACCGGGTATTACTCCCCGTGTTTGCGGAGACGGACGGGATTCCTTTGGAAATGGACGAGACCGTGACGAGGGAACAGTTCGAGGAATTAATTATGGATTTGCTGGAACGGACCCATGACCCCATTGACGTGGTATTGGCGGACAGCGGAGTAGCGGCGGCGGATTTGGAGCGGATTCTTTTGGTGGGCGGCTCCACAAGGATTCCGTTGGTGCAGAGGGATATAGAGGCTTATTTAGGGAAAAAACCGTCATTTCAGGTAGACCCGGATTACGCGGTGGCGCAGGGAGCGGCGGTGCAGGCCGGAATTATCAGCGGTCAAATTGACGGGGAATGCGGTATCATGATAACGGATGTCAATCCGTATACATTGGGTATCCGTACGTTGTACGGGTATTCGGCGGACTATATGAGCGTAATCATTCCAAGGAACGTAACGATACCGGTTACGAAAAAGCAGAAATATTTCACATCGTGGGACGGACAGACGGATGCGGACATTGAAGTGTATCAGGGGGAATCCAAATCGGTGGAGCGCAACCACCGAATCGGGAATTTCAGGATTTGCGGAATACCGGCAGGACCGGCGGGAAAAGAACAGTTGGAAGTGGCTTTTTCCTATAACCTGAACGGGATGCTGAATGTAACGGCAACGGTGGTGAGTACGGGGGCGGAGGCTTCCATTACGATAGACATGGTGCAGGCGGATTTGGAATCGGAAACAAGGGTGGATGTGGAAGGCTGGAAGGAAGCCCCCTTGGCGGCGGATTACCGAACAATCATCCGGCGTGCCGAACGTTGGCTGAAAAAGCATGAGGGAGATGCCGGGCATGAGGAAGATGCGGAGGAATTGGAGGAACTGTTGTACCGGTTGAAGCGGGCGGTGCTGGAAGACGATGGTTTCGGGGCGGAAGCCTTGGAAGATGAAATTCGGGATCTGCTGGAAGTGTGAAGAAATTATCCGGCGGCAGAGAAACAACGGACAGAAGAAGACAGAGGAAGGAAACGCAGTAATGGGTATGGAGAAGGATTACCGGATATTGGGGATTGAGGAAGGTGCGGATGAGCGGGAAATAAAAAGGGCGTATTTTAAACTGGTCAGGAAATATTCCCCGGAGAAGGAGCCGGAGCGGTTTCAGGAAATAAGGGCGGCCTATGAGCGTCTGACGGAAAAAAAGGAGGAAGATCCGTATTCGCCTTATGCGGCAGGAGAAATGGAAATGCCGGACGATCCGTTTGCGGGAAGGATGCTGGAACAGATCCGGGAGCTGAAAACATATGGGGATTACGGAAAAGCCCTGTGTATGGCGGAAGAAGGAATCCGCTATTTCGGGGAAACGGAAGCGTTCCTGTTTGAACTGGCCAGGTGTTGCCTGCTGATGGGAAAAACGGGAAAAGCCGTTAAAAATTTTGAAAAACTGGCGGTCCGGTACCCGGATAAAATGTTTTATAAAGGGGAACTTGCAAAGGCGTATTTCGACAGGGGGTATGGGAAAAAGGCATTGGAGGCATTCAGAGAGGCATTCGGGATGGGCTGGCGGGAGCCGGATTTTATCCTTTGTTACAGTGAATGTTGTATGTACCGGGAGTGTCCGGAAGAAGGAATCGGTATTTTGGAAGACATGGTGGATCATGTGGATGCCGGAAACAGGAAAAAACGGATGCAGGAACTTTTGGAGGCGCATACAGGAATGATTGTGCTGTCGGTAATGGCACCGGAACGGTTTCCGGAAGCCGTGGGCAGATGTCGCGTTTTCCTGGAAGATGCGGAACGCCTGCTGACGGATTATGGGCAGGAAGTGCAAAACCTGTTTGCGGCGGTGCTGTTGGGTGCATTTCGGACGGGAAACTTAGGGAACCGTGATGTGGAGACGGTGAAACGTTTGGTTGCCGGAAAGTTTCCGGAAATAAATGATGCAATGCAGGAAAATGTGGAACTGCAGGCGATGTCCCTGCTCGCGGACGACCGTATGGGCGAATTAATGAAACGGACGGTCGGGACATTTTTGGTTTTCCAAGAGGATGATGAGACGGAAAGGCATATTTACTTTTTACAATTGGATACCCTGCTCTGTCATCTGCAGGAATGGCCGGCGCAGAAACCGGAATGGGAAATCATCCGGAAGGAGTACAAGGTCATTTATGAGGAACTTTCGGAATTGTTTGAGGTACTCCAAATGGGGAGTGAGCAGCGGCGGATGTACCGGGAACATGTGGAGGAGGAATATTCCAGACTGGCGAAAAAGTATGGGGACGGGAAATATTATGAACTTTATCCGGACCGGCAGCCGGACCTGTCGGAGATAAAATGGGACAGCCAGGAAGAAGGCACATTTGTGCGGATGGAAAAGAAGGTGGGCAGGAATGATCCCTGTCCGTGCGGCAGCGGGAAGAAGTATAAGAAGTGCTGTATGGGAAAGGAGTAGGTTGAATGAAAACTTAAATTCCACTTGAAAACTTAAATTCCGTACTGAGGACTAAATATCTCCTAAAAAAGAGTAAGCAGTCGCCAGCAACCGGAATTGGATCCTGCAAGACTGAATTCCACCTGCCCAAGGGCATACTTATGGTGGCTCAAATCCGCAGATTTTTCTTGTTTTGAAATGAAATAGATTTCTGAAAAGAGAAGGGAAACAAAAGATATACAGCTTGCTGGATGGCCGCCATATGGTAGTATCCGGCAAGCCGTATTTTGTGTTTACATTTCAAGGGGAGACACTTTTTGGAGGCCAAAATGTTCATCCAGCATTTCCAGGTAATCAGAATCTATCCTGTCATGGGGACAGGCGAGGAATACGGTCTTTCCGAGAATCCTGCGCTGTCCGATATGTATATCCATCTGGGACAGGAGATTCATGCCGATGTACAGGTCGTTTATTGTAAACTTGCGTTCTGCTATTTCCATAGAATTCGCTCCTCGTATAATAAGTTTGTAAGCAGGAAAAACAGCTTACAGACTTATTCTT
>ERZ779637.1221-NODE-1221-length-11354-cov-24.431366_pt1 | contig 11354 bp, 9 predicted proteins | sample MGYA00514196_ERZ779637 | MGnify/ENA primary metagenome ERZ779637 (study PRJEB29562, sample SAMEA4376700) | mouse gut metagenome | isolation source: Cecum | study: EMG produced TPA metagenomics assembly of the A DSS colitis mouse model was used to assess the... | reverse complement strand
TCTCCTGAATAGAATGTGCGCTGAAGCGCACGGAAATATGGTATACTGAGCAAAACGCTTCGCATTTAACTTTCCGATTAAAAGCAAAAGGGAGATGTATAATGTATAATGGATATGAGAGTACAGAAATCTGCAAAGGCTGCGGCGGAGCCTGCTGCAAGGCCATTGGATGCAGCCTGGCGCCGGAGGATATGTTGCGGGAAATGGCGGCGTGGCGGTATGAGAAGAACTTGGAAAAGATGCCGCAGGGGGATATGGATACAGGGCAGTCTGCCGAAACAGATTGGCGGCATCTGGAGGAATGGCTGCGGCAGAGTGATTGTGCTATAGACACCTTTACAGGGACGGCAGGGCTGTGCTATTATATCCGTATGCGGCATAAATGCTTTACTTTTATCGGTGTGGATGCCATGGGGGAATGCATTGCCCTGACGGATCAGGGCTGTCGTCTGTCCTATGAAAGGCGCCCCAGGGGAGGCCGGTTTCTGGAAGGCAGGATAGACAGGCATTGTGTACAGCATTATACCCGGGAGCAGATGGAGGAGGACTGGCGTCCGTACCAGGGGCTGCTGGGGGAAATATGGGACAGATGGCACCACCGTCTGGCGCGTGAGGGCGTGTTTGACCGATGCGAGGAGGCATATATGCTCTATCAGAAGGAGAAGCGGCAGGGAGGGAAAGAATAAGAAGATGAAGAAGAGTATAAAGATGGGAATTTTTATATTGCTCACGATGGTTCTGCTGGCGGGCTGCGGCAACCAGACTATGCCCCTGGCGGAGGTATTCCAGCAGGAACAACTGGAGCAGCAGACCATACAGATTGTGGACTGGCTGAATGCGGGAGAGTATGAACTGGTTTATAATACTTTCCGGGAGGATATGAAACAGGCGCTGCCGTTGGAAGAATTGCGGTCGGCCTGCGCGGAGACTTACGGCGGCGCCGGGAATTTCACGCAGATTGACAGCACAATGGTCAGCGGCCAGGAGATTGAGGAGGAGGACTATGCCGTTGTCATGGTTAAGGCTCAATATGAAAAGCAGATTGTGACATTTCAGGTGGGATATGATGCGGATATGCAGGTGGTTGGTCTCTATATGAAGTAAAAATCGGTCAAGAAGTGTCCTCCACACAAGCTGTTTTATGGCAGTTCCCAAGGAGAGTTTGGTTTATTAGGGCATATCGCAGAAGAATAATTAGATATGCAGGAAGAGGGAAATAATGAAAATTTTAGTGATTGGCGGCAGTTATTTTTATGGCCGGGTATTTGTGATGCAGGCTGCGGAGGAGCATGAGATTACCGTGATGAACCGGGGAACCTACTCCATGGAAGATTTTGGAGTGGCACAAATCAGAGGAGACCGCAGAGATCCGGCGGTATGGCAGGACTTGTGCGAAAGCTATGACGCAGTGGTGGATTTTTGTGCCTACGAGGCGGGGGACATCCGATGTGTGCTTGAAAATATGCCGAGCAGGCCCGTTCAATATATTGCCATCAGCACTGTGGATGTATACCGTCGGGGGCTCGGAGGTTATAAGGCGGAGGACACCCCCTATGAGGACAGAACGCTGCCGGGAGAGGCCGGGGCATATATTGCCGGGAAGGTAGCCCTGGAGAAAGAACTGCGGCAGGTATGTAGGGAGCAGGGAGTGGACTGGACAGTGTTGCGGCCGGGAATCCTTTATGGCCCTTACAATTATGCGCCCCGGGAGTCCGCTTATATTCAGCTGATGGTGCAGCAAAAGATTCTGCCCAGGGTTACGGATGCGGACGGTCAGTTTCAGTTGGTTTATGTAAAGGATGCAGTGGAAGCAATCCGAAAATGCCTGGGGCAGCCGCAGACTTACGGAAAGGCATATAATATCTGTGAGAGAGAGCCGGTGACCTATGGCCGTCTGGCGGATGCCTTATTAAAGGTATGCGGCGATGCAGTGGAAGAATATCCCATGACAATAGACCAGGCTGTAAAACAGGGTGTTCCATTGCCTTTTGCCGTGAGAGAGCAGGAGACCGAATTGTATGACAATACCAGAAGCCTACAGGAACTGGGGATGGTATATACCGGACTGGAGGAGGGCATGGGAAAGACTTATAGGGCGTTCCGAAATGTATTTGCCAACCGGAGGTAGAATTTTTGCAATAGCTTTGAATATAAGGTTATTGTCAAAAAGCGATAGGGCTGTTAATATAGGTATATAGTATAAAAGAGGAATATTCCCGACAGGGAACATGCAATTTAAAACAGGAGGAGAGAGGAAATGCAGGAGTTGAAACCGATAAAGGAAGGAAAAGTACGTGAGATCTATGACAATGGGGATACCTTGATTATGGTGGCTACGGACAGGATCAGTTGTTTTGATGTGATTCTGAAAAATCAGGTCACGAAGAAGGGGGCGGTGCTTACTCAGATGTCCAAGTTCTGGTTTGACATGACCAGAGACATCCTGCCCAACCATATGATTTCAGTGGATGTAAAGGATATGCCGGAGTTTTTCAGGCAGGAGCGTTTTGACGGCAACAGCATGATGTGCCGTAAACTGGAGATGCTGCCCGTGGAGTGTATAGTGCGGGGATATATCACCGGCAGCGGCTGGGCCAGCTATCAGAAGGACGGCACTGTGTGCGGCATCAAGCTGCCGGAAGGACTGAGGGAGTCGGATAAGCTGCCGGAGCCTATTTATACCCCCTCCACCAAGGCGGAGATCGGCGACCATGACGAGAATATCTCCTTTGAGCAGAGCGTGGAGTACCTGGAGAAATATTTCCCCGGCAAGGGCCAGGAGTATGGGGAGAAGCTCCGTGACTACACCATTGCCCTGTATAAAAAGTGCGCAGAGTATGCCTTGACCAAGGGGATTATCATTGCGGATACCAAGTTTGAGTTTGGTCTGGACGAAGAGGGCAATATAGTGCTTGGAGATGAGATGCTGACGCCGGATTCCTCCCGGTTCTGGCCTGCGGAGGGATATGAGCCGGGCCATGCTCAGCCCTCCTTTGACAAGCAGTTTGCCAGGGATTGGCTGAAGAGCCATGAACATGACTGGGAACTGCCCCAGGAGATAGTGGATAAGACCATCGAGAAGTACCTGCAAGGTTATGAGTTGATCACGGGAAAACCATTGGAGTAAATAGCTTGAAATGAAGCATGAACTAAAAAGGGGCTGAGAAGCCTCTTTTTTAGTGTGTACAATAGACGCAAATTCGGTTACCGATAATGTTGAATTTAGACTGAATATGTTGTATTATGGATTTATCGGAGCCGATAAAAAATACGGAGGTGTAAATATGATCTTTATGGAAGAACGTCACCAGAGAATAGCGGATGTTATTCGCGAAAACGGAAAGATTACCATTGCGGAAATTACCGGAGAATATGGTATATCTGATGAATCCGCACGGAGAGATCTGCGGATGCTGGAGCAGAAGGGAGTCTGCAAAAGAACCCATGGAGGCGCGATTTTGTTACAGCCGGTCAGCGTAAGACCGCCGGTGGACCGCAGGTTTGAGTGTATGCCCGTTTTTGACAATTATAAGGCCATTTCATGTAAGGCTGCGGAAATGATAGGCGAAAATGATACGATATATCTGACAGGCGGATCACTTGGGTATCTCATGATCTCTGCCCTGCCCAGAGATATCCATTATACAGTGGTGGTCAACTCAGTAGATATAGGAAGGGAACTCAGAAGTTTTGAGAACATTGAGGTTTATCTCGTCGGGGGTAAAATGCGGCGGAGCGGTTCGCTGGTGGATAGTCTGGCCACAGAGTTTGTCAGCCGGATGCACTTTGATCTCTGCTTTATCACTGGAGCAGGACTGACAGCCGCCTTTGGACTGACTAATGGGACGGATGAAACAGCGGCATTTCAGCGCATAGTGATTAAGAACAGCAGGAGGAAATGCCTGTTGATCCCAGGCGCCAAAATCGGGACGAACTCCTTTATCAAAGTATGTGAGGCGGATGACTTTAACTCCGTTATTACGGACTGGGACTGCGTGGAGGAACAGATAACAGCGCTGGAGGAAAAAGGGATTGCAGTAATAATTGTCGGAGAATCCAAATGAATCGGGAAGAAATGCTGCGGAATCTGATTTTGGACGGGTATGTGAGTCTGCGGCAGTTCTCTATGGAGGCGGACATTCCCTATAGCACATTGACAACGGTGCTGTCAAGGGGAGTTGGCGGCGCTTCTTTTGATATGGTAATTCGGATTTGCAAGAAGCTTGGCATTGATCCCTGTGAACTCTGAGACAGCAAAACAGGGGTAAAATCTTCTTGAGGAGGATTTTGCCCCTGCTGCCATACTATTTCTTATATGCATCTCCCGCGGAGTGTCCATTCTCAAAGTCTTCCGTAAATATTGCCGGCGGCTTTCATCCGGCGTTATCTTTCCAGATTTTTGTTGGCGGTGGACAGCATCAGTTTGATGCGGTTGAGCTGGTTTACTTCGCTGGCGCCGGGATCGTAGTCAATGGCCACAATGTTGGACTGGGGGTAGGCTTTCCGCAGAGCCTTGATTACTCCCTTGCCCACCACATGGTTGGGCAGGCAGCCAAAGGGCTGGGTACATACGATATTGGGCACGTTCTCATGGATCAGTTCCACCATCTCTCCGGTAAGGAACCAGCCCTCGCCGGTCTGGTTGCCTATGGATACGATGGGCTTGGCGTACTCCACAATCTCCCGGATGGGAGTGGGCGGGTCAAAATGCTCGCTCCTGGCAAAAGCCTTGGCGGCAGCCCCTCGCAGCACATGCTCGATGGCCCAGATACCCAGGGAGGAAATCCTTGCCGCCTTTTTGCTGGTGCCCAGATGCTCTGCCTTGTAGATCTGGTTGTAGAAGCAGTATAGCATAAAGTCCATCAGATCGGGCACCACCGCCTCCGCCCCCTCGGCCTCCAGCAGTTCCACCAGGTGATTGTTGCCTGCCGGGGAGAATTTTACCAGAATCTCACCCACGATACCCACTCTGGGTTTCTTGATGTCCCGAAGCGGGATGGCATCAAATTCCCGGATTATCTTCCGACACATGCCGGGGAATTTTGCAAGGTTGATATGTTTGGCGGACACATAATCCTGGGCGATCTTCAGCCATTTTTGGTGCAGGGCTTCCACGCTGCCGGGAACCTCCTCATAAGGGCGCATCCGGTAGACACATCGCATGAAGATATCGCCGATCTGGGCAGACAGCGCCGCGCGCACCAGCAGGTCCAGATTCAGGTGGAAACCGGGATTGGTTTCTATACTGCCCAGGTTCAGGGAGATCACCGGGATCTGGGCCATACCAGCCTTTTCCAGGGCCCGCCGGATGAAGCCGATATAGTTGGTGGCCCGGCACCCCCCTCCGGTCTGGGTCATGATAACGGCTGTTTTGTTCAAATCATACTTGCCGGAGAGCAGTGCCTCCATGATCTGTCCCACCACCAGCAGAGACGGATAACAGGCGTCATTATTTACATATTTAAGACCCACGTCCACGGAGTGCTTGTTGTCGTTGGTTAGTACTTCAAAATGATAGCCGCAGGCGGCAAAAGCCTTTTCAAAGATGTCAAAGTGGATGGGCGACATCTGGGGACAGAGGATGGTATAGTCCCCTCGCATCTCTTCGGTAAACTGTACTTTCTGGATGGCGCTGGAGTGGATGGCCCGCTGTTCTGCTTTCTGTTCCCGCACACGTATGGCGGACAGGAGTGAGCGAACACGAATCCGGGCGGCCCCCAGATTGTTTACCTCATCAATCTTAAGGCAGGTATAGATTTTGCCGGAGCCGGACAGAATATCGTTCACCTGATCCGTGGTCACTGCATCCAGGCCGCAGCCAAAGGAATTAAGCTGAATCAGGTCCAGATTTTCCACCAGCTTCACATAGCTGGCGGCGGCGTACAGCCGGGAGTGGTACATCCACTGGTCGGAGACGATCAAGGGCCGTTCCGGGTCAGCCAGATGAGAGATGGAATCCTCTGTCAGCACAGCAATGTCATAGGAAGTGATCAACTCCGGTATACCATGGTTGATCTCCGGGTCAATGTGGTAGGGCCGGCCTGCCAGTACAATGCCCCGTTTCCCGGTCTCCTTTAGATATTGCAGGGTTTCTTCTCCCTTTTTCTGCATATCCCGGCGGGCTGCGGCCAGTTCTTCCCAGCCTTTTGCCACAGCCTCCCGCACCTCATGGGCGGGGATTTCACTAAACTGAGGTCCGCTAAACGGGAGTTCATCGGACTGGGGTCCGCTAAACGGGAGTTCATCGGACTGGGGTCCGCTGAACTCTTTTATCAAGGCATCGGAGATGGTCTCCTGGCTGGTAAAGGCCATGAAAGGATTGCGGAAAATGATATTCTCGCTCCTTATTTCTTCCACATTGTTTTTGATATTCTCCGAGTATGAGGTTACAATAGGGCAGTTGTAGTGGTTGTTGGCATCCTCAAACTCGTTTCTCTCATAAAAAAGAGCCGGGTAGAAGATGAATTTTACGCCCTGTTTGATCAGCCAACTCACATGCCCATGGGCCAGTTTGGCCGGGTAACACTCAGACTCGCTGGGGATGGACTCGATGCCCAGTTCGTAGATCTGACGGGTGGACACCGGAGACAGCACCACCCGGAAACCTAGACTGGTGAAAAAGGTGTGCCAGAACGGGTAGTTCTCATACATATTCAATACCCTGGGAATGCCAACCACGCCCCTGGGAGCCTCGTCGGCGGGCAGAGACTCATAGTCAAACAGTCGCTTTAGTTTATACTCAAAGAGGTTGGGCACATTGTGGGCATTTTTCTGGCCGCCGATGCCCCGTTCACAGCGGTTGCCGGAGATAAACTGCCGTCCGCCGGAGAATTTGTTGATGGTCAGGCGGCAATTGTTGGTGCAGCCCTTGCACTTTGCCATGCTGGTGTCAAATTGCAGGTTGCAGATCTGCTCATAGGAAAGCATGGAGGTCTGGTAGCTGGCGTTGCCGCTGCAGTTATCACCGCAAACTTCGCAATTGTCAGTGTCAGTATTTTCATTATAGTTTATTCCGCAACACTGTGTGTAGCGTTCCCGGGCGATCAGAGCCGCGCCGAAAGCGCCCATGATACCTGCGATATCCGGGCGAATGGCTTCACAGTTCGCGATTTTTTCAAAGCTGCGCAGAACGGCATCATTGTAGAAAGTACCGCCCTGAACCACGATCTCTTTGCCCAGTTCCGAGGCGTCGGACACTTTGATTACCTTAAACAAGGCGTTCTTGATCACCGAGTAGGCCAGCCCGGCGGAGATGTCCGCAACACTGGCCCCTTCTTTTTGGGCCTGTTTCACTTTGGAGTTCATGAACACGGTACAGCGGGTGCCTAGGTCAATGGGATGCTGGGCAAACAGAGCCGCCTGGGCAAAATCCTGAACGCTGTAGTTCAGGGATTTCGCAAAAGTCTCTATAAAGGAGCCGCAGCCGGAGGAGCAAGCCTCGTTGAGCTGCACACTGTCCACGGTCTGGTTCTTGATCTTGATACATTTCATATCCTGGCCGCCGATATCCAGAATGCAGTCCACCTGGGGATTAAAAAAGGCGGCGGCGTAGTAGTGGGCCACAGTCTCTACCTCACCGTCGTCCAGCAGGAAAGCTGCTTTCATGAGGGCTTCGCCGTAGCCGGTGGAGCAGGAGCGGACGATCTGCACATCCTCCGGCAGCTGCTGGTAAATCTCCTTCAGGGAGCGAATGGCAGTCTTTAACGGGCTGCCGTCATTGCTGCTGTAAAAGGAGTACAGCAGGGAGCCATCCTCCCCTACCAGGGCGATCTTGGTGGTGGTGGAGCCTGCGTCAATGCCCAGAAAAGCATTGCCGTGGTAGGAGGCCAGATCTCCGGCGCTCACTTTATGCCGGGCATGGCGGGCCTGGAAAGCGTCATATTCCTCCTGGCTGGCAAAGAGAGGCTCCATACGTTCTACCTCGAACTCCATCTTGATTTCCCCGGAGAGCTTTGCCACCATTTCCTCCAGGGTGTAACTGACTTCCTGCTTGGCGTTCATGGCAGATCCCATGGCGGCGAAGAGGTGTGAGTTGTCCGTATCCATGATATGTTCCTCATCCAGTTTCAGCGTTCGGATAAAGGCATTTTTCAATTCCGATAAAAAGTGCAGGGGGCCTCCCAGAAAAGCTACATGTCCCCGGATGGGTTTGCCGCAGGCCAGGCCGGAGATGGTCTGATTCACTACCGCCTGGAAGATGGAGGCCGCCAGATCCTCCTTGGTGGCGCCCTCGTTGATCAGGGGCTGGATATCAGTCTTGGCAAACACGCCGCAGCGTGCGGCGATGGTGTACAGGGACTGGTAATTTTTGGCGTACTCATTCAGACCCGCCGCGTCCGTCTGGATCAGGGAGGCCATCTGGTCGATAAAGGAGCCTGTACCACCGGCGCAGATGCCGTTCATGCGCTGCTCCACATTGCCGCCTTCAAAATAGATGATCTTGGCGTCCTCGCCGCCCAACTCAATGGCCACATCGGTCTTGGGAGCCAACTCTTTCAAGGCGGTGGACACGGCGATGACCTCCTGAGTAAAAGGCACACCCAGGTGACTCGCCAGAGTAAGTCCTCCGGAGCCGGTGATCATAGGGTGCAGCATAGCGTTGCCCAGCTCGTCATAAGCTTTCTGCAGCAGGGAGGACAACGTCTCCCGAATATTGGCATAGTGCCGCTCATAGTCGGAGAAAAGAATTTCGTGGTTCTCATCTAATATGGCAATCTTCACCGTGGTGGAACCGATGTCAATGCCCAGGGTGTATTCGGGGAGATGCCGATTCCCGGCATCGCAACTCATACAGTTATTGTTCATGTATAACATCCTTTCTGGATCAATTCAATATATCACAGCCATCTATTCAATCTATGAACGGAGGCTTACTTTTAAGCATTCCCCGACATTATACGACAGAAAAAGCAAAAATGCAACGGATTGCGAGCCTGGGACTGTGTTAAATTTTTGTAAAATGTTTATCATATTTTAAAATATGCATGCTATAAACTTTTGGAAATACTTGACAATTGCATGGCGGCATGTATAATAAGAGATACAACAGCAGGAAGAATACTTGACTCACGGAAGTGGGCCGCTATTCTTCCTGCTGTTTTGCTATCGAAAAACAGAGGAGGAATCTGCGTATGACAAAAAATGGAGAAAAGAATATTTCCAACCGGGAGGTAAAGAACAGCGCGTTCACAACGTTTTTCGGGGAACCGGAGAATGCCTCCCAGCTATATGCCGCATTGGGGGAAGTGGAGGTGTCCCCGGAGGACATCACTTATGTGACGCTTGAGGGAGTGCTTTTCATCGCGAGGAAAAACGATCTGGCCTTCACCGTGAAAAACCGTGTGCTGGTCATCAGTGAGCACCAGTCCACGATCAACGAGAACATGCCCCTGCGGGATCTTATATACCTGGGCCGGACATTGGAGAAGCTGTTGGATGAGAAAAACCTGTACAGGAGAAAATTGATACATATCCCCACACCGGAATTTTATGTATTTTATAATGGCGATACGCCTTTTCCAACTGAAAAAATCCTGCGGCTTTCCGATGCGTATCTTGAAAAAGGGAAACATCCTATGTTAGAATTGGAAGTGAAAGTGATCAACATAAATCCGTCATCGGGCCATAAGCTGTTGAAGGAGTGCCGTCCCATGTATGAATATTCCTGGTTCATCCAGCGAATTAGGAACTACCTTTCGGATGGCTGGGGCCGGGACAATGCGATCACCCAGGCGGTGCAGGACTGCCTGGACAACGGAATAATGACGGAGTTTATGCAAGAGCACGGATCGGAGGCGGTAAATATGCTGTACACACAGTGGAACTGGGATGACGCTATGGAGGTGGAGCGGGAAGAGGCATATGAGGAAGGGAAGATTGCCGGAATGGCGGAGGGAAAGATTGCCGGGATAGCAGAAGGAAAGAACCTTGGGGAACGTCAGGCTGTACTAGACTTGCTTGAGGACCTGGGAGAAATTCCTGAGGACATCCGGACCCGCATCCATACCGAGGAAGACCCAAAAAATCTGCGCCAATGGCTCAAGGCGGCAGCGAAGGCGGCGAGTTTTGAGGCATTCAGGGAGAAAATGGGATGACAAGGGCTTTGTCCGCTATTCTTCTTCATCTTCAATATACTCCATGACATCCGTCACATTACATTCCAGAAGTTTGCACAGTTGGTTGATTGTATTGGTAGACACGCTATTGCCCTTTTGGATAGAATAGTAGGTAGCCCTGGAAAAACCTAATTTTTCCAACCGGTAGGAAGTGATATGTTTTTCTTTCATGGTCTTAAAAAGCGGGGCATAGCTTATCAAAATACAACCCTCCTGTCTATATTTGAGTTCAGCATCTGTTCGGACAGATGCTGTTTTTATGTGTAGGGTATCAAAAGCCTTTCAGGTAATAAATCAATATGAATGTTGTCAAGAAGATAAAATATTTATTCTTTCAGAGTGAAAAATAAGTCTAACAATATTCCTTATACAAAAATGTATATATAATATGGAACGGTGATTTACATACAGCGGATCTTTGTAAACATTGTAAGGATAAAGAATTGGCTTGACTATGTATGAATATCCGAGTATAATAGGCAAAAATATGTATGGATATCCATACATATAAATCCATGTCTCGAAAACAGAGTTTCGCTGTTAGAAATGGTTATAAATGTATTCACAATATGCCTTATATAGGAAGGCTAAAATGAAGTCTACCTAAATTATAAAAAGAAAGGAACAAAGGTATGGGAACAATCAAGAGAAGAGGACTGGCGGTATGCATGGCGGCATTGCTGATGCTGTCTGGTTTGACGGCAGCGGCGGCGGAGCCATTGCAGGCCGAAAGTGAAAATGCTTTGGAAAATGCCGCGGCGGTATCCGGCGGCAATGCAGACACAGATGTGGAAACGCCTGGGGAGATGGACAGTACAGAGAAAGGAAATCTGTCAGATATAGTGGGAACCCAGGCAGAGGACCAGATAACGGCTTATGCGGCGGATGATATTGCCAGTGGCACTGATGGGGATATTACATGGGTGATTGACGCCAGTGGAAAACTGACAGTGACGGGAACTGGGGATTTATCATCGAATTTTGCATGGCAAGCTTATTCCGACCAGATTATTTCGGCTGAAATAAATGTGACTGGAATGACGGATGCATCTTGGTTGTTTTATGGTTGCTCTAACTTAAGGAGCCTGGATATAAGAGGGTTTAATACCAGCAGCGTGGCGGATATGAGTTATATGTTTTCTGGATGTAGTGGTCTAACGAGCCTAGATGTAAGCGGCTTTGACACCAGCAGCGTGACGAATATGAGTTATATGTTTTCTGGATGTAGTGGTCTAACGA
>ERZ779637.1219-NODE-1219-length-11363-cov-4.680669_pt1 | contig 11363 bp, 14 predicted proteins | sample MGYA00514196_ERZ779637 | MGnify/ENA primary metagenome ERZ779637 (study PRJEB29562, sample SAMEA4376700) | mouse gut metagenome | isolation source: Cecum | study: EMG produced TPA metagenomics assembly of the A DSS colitis mouse model was used to assess the... | reverse complement strand
GCCCTTGGTCAATATTCATGGATGGTTCAGATTCTTTCCGTGGTAACCTGCGAACTGGTTTGGGTAACCGGCTGACTGTTCTGAGTGATGATGTCGTAAAAAACATCACGGGTAACAAGGAAATCGACCTGGTTCTGCCTGGCCAAACTAAGTGTATTTATTATGTGATAATGGATGACATGGAAGACACTTTCAAGTTCCTGTCGTCCTTATTTTTTACCTACCTGATAAATCTGCTGGTTAAATATTCGCGCAAACAACCAGGCTTGAGACTGCCCGTCTGTGTGAATATCATCATGGATGAGTTTATCGCCATTGGGAGACTACCGGATTTCGACAAGAAACTGGCTACTGTTCGCTCGGCGGGAATAAGCATTTCGATGATTTTCCAGAACAAGCCCCAGTTGGATGCAGCCTACCCAGACGGAATCGCAGACACCATGATTGGCAACTGTTCAACCATCTTGTGCCTGGCTTGCAACGACACTGAAACGGCTCAGTTTATCTCTGACCGCAGCGGAACCGCAACAGTTGCGTTGGACCAGGAGAGAATTGCTCGACCGGTTATATCTATGGGTGTTGGGCCAACCGATGTCCAGCATAGCTATTCGTTGGGTAAACGGGCAGTCTTGAACCCAGACGAGGTAATCCGATTGAACGCAAAAAAGGTCCTGGTCGCTATCACGAGCGCCAACCTGTTTATGGCCGATAAGTTCCCGTTTACGGACATCGTCAACCCAGATGACTTGGAGATGGTCAACATGTACGACCACGTCCCAGCATGGAGGGAAAAGCTGTCGACAATTCAAACTGGTACACCAGCAGATGAGGCTGATGAATCGTACATCCCGAACTCTCCGTCTGGAAGGCCCAGTTTAATTCCGGGTGAAAGTCGCAACCTGTCTGATATGGTGGGGCCACCCCAGCAGTCGACTGCATCGGTTCTTCCGGACGGAGCAACAAGGCCGGAAGAAGATGATGATGTGGTTGACCCGAGTGAAATTGAAAACCCGCAGCAACCAGACCTGCCATCACAAGATAAGTCAGTGTTTGGGGGCGACAGTTTGGCTGGAGATTCCCAGGCTCTCTTGGCGGACTTCTGATAAATATACTTTGGTTAAAAAGGCCTTTCGGGGCCTTTTTAATATATCCGCAACATTTCAATCATACGACATAGGAGGAATATCAAATGAGCGAGAACATCAAGAATGAAAGCATCGTCACTGAGGGTGCTGCTCCCGAAGAAGTGGCCGCCCAGGTTGCCGAGCAGCCCAAAGAGGGGGAGGCCCCTGTGGTTGCCTCTGCCTCGACTGAGGGTAACGCTGAGCCCGGAGCGCCGGACCTGGCCCAGATGGAGGACGTCCCCCGGGAGGAAGACCCGGAGGAAAGGGATGCGCCCGACCCGAGCGATATGGAGCGGGAAGCGCTGCGCCAGTCCCTGCGGGCTATGGCCATGGATGGGGCATCCGGAAACCGGCGTGTTGCCCCACCCCGGCCCGGTGTGTTCCGGAGTAAACGCAACGGCCAAGGGACAACGATTGACCGGGAGGGCGCATACAACGACCCGGAAGTTGCCGCTCGCCGGGAGGCTGAAATTGAAATCTATCAGAGCTATTTGCGGAAGCGGGTTCTGACCGGGCGTGTCATCGGCGTTCGTCGCAACTATGCTCCGAGTGCGGCCGGCAAGATGCAGTACTACGCAATGGTGATGACGGACAAGTACCAGGTCCTGATTCCCTACGACCGCTTCACCGACACCGACTTCGAGGCGCTGTGCATGCGCTATCGTGAGCGGGACCCCAACAAGACCGTTGAGGACACCCTGCAGAAGTATCTCAACGACCGTCTGAATGCTGAGGTAGATTTCACGATTTCGCATGTGGCAACGGACGATGACGCTCACGGCTCTTTCATGGTTGATGGCGAGCGTCTGGACGGAATCTACCGCCAGCGGGTGTATCACTGGTTTGGTACGAACCGCACTACCGGCGAGTTCCAGCTCCAGCCCGGCTCCAAGGTTGAGGCCCGTATCATTATGACTGCAATGAAGGGCATCCGTGTCGAGGTGTTTGGCGTGGAAACCTTTATCCGCTCCCGTGACCTGGACTACACGTTTATCCAGGACGCCCGCACGGAGTTTGAGGTCGGCAAGCGCGTCTGGGTTGTCCTGACGGATATCCAGCGTGACAAGGAAAACGACTACGCCGTTGAGTTCCAGGCAAGTGTGCGTGACGCAAAGCCAGACCCCCGCGAGAAGGGGATGGGTGTATACCTGGAGGGGAGCGTGTTCGTGGGCGAAATCAACTACACCCAGTACCCCACGCCCGACCGCCCCAACGTCCGCCCCGCAGTGTTTGTAAAGCTGCCCCACGAGGGCATTCAGGTATCCTGTCCGTTCCCCAGCGGCCCCGTGCCCCCCACCACTGGCGCAAAGTGCTATGTTACGATTACCAATCGTGACCTGCGGAAGAATAAGCTTTACGGGCGCATTAACCATATCGTCCCCACCAACTAAATTCTTCTTGCATTTAGTACTAGAATGTGGTATAATGCAAGCACAGGAATAGAAGCATCTGGGGTGACCCGTATTGCTAAATTGGGGGTTGTGTTATGGGTAGATTTCTTTTCTTCATCGGTGCCATCGCTGTAATAGAGGGGCCCGGTTTGATTGCTGATGTGAAGAGTGTCATCGCCGACCACTCGGCTGAGGCACTCTATAAATCGCATATGCTTCCCTTGATTTATGCGAGGGTTGTGCTGTGTTGCGGCGTCTGCGTTTTCGCTATGCGATTTCTTCTGCCCTAACCAACGTTACACAACTATCACGTGGGGGTTGTACGCAAGTACAGCCCCCACGAATCTTTTATCTTAGTTCGCATAGGGGATGGTTAAATGAAAAATATAAGTACGGCCATCCTGCACCAATTATCTGCTGCCTTGTTTGACAAGGATTTCTTTCGGGTTGGATACTTACTGATGGCTCTATCGGAATCATCGGAGAGCGCAACGGTCTTAAAGGATAAAGCGGTGTCTTGGCTGTCGGTTGAGATATTGGCAAGCGTCCCGCATGACACTAGGCAGTGTGATGATATGCGGGTAAGCTGTGTCGATGGCTCCGGCGCAATCGTATCTTTTGTGTCCACATGTTTGGATGGCAATACGAATCCATCTCAATACCTGGAGAAGCTGAGGACCACCGGACGGTATATCATTGACCATTTTGCCCCTGTCGAGTGTAGGACGTCGACGCTGGAGAAGCAGGGAGTCATTGATGCGTACCAGCATTCGGTAAGAGCCATTGAACCGTACTGTGGGCCAATATTGACCTCGTGTAAGACGAACGTCCTAATCCTTCCTGCTCGGGGAGTTGACTACTCTGGGTGTGTATGGACAATGAATGAGCGGAGCCGTAAGTATGTAGCGGCAATCCCTTTGCAAAATCCAACTGGGCTTTGTGCATCGGACGTTGTCCGTGAAGTAGTCGCTACAATGCTCGTGTATAGGGCGTATGCGGAAGGGGTAAATATTCCCCAGGTAAGGGGTGGTTCACAAAAGACTCCACACACACGCCCTCCTGGAATTGATGTTATTGGCGGGTGGAATCCGAGAGTTTTGCTGCCCAATATGGCGGCGGCCCGGCGGTTGCTACAAGTGAGTTCGACCGCTACAAGTGAGTTCGACCGCTACAAGTGAGTTCGACCGCTACAAGTGGGCATCATCGACCAAGGCTTCTACAAGTGAGATTTGTTTTGCTGTGACGGTGGAGTCCTCCTCACTGGACCCAACGAGGGTTCAGGTGGTCTTGTATCAGGTTGGCATACACTGCACGACACAGATTGCAGGATGTTCGATATGTAAGAGAAAAACAACATAATTATCAGCAAACAATGGGGCTCCTCATACCGTATAGGAGCTCTTTATCATTTTGGGGTAAAAGGAGACGACGTTAATGCTAAGCAGCGTTAATGGCGAACCCGCATGGGAAGCGCCATGGGTGACTTCTCTCCTCCGTGATGTGCTATTAGAAGAAGCGTTTATCCCCGTGTGGCGATATGCAACAGAGTATCAGCCATGCGAGGAAAGTGCAAAAGAAGCTATCAGTGAATTGCCTATACAGGAACAAAGGGTTCTCTACTCTCTATACAGGGATGAGAAGCCACTTGAGGTTGTATATGCTGAGCTGAGTATGGGCGCAGCGATGGTGGGTAATGTGCTCGGTCATGCCATCGCCCATCTACGCAGACCATGTCTCCTACGAATCATCCTAAAGGGCAGAGGGGCGTGCGAGCGTGAGTCCACCTCGTTGCAGACTTTACCCGTGGAGGACGTTATGATTCTAGGGGTAGAGGCGCTCTCTATCCCTGTGGATTGCTATGATGTTTATGTGTCTGCGGGGGTACAGACTATTGAGCATCTGATGTGTCTGCTCATATACAGGGATGAGGAATGTATGGGCGTTCCGGTCTCCATGCTGGCGGCGACCCAACGGAGGATGGAGGAGCTTCATTTGTGGGCCCCGCTGAGTTCGTATTTCCACTCTGAGGAGAACCGATGGTGGTTGCGTCTGTGTGGCAGCGCTGCGGCGCTATACCGAAGATGCCCGTGCTCAGTTGACGCCAGGGTTGGGAAGGATAAGGTTTTGTCTGTACTGGACCAGCTTCCAACAGAGTATGGCGAGGTTTTGTCCAGCATCTACGGCCATGGGGCAAGCGAGCGCATGTTCGCTTGCAGGAGACAGGTAGCGGAGGAGGCCGTAATGGAACTGCACCACCAGGCTTTGATGGAGTTCGCACGGATGATAGCACCACAACACAAATAAGAGCGTTCACCCTCTGCAGGTAGATTCCCCTGTGGGATGTCGGAGGGGGGCGCGTAACGTTTAGAGGAGCGATAGAGCCAATTGGCTCGGTCGCTCTATTTTTTGCCCAAAAGAGGTGCCCAATGAGAGTCTTGTCTATGTTCGACGGTATTTCGTGCGGACGTGTCGCCCTGGAGCGTGTGGGGATAACACCAGAGGTGTACTACGCCTCTGAAGTAGACCCACACGCCGAGCGAGTTTCCGCTGATAACTATCCTGACATTATACGGCTCGGGGATGCTTTCGGTGTAGAGAGTTGGGATATCTGGAATATAGACCTCCTCCTCGGTGGTTCGCCCTGTACGCATTGGAGCATCGCCCAGAAGGACAACCGGGAAACGGAATCAAGCGGTATCGGGTGGGAACTCTTCTCCCTATATGCGAAAGCGATAGAGGTGTTCCATCCAAGATACTTCCTCTATGAGAATGTGAGGAGCATGAGTTCGCAAATCCGGGGTGAGATTACCCGTATCCTTGGCGTTGAACCCATCAATATCAACTCGGCCCTGGTATCCGCACAGACCAGGAACCGTCTATACTGGACAAACATACCGGGCGTTCAGCAACCGGAGGATAAGAAGATATCCCTTTGCTCAATACTGGAGCCAGGCGGTATAGCCTACCGGGAGAAGGCGGAGTGTATCCGGGCCACATACTACAAATGCGGCGGAATAAACGCAAGGAACTTCGAGAAGAAGATTACAGACGGCCTCGGTTACGATGGCGTGCTTATCCGGGCTGAGGAGTGCTCCGGCCCACTGTTTGCGGGGAAGACCCCATATACCGTAAGGGATGGGGAGATTGAAATCCATGGCAGCAAATACAAGATGCCAGCTCCTGACGGCCTCTACTACCTGAGAAAATACACCGTCAATGAGGCTTGCCGCCTGCAAACGCTCCCTGACAACTACTGCCGGGCCGTTTCGGACACTCAGGCGTATAAGGGTATCGGCAATGGTTGGACAATTGACGTTATCGCCCACATCCTGACAGGATTGGCCACGAGTGCAACAGGCGTCCCATATGTCGAAAGGAGGAGCGCATGAATTTCTTTACATACGGTTTCCCTGTGTCCGCAATGGCCATTGGGATAGCCTTCGTTGCCCCTAGTGCCAAATGGCTGATGGGGTATTATCGCAAAAAGAAGCGCTGTACGTCCAGCCGCTCTGTGGTGGCCATTAACGTGAAAGAGGTGGAGGAGGCCGGCTGGCTGGTATCCTTCAAGGACTACAGCGCCGGAGAGGAACGAATTAGGTCCCAACGGATAGAGGGGACGCCGCCGCCCATCATCCCAGGGCGGGTATACCAGCTCCACTATAACCCGCTCCAGCCCGAGGAGCAGATGCCGCTGTCAAATGAGGAGTGCTTAATTCGAAAGGTCCTCGTCCTATGCGGTATCGCATTGCTTATAGCGGGGGGCGGGTTTTTGTCTGTTCTGCTGGCGTGGCCGCACTAAGCATCGGGAGGTGCCATATGAAGATTGTCGGGATTATCCTGCTGGTGGTAGGGGCGGCTCTGCTATCTTATACGACCGCCTGCCGCCTGAAATGGAGGCGGAGAGGAGCGCCCCAGGCTACACTTTGCGAACGGAACTGGCTATGCGCCTTACTGTTCATTGGCGCTATCGCTTTCTCTATCGGCCTTACCATCCTGCTTATCGAGCTCTTCTTCCCAATCCAGCCGCTGCTGTAGACATGTTTTGCGCCCACATCTGTGCGGGACGCCGGATTTCTCTGGCTCCCCGTGCCGGTGTGGGCGCTTTTTCTGTTTTCTGGGGTTTTGCCGACCAGGGGCCCGGCGCTACAAGTGAACCTGACCGCTACAAGTGAGTTTCATATGTGCCCGAAATGCTCACTTGTAGACCGGGCAATTTCGAAAACCAAATAGCGCTCCCCCCGGGGAGAGGAAGGGGTAGCTCCGGTTCCTGCTGATACATGACATCCTCCTCGCAGGCGACAGCCACATCACCCATCAGAAACACCCTGTGCGACTCTCTTCTCTCCTGTGTGCGCTATTACAGCATGTGGGGGACGTCCCTGCTGGAGGCCGATAGGGGGAGGAGGGGGTCGTCTGTCTTTTGGAGACCCCGTTTGAAAGGTGGCTGGAGTGTAGTTGCCTCAATGGGGCGCTGTCGGCATGGGGTATCCCCGTAATGCGGGCCCATGGTGCATACCTCTCTCCTATGCGTATGCCCATAGAGGGGCGAAGGGGCTCTCACACGTAGAAGGGAAGGGGGCATCCTGGTGTGTGTAGTTCCGGCTTTCTCATGGAGGAGCATCGTCCCCATTGGAAACTCTTGATATGGATTGCTCCGCTCATGCTGGGGTGGGATATGTCTAAACGGAGGAGGCTTAGTCACCCGGTATCAGACACCGGAGAAACACCCGTTCATGTGTGCTGCAACTCCATGCCCTTGGTTTTGGCCCCGCATTTCTACAAGTGAGATTGGGCGCTACAAGTGAACCCGCCGGCTATAAGTGAGTTTGACCATGTTCACTTGTAGCCGGCACCTGGGGTATAGCTTTCTCCTCCCTGCTGCCCGGGCAGGCGGTGGCCGTCAGTCCCGCTCCGCCCCCATCCTCATGCGCCCAGGGAGGAGCCTAAAAGCCCAATTCAACTCAGAAAAACATGGTGAGCCATCTCCCGTCCATGTGGACTCCTGTATATCATGTTGAGCTCCTCTCCATATATTGCGGCTACCCTGTCTCGTGGCTGCCATGGCCGTTGGATGCCCTCCCATTGGAATCTGGGGGAGCGGGAGGCTCCTCTGTAGGGGCCCAGCACACAGGGGTGTTGCTGGCGGGGTGTGCTGGAGATAGGGGAGGAACTCGGCTTCTCCTCCGTCCCTTGTATGAGCAAAGTGCCTTATGGGCCGGCGGCTGGCTTGCCAATCCGGGGAGGAGTCCGTGCCCGAGGTAGGCCATGATGCGGCAAAGAGAATTGCGAGGGCGGGGTAGGGCATTGTAGGCCGTTGTTCCTGAGCTCCCTCGTAAGGAGGACTATACCATAATTGATGAGCCTTCGCACTCAGGGAGCGCACACCGAAAGCGAGCATGGACCCATGAGGTAGCGCAAATGGCCACAAGGTTAAGAAATGGTCAAAAAGGAAAAAGCACCCATATGGTTCTGCAGGATAGGTGTTGGCGCTTCGCCGGTAACGGGATGCCTTGGACTGGGGAATAAAGCGGCCGCATTTAGGGAGGCGGAAGCGGTTGACCACGGGAGGAGCCCGGTATCATCGGAGGGGCGCGATACCGTGGCCTTCTCTTGTTCGAAATTGCCCTTGCTACAAGTGAGATTGGCGACAGGCTGCCGTAATTGGCAGAGTGAAACTCACTTGTAGCGGAGGCTCTAAGAAAACCGACCCCGAGCAGCTCGTCGGAAGAGCCATTCCACTGGATTTCCGAGATATAGGGCAAGGACAGGAAACACAAAAGCAAAGAAACCACAAATAGTAAAACACAACGAATAGAGAAAACTGTTGATTTTACTGCTAGAATATGGTATAATACGAGTGCGAAGCCAGAGTAGACAGAAATTTGCGGGAGCTTCGCACCAAAATTGCGGGTGCGCACACTGCCTTGTGCGCCGGTTGCCGTCTCTATCCGGGGCTGATGCCTACTAAATGCAGGGAGACCAAGGGAACGACCACAATATCTCGCAGTCACTTCCCACACGGGAAGTGGGGATTTCAACATTTCGCCGCTACGAACGGGAGATAAAAAGCGCCTGTCACTTCCCACACGGGAAGTGGGGATTTCAACTTCAAGTCAATCGCAAGATATACCTCGGGCCGGCGTCACTTCCCACACGGGAAGTGGGGATTTCAACGCTACGAAAACGGCGTCCCGACCAACAAGAGGGGTCACTTCCCACACGGGAAGTGGGGATTTCAACCGTACCTCCCTTCGCACCGCCGGCTTGAGAGGCAGTCACTTCCCACACGGGAAGTGGGGATTTCAACTACTCATCCACCATCTACGAAAAATGATGTCACTTCCCACACGGGAAGTGGGGATTTCAACTTCCGCGGCCAAACCTTGGCAACACTACAATGCCCGTCACTTCCCACACGGGAAGTGGGGATTTCAACCGGGCAATAAGCGTCTATAAGCGCAAGCAGGCAGGTCACTTCCCACACGGGAAGTGGGGATTTCAACGACCCGGTCGAACACGAACGCCGGCGGTGCCAGGTCACTTCCCACACGGGAAGTGTGGATTTCAACATCCAGCAGAGGCTGGAGAAAGATGCCCAGGCAGTCACTTCCCGTGCGGGAAGCGAGGATTTCAACGACCGCCGTATATGGTACGTCTTTGACGGATGGGTCACTCCTCATACGGGGAGTGAGGATTTCAACGGCACTGGGGACTGCCTCATCGTGTCAGACAAGGTCGCTTCTCATACAGGGGCGGAGATTTAAAACTTACTGTCGCCGCCGCTCGCCGTCTACTCTCAACGTCGATTCTCGTGTGGGAAGTGTGGATTTCAACTGTTTGCACCATTCACCGAACTTGACGGCAGCATGTTGCGCCCGCATGGGGAGCGGGGATTAAAAGAATTTTGCAGTGAAATGGGATGGGGTAGTCGCTCCTATGAACGGAGCGAGGATTCAAACATCGCTCCCTACGCAGGGAGTGAGGATTAAAACGCCAGAAGGTTGATGGAGCCGGTAGCAGGCGCTCCCTGTAGGGGAGTAGGGAATGAAATGAGCGGACCAGTACAGCCTGGATACTAAATTTTTTGAAAGGTTTCCTAATTACCATGACAGGAATAAGATATATCTTCAGGTTAACACGACCCTATGCGGCTGTCCGGGTTGAGACGACTAAAAGAAAAGGAAAGTCTGCTGAATATACCATTTCCCCCGAATCTACAGACAGCCCCATAATCCTGGTGAAACCAGATGCGCTGTTGTTCCCTCTTTCCGAAAATGATATGGTGGTCACCTCAGACAACGAAGTTATAGCCCCCAGCGGCAAATTCTATCGTACGGCCGAGACCATTGACCCCTATCATCTGATATTCGATATCTGGGACCAGACAGCATTGGATTCAACAAACAGCTATTTAAGGTGCTAACATGCTGGCCTCATCCTCGACCGGCGCAGAGTCGGACCTCAATCTAGCAGGTTCGCTCCAGAAAACTCAGATTGGACGCCAATCGGTGACCTAAAGCGCTGCGCATGCCCCTGACTTTAGGCATGGGGTGAGCGGCGCACCTTACCACGCACAAGAAATCGAAAGACTTTCGCATATGCAAACGCCATGCAGCACCGGAGTCCGGTGCCAGGCGGCGTAAAACGAGAAACCCTGCGGCGTAGATACCCGCCGTGCCGCGTTAATGTGGGCGGTTGCGCCCCTTGCGGCAGAACGTTCCTGGGGAACGGGCAGATGGACAGAGACAGAATCCGGCTTCCGGTAGTACGTCTCGTTTCAAGTTCGCAACCAGGAACCCCCTTGCTTTAGCTATGGGGGTGTATCAGAATGTCACTCCTTATACGGGGTGGGGATTTCAACTGTGGGGGACGTGCAGAAGCAGTGGCCTGCCAAGTCGCCCCTCGTTGCTCTTCGTGCGGGGGGGGGTGAGGATTCAAAGATGACTGGGGAGACTTTAAAAAACGGTGCGCTCCAATGCCCCTCTACGGGGAGAGGATTAAAACACGGTCTCCATAGAGAATCGCTGCTTAGCTACATCGCTCCTCATACGAGGAGTGGGGATTTCAACCTTATTTTTTCGGCACAAAAATCAGGCCGAGAAGTCGCACCCCACACGGGGGCGGGGGTTTCAACTCGGAAATTGCGGCCCTGGTACTACCCAGGGGCTGTTGCTCCCCATACGGGGAGCGGGGATTTTAACTCTTATGCCAAGGCGGAATCTATGTTTGACAATGTCACGCCCCGTGTGGGGAGTGGGGATTTCAACCGTCACAGCAACTGCCGTCGATTCCAGTTCATCGTCGCTCCCCACACGGAGAGCGGGAATTTCAACTTAATCTGCCCCGGCAAAACGTTAGAATCGGGCCGTCACTTCCCACACGGGAAGTGGGGATTTCAACTGGTTTTGGGGCGGCCCAATCAACAGCGGCACTGTCACTTCCCACACGGGAAGTGGGGGTTTCAACGCCATACAAGACACTGACCGAACAGCCAAGCGCCGTCACTTCCCACACGGGAAGTGGGGATTTCAACAACATTTTCGTTCTCAAAATTACTGAGGGCAAAAGTCGCTTCCCGCACGGGGAGTGTGGATTTAAACTTGAAAAGCTGGCCTTGTGTTCACCACGATACTGCTGTCACCCCTCGGGCTTACGGCCACGTGTCTGTAGTCATTCCCCACCTGGGGAGTGGGGATTTTAACCGATAGTCGCATCCCGGACACAGTGACCCGGCGTATTTGCCCTCTGGTATGAGAGTGGGGATTGTAATGAGCTGCTGGCAGGTGGCTACCGCTTACAGATGTCACTCCTCACATGAGGAGCGGGGATTTCAACGAAGAGAAACCGA
>ERZ779637.1218-NODE-1218-length-11365-cov-4.239080_pt1 | contig 11365 bp, 6 predicted proteins | sample MGYA00514196_ERZ779637 | MGnify/ENA primary metagenome ERZ779637 (study PRJEB29562, sample SAMEA4376700) | mouse gut metagenome | isolation source: Cecum | study: EMG produced TPA metagenomics assembly of the A DSS colitis mouse model was used to assess the... | reverse complement strand
ATACTGGATACGGAGCCGGTCGTGCTGGATAAAGAGCAGGTGCGGGACGAGGCGCTTTCCGGGAAGGGAACCGTCGTTTTTGAAAATGTTAATTTCAGGTATCCGGGAGCTGAGGAGGATGCGCTTTCCAATATTTCTTTTGTCGCAGAGCCGGGAAAAACGACGGCGGTCATCGGAAGCACAGGCTGCGGAAAATCGACGCTTCTGCATCTGATTCCCCGTTTCTACGATGTGACGGGAGGAAGAATTACCATAGACGGTATCGATATCCGGGAGCTGTCGCAGAAAAAACTGCGCAGTATGCTTGGGTTTGTGCCGCAGAAGGGCGTACTTTTCTCCGGGACGATAGAATCCAATATTAAATTTGCCGGGGAAGAAAAGATTTCCGACGAAATGATGAAAGAAGCGGCGCAGATCGCGCAGGCCGGTGAATTTATAGAGAGTAAACGGGAAGCATACAAAAGCCCCATCGCGCAGGGAGGCACAAATGTCTCCGGCGGGCAGAAGCAGCGGCTTTCCATTGCCAGAGCGATTGCGGGAAGACCGGAAATTTTCCTGTTTGATGACAGCTTTTCCGCGCTGGATTATAAAACGGACGCGGTTCTCAGGAAAGCCCTGCATGAAAAAATAGCCGATGCAACGGTAATTATCGTGGCACAGCGGATCAGCACGATTCTGCATGCGGATCAGATTATCGTTCTGGACGACGGCCGGATTGCGGGAATTGGCAGGCATGAGGAATTATTACAGACATGCGAAGCATATCAGGAAATTGCAAAGTCCCAGCTGTCGGAATCGGAATTGAAGGGAGGCGCACGAGGTGAGTGAGAATGCAGGGAGACATCGCGGTCCGCACGGGCATGGGCCGGGAGGCGGCATGATGCCGGGTGAAAAGGCAAAAAACTTCAGCGGAACGATTAAAAAGCTGTTTGGTTATATCGGGACTTATCGATACGGACTGATAGCAGTCGCCTTTTTTGCCGTAGGCAGCACCATATTTAATATCATTGGACCGAAAGTTCTTAGCAAGGCGATTACGGAACTGTTTAACGGTCTGATGGCGAAATTATATCGTACCGGAGGCATAGATTTCAACAAAATAGGAAGAATTCTGTTAATGCTGCTTGGGCTGTATGTAATCAGCGCTCTGTTATCCTTATTTCAGGGGTGGGTTATGACAGGCGTATCGCAGAAGCTGTGCTTTCGTTTCCGCCGGGAAATTTCGGAGAAAATAAATCGCATGCCGATGAAATATTTTGAATCCAGAACGGTAGGAGAGGTGCTTTCCCGTATTACGAACGATGTGGATACGCTCGGTATGAGCCTGAATCAGAGCGTGACAACGCTGATTACATCGATCAGCACATTGCTTGGCGTATTGATTATGATGCTCAGCATCAGCCCGCTGATGACGCTGATTGCGCTCGTAATACTGCCGGTATCCGGCGCGCTGATCGGTATACTTGTAAAGTTTTCGCAGAAATATTTTGTGGCACAGCAAAGCTATCTCGGTAAGATCAACGGTCAGGTAGAAGAGGTATACAGCGGCCAGAATATTGTGAAGGCGTTCAACCGGGAAGAGGAGGTTTTGCGGGAGTTCGGGGAAACGAATGATATTTTATATCAGTCCGCCTGGAAATCTCAGTTTCTGTCCGGTATGATGCAGCCGATCATGAATTTTATCGGCAATCTGGGATATGTTGCGGTGGCGGTCAGCGGAAGTCTGCTGACGATCAAAGGAACGATCGAGATCGGCGACATACAGGCTTTTATCCAATATGTCAAGAACTTTACGCAGCCGATTACACAGCTTGCTCAGGTATCTAATATGCTGCAGTCTACCGCGGCGGCGGCAGAGCGTGTATTTGAATTTCTGGAAGAGGAGGAAGAGGACCAGACTGTTGCAGATCCGGTACATCTTACACAGATGGAGGGACGCGTCAGCTTCGAAAATGTCAGGTTTGGATACAATCCGGATAAGATCATTATTCATGATTTCAGCAGTGAGGTGGAACCGGGCCAGACCGTCGCAATCGTCGGACCTACCGGTGCCGGAAAAACAACGATGGTGAAACTTCTGATGCGTTTTTATGATGTTAACAGCGGGAGTATACGGGTGGACGGCCACGACATCAGGAATTTTAACCGCAGCGAGCTGCGCGAAAGTTTCGGCATGGTTTTGCAGGATACCTGGCTTTTCAAGGGGACAATTATGGAAAATATCCGATATGGAAGGCTGGATGCGACCGATGAGGAAGTAATCGAGGCGGCCAAAGCGGCTCATGCCCACCGGTTTATACAGACACTGCCGGGCGGCTATCAGATGGAGTTAAATGAAGACGCCAGCAATGTTTCTCAGGGACAGAAACAGCTTCTTACAATCGCGCGGGCAATTCTGGCGGACAACCGGATTCTGATATTGGATGAGGCGACGAGCTCCGTCGATACGAGAACGGAACAGCGTATTCAGAAGGCAATGAATAATCTGATGAGAGGAAGGACCAGCTTTGTCATTGCGCACAGGCTTTCTACAATTAAGGACGCGGATTTGATTCTGGTCATGAAAGACGGCGATATCATCGAACAGGGAAGCCATGAGCAGCTGCTTTCGCAGAAGGGATTTTATGCGGAGCTTTATAATTCTCAGTTTGAGGATGTTACGGCCTGAAGCCGGCCTTCGCCGCGGTCTGAAAATGGCTGCGGCGAAACGGATTCCACACTTCTGACGAAGTTCTGCGGCGGCAGGAGGAATGTCTGTTGCAGGCAGAATGGAAGATATAGTATACTGATCAAAACAAAGTGTTAGAGCAGTAAACCCAAATTGAGAAAGCGGACGAAATATGTTGGATATTATTTTGGATACCTTGTTGGACAGTGTCAGGCTGCTGCCCTTTTTATTTCTGACTTATCTGGCAATGGAATATATGGAGCACAGGGCCGGAAACAGAATACAGAGCGCGATCAGGAAATCCGGGAAATGGGGACCGGCAATCGGCAGTATTCTTGGGGCATTTCCGCAGTGCGGTTTTTCGGCGGCAGCCTCTAATCTGTATGCGGGGAGGATTATTACGATCGGTACGCTGCTGTCCATTTATCTTTCCACATCCGATGAAATGCTCCCGGTTCTGATTTCAGAAAATGCCGGGATCGATATGATTCTGAAAATTCTGGGTGTGAAAATTGTAATCGGAATGACGGCGGGTTTTCTCATAGATCTTGCGGCAGGCCGGCTGCGCGGCAAAGAGCGAGAGAAACTGCGGATCGGGCATATGTGTGAACAGCATCACTGCCATTGCGAGAACGGCATCCTGAAATCGGCGCTGCATCATACCGCGGAAATTTTTCTGTATCTGCTGTTGATTTCTTTTTTTCTGAATCTGCTGATCGGTCTGATCGGAGAGGATTTTCTGGCGGATCTGATTCTGAGCCGTCCGGTGATCGGAGAGCTGATTGCGGGTGCGGTCGGGATGATTCCGAATTGTGCCGCATCTGTTGTAATCACACAGCTGTATCTGAAGGGGATTCTGAGCGCGGGGGCTATGCTGTCCGGCCTTCTTTCCGGGGCCGGCGTCGGGATTCTTGTTCTGCTTCGCGTCAATGACAGACGAAAAGAGAATGCAGGTATTATTGCGCTGCTTTATGCGGTCGGGGTAACGGCCGGTCTGCGCGTTGAGCTGCTCGGCATCCGCTTTTGACTGTTTTCAGGAATGCTTCCTGACAGAGCGGAAATTTATAATAAGGTTACGGCCTTTCCGACGGTCGGCTTTACGACAGGAAGGTAAGGATACTGTTCCTTTAAAATCTTTTTCAGCGGTTTGGTATCGATATGTCTGGATATCGGGGGAAATGCGTCGTCAAAATGATCTAACAGCAGGGTTTGCGGCTTTATCCTGTCTATAATGGATAGTGCGGCGGGTACGGGATTGGACGCGCCCTGATAAGGAAGAACGAGCATGTCCACATACGAAGGATATTCCGTAGCTTCATGAAGAGCCAGACTGCCGAGGACGAGAATTTTTTTACCGTCCGTTTCAATCAGATAGGAAAGGGTTTCATTCCCCTCTGTGTAGGTATGGTGGTGAAAAAGCAGGGACAGAAAATTGGGAAAGTACCGCAGAATACGCGGGCTTAAAAGCGTATGTCCGATGAGTCCCGAATCAAAGTGAATGTGTTTTCCGGGAAATACGGTGACCCGGATCTCTCCAAAATAGAGCACATCGCCGGGCCGGATTATGACGATCTGGTCACTGTCCGCTTTCTTCTTTTCCAGCGTTGCGGCCGGAACCGCACTGCAGTATACGGTTGCATCCGAATGAAGAAGGATTTTGGGAACGCTGCTAAGATGGTCAATGTGGCCGTGCGTGATCAGAATGGAATCTTCTTTCCGGTAATCCAACAGAGACGGATGGTTTTCCGCGCCCGGAAGGGGAAGGAAGGGGTCGAGCAGGACCCGGTCTTTTTCTTTTTCAATTAACAGGGATGCAGTTCCGAACCATGTGATTTTCATAAAAACGACCATGCCTTTCCATAACCTGCAAATTCGGGGAAAAGAAAAAGCACCATCCCCAAAGCGCATACGTCCTCAAAAATGGTACTTTCAAGTGCGCCTTCAGGGGCTCGAACCCTGGACACCCTGATTAAGAGTCAGGTGCTCTACCAACTGAGCTAAAGGCGCGTTTCTGTTTTACAACGCAAGTGTTATTATAGTATAATGTTTTTTGATTTGCAAGAGTTTTTTTAAGATTTTTTTCATAATTTTTCAGAAAAATGAAATTTAAGGATTTTTTGGTAACAGTCCGGAAAGGGGCAGATAAAATTATGATCTTTGAGAGCCATGCACATTATGATGATGAGGCCTTTGACGAGGACAGGGAAGAGTTGCTGGGGTCTTTGCCGGAGAAAGGCATCGATACGGTAATTAATGTAGGCGCCAGCCTGGAAAGCTGCCGGAAGACGATTGCGCTTACGGAAAGATATTCTTTTCTTTACGGCGCGGTCGGGGTGCATCCGAGTGAAACGGGGGAGCTTGATGAAAAGAGTTTTCAATGGCTGAAGGGCTGCTGCGGGCTCAGGAAGGTGGCAGCGGTGGGGGAGATCGGCCTGGATTATCATTGGAAGCAACCGGCGCCGGACATCCAGAAAATGTGGTTTGAAAGACAGCTGGAAATGGCGGAGGAAACCGGGCTTCCCGTAATCATTCATTCCAGAGACGCGGCGAAGGATACACTGGATCTGATGAAAAATGCCCATGCGGAAAAAATCGGCGGAGTGATTCATTGTTTTTCCTATACAAAAGAGATTGCAGAGGAATATCTGAATATGGGATTTTACTTCGGAATCGGCGGCGTTATTACATTTCCGAACGCCAGAAAACTGAAGGAAGCGGTGGCATGTATTCCAATGGACCGGATTCTTCTGGAAACGGACAGTCCTTATCTGGCGCCGCAGCCGAATCGGGGAAAGCGCAATTCCTCCCTGAATCTTCCTGCCATAGCCGGAGAAATTGCGGCGCTGAAGGGAATTTCTCCGGAGGAGGTGTATGCTGTGACACATGAAAACGCGGAGAAGCTGTTTCGATTGAAATGAGGGGAAGCATGTGTGCCGCAGGTCGAAAGAAAGGTTGGTTATTCATATGGCAGCGCTTGGAAACGTAACAAATACGATAGAAGTTTTGCAGAAGCATCAGTTTCATTTCCGGAAAAAATACGGTCAGAATTTTCTGATAGACGGAAATATTCTGGAAAAGATCGTGAATGCCGCACAGATTACGGAACAGGACTGTGTATTGGAAATCGGTCCGGGTATCGGGACGATGACACAGTATCTGGCAGAAAGGGCGCGGGCTGTCATTGCGGTGGAAATTGATAAAGGTCTGATTCCAATTCTGGAGGATACGCTTTCTGCTTACAGGAATGTAACCATTATCAATGAGGACATTTTAAAGGTTGATATCGGCGGCATTGTGCGGGAGCATAACGGCGGAAAGCCGATTAAGGTAGTGGCCAATCTGCCTTATTATATTACGACGCCGATTATTATGGGACTGTTTGAGAAACATGTTGCCCTGCAGGGCATTACCATTATGGTGCAGAAGGAAGTGGCGGACAGAATGCAGGCCGGACCCGGAACGAAGGATTACGGTGCGCTGTCGTTAGCGGTGCGGTATTATTCCGAACCGGAGATTGTTTCAAAGGTTCCGGCATCGTGCTTTATGCCGAGGCCCAATGTGGACAGCACCGTGATTCGCCTGACCAGACATGAGAAATATGTGTCCGCGGTAAAGGATGAGGATTTTTTATTTGCCATAATCAGAGCATCATTTAATCAAAGAAGAAAGACGCTGGCAAACGGGCTTTCCAATGCCGGAAATCTGGGAATTGACAGAGAAAAAGCGGAAGCGGCGATAGAAAAACTGGGACTGCCCCGGACAGTACGCGGCGAAACGCTTTGTTTGGAACAGTTTATCGAACTTTCAAATTACCTTATTATGGCAGAAGCATAAATGGAGAAATTTGTAAATATACAATATCAGGGAAATGTAAATTGCAAAGCTTCCATATCTTGTTGTATTCTGGAAATATAACAGGACCGGTATGGCTATATTTTTTCAGCATATTTGTTTACATTGATATTCGCCTATGGTAAACTAAGACAGTAAAAGTAGGATTATCACAGGAAAAAAGTATGTAAAATACGGTAGTATGAGGTGAGTACCTTGGATAAATATGAATATAAGGTCCGTGCTGATGAGATTGAAGCCCTGATCAGGGAGGGCGAATATGCAGAAGCGGTCGCCATTGCGGATACAATTGACTGGCGGCGCGTAAAAAGTGTCAGAATGCTGTGTACAATCAGCGATTTGTATAAAATAAACAGAAGATTTCAGGAGAGCAAAGATATTTTACTGCTGGCATATGAAAAACATCCGTCCGGCAGGCTGATCGTTTATTCGCTGTGCGAGCTTTCGATCAAAATGGAAGAATATGTACAGGCTATCGAGTATTATAAGGAATTTGCACAGATAGCACCGAGAGATACGAGCAGGTATATTCTGCAATATCGTTTATATGAAGCGCAGGAAGTCTCTCTGGAAGAGCGGATTGCAGTTCTGGAAGAGTTTAAGAAGCGCGATTATCGTGAAAAGTGGGCATATGAGCTGGCATATCTTTATCATCGAATCGGACTTACCACCAAATGTGTTGAGGAATGTGATGAAATGTATCTCTGGTTCGGAGAGGGCAAATATGTTTTGAAGGCTTTGGAGTTAAAGCAGCTTCATACGCCGTTAAATGCCGACCAGAAGGCAAAATATGATGCGTGGATTGCCAGCCGGGATGCGGATTTGGAAGAAGATGCAGAAAAATATCCGCCGGAAGAGGAAGCGGCAGAGCCAGAGACGGAAGAGGATGTTGAAGAGGAAGAGGAAAGGTATCCGGAAGATGAAGACAGGGATGATTCCGATTTCATGACTATGCCGACGACAGATCTTCCGCAGGTAAAAACCGTCGATGTGGGCGAGTATAATACACTGAATCTGCAGATGGCGCTGGCAGAGAGTATGCGTGAGATTATGACGGAGGAAGAGGAGGATGTGCCGGAGCCTCCGATGCAGGAAACCCGGATTATCGGAATGCCGCAGGAAGCGGAAGAAGCGGCAGATGCCGGAGATAATATAGAGGAACCTTCTATTGTAGAGAAAATTATTGCGCCTCTTTTGCAGGAAACGAGTGAGATGCCGGGAACAGCGCTCTTTCAGGATACGGATGAAACGCAGGAAGAGTCGCTGGGAGATACGAGAGAATATCCGGCGCTGAAGGTGGCAGAGTCTGTTGCGGAACAGCCGGTTATCAGAGAAGTAAAGCCGGAGCCGGCAGCGGAACAGCCGGCTGCCAGAGAAGTAAGGCCGGAACCGGCAGCGGAGCAGCCGGTTATCAGAGAAGTAAGGCCGGAGCCGGCAGCGGAGCAGCCGGTTATCAGAGAAGTAAGGCCGGAGCCGGCAGCGGAGCAGCCGGTTATCAGAGAAGTAAAGCCGGAGCCGGCAGCGGAGCAGCCCGTTGTCAGCGAGGTGAAGCCGGAGTCCATAGCCGAACAGCCGGAGAGGAGCGCTGCGCCGACGCCATATGATCATGTGCTCTCACAGGAATATGACGGGCAGATCCGCCTGCTTGTGCCGGATACTGATGTCAGGGCGGTGGAAAAGCAGATTACCGGGCAGCTCAGCATTGAAGATATTATGGCTGAATGGGAAGCCATGAAGAAGAGTAATGAACAGAAGCGTATGGAAGATGTCCGGCAGCGGATTCTGGAACATACGGGCAGTCTGTTTGAGCAGTTTGATGAAGCGACGAAGAGCGGACTTCTGGAACAGCTGGAAAAGGCATTTGTGGCGGCGATTATGAAAGAGTCCGGTAAGTCCGAACGGCCCGGAATCAGGAAGGTAGTTCTTCCGGAAGACATAGAGGAGGAGCCTGAGGTAAAAGTGGCAAAACCTCCGGCAGCATCTGAGGAAACCGGGCCGAAGGCTGTCGTAAGGGAAATTATCGAGGAACCGGTATATGAAGAGGCCGAACCGGAAGAGGAAGAGATTGAAGAAGAGATCGATGACGAAATAGAAGAGGTCAGTGAACCGGAGGTTCAGGAAGAACCGGAGAACCGCCAGGATGAGATTCGTTCGGTCAGAGAACTTACCGACGAGGAGAGGGAATTGTTCGGTCAGTTCGTGCAGCACAGAAAGCCCCGCGAGCAGCTGATTCACACACTGGATAATATGAGCATGGCTTCCTATACGGGAAATGTCATTATTACAGGAGAAGAGGAAGAAGAAGCGTTGTCGCTGGCAAAGGGCCTGATACGGGAAATGCAGTACAGTGACAGCAATTTCTCAGGAAAAATCGCCAAGATTTCCGGCGCGGTCCTGAATAAAAAGGATATTGCGGAGACACTGTCCAGGATCAGCAACGGGGCGCTGATTATTGAAAAGGCAGCGGACATGAAGGCGCCTACGATAGCAAAGCTCCGCAGGGAGCTGGAGAAATACAATGTCGGTCTGTTCCTGATTCTGGAAGATAACAAACAGAGAATGAACGGTTTGTTGTCGGAGCATGAAGCGCTGCAACAAATTTTTGATCTGCGGATAGACATCGAGCCGTTAGATAATGAGGCGCTGGTCGCTTATGCCAGACAGTATGCGGAGGATATGGAGTATTCGATCGATGAATTCGGCGTTCTTGCACTGCATACACGAATTGCCGAGATGCAGACGAGCGATCATGAGGTGACGCTTGCGGAGGTAAGAGAACTGGTCGATGAGGCGATTTATTACGCGAACCGGAAGACACCGAAGCATTTTGTGGATGTTCTGCTGTCCAAGCGTTATGATGATGATGATATGATCATTTTACGAGAGAGTGATTTTATACATTACTAAATGAAACAGGGGGATTTCTTATGGCAGGAAAGACGGGAAAGCAGAAAAAAGAAGAACTGAAAAAAGAGGAGCAGAGAAGAGAAGAGAATCAGGTTTTTATTTCGGAAGCGGATCAGTATCTGTTTGCGCAGGGTACCCATTATGATATTTATAAGAAACTGGGAGCGCATCCGTCGGTGGAAAACGGCCGGAAGGGCATGTTTTTTGCTGTGTGGGCGCCAAACGCGGCGAGCGTTCATGTGATTGGTACTTTTAATAACTGGAATGAAGAAAGCCATCCGATGACGAAACTGGGGCCGGGGGGCATACACCAGATTTTTATTCCGGATGTCGGCGATCATGAAATGTATAAATATCTGATTCAGACGCCGTCCGGTGAGAAGCTGTATAAGGCTGATCCCTTTGCCAATTATACGGAAATGCGGCCGGGCAATGCGTCCAAAACCTTTGATATTTCAGGATTTAACTGGTCGGATGAAGCCTGGATGAAGGCAAGGAACGGGAAAGACTATAACAAAGAGCCTATGGCGATTTATGAATGTCATATTGGTTCCTGGATGAAACATCCTGACGGAACGGAAGACGGTTTCTATAATTATCGGGAATTTGCGGCCAGAATCGTAGAGTATCTGAAAGAGATGCAGTATACGCATATCGAACTGATGGGCATTGCGGAATATCCTTTCGACGGCTCCTGGGGGTATCAGGTGACGGGATATTATGCGCCGACTTCCAGACATGGCACGCCGGAAGATTTTATGTATCTGATCAATGAACTGCACCGGAATAAGATCGGCGTTATTTTAGACTGGGTTCCCGCACATTTTGCAACGGATGCGCATGGACTCGGCAGATTCGACGGAGAATGTATCTTCGAGCATCCGGACCCAAGACTGGGCGAACATCCCGACTGGGGAACCAAGATTTTTAACTATGGCAGAACAGAAGTAAAAAATTTTCTGATCGCAAATGTACTGTTCTGGGCGAGAGAATATCATGTTGACGGAATCCGGGTGGATGCGGTAGCGTCCATGCTTTATCTCGATTACGGTAAGCAGGACGGGCAGTGGCTTCCCAATAAATTCGGCGGGAATAAAAATCTGGAGGCAATCGAATTCTTTAAACATATGAATTCGGTTATTCTGGGAACTTTTCCCGGATTTATAACGATTGCGGAGGAGTCTACGGCCTGGCCCATGGTCACCGGCAGGATTGAGGAGGATGGTCTGGGATTCAGTTTTAAGTGGAATATGGGATGGATGCATGATTTCTGTGACTACATGAAATTAGATCCGATCTTCCGTAAAAATAATCATTATTCCATGACTTTTGCCATGAGTTATAACAGCAGCGAGAATTATATTCTCCCATTATCCCATGACGAAGTGGTGCATCTGAAATGCTCCATGGTGAATAAAATGCCAGGTTATCCGATCGATAAATACGCGAATCTGAGAGTTGGTTACAGTTATATGTTCGGTCATGCGGGCAAAAAACTGCTTTTCATGGGGCAGGATTTCGGACAGGAAAGAGAGTGGAGCGAAGCAAGAGAACTGGACTGGTTCCTGCTTGGTGAAGAATTAAACCGAGGCATGCATGATTATGTAAAAGAACTTTTGAAGATATACCGGAAATATCCGGCGATGTATTCCATCGACAATGACTGGGGCGGCTTTGAATGGCTGAATGCCGATGATGCGGAGCGCAGTATTTACAGCTTTTTCAGAAAAGATGCGACAGGCAGGAATAATGTTCTGTTTGTTCTCAATATGACGCCGATGATGCGGGAAGGTTTTCAGATCGGCGTTCCGAAGAAGAAAAAATACAAACTGCTGTTAAACAGCGATGAAAAGAGATTTGGCGGATTTGGAAATGAAATACCGGCGGAAATTATGGCGGTAAAAGAGGAATGCGATTTTAAGGATTATTCTATTTCTT
>ERZ779637.1216-NODE-1216-length-11378-cov-6.555153_pt1 | contig 11378 bp, 9 predicted proteins | sample MGYA00514196_ERZ779637 | MGnify/ENA primary metagenome ERZ779637 (study PRJEB29562, sample SAMEA4376700) | mouse gut metagenome | isolation source: Cecum | study: EMG produced TPA metagenomics assembly of the A DSS colitis mouse model was used to assess the... | reverse complement strand
TTGGAAGAGAATGTTCGTAACTTAAATGAGATAGTGTCAGGATATGAGGCGGTAGTGGAGAATGTGCGGAATCTGAATGGCATATTTCAAGATTATGAGAAAGTTATAGAAAATTTAAAAAATAATAATTTGTTATTGGAGAAGCTTCATTCGGAAACAGAGATGCAAAAGGTGAAGCTGACTATGCTTGAAAAGAATAAAGAGGCACAAAGTAGCTATCGGGCCGTTTCGAAAAGTGAAGTTTTGAAACAAGAACAAAAAGCTTCTGTAGTAACAGAGAATATATATTCTGGAATTGATTACTTTGATTTTGAAAATCATTTTCGGGGTTCTATCAATTTAATAAAAGAAAATCAGCAACAGTATATAAAATATTATCAAGGAAGAAAAAATGTAATTGATTTGGGCTGTGGAAGAGGAGAATTTTTAGAACTTCTCCGGGAAAATGGAATAGATGCCAAAGGAGTTGATTTGTATGAAGAATTTACACAGATGTGTATTTTAAAGGGATTAAATGTTACATGTGATGATGCTTTGCACTTTTTAGATGAACAGCAGAATGTTGGGGGGATATTTGCAGGCCAACTGATAGAACATTTAAAAATGAATCATTTGGTGGAACTCTGCAGGCTTGCGTATGAGAAGCTTGAGGATGGTGCGTATTTGATTATGGAAACGCCTAATCCAACATGCCTTGCGATATATAGTCATGCATTTTATATAGATCCGTCTCATAATAAGCCGGTGCATCCCTTAACCGTGAAATATATTTTAGAAAAAGCGGGATTTACAGAGACTGAGATTGTATATACCGATACAAGTAAACTTCCAATATTTATTCCTCCTATTAAGGGAGTGGAAGGGGATGAACAATTTAATAATGCTATGCGTATAGTTTCAGAACTGCTTTTCGGAAGTCAGGATTATGCTATTGTAGCTAGAAAACATGGCAAGAATGGAAGTTCGATGTTGTAAAAAGGGATTTAGAAAGGATGAGGATTAAGCAGATATGGCTGAATTAAATGTAGAAAAAATAATGGAAGAGATACGCAATGAGATTAAGGAAAAGGGTTATACAAATGATGCATTGAGTTTTAGTGACATTATTTCAGAGGACAAAGGAGTCAACATTGAGAGATTTGATAGGACGAGGTTTAATGAGGAACTGTTTAGCTTAAATATTCTTTGGAATGTAGACCCTAATCGTTTGATTGAAAAAAAACCAGGAATAAAAGGTAAATGTATTACCATTTTTAAAAAGATCGTAATTAAGTGTATTAGGTTTTACTTGTCTCCCATTGTTTGGGAACAGGACGCGTTTAATGCTACATCAGCTCGTTTGTTTAATATGATGAATCTATATATGGAAGAAAATGAAAAACTTTCAGAGGAAGTGAGTAGGCTTCGAGATGAGCAGAAAGTATTGAAGAATCAAATTTGCCAGATTTGCGATAAGACTGTATAGGAAGGATAAGAGATATGAGAGTGATACAGTTACTACCAACATTGGCGTATGGTGATGCGGTTGGGAATGATACGATTGCAATTAAAAATATATTAAAGAGTATGGGATATGAAACACAAATATATGCTGAAAGTGTAGCCCCCTCTTTGTTAGAGGATAAAATAGCGGAGATTGTTTCTCATATGCAGGAAACAAAAAGAGATGATGTTCTAATATATCATTTATCGACTGGCTCTAAATTGAATTATAAGTTTGCAGAATTTACGGGAAAAAAGATTATAGTATATCACAATGTAACTCCGCCAAAATTTTTTAAGGGATATGATTATACGTTAGAAAAATTAACAGAAGAGGGGATAGAAGGGGTACGTTTTTTGGCAGATAAAGTTGATTATTGCTTTGCGGTCTCAGAATTTAATAAAAAGAATTTGGAAGAATTTGGTTATAAAGTTCCAATAGATATTCTTCCGATTATTATACCGTTTGATGATTATAGGAAAGAACCGAGTAGAAATATTATAGAAAAGTATAGGGATGGTAGACATAATATCATTTTTACTGGAAGGGTTGCACCCAATAAATGTCATCAAGATATTATCGCAGCATTTGCCCATTATAAGAAATATTATGATAGCCAAGCGAGACTGTTTTTGGTTGGCTCATATAAGGAGTCTGATACATACTACAGAAAATTGAAAAAGTATGTTGAACTTTTAGAAGTAGAGGATGTTGTTTTTACAGGACATATTAAATTTGAAGAGATTCTTGCGTACTATCGTATTGCGGATGTCTTTCTTTGTATGAGCGAGCACGAGGGATTTTGCGTTCCTTTGATTGAAGCGATGTTCTTTGATGTTCCGGTTATCGCCTATAATTGCACGGCAGTGCCAATGACTCTTGGCGATGGGGGAATTTTAATTGATAAAAAAGACCCGGTTGAGACAGCAGCGCTGATAAATAGGGTTATATCAGATAAAGATTTACAAATGTTGATTAGTGATAATCAGCAAAAAAGATTAGAAGATTTTCAATATGAAAAAATTGCTGCAATGTTTCGCGGCTATTTGGAAAGATTTATAACATCTCAGAATTAGAGTTATATGTTGATTGGAATTTACTATAACGAAAAGAGTGCAAAGGAGTAAAGATGTCTGGAAAGGTTGCAATTATCAATCAAAGATATGGGATAGAAGTGAATGGTGGATCGGAGTTGTATTCAAGACAGATAGCCGAACGACTTGCACTCAAATACGAGGTTGAGGTATTGACGAGTTGTGCATTGGACTATGAAAGATGGGCAAATCATTACAAAGAAGGGAAAGAAATTATCAATCATGTGGCTGTTCGAAGATTTAAGACTGAGCATGAGCGAAAACAGTCGAAATTTGCCGAATTAGATAGGAAAATGCATATTGTTAAAAATGTTACAGAAGAACAGTCGGAACGTTGGATTGATGAAATGGGACCCTATTGTCCGTCGCTTGTAGAATATATCAGAATGCATAAAGATGAGTACCGTGTTTTCATAGTAGTGACTTATCTTTATTACACAGCAGTGAGAAGCATACCAGAAGTTGCGGAGAAAGCCATATTCATACCAACTGCCCATAAAGAGCCGTATATTGACTTTAAGATATACCGGAAGATTTTTGAAATGCCAAAGGCATACATTTTTCTTACAGATGAGGAACGAGAACTTGTTGTGTCTAAGTTTGATATTGAAGGTAAGCCATATGATGTAATGGGAGTAGGAGTAGATGTTCCCGAAAATATAGATGGAAATGTATTCAAAAAGAAATATGGTTTGGAAGAGTATTTGATTTATGTTGGCCGGATTGATTTGGGCAAGGAATGTCCTAGAATGTTTGAATACTTCATGGAATATAAAAAGCGTAATAAGAATTCATTGAAATTGGTGCTGATGGGGAAGGCTGTTATTGATATTCCACAACATCCAGATATCATAAATTTGGGATTTGTGAGTGATGAAGATAAATTTAACGGGATTAAGGGGGCAAAAACACTTCTACTGCCATCAAAATATGAAAGTTTATCTATTTCAGTGTTGGAAGCAATGCGCTTATCTGTTCCGGTGGTGGTCAATGGAAGATGCGATGTGTTGAGAGGTCACTGTGTTAAAAGCAATGGAGGGCTATTTTATAGTAATTTTTTTGAATTTGAAGGTGCGGTCAATTACCTACTTTCTCATAAAGAATCATATGAGAAAATGCAGAAAAATGCATTGCACTATGTAGACACATACTTTAACTGGAAAACAATCATGGAAAAGTTTGACAGAATGATAGAAAGATTTTGAGGAGCTATATGAAAAAAATTGGCTTTGTAACTCCGTGGTTCGGCATGGATATATCAGGAGGGGCAGAAGCGGAACTTCGAGAACTGGTACTCCATTTGAAAGATACGGCCTTGGAATTTGAAATATTAACAACCTGTGTCAGATCATTTAACAGTAATTGGAATGAAAATTATCATAAGGAGGGTGTAAGCGTAGAAAATGGTATCGTAATACGCCGTTTTCGGGCTGATCAACGGGATGGTGCTGCTTTTGACAGCATCAACTGGAAATTGATGCGAAACATTTCAATCACAAGGGAAGAAGAGGAGGTTTTTATTCATGAAATGGTAAACAGTTCCGAGTTGTACAGCTTTATGCATGACAATGAAGAGGAATATGGAATTTTTGTGTTTATACCCTATATGTTTGGCACAACTTATTATGGTGTAAAAGTTAATCCGTCCAAGGCTGTACTTATACCGTGCTTTCATAATGAAAGTTATTTCCATATGAATATTTTCAGGGAACTTTATTCCAGGGTGGCCGGAATTGTATATAATGCGAAGCCTGAGATGGAGTTGACGGAAAGAACTTATGATTTACAAGGTGTAAGACAGATTGTTATGGGAATCGGAATGGATACGGATATTTCCGGTGATGCAAGACGGTTCCGTGAAAAATATAGGATGGAAAGACCTTTTATGATATATGCAGGACGGAAGGATGCAGGTAAGAATGTGGATTTGCTTCTCAGATATTTTTCCGAATATCATAAAAGACAGCGGTCTGATTTAGAGTTGGTGCTGATCGGTGGGGGAAAAATAGACATTCCTTTAGATATTGCAGACAAGGTACATGATTTGGGGTTTGTTGACAGGCAGGATAAATATGATGCGTACACAGCGGCAGAATTGTTGTGTCAGCCTTCGCATAATGAAAGTTTTTCTCTTGTAATTATGGAAAGTTGGCTATGTGGAAAACCAGTGCTTGTACATGACACTTGCGCAGTGACGAAAAATTTTGCTATAGAATCAAACGGTGGGTTGTATTTTAAAGACTATTTTGAGTTTGAGGGAACACTGGACTATATTCTTTCAAATAGAAGTGTTGCAGAAGTCATGGGTGGTAACGGTAGAAAGTATGTTGAGAAGAATTTCTCATGGAATAAGATTATTGACCGGTATATTAATTTTTTTGAAACAATAGAAGGAGAATCAGAATAATGAAAAAGGCTTTAATAACAGGGATAACAGGACAGGATGGATCATATCTGGCGGAGTTCTTGCTGGAGAAAGAATACGAGGTGCATGGAATTGTCAGGCGTGCATCCATTTCAAATACATCGCGGATCGATCATTTGCTTGAAGCGGGAAGGATTACGCTGCATGACGGCGATTTGTCCGATATGTCATCACTTACAAATATTGTAGCAGAGGTAAAACCGGATGAAATCTATAATCTGGCAGCGCAGTCACATGTGCAGGTGTCTTTTGATGCTCCGGAATATTCTGGTGATGTCGACGCGCTGGGGGTGCTGCGGTTGTTGGAAGCAGTGCGTATTCTCGGTATGGAGAAAAAAACAAAATTTTATCAGGCTTCTACATCTGAATTGTATGGAAAGGTAGAAGAAATACCCCAGAAGGAGACAACGCCGTTTCATCCATATAGTCCGTATGCTGTTGCGAAGCAGTATGGCTTTTGGATTACTAAAGAGTACCGAGAGGCTTATGGGATGTTTGCAGTGAATGGTATTCTGTTTAATCATGAATCAGAGCGACGCGGTGAAAATTTCGTGACAAGAAAAATCACGCTGGCTGCTGGTCGGATCGCTGAAGGTTTACAGGATCATCTGGAGCTGGGAAATATGGATTCATTGCGTGATTGGGGCTATGCAAAAGATTACGTGGAGTGTATGTGGCTAATTATGCAGCATAGAGAACCGGAGGATTTTGTAATTGCGACTGGGAAACAGCATACGGTAAGAGATTTTACGGAGAAAGCGTTCATGGCGAATGGTATAGAGATTCGCTGGGAAGGCGAAGGCGTGAATGAAAAGGGGTATGATAAAACAACTGGGAAAATGTTGGTTTGTGTTAACCCGGCATGGTTTAGGCCGACAGACGTGGACAACCTGTGGGGAGATCCGACGAAAGCAAAGACAATGCTTGGCTGGAATCCGCAGAAGACTTCTTATGAAGAATTAGTCAGAATCATGGCGGAACATGACCGTAAACTCGCGAAGAGAGAGGCAGCGATTAGGAAAGTAGAAGATCAATAAGCTGCAGAAAGGTATAGAGAATGAAGAAGGCATTGGTGATAGGGGCAGCAGGGTTTGTAGGTGATTATCTGATCAGAGAACTGCATGATAATGGGATTGATGCATATGCAACAAAGCTTCCACATGAGAGCCTTGTCGGAGACTTTGCCAAGGTATATGATTTGGATATTTTGGATAAGGAGGCTGTTGTCAATATTTTGTATGAGATACAGCCCGATTATATATTTCATTTGGCAGCGCAGAGTTCAGTGGGAGTTGCATGGAAAAATCCGTTACTGACTATAGATGTGAATATCAAAGGATCTATTAACGTGATGGATGCTGTCAGGGACCTATTTTATAAACCACGTCTCTTACTGATTGGTTCCGGAGAAGAGTATGGGCATATCAAACCTGAAGAAACACCTATTTCCGAAGACAATGCATTGCGTCCTGGCAATATTTATGCGGCAACGAAGGCATGTCAGAACATGATCGGAAGTATCTATTCAAAGGCATATGACATGGATTTAATGATGGTAAGGGCCTTTAATCATATTGGACCTGGACAGGCTTCTCTTTTCGTTGTATCGGATTTCTGCAGACAAGTCGCGGAAATTGAAAAGGGGATAAGAGAGCCAGTAATTAAGGTGGGCAATTTAGCAGCAAAACGGGATTTTACAGATGTCCGGGATGTTGTCCGGGCTTATGTGAAGCTGGTTCAAGTGGGGGAGGCCGGCGAGACTTACAATGTAGGGAGTGGTAATGCGCAGGAAATTCGGCAGATTCTTAATAAAGTGGTTGCCATGTCGGACAGGGAAATAAGAGTCGAAACAGATCCAAATAAGATACGACCAGTGGATGTTCCGATTATTGAGGCAGATATTACCAAACTGAACACTCTGACAGGTTGGAAGCCTGTAATACCAGTAGAGCAGACGATACGCGAGACGTTGGATTACTGGCGTATGAATAGCTGAGCATCAGCAGGAGGTATGCAATGTTAAGAAGAGAAGACATTTACACAACGGTAGCTATGACGAAATCTGAAAGATATCTTCACACGCCGGGCAGTTTCGCAAGAAACAATCTGCTGTATGTGCAGGAGGTGGGGCATTTAGAGAGCTTGCAGCCACATAGATGTATAAGAGAAAATCTGGATTCCTTTCTGATCTTAGTGGTTTTGGAGGGAAAGGGTACTTTGACAATTGGTAGCAGAGGTATAAATGTTGCGAAAGGTGACTGTGCGTGGATTGACTGTATGGGACATTATGAGCACATAAGTGATGAAAAAGATGCATGGAAACTTGCTTGGGTACATTTTAATGGAAGAGGTGCGAGAGCCTTTTACGAATTGTTTGTTAAGTTGAATAATTCTCTATCTATATTCCATGTTGAGAATACAGACGAGTTTTTTGAAATCATTAAAGATATTATGGCTTGTCAGCGCGAAAAAAGTATCTTGTCAGAGCTTGTATGCGGTGAACAGCTTATGCATCTGTTGAATAAAACTTTTAAATGTGTTGCAGATTCTGCAGTACTTGAGGATGAGCAGGAAAAACTTATTATTGCAGAGATAAGAGAATTCATTAATGAACAGTACGCTGAGAAAAACGTACTGGAACTTGTATCAATTGAGTTCGGAAAAATCGTGGCAGATATTGGGATAGCTTTTAGGGGTGCATATGGCATAAGCATAGAGGAGTATATCAGCAGAAGACGATATAACGCTGCAAAAGAACTGTTAAGGTTTAGTGTAAAACCGATGGAAACTGTAGCGTTAGAGTCAGGGATAGGCGATGTGATTCTTATGCAGCAGTTGTTTATCCAAAATGAAGGAATGAGTGCTGATGAGTATCGGCAGAAGTGGGCTGGGTGGATTAGAGGATAGACTGTTTGATATAAGAAAACCAGAGAAGAAATGTGTATGTGTGAGGTGCCGGTAATGTGTAGTGTTGATAATGATCATTGGCATATGAATAAATGTGAAATAGGTATATCTTTGTGTACAGGTATGCTTGCAATTGTAATTTTCTGTATAGTTTCTCATATATGGAATATGGATTTGAACGTTCCGTTATCCTATTCGGGAGATGTGAGCGGATTACTTATTATGATTAAATCGGTATTGAGAGAGGAGACTTGGTGGAATTTTGAGGGACTGGGATCTCCATTTCATACAAATATGTGGCGTACGTTGATGGATGGCATGATTCCTAATGCAATCATTTTTTCCATTGCAAGAATCACAAAAAGTGTAGGATATGGAATAAACATATACTATATTCTTTCTTATGGCTTATATGGTACCTGCACATATTATATGTTAAGGAAAATGGGTATAATGAAAAGATTTTCTGTTATTGGAGCGATTCTTTATGCGTTTATACCTGGACATTATCAAAGAGGAGAGGGACATATTTATGTAGGAAGCTGCTTTACAATACCGTTAATCATTGTGGCGGCAATGAACTTATTTACGGGTAAAATGTGTAAAGCAGAATATATTTTAAAAGAAAGACTTACAAGAAAAGAACTGATGAGGAGTAATAGCAGAGAGCAGAATTTGGGATTACTCTTTTTGGCAGTTGTAACATTTTGTACAATATATTATGGGATTTTTTCCCTAATGCTTTTAACATTTTGTGCAGTATATTCCTCTATAACAAAAAAACAATTACGACATTTATATTACTATGTTCAATATGTTTTTGTAGAGATTGCTTGTATATTGGTCGTATATTTACCTCAAATAATTGCGAATAGATTGGATCCTTGTATTGAAAATGTAAATATTGTTACACGAGTACGTAGTGATGTTGAATTATATGGTGGAAAATTAATTCAGTATATTTTGCCGGTAAGTGGTCATAGAATTCCATTCCTTGCAAAATTGAGAGAAGTATATGATTCGACTTTTCCACTAGTTAACGAAAATAATTTGGCTTCTTTAGGTATAGTCATGACTTTTGGATTTTTAGTTGCTCTTTTAGCTTGTTTCTTTTCAAAAGAGAAATTCCTGCTAAAGTATGAGATGCATGGGAAGATAGAGCTATTTTTATTTTTTGTGTCTACAGTTGGCGGATTGGGAGTTATTGTCGGATTTATAAATTACAATTTAAGATGTTATAATAGATTTTCATATTTTATCGGTGCTGTAGGGATTATTGTTAGCATGAGTTTACTGCAGGGTTTCTGTTTTTGGATGGAATTTAGAAAGAACGTCAAAGCAATTGCAGTTTATTTGCTATGTTTTTTAATATTGGTACTGGGAATTTTTGACCAGACATCGCTTGGAATAAAATATACAAGAGAGCAGGGAGAGGGATTAAAGAAACAATATTATAATGATGCAAAATTTGTCAGAGAAATAGAAAACTATGAGGGTAATAGTGCTAATATTTTGGTGTTTCCAGCTATGAATGCACAGCAGGCGACACTTGCAATTACAAAAGATGGTGTTGTTACATTATATAATGATCAGTTACTATTTATTCATTCTAACACATCAAATTGGTCGGTGGGTAGTAAGGCGGGGGAGGCTGGTGAGCGCTGGTTAAATTGGCTAGAGTATTTAGATATAGAAACGCAAATAGAGACAGCCGCTATGGTAGGTTTTTCGGGTATTGCTATATATTATGGAGGGTATGAAACAGAACAGTTGAATATGCAACTGTCAAAGCTAGATGAAATGTTGGGTGCTCCTGTTGCTATTCATGATAGTGGTACATGGGCGTATTATTCGCTGGAGGGTGTGAAAAATAAGATATTAGAAGTATTTTCACCGGAAGAAATCGAAGAGCTTAGAGAAGAATATTTATATGATAAATTGAGAGTGAAAACATATAATATTGCAAACCTTTATACTACATCGACAAAACCCGTAGTAAGCGAATTCGTTTTAACAAACGACACATGCCAGTATGGGCCATACGATACGTTAGCGGCCGGACAATATTCGGTTGAGATTTATGGTACTAGCCTTAATGATGCAAGTTTCGATTGTGTTGAGAGTGAAATAAACGTTGAACTTGATTTTGAAGAGCGGAATAATAATTATGTGAAGTATTATGTATCTTTTGCTACAGATAGCCAGAATGTAGAATTTAGAACATTTAATACAGGCGCTACAGAAATAACGGTTGAAAAAATTGTAGTTACCAGGATGATAGAAGAACCAGGGGATAGTGTTGAGTGGCAAAGATAAAGCGGCTTTATTCAAGAATGTATTGTAAACAAAAAGGGATAAATGAATGAAAAAAATTGACATTATTGTACCTTGTTATAATGAAGAAGATAGTCTGGAAATATTTCAACGACATATTGAGAAAATATTTCAGCATGTATCGGAATTAGAATACTCTTTAATTTATGTGAATGATGGGAGCAAAGATAAAACACTTGAACTAATAAAGACTCTATGTAATGAAAATAAGAACATAAATTATATATCTTTTGCTCGGAATTTTGGGAAGGAGGCCGGAATATTGGCAGGTCTCTCTTATTCAACTGGTGATTATGTGGTAGTTATGGATGCGGATCTGCAGCATCCGCCTGAGTTGATTCCCCGAATGTTAAAGGAAGTTGAAGCAGGTTATGATTGTTGCATGGCTAGAAGAGCAAATCGTAAAGGAGAGGGATTAGTACGTCGGAAATTATCCAGGTTGTTTTATCGGTTCATGAATTTAATAACATCGATAGAGGTTGTGCAAGGGAGTACAGATTTTTGTTTGATGACAAGACAGATGGTAAATGCTGTTTTGCTGCTCCATGAAAGGGAGCGGTTTACAAAAGGAATTTTTAATTGGGTTGGATTTAATAAGACCTATATTGAGTATGAAAATGTAGAACGTATTGCTGGAGAGTCAAAATGGTCTTTTAAAGGTTTATTTAATTATGCAATCAGTGGCATAACAGCTTTTTCAGTAACGCCTCTTCGTATGGCAAGTGTAATAGGAATTGCAGTCATGTTTATCGCATTTACTTATGCATTGTTTGTTTTTGTGTCGGCGTTATCTTCAGATTCTGCAAAGACTGGGTATGCGTCTATTATAATTATAATGCTGTTTCTTGGAGGAATGATCATTTTTCTTCTTGGTGTAATCGGTGAGTATCTTTCCAAAATATATATTGAAGTAAAAGGGCGACCAGCTTATATCATCAAGGAAACAAGTTTGGAGATTAATGATTAAGTCACGCACAAATCAGAAAGGAAATTAAAGGATGGGAAGAGATAAACTAAGCGCAGTTGATGTAGTTAAAGTAATCGCTGCTGTACTGGTGCTGATGTCTCATTCAGGTATTTTGTGGACATATAGCAGTATTGCTGATATGTGGGTTATTAATATAGCATTTAGATG
>ERZ779637.1215-NODE-1215-length-11384-cov-7.653985_pt1 | contig 11384 bp, 10 predicted proteins | sample MGYA00514196_ERZ779637 | MGnify/ENA primary metagenome ERZ779637 (study PRJEB29562, sample SAMEA4376700) | mouse gut metagenome | isolation source: Cecum | study: EMG produced TPA metagenomics assembly of the A DSS colitis mouse model was used to assess the... | reverse complement strand
CTATATTTTAGCCGGTGCAATACCCGTTAGTCTGACCGGAAGGCTGAACTGTTACTATTTCCGGGGCTTTCTTCCAAAAACACTTGCATTTTCCAATATCCGGTGTTATAGTAAGTACAGTTAATATGTAATGATTAATGAAAGTGGACTTGCGAGTCCACTTTTTTTGCAGGCAATGGACGGCGGTTACATATGGATTTGGAAAGGGAGAGGTGAGTAAATGTCCAAAAGGGAAACCTATGAAAGCATGACGGAGGAGCTTCTTGTGCCGATTGTGAAGGCTGCGGGCGTGGAAATCTATGATGTGGAGTATGTGAAGGAAGGCAGCGACTATTATCTGCGGGCATACATCGATAAACCGGAAGGCGTGAACATTAACGACTGTGAAAAAGTCAGCCGAGCCTTGTCGGATGCATTGGATGAGAAGGATTTCATTGCGGATGCATATATTTTAGAAGTCAGTAGTCCGGGATTGGGACGGACGTTAAAAAAAGATAAGCACCTTGCGAAAAGCCTCGGTGAAAAAGTGGAGTTGAAAACTTATAAGCCGGTGGATAAATGTAAGGAATTTGAAGGGATTTTAAAAAGTTATGACGGGGATTCCGTTACGATTACGATGGAACCGGATGGAAAAGACCTGGTATTTGCGCGGACGGATGTTGCACTCATCAGGCTGGCATTGGATTTTTAGGATAAATAATGGGAGCGGGAACGCAGAAAGGAAAAAGGAAAAATGAACAAAGAGTTAATGGAGGCATTGGATATTCTAGAGAAGGAGAAAGAGATAAGCAAGGAAACTTTATTTGATGCGATTGAAAATTCCCTGATAACGGCCTGCAAAAACCATTTTGGAAAATCGGATAATATTAAGGTAGAAATAGACAGGGAAACCTGTGACTTTTTGTGCTACGCCGAAAAGGAAGTGGTGGAAGAAGTGGAAGACGAATGTCTCCAAATGACCCTTGAGGATGCGTTAAAAATTTCCCATAAGGCACAGCTTGGGGATATTGTCCACGTGGAAATTAAGTCCAAGGAATTCGGCCGTATTGCCACGCAGAATGCGAAGAACGTTATTTTACAGAAAATCAGGGAAGAAGAAAGAAGCGTGATTTTCAACCAATATTATGAAAAAGAGAAAGATGTGGTAACGGGTATCGTACAGCGTTACGTGGGCAGGAACATCAGCATTAATTTGGGTAAGGCAGACGGAATCATCAATGAAAGCGAACAGGTGAAAGGTGAAATCTTCAAGCCCACCGAAAGAATTAAGGTATACATCCTGGAAGTGAAGAATACGCCGAAAGGTCCGCGGATACTGGTGAGCCGGACCCATCCGGAGCTGGTGAAGCGCCTGTTTGAAGCGGAAGTTACGGAAATCAAGGACGGTACCGTGGAAATCAAGAGCATTGCCAGGGAAGCGGGAAGCAGGACGAAGATGGCAGTCTGGTCCAACAATCCCAACGTGGACGCGGTGGGCGCCTGCGTGGGTATCAATGGTACGAGGGTAAATGCCATCGTGGAGGAACTGCGGGGCGAGAAAATAGACATTATCAATTGGGATGAGAATCCGGGCAACCTGATCCAAAATGCGCTTTCCCCTGCAAAAATCGTGGCGGTATTTGCGGACCCTGATGAGAAGACGGCGAAGGTCGTGGTGCCGGACTACCAGTTGTCCCTTGCCATCGGTAAGGAAGGACAGAATGCGAGACTGGCGGCAAGACTGACCGGATACAAGATTGACATCAAAAGCGAAACCCAGGCGAAGGATGCGCCGGGATTCCGTTATGAAGATTATATGGATGAATATGATGAGTATGACGGCGAATATGATGCAGAAGGGTATGAAGAAGATTTTGGGGAACCGGAAGATGCGGAATATGCGGCAGAGGACAGCATGGGCGGAATGACGGAAGAAGCAGAGGAAGAAACGCAAAACGGCGGATATGACAGTACGGACGGAACGGATGAAGCAGAAGAAACGGGTGAAATAGACGTCATGGAAGAAACGGTCGGAATGAGCGGAACGGAAACCGGTTTGAAAGACGGCGAAAGCGGAGGAAAGGAAAGCGAATAAACGATGGCAAAGAAAATTCCCTTACGGCAATGTGTTGGCTGTGGCGAAATGAAAAGCAAAAAAGAAATGATGCGTGTGTTAAAAACGGCGGAAGGCGACATTGTCCTCGATGTGACCGGTAAGAAGAACGGACGGGGTGCATATCTGTGCCATTCTGCTGAGTGCATGAAAAAGGCGAGAAAGAACAAGGGACTGGAACGTTCCCTTAAAACGGGCATTCCGGACGAGGTATACGGAAAGCTGGAAAAGGAGTTGGATGGGTGTGAATAAGATATATTCCCTGCTCGGTCTTGCAGTTCGGTCAAGAAATGCGGTAAGTGGAGAATTTGCGGTGGAAAAAGCGGTGAAATCGGGCAACGCGCAGCTTGTCATCCTAAGCGGCGACGCGTCGGACAATACCGTAAAAAAGTTTGGAAATATGTGCAGCTATTACGGAGTACCCATGTTCCGGTACGGGACGAAGGAGGAACTGGGGCATGCCATGGGAAAGGAAGTGCGTGCTTCGTTGGCGGTTACGGAGGAGGGATTTGCGAAATCCATAAGAAAGTGTTTGGAAGAATCGGAAGTATCGGAATAAGGAGACGGAGGTAGTGAGCATGGCGAAAATGAGAGTACATGAACTTGCGAAGGAATTAGATAAACAGAACAAAGAAATATTGGCTTTTTTGCAGGAAAAAGGCGTAGAGGTGAAGTCGGTGAGCAGTTCCGTCGAAGATGATGTGATTGCGCTTGTGAAAAAGCATTTTTCAAAGAACGGGGCAGGAAAATCGGCGGATAAACAGGAAGGAAAAGAGGAGAAAAAGGAAATAAAAGCAGGGGAAAACCAAGAAGGAAGCAAAGCGGTAAACAAAGAAGAAAATAAGGAAACGGAAAAAGGAACGGGAAAAGAAGCGAGAGATAAGAAAGAAGCAAAAAAAGAAGGAAATCCTGAAAATAAAAAAGAAGAAAAGGTGAAAGAGGAAAAACGGATGGCGAAAGAAGGAGAAACGGCGGCGGAGCAGCCCAAAAAGAAGAAAAAAATCATAATCGTGAGCAATTCGCAGAACAGTAAAATGGCGGGGCAGCGTCCCCAGCAGGGTAATGCGAGAAAGCCTCAGACGCAGGGAAACAACCGTCCCAAACAGGGGGCACGCCAGGAAAAACCGGTACCGCACCGTCCGATTAAGCCGTTGACCCCTCCTTCCCCCACGCCTCCGGTGACGATGATACCCGCTTCCAATTATACGCCGAAGCGTGAAAAACCGGTGAAGGAAGAACCGAAGAAGACGGAACAGCCGGAAGTAAAGACCGTAAAAACGGAAACCCCGGTTACTGCTGCGAATGCCGTTGTGCAGGAAACGGGAGCGGTCGGGACAGACAGCCAAAGAACAGACATCCAAAGGGACAGCCAAAGGCAGGAAAACAGAAGGCAGGAAAATCCCAGGCAGGACGGGCAAAGACGTGACAGCCAAAGGCAGGAAAATCCCAGGCAGGACGGGCAAAGACGTGACAGCCAAAGGCAGGAAAATCCCAGACAGGACAGGACGAGGAATAACGACCAGCAAAGAAGACCGGACGGCAGGAAGGATAACCGGTATGAAAATCGCAATGAGAATCGGGGAGATAACAGGAGAAACGACGGGCAAAACCGCCGGCCTTTTGAAAATAATCAGGGCGACCGGCGTAATTTTGGCGGCAGTCAGGGTGGGAACCGTCCTTATGGCGGGTTTGGAAATAATGACCGCCCTAACAGAAGCAATGGAGGGCAGGACAATAAATTCCGCAAGCCTGCGCCGGGGAAAGGGTTTGTGCCGGAGAGTCCGGTCAAGGATCAGGAAAAACACAGGGATGAGGAAAAGCGCAGGATCGGACAGGAAAAGGATAAGCGCTCCAAAAAGGACCTGATTTACGAAGAAGACGACAGAAAAGCATCCACGAAGAACAAAGCCGGAAAATTCATTAAGCCGGAGAAGAAGGTGGAGGAAGCAAAGGAAGAACAGATTAAGGTAATTATCCTTCCGGAAACCTTAACCATAAAGGAATTGGCGGATAAGATGAAGATGCAGCCTTCCGTCATTATTAAGAAACTGTTTTTGCAGGGGCAGATTGTAACGGTAAATTCCGAACTTTCCTATGAGGAAGCGGAAAACATTGCCATCGAATATGACATCATCTGTGAAAAAGAAGTAAAAGTGGACGTCATCGAAGAACTGTTAAAGGAGGATGAGGAAAACGAAGCGGATATGACGAGAAGACCGCCCGTTATCTGTGTCATGGGGCATGTTGACCACGGAAAAACCTCCCTTTTGGATGCCATCCGTAAGACGAACGTGACCGATAAGGAAGCGGGAGGTATCACCCAGCACATCGGTGCATATACCGTAAGGGTGGGTTCGGAAAAGATTACGTTTCTTGATACGCCGGGACACGAGGCGTTTACGGCAATGCGTATGCGCGGCGCCAATGCTACGGATATAGCTATTTTGGTGGTGGCTGCGGACGACGGCGTCATGCCCCAGACCGTGGAGGCAATCAACCATGCGAAGGCGGCAGGTATCGAAATCATTGTGGCGGTGAACAAAATCGATAAACCCAATGCCAATATTGACCGTGTGAAACAGGAAATGACCGAATATGAGCTGATTCCCGTGGATTGGGGCGGGAGCACGGAATTTGTTCCGGTGTCCGCCAAATCGGGTGAAGGTATCGATACCCTTTTGGAGACCATTCTCCTGACGGCGGAAATCCTGGAATTGAAGGCAAACGCAAAACGGCAGGCAAGGGGACTTGTCATCGAGGCGGAGCTGGATAAGGGACGCGGTCCCGTGGCTACGGTGCTCGTACAGAAAGGGACGCTGCATGTGGGCGATTTCATTTCCGCAGGGGCAAGCCACGGCAAAGTAAGGGCGATGATCGACGATAAGGGAAGAAGGGTGAGGGAAGCCCTCCCGTCCACACCGGTGGAAATTTTGGGACTTTCCGATGTTCCAAGCGCAGGCGAGGTATTCCTTGCCCATGAAAATGACAAGACCGCAAAATCTTATGCGGAAACTTATTTGGCGCAGAATAAAGAGCGGATGTTGGAAGATACTAAGGCTAAGATGTCGTTGGATGACCTCTTTACGCAGATTCAGGCAGGCAACTTGAAAGAACTGAACCTGATTATTAAGGCGGACGTCCAGGGAAGCGTGGAGGCAGTGAAACAGAGCCTGTTAAAACTGACCAATGAAGAAGTGGTGGTAAAATGCATCCATGGCGGTGTCGGCGCTATTAACGAGTCCGACGTATCCCTTGCGTCCGCATCCTCGGCAATCATTATCGGCTTTAACGTAAGGCCGGATGCCATGGCGAAGACGATTGCGGAAAGGGAAGGCGTGGATATCAGGCTTTACAAAGTCATTTACCAGGCAATCGAAGACGTGGAAGCGGCAATGAAGGGTATGTTAGACCCCGTATTTGAGGAAAAAGTCATCGGCCATGCGGAAGTACGCCAAATATTCAAGGCATCCGCAGTAGGAAACATTGCGGGCTCGTATGTGCTGGACGGCATGTTCCAAAGGGACTGCAAGGTACGCATTTCGAGGGAAGGCGAGCAGATTTACGAGGGCGCGCTGGCATCCTTAAAGCGGTTTAAGGATGATGTAAAGGAAGTAAAGGCAGGATTTGAATGCGGTTTGGTCTTTGAGAATTTTGACCAGATGAAAGAACTGGATATCGTGGAAGCGTATATTATGGTGGAGGTACCCCGCCAGTAATGGCGCGGAAAGACAGGATATTCCAAGGCGTAGATGGGAGCGGACTATGAGGAAAAACGGTTTGAAGAATACTAGGATAAATGGGGAAGTGCAGCGTGCGTTGGCGGAGATTATACGCGGCGGGATGAAGGACCCGCGTGTCAGTCCGCTGACTTCGGTGGTCTCCGTGGAAGTGTCTCCCGACTTAAAGACCTGTAAGGCATGGATTAGTGTGTTAGGGGATGTGGAGGCGCAGAAAGACACGCTGGAAGGGTTGAAAAGCGCAGCCGGTTACATCAGGAACCGGCTGGCAAAGGAAATTAATTTAAGGAATACGCCGGAGATTACGTTTATTATGGATCAGTCCATTGCTTACGGCGTCAATATGTCAAAACTGATTGATGAAGTGAACAGGGAGGCTGGAAATGAAGATTAGGGATGAAGTGATAACTGCGCAGACCATAGGAATCAGCGGTCATAACAGGCCGGATGGGGACTGTGTGGGCGCATGTATGGCACTGTACCAGTATTTGTGCAAAGTATATCCGCAAAAAAGGGTGGATGTCTTTTTGGAGCAGCCGCCGGCGGTGTTTGACTGTATCCGGGGTGTGGAGCAAATACGTACCGATTTCCGTACGGATGTGGAACGTTATGATATGTTTATTGCGCTGGATACAGTGAAAGAGCGTATGGGAGAGGCGGAGCGCCTGTTTGACCAGGCGGCAAAGACCATAAATATCGACCACCATATCAGCAACGTGGGCTGCGGGGACGTGAATTATATCGATGCCAAATCCAGCTCCACCAGTGAACTGGTTTATGACGTGCTGGAGGAAGACGGGCTGGATACGGAGATTGCCAAAGCAATTTACATCGGGATTATCCACGACACCGGGGTGATGCGCTATTCCAATACGTCCCCCAAGACGCTGGAAATTGCGGCGAAGCTGATTTCTTTCGGGTTTGATTTTTCGGAGTTAATAGAGAAAACGTTTTACGAGAAAACCTATGTGCAGAATCTTCTTTTGGGGCGTGCCCTTTTGGAAAGCATCCAGTTTATGGAGGGAAAATGTATTGTCAGCGGCCTGGTGAAACGGACGCTGGATTTTTACCATGCGGATTCCAAGGATTTGGACGGTATCGTCAGCCAGTTGAACCAGACGGCGGGAGTGGAATGTACGATTTTCATGTACCAGACCGGCGTGCTGGAATATAAAGTGAGCCTGCGTTCCAAGGGAAAAGTGGATGTGGCGAAAATAGCGATGTTTTTTGGCGGCGGCGGTCATGTCAGGGCGGCTGGCTGTACAATGAACGGAACGTTCCATGATGTGGTGAACAACTTGTCCTTACATATTGAAAAGCAGTTAAAAGATGCCGGGTTAATCGGCCAAAAGAAATGAGTCCGCATAAACGGAAAAAGCGGATAAAACAGGAGCTTAACGAAGAAACATAAAGAGCCTGCAAAGTAAGGGAAAGGGAAACAGATTAAACATGTACAACGGAATCATGAACATATATAAGGAAGCCGGATACACGTCCCATGATGTGGTGGCGAAGCTGCGGGGAATTCTTAGGCAGAAGAAAATCGGCCATACGGGGACGCTGGACCCGGCGGCGGTGGGGGTACTTCCGGTCTGCCTGGGCAGCGGGACGAAACTGTGCGATATGCTGACGGACAAGGATAAGGAGTACCGGACGGTTTTGCGGCTGGGGTGTGAAACGGATACGCAGGACATGACCGGACGGGTTTTGGAAGAAAGGGAGGTCTGCGTGACGGAGCGGCAGGCAGAGGAAGCAATCCTCTCTTTTTTAGGGGAATATGACCAGGTTCCGCCCATGTATTCGGCAGTCAAGGTGGGCGGTAAGCGGCTGTATGAGCTGGCGAGGGAAGGCAGGGAAGTCGCGCGCCGTCCAAGGCGGGTACGGATTTACGCAATTGAGATAGAAGAAATCCGCCTGCCCCTCATTGCCATGCGGGTATCGTGTTCCAAAGGAACCTATATCCGTACCCTTTGTCATGATATCGGCAGGAAGTTATGCTGCGGGGGCACCATGGAGGAACTGGTGAGGACGCGGTCAGGCAGTTTTACAATCGGGGATGCATTGCGGCTTTCCGAGGTGGAGCGGTTAAGGGATGCCGGTAAGCTGGAAGGAAGTATCCTGCCGGTGGATTATGTGTTTGCAGGGCTGCCCCGTGTGACGGTGGAAAAACAGTTTCAGAAATTAATTGAAAACGGCAACGCTTTTTACCGTAACATGGTCCGTGAAAAGGAAGAAGGCGGACAGGAAGGGCAGGTCCGGGTGTATGATACGGACGGAAAGTTTTACGGGGTGTACGGATTTTGTCCGGCACAAGGGCGTTTCGTTCCGGTAAAGATGTTTATGGAGAGTGGATGTTAGATGCGGGTGATTCACGGGACCACGGAATTTGGGCTGGAAAATAGCGGAAAAAAAGACGGTGAAAATTACGGAAGTAAAAGCGGAAACAAAGACGGCTTCCCCAAAAGTGCGGTGGCATTCGGCAAGTTTGACGGGATTCATTTGGGGCATCAGAAGCTGCTGCGCTGTATTTTGGAGCGGAAGAAACAGGGACTTTTGGCGGTAGTATTTACGTTTGACCCGCCGCCGTCAACATTTTTCGGAAACGGGACGGAAAAGGAACTGATGACGGCGGCGGAAAAGAGGGCGGCATTTGAAAAAATGGGCGTGGATGTGCTGGTGGAATTTCCGCTGACACCGGAAACGGCAGCCACGGCGCCGGAAGACTTTATTACGGGGTTCCTGCAGGAAAAGCTGCACACAGCGTATTTGGCGGCGGGGGCGGATGTGTCTTTCGGCAGCCGGGGGGCGGGCAATGCCGCCCTGCTCCATGCCATGGCAGGAAAATGCGGCTTTGAGGTTCATATTATCGACAAAGTATGTTACAATGGAAAGGTAGTGAGTTCCACAGGGGTAAGGCAGGAAGTGGAACGGGGAAGGATGGAAGAAGCGGCATGTCTTTTGGGCGCACCGTACGGCATTTGGGGGACGGTTATGCATGGCAACCGGTTTGGGAGAACCATCGGTATGCCCACCGTAAACCTGCTTCCCCCCGGCAATAAACTGCTTCCGCCAAACGGCGTCTACTATTCCCGTGTTTTTTTGGAAGGCAGGGAGTGGCAGGGAATTACGAATATCGGCTGCAAACCGACGGTGAGCAACGACGGCAGGATGGGCGTGGAGACTTATATTTACGGTTTTGAACGGGAAATATACGGCATGGAAATCGGGGTATCGCTTTTGGGATTTAAGCGGCCGGAGATGAAATTCCACGGAAAAAACGAATTGAAGGAGCAGATGGCAAGGGATATTGCGCAGGGACGGCGCTATCACGGGCTTCAGGGTTTGGAAAAGAACTGACGGATGGAAGGCGAGGAAGATACAGAGGAGGGAACAGGGTAGGTTATGAGTGTGGATATTTTACTGTCGATGGCAGGAGGGCTTGGGCTGTTTTTGTTCGGAATGACCGTTATGAGTGAGAGCATTGAGAAAGTGGCGGGGGCGAAGCTGCGTTCCATTTTGGAGATGTTTACAAAGAACCGGTTTATGGGGCTTATCGTGGGTATTATTTTTACCGGCGTCATCCAGTCCTCATCGGCATGTACGGTGATGGTGGTCAGTTTCGTCAATTCGGGACTGATGTCGCTGTACCAGGCGGCGGGGGTGATATACGGCGCGAATATCGGTACGACGATTACTTCCCAATTGGTTTCCTTTAATTTGTCTGAAGCTGCCCCCGTGATTCTGCTGCTTGGCGTTCTTACCATGATGCTTGGAAAGGGCAAACAGAAAGTGGAGCGGATCGGGGAAGTCATTGTGGGGTTCGGTATCCTGTTTTTGGGACTTAGCAGCATGTCCGGCGCGATGTCGGGGATGAAGGACAGCCCCAGTGTCATGAACCTGTTAAAATCACTGCACAGCCCGTTTCTTGCCATTTTAATGGGAACCGTTATTACTTCCGTCATACAGAGTTCTTCGGTGACGGTCAGCATCGTGCTTCTCATGGCGAACCAGGGGCTTTTGGCGCTGCCCATCAGTTTGTATATTATATTGGGGTGTAACATCGGTGCCTGTGCCTCGGCGGTTTTGGCATCACTGACGGGGAAAAAGGATGCGAAGCGGGCGGCAATGATCCACCTTTTGTTTAATGTCATCGGTACGGTGGTTTTGTTCCTTATTTTACAGGTGGGAATGGATGCTGTCGTGGACATGATTATGGGTGTTTCGGGTGGAAATAAGGGGCGTTTTATTGCAAATGCCCATACGATTATCAAGATTTTCCAGGTAATCATACTGTTTCCGTTTTCAAACCTGATTGTTAGGTTGACATATCTGCTGATTTCAGGGGATGATAAGAAGGTCGGTTACAGGGACAGTTACCAGTTGAAGTACATAGGCGAAAAGGTGGTATTCAATCCTGCCACTGCCGTGGTGGAAGTGACGAACGAAATCGAGCGTATGGCATCCCTTGCATCGGAGAACTTAAACAGGGCAATGAATGCACTGATTACGTTGGATGAGGCGGATATCGAAGAAGTGTATGAGGTGGAAAAGAATATTAATTTCCTGAATCATGCGATTACGAATTATTTGGTGAAGATTAACCAAACAACGCTGCCGATTGAGGATTTAAAGAGCATCGGCGCGCTGTTCCATGTGGTGAACGATATCGAGCGCATCGGCGATCATGCGGAAAATGTGGCGGATGCGGCAAGGCAGCGCATCGAGACAGGCGTGGGCTTCAGTCCCGAAGCGCAGAGGGAGCTGGGGGATATGTTAAACATGGTCAATACGTTAATCCGGTTTTCCATCGAAATGTATGCCAGCGGCTCGGACGAGCATTTGGAAGATATTCTGCATCTGGAGGATGCGGTGGACGAGAAAGAACGGGAGCTGCAGCGGGCGCATGTGGAAAGGCTCACGAGGAATGAGTGCAGCCCGGAAGCGGGGATGTTGTTTTCGGATATTGTGTCGGGACTGGAGAGGGTGGCGGACCATGCAACCAACATTGCGTTTTCGGTATTGAATAATGACCCGGAGGAAAACGCCTGAGTGGATGCGGGTGCGGACACAGGTATTGGAACAATCAGTTTGTAAGTAAAGCATCTGTTTCATTGGCAAAGAGCAGAATATTTGACGGTATCGGTCATCCGGATGCAGTAAATTTATTTGGTCATAAACCATCGTATTCACTATCAGGCTTCTATGAAAGTCTGGCTGAAGAACTTTCAAAAAGTAATATGTATGCAGATCAAGGTAGCGGTTATCTTAACAGACAATCAGCTGCCTTTTTTATTTTCAGAAACCTTCAATACAGCACCTTCCAGCTCTGATTCCCTGCGGAATACTGGCATGGTCCGGCAGACACAAACCGGGCAGGGGGTTCCGCTCTTTTTTGCGTCCGTACTAACCTGCGAACATAGCATTTCAGGCTGAACTGTTCTCTTACCATAATTTTTCATACATAAGGGTTTGACAGGAGGGGGAGGAGTTGTTATAATAACCCGTTTTAAACACTTGAATAGTTTAAAAAAGCCGATATCCCGCATAAACACTGG
>ERZ779637.1214-NODE-1214-length-11398-cov-3.898792_pt1 | contig 11398 bp, 10 predicted proteins | sample MGYA00514196_ERZ779637 | MGnify/ENA primary metagenome ERZ779637 (study PRJEB29562, sample SAMEA4376700) | mouse gut metagenome | isolation source: Cecum | study: EMG produced TPA metagenomics assembly of the A DSS colitis mouse model was used to assess the... | reverse complement strand
TTTCCACCACCAAATTGCTTATGAGATCAGACTGCAACAGGCGATGGAGCAAAAGCTTCTTTGTCCGTTCCATTATTTTGGGATCAGTGATCTTTCAATGGTGCAAGACAAAACAGTTAAGGCGGCCAAAATGTCAGCGAAAGATTTCAGACAGCTTGTCTGTGAGGAGCGTGTAAGGCATATCATTGAACAGGCGGAGTATTATGGATACAGCGGTGAGCGTGTGAAAGGTTTGGTGTTTTGCAGTCGCATTGATGAATCGAAAGAATTGTCTGATCAGTTTAATGCGCTGGGATACCGGACGATTTCTCTGAACGGCAGTGCGTCGGAGGAAGAGCGGATGGAGGCTTTCGAGAGACTGGCAATGGACGAGAGCGATGCGACAGAAGACAGACAGCCTCTGGATTATATTTTTTCAGTTGAGATTCTCAATGAGGGCGTGGATATTGTCGAGGTCAATCAGGTGATTATGTTACGCCCAACGGAGTCACCAATTGTATTTATTCAGCAGTTGGGGCGGGGCTTGCGCAAGGCGGAAGGAAAAGAGTATGTCGTGGTCTTGGATTTTATCGGCAATTATACAAATAATTTTATGATTCCGGTTGCGTTGTCGGGAGATCGTACTTATAATGCGGATACCATCAGAAAATATGTAATCAGTGGAAATAGTACGATACCGGGCGTGTCTACGATACACTTCGACGAAGTAGCAAAAGGCAAGATATTTCAATCAATTGATAAAATTCGTGGCATTAAGACGATTATCAAGGACAGTTATGTATCTTTAAAAAACAGGCTTGGACGGATTCCATTCTTAATAGACTTTTATGAGAACGGAGAAGTCGATCCGCTTGTGATCATAAAAGAATACAAGACATACTATGCGTTTCTTGAAGCAATGGAAAAGGATATGTACAGTTGTTCCTTAACAGAACAGGAAAAACTGACGTTAGAGTATTTGTCTAAAACGATTTTAAGCGGTGTGCGTCCGTATGAATTGGAAATTTTAAAGGCGGTTGTGATGAGTGACTGCGTAACAGTCGAAAAGCTGCAGGACGACTTTAAGAAAAGATATGATTATGAATTTAAATTACATGATATAGAAAGTGCAGTTGAAGTATTGCAAGGACATTTTGTCAGTAAAGAGGAGGAACACCAGAAGTTTGGTCATATAGATGTACTCGATTATGATGAGAAAAAAAGCTTAAATAGAATGAGCAGTTTTGTCAATTGCCTCAGACATCAAGATTTTTTGTCACAAATTGAAGATATTGTTTCGGTGGGATTAAAGCGATATGCGGACAAGTATATGGTGAAGGGAAGTGTGGAAACTCCGTTCGTTCTGTATGAGAAATATTCCAGAAGAGATGTCAGCCTTCTCATGAATTGTGGAAAGGATTTATCATCGACTATGTATGGTATGAAACGGATCGGCGATGATGTTTTCATTTTTGTGACCTATCATAAGGAGCAGGCAGACGATAATAAGAATTATGTGGACGGTAAGCCGGATTACGCTGACGTGTTTGATGATAATATGATTTTCCGCTGGGATTCCCAGATTGGTAAGGGTGTTGATAGTTCTTATATGCAGAGTGTGATGACTGCCAAGCGTAAGCATTTGCTTGTCAAAAAGAGCGATGCCGAAAGTAATTTTTATTATATGGGTCAGTTTGACATTATGGATGTTAAAGAGGCGGAAAAGGAAAATAATAAAGGGAAGAAAGAGGTTATTTCAAAAGTGCGGGTTAAGATGAAACATCCGGTAAGGGATGATCTGCTTCGGTATCTGCAGAGTGGAATAACAATTGAGGAAAAAGCAATATGAAAACAATACGTGTAACAGCGGCCATCATCTGTGACGACATGGAGAACCCCACGAAGATCTTTGCCACAGCCAGAGGATACGGAGAGTTCAAAGGGCAGTGGGAGTTCCCAGGCGGCAAGATTGAAGAAGGAGAATCACCGGAGAATGCATTGATCAGAGAAATCAGGGAAGAACTGGATACCGATATTGAAGTGGGCAGTCTGATTCATACCATAGAATATGATTATCCGGCGTTCCATCTTTCCATGGACTGTTTCCTGGCAAAAGTGAAAGCAGGTGATCTGGTGCTCAAGGAAGCGGAAGCCGCCAGATGGCTTACGAAGAGCGAACTGTATGATGTTCAGTGGTTACCGGCTGATTTGTCTTTGGTTGCGTTGTTAGAGAAGCGTATGAGATGAATGTAATATGAACGGAAGTTAATAATATTTCCATTTATTTGCTTGATATTTCTGTATATCGTATAGATTAATAAGTTTTTTGCTGTATAAGCAGATCAAGTATTTTATCTGCTATAGTCGGATTATGTAGCAGAAAGTTAGTATATATTACTTGTGTATTTATGGAAGGAATAGTAAAAATGAGTGATATTATAGATTCAAAAAATAATGGTATGTTTGATTATATTTTGAGTATGATTTATTATGCAAAGCAAAAAGATGAATATCAAGTCAATACTATAATAATCGAGCTTTATTGGCAGATTGGTTCTTATGTATCTGAGCGAATTACAAAGGATGGATGGGGAAAATCAACAGTAAAAGAACTTTCGGCTTATATTTTAAGCAAAGAGCCGGGAATCCGTGGTTATTCTGCACAGAATATTTGGAGAATGAAACAGTTTTTTGAAACATACAAAGATAAACCAGAACTCTCAACGCTGTTGAGAGAGAATTCGTGGTCTAATAATATGCACATTGTTTCTAAAACAAAATCCTATGAAGAAAAAGAATTTTATCTTAAACTAGCGGCAAAGGAAAAGTACAAGGCAAGAGAATTAGAAAGACAAATCGACAGCGGATATTATGAAAGACTATTATTATCAAGTGGGAAAGCGCCATAAGCGCTTGGGGAACGGGACATGAGCGGTGTTTTACGCGATATGTATGTGTTGGAGTTTCTCAATCTGCCTGAACCATACAAAGAATATGATTTACAGAAGGCAATCTTAAAAAATATGAAAAAATTTTTATTGGAATTTGGAAGAGATTTTCTATTGGTTGATGAGGAATATCATGTTCAGGTAGGAAACAATGATTACTATGTGGACCTGCTCTTTTATCATAGGGAATTGCAGTGTCTTGTTGCAATTGATTTGAAAATAGATGATTTCAAACCGGAATATTTAGGGAAAATGGATTTTTATTTAGAGGCATTAGATAGAGATGTGAAGAAACCTCATGAAAATCCAAGTGTTGGAATGATTTTGTGTAAAAATGCAGATACCGATGTTGTAGAATATTCTTTGTGCAGAAGCTAATCACAAGCAATGATTGCAGAAAACAAAACAAAATTAATTGATAAAAAAATTCTGCAAAAGAAACTTGATGAATTGTATGATATTGAGGAAGAATCAAGAAACTCTCAACAGTGATGAGAGTTTTTGACTAAAGATTCTATTGATAAGCGTGCAGCTATGAAAAATGGCTGCTTATTTCGATTATTTAAAGAAAACCTGTGTTACCACAAAGGACGGACGAGGAGTGCGTTATTACCCAAACCGGAGGAATCAAAATTTTTAGAGAAGCGGATGAGATGAATGCAATATGAACGGAAGTTAATAGTACTTCCATTTATTTAACACCTGCTCAATTGTAGGCAGTCCTTTTTTCTGCTATGCTTAAAAACACCAGGAGGTGCTGAGGCGGCAATCGCGCAGCCGGAAAGGGGACTATTCATATGCAGATCGGACAGGTAATCAGACAATACCGTAAGGAAAAGGACATGACGCAGGAGGAGATGGCGAACCGGCTTGGTGTGACGGCGCCGGCGGTCAACAAGTGGGAGAAGGGAAGTTCGATGCCGGACATTACGCTTCTTGCGCCGATTGCAAGACTGCTGGGGATTTCGCTGGATACGCTGTTGTCTTTTCGGGAAGAACTGACGTGGGAGGAAATACAGGATATCATATATACGCTGAACTCCATGCTGCGGAAGCAGTCTTTCGAGGAAGCGTTTGCGTATGCAAAAGAAAAAATAGCGCAGTACCCGAACTGCGAATCATTGATTCTGGAAGCGGCGGTGCTGCTCAACGCGGCGCGAATGAGAGTAGAAAGTGAGACGGAAAATGATGAGACGGTCGTATTGGTGCCGCCTGATTCGGAGCAATCAGGGAAGAAGGCTGAATCCTGCGACAAGAAAGAAGTATACGGTGAGGAGCAGGAACATGGCCTGGATGAGAAGCACGGTGAAAGCAAAGTACCCGGCGTAAACAGGAAAGAGCGGACAGAGGGACAGTGTGACACGAATGAAAGTGCGGGCAAAGACAGCACAGAAGAAGATTACGACACCGTCATCAATGGATGGCTGACCGGAGCGCTTAAGAGTGAACAGGAGCAGATTCGGACTATGGCGGCGGACGCACTGTTTGCTTTTTATCTGAGCGGCGAACAGTATGAGAAGGCGGAGGCATGTCTGGTATACTACTCTGAACAGAATCCGGAACGGAAATTCAAGCAGGCACGAATCTACAGCAAGACAGGCAGGACAAAAGAGGCGTATCAGACATATGAAGGGCTGCTGCTGGATTTGTATCAGAAAATAGATCTTTTATTTCACAGTATCGGAGCGCTGGCGGCACAGGATCAGAATATGGATAAAGTGCGTGCCATGGCCAGAAAGCACAGCGCGCTTGCGGAAATATTTGAGATGGGCGAATATCACAGGATATGCGGCGGGCTTGAACTGGCGGTGATGGAGAAAGACGTGGAGGCAACAATTACGATTATGCAACAGCTTCTTGCGTGCACTGATGATCTCTATCATTTCACAGAAGCGCCGCTTTATGAGCATATGACTTTTCGGGAATTCAGGCCGGAATTTGCAGCGCAGATCCGGGAGGATTTACTGAAATCTTTTCAGGACGAAGCGACGTATGGATTCCTGCAGGGGGACAGCAGGTGGAAAGAGATTGTGGGGATCTGAAGCTTCGGACGTATTTCATGTCTCTGGACAGTGAGCCGGATGGCCAGGGAGAGGATTTCTTTGTGAAAAAGGGGCATCAGTACAGTTTTGCCGACGACAGAGCGTTTGTTAGGGTATTCAGGTATGGAGCTGATTATGAAACACAAAATACTGATTATTGAAGATGATATCACAATACAGCAGCAATTGAAGAATCTGCTGACCGGCAACGGATATGCGGCGGAGGGCGTGACGGATTTTACGTCGGTGATGGAACAGGTGAAAGCTTATGAACCGCACTTGATTCTGCTGGACATTAAGCTGCCGGGTGACGATGGCTTTGCGATCTGCTCGCAGATCCGTGCTTTTTCCGATATGCCGGTTATTTTCGTGACGAGCAGTAATACGGATATGGATGAACTGAACAGTATTATGCTGGGCGGGGATGCCTTTATCACCAAGCCCTATCACACGGCGATTCTGCTTGCTAAGATCGCGGCGCTTTTGAGACGGGTATCTGCGTCCGGCGGGCAGGAAATTCTCACATGGAATGATGTTTGTCTGCATCTGGAAGGTAGTTTCGTCGAGTATGACGGTCAAAGAGCGGAACTGACAAAAAATGAGGTGAAGATACTTTCTTATCTTTTCAGCCATGCAGGAACAATCTGTTCCCGGAATGATATGATTGATTTTTTATGGGACAGCCGGCTTTATGTGGATGATAATGCCTTAAGTGTGAATATCACCCGGATCAGGGAGAAATTGTCCGGTATCGGGGTGACGGACTTCATTAAGACGAAGCACAGGCAGGGGTATCTGCTTTCCTGATAGCGGGAAAGAGTGTATGCAGGTATGGAGGCATATTATGAACGGCAAGAAGTATCTGGTGAATAAACTGTCTGTGATCTTAATTAATCTGTTGGGGATGTTGTTTCTTGCGGTTTTCCTTTTGGTAAGCGGCAGTGAAGGGCACAGCATTCTTTTCATTTTGTTTGTCTGGATTCTTGTGCTGAGCTGTGATCTGATGATAGTTTATCGCGTACGTAAAAAGTATCTGGATAAACTGCTTGCCATGACGGAGCAGTTAGAAGAGCGGTATCTGATTGCGGAGATTATGGAGAAGCCTGAGCGGGCGGATGACGCGGTCTTTCTTGAAATCATGAAAATGGCTGAAAAATCCATGCTGGAAAAAATCATGGAAATCGAGACAGAGCGCAGAGAGTATAAAGAGTATATCGAGCGGTGGATTCATGAGGTGAAAACCCCGATTGCGGCTATGAAACTGATTAGCGAGAACAACCGCTGTGACTTTACAAGGGAATTGCTTGCGGAACTTGAGCATGTGAATCATTACACGGAGCAGGCGCTTTATTATGCCCGCAGCGAACATACGGAGAAAGATTATATCATTCGGGAGACTGATTTAGCGAATGTGGTCCACGGTGCGATCGCCGACAGCAAATATCTGCTGCGTCAAAACGGAGTGGCGGTTACCGTAGACGAGATGAACGGACATGTTTACACCGACGACAAATGGCTGCGGTTTATCTTGAACCAGCTGATCGGCAATGCGGTCAAATATCGCGGAGAGCAGCCGGAGATACATTTCTATTCTGTAAAAAGTGGAGACACGGTTTCGCTTATGGTAGAGGATAATGGGATTGGCATTGCGGGAAGCGACTTGCCCCGGATTTTCGACAAGGGATTTACGGGAAGCAACGGACGGACCGTCCAAAGTTCCACCGGAATCGGATTATATCTTTGCAGGAAGCTTTGCGGTAAGCTGGGAATCGGTCTGGAAGTAGTCTCTGAAGGAGAGGGCACGATGGTCATGCTTTCTTTTCACATCAATGATTTTGTAGCCAGGGTGCAGGGGTGATGTCTCTGCACTTTTTCTTTCATGGGATTAGATTGTCAAATGGTACTCTGTTAATTTTGTATAGGCATATTGCACAAATATGTTCGTGAAGCTGTCTTGCGCAGGAGACTGAGATTTTCTTAATAGTCCGTTCGTTACTCAGCAATTTGCGGGCATGGATGCCTGCAAAAGCCAGCTTCGAGCCTGGATGGCGAGTAGCGGGCGGTTGCGTCCGTCTGCCATTACTTTGCCGGAATATTTAGAAAATCCATTCGACGGAGCCGACGCAATCGAACATTTTGTGTAATATGCTCTCTCAACCTTTCATGAGTACCTTTTGACACATTGAAGTGGCATTGGAAGATGTTCCGCATATGCGAGTTCGCGAAGCGAATCTCGTAAACGAGCTTTGCTCGTTTTCTTTCACTTCTGTAAGAACTTCGTAAGGAAAGATGATACAAATGGGGGAAACGGTCTGCTATCATACGGAATAGGAAACAGAGTTAACCGGCATGGAGGATGACAAAATATGGGCATGATTTTAGAGTTGGAGCAAATTCAGAAGTATTACGGCAATGAGGGCAATATCACGAAGGCGTTAGGCGGAATCAGCTTTGCGGTGGAGGAGGGGGAGTTTCTGGGAATTATGGGCGCTTCGGGTTCCGGGAAGACGACGCTTCTAAACTGTATTTCCACGATTGATACGGTGAGTGCGGGACATATATATCTGTACGGACAGCAGATTGGAGAAACCGGAGAGCAGACAGAAGAAACCGGAGAGCAGACAGAAGGAACCGGGCAGCAGGCAGGAGAGACTGGAATACGGACAGAAAAAAATCAGGTGTCAGACGGGAGAACGGCGCAGAGAATCGACATCACGCAGATGAAGGCGAAAGAGCTTGCACGGTTTCGCAGAGAGAATCTGGGATTTGTGTTTCAGGATTTTAATCTGTTGGATACGTTGACGATTTCTGAAAATATTGCGCTTGCACTGGCAATCAACAAGGTTCCGGCGGGCGAGGTGGAAGGGCGCGTTGAGGAGATGTGTGAAAAGCTGAATATTGGCGATATTCTGCACAAATATCCGTACCAGGTTTCGGGCGGACAGAAACAGCGTTGTGCCTGCGCGCGGGCGTTGATCAATCACCCGAAGCTGCTTCTGGCGGATGAACCCACAGGGGCGCTTGACAGTCACTCTTCCAGAATGCTGCTTTCTACCATGCAGCAGATCAACGAGCAGCTGTGCGCAACGATTCTCATGGTAACCCATGACGCTTTTACTGCAAGCTATGCTTCTCGTATTTTATTCCTGAAAGACGGTGCGGTTTTTACGGAACTTCGTAAGGGGGATGACGAAAGAAACACTTTTTTCCATAAAATCTTAAATGTGCTGACGATGATTGGAGGTGGACAGAGCCATGTATGCGAAACTCGTGTTTAGGAATGCAAAGCGGTCCGTGAAGGAATATCTGGTCTATCTTGTGACGATGACCATTTGTGTTACGCTGTTTTATTCTTTTCTGTCTATTTCCAGCAAGTATTATCAGCCGGATATCGGGGTGGAGTATCATTTCAGGATATTGGGCGACGGCATGAAATATGCAGTCTGCGCGGTCACGCTGCTTTTATTATTTCTGATAAGTTATGTAAACCGATATATGCTGCGGAGCAGACAGAAGGAATTTGCCCTGCAGGCAATTATGGGAATGGAGCAGAAGACGATCGGTATGCTTTTCCTGGCGGAGACATTTGTGATGGGGTTCATTGCCATCGGGCTGGGGATTTTCCTGGGTATGTTCGGTTCGCAGTTGATCACTGCCATGGTATTGTCTACGTATGATCAGGAGTTTCACATTACCTGGACGCTGTTTCCGGACACGGTTCTGCTGACAGTCAGCTTTTTCGTGTTGAGCTTTATTATTGTCGGGCTGTTGAATCTGCGTACAATCAGGAAAATCAAAATTATTGACATGCTGTCTGCGGACAGGGAGAATGAGCCTTCTTTGCGCAAAAGCCGTCAGATACCGGTTACGATTATTCTGTTTGAAATCTTGACAGTATGGATGTTAGCGGGGGGAATTGAAAAGAAGTATTTTTATTTTGACAGACGGTTGCCATTTCCGGTGCATATCATGTTCTGGGGAAATATTCTGGTTCCGGCGGTGACGCTGCTGTGGTCTGTAATATGGCTTGTCAGGAAACAGAGGATAATAAGGTCGTCACGTCCGGCAAAATATATCAGTGACAAAGGCTCTTTTTCTGCAGGCGCAGATGGACAAAAAGGTGTTATGTCCGCCAATGCGGCAGAAAGCAGCCAGAGGCGCTGTACTGACAGGCAGCGGGATACACTGCTGACCGGACTTCTGGTATGTGCATTGTTTCAGACGCTGTTCGCGGCAATCGTGCCTTCCGTGCAGAACAAGTATTATCTTCCGATGGGCACCGGCACTGTCAATCAATATATGATGTTTGTGCTGGGAAACCTGCTTTTCATCATTTGTGCGGTCATTTATCTTGCAAATACCGTGCTCGTGGCATGGAAGGAGCGGTCGCCGGAACACAGATACCACAACCAGAACTTGTTTTTCTACGGGCAGATCACAACGAAGCTGTCTACCACCAATCAGACTATGACCCTGATCTGCGCAACGCTTGTCCTGGCGATTTTCCTGCTGATGGCGGCACCCGTTTTGCTTGGATGGGCGTTCGGGTATCTGGAGATACGTTCGAAGTATGATGTGCAGATTTCCACCGGATATACCGGCGTCTATGAGGAAGCGGAACTGCCCCGCGGGGATTATGAATTTGTGACGGAGTATCTGGAAGAAAACGGGATTGAGACGGCTTACGATCTTACTTTTGATTTGTATCTGCCCAAAAGAGAAGATTTTCACAGACGGGTGAAATATGACTTTCCGGCGGTGGCGATCTCTCTGCACGATTATAATGTCATCAGGGAAATGCTGGGATATGATACGGTTTCTCTGAAAGATAACGAGTTTACGACACAGTGGCAGTCGATCGCCACGGCGGATGAGCGGGACAGATTTTTAAAAGAAAACGGAGAGATTGTGACAGATACGGGCAGGCTGACACTTGCCGAAAAAGACTGCTATACGGAGGAACTGGGGGAGACTCTTTATAACCGGTACACGGATGTTCTGCTGGTGTTTCCCGACAGTGTCTGCGAGCGGCTGCTTCCGGTTATGCGCAACAGATACATCACCACAGCCGACAAGATTTCTTATGTGCAGGCGTGCGGCCTGGAAGAACTTTTCCTGTCGGTATATCCGGAAAATGCGGGCAGCGGAGCGGATTACTATATTAGAATGAGGACGCTGCAGGTAAACGGTACGAAGGCGAATATGTTTGTCCTGCAGGCGGTCATGCTTTACGGTGCGGTGGTGCTGATGGTGATCTGTTTTACGGTTCTTTCTTTGCAGCAGCTTCTGGATTCGGCTCATTATAAATATCGTTTTTCAGTGCTGCGCAAGCTGGGTGTGGAAGAGAAAGACATCGGCCGTCTTGTGCTGGGGCAGCTTGGCGTCTGGTTCGGGCTGCCGGTAGGGGCTGCGGTCTGTGTCGCGGCGGTTATCGTGGCGTATTATGTGCAGTCGGTGTCGGCAGAGATCACAGCATACATCGGATTTGGCATCTTGCTTGCGCAGATGGCTCTGACGGGTGTGATTCTTTTCTTATTGCTGCTTAGTTATTTCATCAGTCCATGGATCCTTTTCAAAAGTTCCGTGGAGGCGTGACCGCAGCATTGGGCGGATCGTGAAACTGCCGGATCCGGGATCGCCGTGCTTCCGGCGTTTCCGGAACAAAATGACAGAAAACAGAAATATCTTCCGGTATCAGGGGTTGAACTGCTCTCGGTTGGCGCGTATGATAAGAGTATGCATTATTAAAAAGGAGTTTACGATGATTCAACATCCGATTGCACCCGTCTATGACGCGGAATCCAGAATTTTAATACTGGGAAGCTTTCCCTCCGTGAAGTCGCGGGAACAGCAGTTTTTCTACGGGCACAAGCAGAACCGTTTCTGGAAGGTCTGCGCGCAGGTGCTTGGCTGTCCCGTGCCGGAGAGCGTAGAAGAGAAGCGGAATATGCTGCTGTCACATCACATCGCGGTCTGGGATGTGATCGCAAGCTGTGAGATCACGGGTTCCTCGGACGCCAGTATCCGGGACGTGGTGCCGAATGACCTGTCTTGTATTTTGTCCCATGCGGATATTCGGGCAATCTATACGAATGGTTCTAAAGCGCACCAGCTGTATCAGAAATATATTTTTCCGGTAAACGGGAGAGAGGCGTATCTGCTGCCTTCCACCAGTCCGGCGAATGCGGGGTATTCTCTTGAGAGGCTGGCGGAGGCGTGGAGGGTGATCGGAGATATTCTCTAAGCTTTCCACGGCCTGCCCTTCCCGAGCCATCCTTGTTTTGCCCAGTACTTTCCGTCAAGAGATTCGGGATCATTTTTATGTAACGATTTTTGCAGCATACGACAGATCAGGAACTTTATTCTTGTAATGGTATTGACCCGTGCGGGCTTTTTGTAATTGATTCTGAAAAAAATGTCTGACAGGCG
>ERZ779637.1213-NODE-1213-length-11403-cov-26.198713_pt1 | contig 11403 bp, 10 predicted proteins | sample MGYA00514196_ERZ779637 | MGnify/ENA primary metagenome ERZ779637 (study PRJEB29562, sample SAMEA4376700) | mouse gut metagenome | isolation source: Cecum | study: EMG produced TPA metagenomics assembly of the A DSS colitis mouse model was used to assess the... | reverse complement strand
TCTCTTGCAGGAGCCATATACGGAAGCACCTGCAAGGCCAAAAACGAAATTTCTAGTGTCGTTAACTATAGTATGCGCTTAAAACAGTCATAACCCCTCAGAACACTTCATACAATGTAAAAAAGTGTTCTGAGGGGTTTCCTTTTGAAAGAGTATATTGAGGAGCGTGCAATCCAGATTGCCAATTATATCATTGAGAATAATGCTACGGTGAGACAGACGGCTAAGGAATTTGGGATTTCCAAGTCTACGGTACATACGGTAGTAACAAAATAGAACGGTTTGGAAAGAGAGTGATGTGGACCGTGGAGTAATGGAGAATAGGGCATTTGGAGGAACTGCTATGGGACTTCCAAATGCCTTTTTGAAATATTTGATTGAGAAAAAGTATCGGTGAGGGTATAATGAGTAATTAAGAAATAATCATTTAAATTTATGGAGGAACGATGGGAAATTATTTAAATCCCGGCAATAGCGGGTTTGCTGGAATACGGAATGATATTTATGTTGATAAGTCGGGACTAATCGGACTGATCAATGAGACGATTGACACGCCAAGGCGGATGACTTGTGTCAGCAGGCCTCGTCGTTTCGGGAAATCTTTTGCTGCTAAAATGCTATGTGCTTATTACGATAAGACTTGTGATTCATCCGGGCTTTTTGAGGGGCTGGAGATTGCCGGGGATGTAGGATTTCGGGATTATTTAAATCAGTATGATGTGATTTATCTGGATATGACAGGGGTAATTGGCGAAACATCCATTGGGGATATGATACCATATATCCAGAGGAATGTGACACAGGAGCTGGTGGAGCAGTATCCGGGGTTAAGGACTGCGGAAGGATTTGCGGCAACTCTTGCTAATGCGGCGGAGTCGGCGGGAAATAAATTTGTTATGATCATTGATGAGTGGGATGTACCGATCAGGGAGGCGAAAGGGCGCCCCGATCTGCAGAGAAAATATCTGGAATTTTTGCGTGCTTTATTTAAAAACAGCGGGATGACAGATAAAATTTTTGCGGCAGTGTACATGACCGGCATCCTGCCCATTAAAAAGGATGGTTCCCAGTCGGCGATATCGGATTTTCAGGAGTATTCTATGCTCAAGCCCAGACAGTTTGCGAAATATGTGGGATTCACGGAAGACGAGGTAAAGAGGCTGTGCCATGACTATGGCAGTGACTTTGAAAAAATGAAACGCTGGTATGACGGATATTTTTTTCGGGGGCTGTCGGCTGTTTATAACCCCAATTCGGTTATGAAAGCAATCCGCAACGATGATTTCGATTCCTACTGGACGCAGACCTCTGCCGCGGAGAGCCTCATGGAATATATCAGCCTTGATTTTGACGGACTTAGCAGGACGGTGGCGGAGTTGATCGGTGGAGCTGAAACAAAAGTGGATACAAAAGGTTTTGCCAACGATCTGGTGACATTTCGGGACAGGAACGATGTGCTGACACTGCTGATCCACCTGGGTTATCTGGTTTATGATGAAGAAACGCAGAAGGTTCGTATTCCTAATGAAGAAATTCGTTTGGAATTTGCGAGGGCAATACGACAGGTAAAGCGGGATGAGACCATCCGGCGGGTGCGGGAGAGCGAACAGCTTATCATGGATACCGTGCACCAGAACGAAGAGGCGGTGGCCAGGCAGATAGAGAAGATTCATGAAGAAGAATCGCCGTTGTATTACAACAATGAACAGGCACTGCGTAGCGTGATTAAACGGGCCTATTTCAGCTATGGAGACGAGTATGTCATGTTTGAGGAGCTGCCGGCGGGTGTCGGCTATGCAGATATTGTGTATCTGCCAAAGCGGGATTCCATGCTACCTGTATTGATCGTTGAATTGAAGTGGAGTCAGTCGGGGGAAAGCGCCCTGGAACAGATCAGGGACAGGCGGTATCCGGCGGCGTTTCAGAGTTATGGAAGCGATATTCTGCTGGTAGGGATCAGCTATGACAGAGAGGCTGCGGCAGGGAAGAGGAAACATCAATGCAGGATAGAAAAATATAGGGAGCGGTTGACGGACTGATGAGCAGATTAAAAGAACTTCGGAAACAATGATTGCAAAGAAGAGGGGATTTGACCCGGAACTTTTTTCGCTGGCGGCGATGCTCCATGATCAGTATGCATATAGGACAGGATCTTATTGCTGGAAGATAATGGCTATATTCAATAAGTGCTAAGGAAATTATAATGAGTCTAAGCATAGTATTAGAAGATTATAAGACGGCGTGCTTTAAGACACGTTCGGAGAGTTGATAGAGGTCTCAGACATCAAGTATAAGCATAGAAGAGATAGATAAAAGCTTTGATATCATAACAGATAATTACAAATAGTGTTGGGAAGGGGGAAAGACATAGCTAAATCGGAAGTTAATGCCTATAGCATATGTTAGAGTTTAATCAATCGCATCTGGAGGAGTTGAAGGAGGATTGGTTTCATTATATGAAGAAAGAGATAAAGAGCTTACTTCTTTTGCGCGTGTGTTTTCTAAACAGTTTATGATTGACGCAAAGGATTATCTAGCAGCAGCTGCTCCAAACCGTAGATCTCAATATGAAGGGGAGAAAGGCTCATGGAGAAGCGATAGACCAGAGGTAAACATCGAATGTTTGTATAAAAACATAAACTTTGCTGAAATAGAGAATGTTCGGCAAAAAATGTACCATCCAATTAAAAAAGAGACAGTATGTCCCGATGGTTATGGGCTGTATCTATAGTAAACGACATAACAAATTTCTGTTTCCGTCTCTTGCAGGAGCCATATACGGAAGCACCTGCAAGGCCAAAAACGAAATTTCTAATGTCGTTTACTATAGATGTCGTTATTTTCATGTCGAATTGCCTCCATATAGCGTCTCACTATATATTGCAACGAAAAATTTGACAAAAAAATACAGGCTTTATGCGGCCTGTAGATACTTTTTGCGTTATGGAGCTGTCAAAGACCCGAGGGGCGATTTTTGCGAAGCAAAATTCTAAATATCGCCCAGAATCGTTACTATGAGCGGCCCTTGGGCCGTGAATTGTAACGGAAATATAATAAAATTCTTCCACCTGTGCGGTTGGACGCTCCAAGGAGCATCCAACCCGACTTCCACATTCACAAAACCCGCGCTTACGCGCTTTTGCGTCTGCTTGCGCATCCGCATTTTGCTCATTTGGAAGTGGGTTGCTAATCCAATGCCTTGCCTGCCTTGCCATAAATGGCATGCAGACTGGTCATTGGATTGCAACCGCACAGGTGGAAATTCTTGCGCTTCAAAATATGTGATTGTGCAATAATATAAGTAGGGGTATAATGAATACCAAGGGAGATGCGGATATTGTGTATCTGCCAAAGAGGGATTCCGTATTACCGATATTGACTGTCGAATTGAAATGGAATCAGTGGGTGGAAGGCGCTTTGGAACAGATCAGGGACGGACGGTATTCGGCGGCATTTAAGAATTATGGAAGTGATATTTTGCTGGTGGGGATCAGCTCTGGCAGGTAAGCTCTGGCAGGGAAAAGAAAACATCAATGTAGACTAGTACTCCGTACTGAAAACCCTTGTGCAAATATTTCGGTCTATTTTCCCGATTGCACAAGCCCAGAATACTCAACGTAGCCCGCTACGCCTCCGTTTCTGAACTTGTACACTCGAAAAAATATCCTCGAAAATTTGCACAGGAACTTCAAGTACGGAGTACTAGAGAAATACAGAGAACCGTAGCGGTATGAGAGGCATAGATCAATACGAATGAGGGAAAGCGTAAGATGAGATTTATTATAACGGAAAAAAGTTTTTACATGGAAGAAGGAGGTGCACTTTCAGAGGAACTTCAGGTGTGGCAGGAAGAATTTAAGAGGGATAAGGAATATGCATGGTATTTGATGGGGTTAAAAGGATGTCCACCGGATGCCGATATTTCCATGCGCTTTCTTAGCAGGGTAGCGGAAAGCTATTTCCGGTGTCTGACTTCATTGCCTGAACTGGAACTTTCCAGAGAAAAGACAGAATTTTTTAGGGATGCCGATACCGTATCCCGCTTGGAAGCAGCAGTTCCCTTTATGATCGGTGCCGAATATCTGGACGGGAAGTGGATAGACCGTGCGTTTGACGGACTGCACAATATTTTTCAGAGGGAAATTGCGGCATACCAAGGTACGGTGGAAATGTATCTGGCGGAACAGAGCCAACAGCTGCGTGTGCCGGAGCGTATTTTCTTTCACCTTGTGGAGAGCAATGAGGAAGAGGGTTTTCCTTTTGCTTTTCTAGCAACCTATGCAACAAAAAATGATGGCGAAAAGATTAACCATATGCCTCTACAGTATGCACTGGTGGAGTATCAGACGGAACGGGAAAAGCTGTTAAAACTTTTGGCCTGTCTGAATATAGCCTCAGAAAAGTCGAGTTTTGTACGGGAGGCAGTAGAGAGCGGAGAAATGTTTCACCCTTTGAAACTTACAGCACAGGAAGCTTATCAGTTTTTGAAGGAGATTCCCATGATTGAGGAGGCCGGTATTCTGTGCCGTATCCCCAACTGGTGGAAAAGGCGGGCGATGATGGTCAACATGAATGTGTCTTTGGGGGATGAGCAGCCTTCCTTTTTGGGATTTGAGTCTGTTTTATCCATGACACCACATCTGGAAGTGGATGGTACGCCGCTTTCGAGAGAGGAAATCGAGCTTCTGTTAAAGCAGACGGAAGGGCTGGCATTTTTAAAAGGGAAATGGATTGAAGTAGACCACAGCAGGCTGGAGCAGCTTTTGAAAGAGATGGACGAACCGAGGGAAGGCATGACTTTTCTACAGGCATTAAGGGGAACGTCGACAGATATGCTGCCTGAGGACGAGGGAGTTGTCATCTCCAACGGGAGGTGGCTTTCAGAACTTATGCAGAAGCTTCGCAAGCCGGAGACGATGCGCAAGGCAAGAGTTCCTGCAAGCGTACATGCACAATTGCGGCCTTATCAGAAAAACGGGTTTACCTGGCTTCATTATATGAATGAACTGGGATTCGGCGCCTGTCTGGCGGATGATATGGGCTTGGGAAAAACGCTTCAGGTGCTGACATTCTTGGAAAAGCTTCGAAAAGAGAGCAGACAGAAGCGTGTGCTCCTGATTGTTCCGGCTTCTTTGCTTGGCAACTGGAAACGGGAGGCGGAGAAATTCGTCCCGGATATGCCGATCCATATTCTTCACGGCGGTGGTGCGACAGTGCTGGCGGAGGAATTAAAGCGAGGGAAGGCGTTTTTGTTTATCACTACATATGGAATGACGGTCAGAGTAAAGGAGTTTGCGGATCGGACTTGGGACTGCCTGATTCTGGATGAGGCGCAGGCAATCAAAAATCCGACTGCAAAGCAGACCCATGCGATTAAGAAGATTCCTTCCAGAATGCGGCTGGCTATGACGGGAACGCCCATTGAGAATGATCTGACGAATCTCTGGTCCATTTATGACTTTATTGATAAGGGGCTTCTCGGAGGATTTGCGGAGTTTAAGGAATATACGAAAAAGCTGGCAAGGGAGCCGGAGGAGTATGCGCGTCTGAAATCCGCGATCTCTCCTTTCATGCTGCGGAGGTTGAAAACGGACAAACGGGTGATTACTGACCTGCCAGAGAAGGTAGAAACAGTGGACTATGTCAGCCTGAGCAAGAAACAGGTGGTGCTTTACCGCAAGCTGGTGGCGGAACTTACAGAAAAACTGGAAACGTTGAGCGGTTTTGAAAGGTGTGGATTGATTCTGGGAGCGCTGACTCGCCTGAAACAGATTTGTAACCATCCTGACCAATATCTGGGACAGGAAAAATTTGAGCCGGAAGAAAGCGGAAAATGGGAAATGCTTAGGACCATCTGTACGACAATCTATGAAAAGCGGGAACGGGTTCTGGTATTTACACAATTTAAAGAGATAACGGCGCCGTTGTCGGCATTTCTGGAGACAATTTTTCAAAAGAAGGGTTTTGTGCTTCATGGTGGTACACCTGTGAAGGCGAGGAGCCGGATGGTGGAAGAATTCAATGGAGAGGAATATATTCCCTATATGATTTTGTCGGTAAAGGCCGGCGGAACAGGGTTAAATCTTACAAGTGCCAATCATGTGATTCATTTTGACCGTTGGTGGAATCCCGCAGTGGAGAATCAGGCGACTGACCGTGCATTTCGGATCGGACAGAAAAAGAATGTCTTTGTGCACAAGATGGTATGTGAAAAGACCATTGAGGAAAAGATCGATCAGATGCTGAATTTCAAAAAGGAACTGGCAGAGAACGTAATTGGAGGAAGCGGTGAGAACTGGATTACAGACCTCAGCAATGAAGAACTGCTTTCGCTATTAAGGCTTGACGTGTAGGAAAACCGTAACAGTTTGGCTCAGGACTTTGCACTTGCTGCAAAGTCCGTGTGAATATGTAAATTGGGTCAGAAAGGAATCTGGCCTTCGCGAGGCGATTTGGAATGGGCAGGGAGGGACAGACAATATGAGCCGGTATTGGGAAAATACTGTTTATGAACAGCCGTCAGAAGAAAAAATCAGGAAAAATGCTGCAGACACGGTACAGAAAGAGAAGAAAAAAGGAAAGGTTCTCTCCCCGGTCATCATATCTGGGAGAGCCATTGCAAAGGAATGGTGGGGGAAAGCGTGGTGTGAGAATCTGGAGCGCTATGCGGATTATGAGAGCAGGCTTGACCGGGGTAAAAGATATGTCAGAACCGGGGCGGTGGTTGACTTGCAGATACAGAAGGGGAAGATTAACGCAAGAGTACAGGGGCGCAGGAAGACGCCTTATAAAGTAGAGATCAGAATCAGTCCGCTTTCGGAGGAACGCTGTCAGAATATCATTGCTTTGTGCGGAGATAAGATTCAAAATCTGGAGGTGTTGATGGAAGGAAACTTTCCGGAGGAGCTCAGAGAAGCTTTTCTGCAACGGGGAGGACTCTTTCCAGAGCCGAGGGAGATTGGGTTTGGCTGCAGCTGTCCCGACTGGGCGCTTATGTGCAAACATGTGGCGGCGGTTTTATATGGAGTTGGAGCGAGGTTTGACGAGAACCCTCTGCTGTTTTTTGAATTGCGCGGGCTGGATGTAGGAAGGCTGATTGACGTGACTCTGGCAGACCGGGTGGAGAAAATGATGGAGAACGCGGATCAGCCCAGTGATAGGATTATCCGGCAGAAGGATTATCTGAAAATCTTTGGGCTTTGAATTCATAATCATTGAATCCCTATCTTTTTGTTTATATTTATGCTAATTGTTCGCAAATTGACGTAATATTATAGTCACATCTGGTATTTTCATAATATTCTATCTCTGCGAAAAAGAGAGAACCGGTAGTCATTCCGGCAAATATGCGGGACGGGATTATCTTAGGCATTGGAAAAGGCAATGCAGAGTGGAATTACTCTGCGCCGCATGGCTCTGGCAGAAAGTTGAAGCGTGATAAAGAATCAGTATACGGTATCGGAGTTTAAAAAGGAAATGAAAGGCATTTACAGCAGTTGTGTCAGTGCAGACACACTATGAAAAGGGATGCTATGATTCCATCCGGTTCCGGACAGAACAGAATCCCGTGCCGCTCATGGCATGGGGTTCTCGCTATGAGGATCCGGATATAGGATGATACAGTCATTGTTGACGGAATGTTCCATGAATTACAGGATTATGAGGGGATTTTTACAGACGAGCTCCATGTACGGTAGTGCATTGCCGAGGGAAACTGAATATGGATAAAAAGTACATATAGATTTGTGATTAAAAATGATCCCTGTGCCGGTTGTGGCATGGGGATTCTTATGTTTCATAAAGTGTATTCATTTTATGGTGAGCAAAAGCAAACGCTTTATGATTGAATTTATGTCATAAGATACTGGTATAATTTGACAGATTGGAGGCGCTGAATGACAGCTTGAATTGACTGAATCATCATTTAAGTTGAATATCGACTTGAGTCTTACCAAGAAAGAAGTATTTGAGGGAATGTGGGAAGTGATTGACCTCAGCTACGAAATTGGCAGAGTACTTGTTGCACATGTAATTTCAGGACTTGCAAGAAAGGCGTTTACTGATGCCGGGTTTTCGCCATGCACAGTGCTGATGATTTGCATACAGCAGAATCTAACGGAATAAAGAAAAGAAATGGAGATACTGCTGAAGAAATTATTCGGAGAATTAGCGATGACACAGGGCGAGGCCATAAAGAAGGAAACATATCGGTACAGAAAAACTTTGGAGGAAATGTTGTTTTTAGCGGAGAGTATTTAGTTGGCAGAGAGACTACTATTCCACGTATATTGGTAGCGGATATTACTACACCTCCGAATGGGAAGATACTTGATATATATTATCGTCATAAACCGTTTCTGGTATCAACCTTTTATTATTGTTTTCTGTAGTGGTATGTCGATAATTTTGTTGAAATCCGAGAAATTATTGATAACATGATGACTAAATTCCGACAAGAGAGCGCGGAATGTGAAATTCATGGAAGGCTTCGAGATACGTTATTTTATTCCCGCGAGCAACGAGCCAAGTGGCTGCTTGCAGACATTTGGCGACTGCCGCGAGGGTCAAATACCCCGCTGCTCTGCAGCGCTGCAAGTTTGATACCCCGTTGCTTGCAGCGGGGTCTTTGATTTGCGCACTTCATATATGCTTTTTTTGTAATTTTGCTGTGATTCTAATTTAATGTCAGAGAATCAAACAGAAAAAGAATTCAAAGATTTTAATGATCGACTTTTCCAATTGATAGGAAATCAACAGGCAAGGTTTGAGTCGGATCAAAAGATTAAAGTTACGGACTATTTAAAGATTATACGAAAACTCTATATCAAATTATCGATATTGGAGAATTAATTGGATAGATATTTCATATCTCGGAGTTTCTCAATAATATATTCTGAGAAAGAGAGAGAACGATAAACAGATATTTCATGCGCGTCTATTTTAGAAATTAATCTCATAAGATTGACAAAGGGTGTCAGAGAGGAGGTATCACACCGCTGTGAAAAAGCAGAAATTGAATTATCGGTTTCACAACCCCAATCCGGCGGACGTGACCGCCGACTACATATTGAAAGTATTTATGGAAGTGAATGAGAAAAAAGTTGAGCAGGCTGTCAAAACGGCCGCAGATCAGCTAAATTACGGAGCAGAGTCAGAAGACGGCAGGGACAGGATGCATGAAAAGTCTTGTCTTTTTGCCCCCTATATTATAAGATAGATGTAACAGAAACTATAGAAGAAATAGGGGAGCATCACATGAACATAGCCGCATACTGCCGCGTCTCTACAGAAAAAGAGGATCAGCTTAACAGCTTGGAAGCGCAAAAACAATTTTTTGCCGAATATACAAAGAAAACAGGGGATACATTGGTCAGATTATATGCGGATGAAGGCATTTCCGGCACAAAGATCAAGAACCGCAGGGAGTTTCTGAAAATGATGTCTGATGCCGAACATGGACTATTTGATATGGTGGTGGTTAAAGATATCTCCCGTTTTGCCAGAAATACGGTGGACTTGCTTCAGAATGTCCGCAAATTGAAAGCGCTGGGAATCGAAACGCAGTTCCTTACTGCCAATATGACCAGCATGGGAAACAGTGAATTTGTGTTGACCATATTTGGTGCTTTGGCGCAGGAGGAAAGCGCGAACACTTCCAAGCGTGTGAAATTCGGTAAGAAAATGAACGCCGAAAAAGGGCGTGTTCCCAATATTGTGTATGGATATGATAAGACGATCGGTGATTATTTTAATCTGGAAATCAACCGTCAGGAAGCGGATATCGTAAAACAGATTTACCACTGGTATCTGCAGGAGAACTGCGGCGCCGCCAAGATAGCCAATATGCTGAATGAGCGCGGTATTAGAACGAAGCGAGGCTGCAGTTGGAGCCAGAACGCAGTCTGCCGGATTCTGACCAATGAACTGTACACAGGCAAGATTATAAATGGAAAAGAGGAAGTGGCGGATTTTCTGACCGGGCAGAGGAAAGAAAGGGACGAGAAGGAATGGATGGTCGTAGAGCGTCCAGAACTGAAAATTATTGAGCAAGAAGATTATGAAAAGGCACAGGAGATTCTTCATGGACGACACGCGGCTTTTAATATGAAGAAAGAGCGGCAGAGTAATAAGCACCTTTTTTCTACTCTAATCCGATGTAAGGAATGTGGCTGGTCATTCCGCAGAACGGTGCGCACTTATAAGAATACTTATATCCGCTGGGTATGTTCCGGGCATAACGGAAAAGGCGCGGATAGCTGTCCAAATGCAGTTTCCGTTGATGAGGACGAGCTGATCAATGTGCTGCAGGAGTATTTCAATCAGATGCTCAGCCAGAAGAAAAAAGTAATCCGCCATGTGGTCGGTGAATTTCAGCGGGTATATAAGGCGAAGGACGAAAACATTGAATATGAAAAGGAATTAAAGAGCCAGTTAAACAAGCTGACAAGAGCCAGAGAGAAATACATGAACATGTATGAGGACGATCTGATTTCCAGAGAAGAATTGAATGAGAAAATAGGCGGTTCCAGAAAAGAGATTGAGCGTCTGGAAAACGAGTTGAAAATGGTATCCTATCATCTGACCAAGGGTGAGCAGTTGGAAGGCGTGCTAAATAATACTTTCAAGCAGATTGAGGATATCACAGATGTGCGGCAGATGACAAATGCACAGTTGAAAAAGATCATACAAAAGATAGAAGTGGATAAGGAAGGAAATGTGGAAATCTATCTGCGTTTGTTTGGAGAACTGGGGCTTGACGAAACCGTATTGATTGACAGCGGTATGGATGACGTGTGTGGAGAAAACGCCAAATCAAACGGCAATTCTATGGATGAAAATACCGTTCGCATTTGAGACAACCATACATAAGGATGTAACAGACCGTCTTGCGCAATTGAACCCGTCACTGGCGGCAGAGGCAAGGAAAGTTCTCGACGTTAATAAGTCGGAGAGACATATCCGCGGTGGACTGGCGACGAGAGAGAAATATCTGCATCAGCATGTATGCTAAATGTATGTTATATAGAAATGGAACAGTCCAGGCAGGCCGGTGCATCTATTCTGCTGTTATGAAAAGACTTTTGATTTCACTTTACATTGGGGACGGATGGGCATAGAATAGGTTAAGAATTACTATGAAAGTTCTTCGACTTTCATAGCATGGATGGCTATGCGGCCAGCTAGTCGGCAGGCTGAGCATGATGAGGTTTACTATAAATCTAATCAAGGATGTTGAAGGATGATGCGTACGAAAGAAAAGGAAAAAGAAGAACAGGGGACGATATACAGCAATGCGGATCTTAAGAAACTGATCCTGCCATTGATCATGGAACAGCTTCTGGCTATCTTGGTCGGTATGCTGGATACTGTTATGATTTCCGGCGTGGGAGAGGCGGCGGTGTC
>ERZ779637.1212-NODE-1212-length-11405-cov-11.881057_pt1 | contig 11405 bp, 9 predicted proteins | sample MGYA00514196_ERZ779637 | MGnify/ENA primary metagenome ERZ779637 (study PRJEB29562, sample SAMEA4376700) | mouse gut metagenome | isolation source: Cecum | study: EMG produced TPA metagenomics assembly of the A DSS colitis mouse model was used to assess the... | reverse complement strand
CCGCCGGAGGCTCTAAGGAAGTGCTGATTTAATCAGCGCTTCCCTAGAACTTCTTTTCACTCTTCTACTGCTTTGCCTCCGGCAGCCGCAGCCGCAATAGCCGCTTCGTAAGCTGTCTGAAATTGAAAGGCAGCAGAGGATAGATATAACTCTTATCCGACAACGTCTTATTGAATACAATGGATAGCAGAAAAAATGCAATGGCGCCCACATATCCGTATATTCCGAAAATTGCTGTCAAAATCAAGTTGATGATACGCATAAACTTCAATGCGTAGCCAAGTTCATAATTCTGCTGGGTGTAGTTGGCGATGGCAACGAACGCCATGTACAGCATCACCTCCGAATTGAACCAGCCGCTGTTGACGGAAAACTCGCCAAGCACCAGCGCCGCCATCACACTTAAAGGTGTGCTTAACATATTCGGCGTATTGACCGCCGCCAGCTTCAATCCGTCGATGGCCAGTTCCAGAATCAAAAACTGTGCGATCAGCGGAATGTTCGACTCCTCCTGCAGCATGATAAACCGAAAGCTTTCGGGAACCCACTGCGGGTTCTGCATCAGCAGCAGAAAGGTTGGCGTCATAATATAGGTGAGGATCGAGATCAGAAACCGCGTCAAACGAAGGTACGTCCCCGTGATGGGCGGAAAGTAGTAATCGTCCGCCTCCTCCACGATATCAAAGATGGAAGTCGGCACAATCATGGCGGAGGGCGAATTGTCTACCAATATCACGATATCCCCCTCCAGCACCTGGGCCGCCGCCACGTCCGGCCGCTCCGTAAACTTAAATTTGGGAAAGGGATTAAACCACTTTCGCTGGTAAAGGCACTCCGCCAGACTCTCCTGATTCATGGTCAGCGCATCCACCTTAATATCCGCAATCCGCTTCTTCACCTTCTCCAGAAACGCATGATCCACCCGGTTATCCATATAGCAGAGCACGATATCCGTCTGGGAGCTTTTCCCGGCGTTCATCATTTCCATGCGAAGCTCTGTGCTCCTAATCCGCCTTCTGATCAGCGCTGTATTAAAAACCACCGTCTCCACGAATCCGTCCTTGCTGCCGCGCAAAGTTTTGTCCTTATCGGGCTCCGAGACGCTTCTGGCGGGATAAGTTCTGGAATCAATCAGCACACATCTGTCATAGCCGTCGATAAAGAGTGCAAACACACCGGACAGAATGTTGTAGATGATATCGTCCCATTTATCTTTGAGATCCACCTCCACATAGGGCGTCGCCTTCTTTGACATCTCATAGGCGTTCTCCGGCATATTATCCGGTGTCAGGCCGATGAAATACTGCAGGATCTTCATCATCAACTCATCCTTGCAGAAACCGTCGATGAAATAAATACATGCCTGTCTGCCGCCCACGTCAATCACGCGATAGACCACGTCGAAGCTCGTATCCGGCTTCATATGCGCCTTCATGTACGCCATACTTTCCTGCAGGGAGGTTGTCATCTTTTCCTTATTTTCCAACGCAAAAACTCCTTCCATGACTTTCCATTGTTTCCCATAGTATGTCTTGGAAGGAGTTCTCTTATTCATATTGAATGCCTGATCTTCTATTCCTGTCTGCTCAAAATCCGGTTCATCTCATCCACCATCCCGCTGATCTCACCGGCCTGCTTCGTCACCTCAGCCGTGTCTCCCGCATTGCCTTCCGCCATGCTGTCGATGGAATGGAACTGTTCATTCTCTTTCCGGATGCTCTCCGCAATATCCTGATTGATGGAGACCGTTCTCTCAATTACCTCCGCCTGCTTTGCGTAAGAATCTCCCATGACCTGAATCGCGCTCACCGACTCATTGAGAAGCTCCGTCATATCCCTCATACTCTCAAATACATTTTTAAAATATGCATTCTGCTCACCCAGCTTGGACGAGTTTTCCTCCACCTGCGCCGTAATTTCTTTCACATTATTCTGTACCCGCTCGATCACGGACTGCACCACCCTCAGAGACTCCTGCGTGCTGTTTGCAAGCGTGCCCACTTCCGTGGCAACCACCGCAAAACCTTTTCCGGCCTCTCCCGCTCTGGCCGCCTCAATGGAGGCGTTTAATGCCAGAAGATTTGTCGAAGAGGAAATATCGCTGATCAGTTCCAGAGTCACGCCAATTTCCTTCACCGCGTCGGACAGTTTTTGCGCCACCTCGATCGTGAGCTGCATGGATTCCGACACCTCGCCGTTGATCTTTTGCAGATCATTCAGCAGCTTTTCATTTTCCTGTGATTTTTCCAGCAGATCTCTGGATGTCTTTTCTACCTTTCCCACGCTGTCAGCAACCACACTCTCCCACTCCTTCAGCTCGCCAAGGTTGCCCATGCTCTCATCCGTCTTCATACCGAGCGCATTGCTGTTTCCTACAAGCTCCTCACTCGTGGCCGCCAGCTCCTGCGCCGCCGCACTCTCGTTCTCGGAAATCTGCGAGAGAGCCGTCCCCGCGTCATGGAGTCTGCCGGAAAGCGCCTGCACCGAATCCAGCACACTTTCCACTTCTTTTTCCTTATCCTCCACCATCCCGAAAAGGACAGTCGCCCGGTGTACGATAAAGCAACATGCTGCAAACAGAATCACATAGACGATTCCCGTAAAAAGCCATCCGATCGGCAGATGCAGTTTCAGAAAACCCGCCGGAAAAATAAGCATCAACACAGCGTTGACTGCAATGGTCACTATCGTGCTTACCTTAAGGATCTTCTTCTCATAATAGGGCACAAGCAACAATGTCGCCACAAAATAATAATGCGTCAGACATACATAGCCCGCGCTGTCGCTCGATCCTCCCACAGCCGCCGTAATCGCACCGATCACGGGCGGAATGCAGGCATAGACATACTTTGCCTTACTGCCAAGCTGTTTCTCAAACACTCTGGTCACAATGGCTCACACGCCGGATAAGAGGAATATGCATTCGCGCACCCCTCCGTTTAACATAATCATAACAAATCCCCAGCCCGAAATGGCAACGCCGAGAATATAGGCAAACATAATGGTATTCACTAGCTTTTCTTCATTTTTCCTGATTGTAATGGCATCTCTTCTTTCTCCTTCGAGTAAAAATGTAGTTGTATCTTTAAAGCTACGGCGTATTACCGTTTCCCGGTGCTCCCGTGCCCGCCCCGGTCAGCGTTATCGAGGTGCGTCACCTCGTCAAAAATAACCTTCGGCTGGTTTTCCGTAATACGGAACTGACAGATACGGTCATTCACATGAATCTCCGTATCTCTGACTGCATATACCGGCATAAACCACTGGTCGTTATCCCCGCAATAGGAAGCGTCGATCACACCCTGATGATTGGTCTGGATAATGCCGAAATTTTTGAAGGTGGAACTTCTCGGCACTACATGGGCTTCATAACCTTTCGGCAGCTCCATCGCTACCCCCAGGGGAATCAGACAAAACTCCCCCTTTTTCAAAGCCACATCCTCCGCCGCCCGCAGGTCGATCCAGTCGGACTTCCCGTCTATGTATGCAAGCTTTTCTATTTTATCCGTGAAATATTTGATTTTAATGTGTTCCATTTACACTAACTCCCACAATTCTCTGTGTAAAATCTCAAAATCCGCCGACGAGCAGACTCGTCCCAGAGAATGCCCGTATTTTGGGCATTCTCTCAAGTGAAACATAGAGCTTCCAAGTCAGCTTTGCTGACTTTACGATGCAGCCATTGCTGTTGAGCTTTAGAAGTTCTTTTCACTCTAACCGCCATGATTCCGCTCTGCGGAATCTCAAATCTGTGCGGAGAATGCCGCATTTCAGGCATTCTCCTGCGTGAGACGGAGTTGCAAGGCAACTCCTAGAACTTCTCCACGAAACAGCCTCTGCTGTGAGTGGCTAGAAGTTCTTCTCACGCTAGTTACGCATAATCTTCGCAGTAAAGCACCGGGTTCGAGGGATCGGTCTGTTCCAGGCTTTTTTGTACGTCGATCACTCTCTGGTTTCTGCTGCCTTTCCAAAGGAGCTTCACATCCTTCAACTCCATCTTAAACTCTCCGTCCACAAGCACATCCACATACTTCATCATCGGATAATGCAAAACATCCTCCCATCTGTCCCCCGTGTAGAGCCAGATCGTTTTATTCGGATATCTATTTTTGATCTCCTCCATCAGATTTCTCACATCCAGCCGGTTGGCCGAATGGAGCGGATCGCCGCCCGAAAAGGTAATTCCGCTGATATAAGGCTTCTCCATCTGGGAAAAAATTTCCTGCTTTGCCGCCTCATCAAAGGGAAGGCCGCCGTCAGGATCCCAGGTGAGCGGGTTCTGACACTCCTTGCAGCAGTGAGAACAGCCCGCGACCCAGAGCACCACCCGCAGGCCGTCGCCGTTTAACATATCGTCTTTTGTTATGTTGTGGTATCTCATAAAAATATCTCTCTTTCCTGTGAAAACCTCTGCATTTCATGCAGAGCCCTCATTCGCTGCGGCTTCGCCTTCGCTCATGATGGACGCTCCTCATAAACATCCGGTCTTCTGCAAGCAGAGATCATCTGTTCCTGACTCGCTGTTTTCACATGCTTTTCCTCTCCGCGATCTCCGCCATTTTCGCCTCGCTTAAGCGGGTGTCGCCGTGGACGCGGGAGTAGGCGAGATACCCATTCATACGGTCGATCTTGGTCAGGTTGCGGCTGCCGCACACGGGACACACATCCATCTCAAGCTCCTGATGCCCGCAGTCGTCACAGTAAGCCAGGGAAAGGTTCACGCCCTCGTAAAATCCCATATCCATCGCCCTGCGTATCAGTGTCTTGATGGCTCCGATATTATAGTCGATCGGGTACTTCACATACTGAATCTTGCCGCCGTTTGCCATCTCCCAGAAACGGTACTCCAAATCCTGCTTCTGAATGGGCGTGATATCCTCCGTCACATGACAGTGGAAACTGTTGGACACATAATCTCTGTCGGACACGCCCTCCACAATACCGTACTTGGCGCGGAACTGTTTCACCTGCAGACCGCAGAGGTTCTCAGCCGGCGTCCCGTAAATCGCATAAAGGTGGCCGTCCTCTTCCTTATATTCTTCAATTTTATGGTTGATATGCTCCAGCACTTCCAGCGCAAAAGCGCCGTCCTCCACCAATGATTTCCCGTTATAAAGCTCCTGCAGTTCGTTAAATGCCGTGATGCCGAAGCTGGCCGTCGCGGATTTCAAAATCGGTTTGATCTTGTCGTGAAGCTGCAAATGACCGCCGAGAAAGCCGCCTTCGCAGTAAGCGAGCGGGTTCGTGGACGCGCGCATCTCACCCAGATACGCGTAAGTCCTGATATGAAGCTGTCTAATCAGATTCAAATAATAATCCAGCACATCATAGAAATCTCTGCCCTCCTGTCTGGCTTTTGCCAGAATCATGGGCAGATGCAGGGAGACCGCTCCCACGTTAAACCTGCCTACAAAGATGGGGGAATCCTCCTCGTCAGCCGGGTGCATACCGCCCCGCTCATACCAGGGCGAGAGGAACGCGCGGCATCCCATGGGGGAAATCACCTTGCCGTACTGTTTATACATGCTGGCTATATAGCCCTTTCCGGTCAGGCTCAGCCAGTCCGGGTACATGGTCTTGGCGGAGCACTTCACCCCTGCCTCAAACACGTCCTCCAGCTCCTTACCCGGTCCGTGTAAATTCTCGTCGTATAAAAAGACAATCTTCGGGAAAAGCACAGGCTTCTTGCACTCCTTCTTACCCTGCCCCTTCCTGCGCACGTTGAGCATCTGGATCGTCGCCATCTTCGCAAAACGCCCCGTGCCAATCCCTGCAGTCACCGTGATGAAAGGATAGTCGCCGCGACTGCTGGCCACCGTGTTAAACTTGTATTCCCATCCCTGAAAGCCCTGCTCAAACTCCTTCTTCACATCCGCAAGCGATTCCGCCTCCGCCGTCTCTTTGTCTATCCCCAGTTTCTTATATTTCGCCACGTTTCTCTTGTAAGATTTCTCCGCATAAGGCTCCAGAATCTTATCCACCTCAGGCACGGTAAAACCGCCGTACTGCTGGCTCGCCGCGCTCAAAACGATATCTCCTATGACATCGAAAGCCACGTCCAGCGTCTTCGGCTCGTTGTACCAGATATTTCCCATCTCGAAGCCGCCGGAGAGCACCTCCGCCACATTAAAGAGACAGCAGTTCATCGTATCTCTTCTGGCAGACATGTCATGGACGTAAATATACCCGTCCCGGCAGGCCTGAATTTCCTCCGTGGTCATAAAAAATTTCTGGTATAATTCTTTGTTAAACTGATTAAAAATCAGGCTGCGCTTCGTGGAGACAAGGGCGCTGTCCGTATTAGCGTTCTCCTTGTCGCCGATGTACATGATCGACTGGCTCTTCTTGTAGACGTCGTCCATCATGCGCACAAAATCCTGCTTGTAATTGCGGTAATCGCGGTAGCTCTTCGCCACAATCGGCTTCACGTCCTCCAGCGCACTCTCCACAATATTGTGCATGATCTGGATCGGTATCTTCTCCTCGTCCAGCTCGTTCACCTTGTCAACTACCGTCTGGCAGATATGACGCTTCTCCTCCTCCGTAAACTTCGTGAGGGCACGGTATGCGCTCTTCCCCACTGCATCGATGACCTTCTGGACATTAAATGCCTCCAGACTGCCATCCTTCTTGATCACTTTCACACCCTTATCCGGCTGGTACTTAAGACCGTAATTCTCCCCATCCGAACGATCCGATTCAAATTTACTGCTCATACGCCCCTCCGTAACTTTATCCACCTGCAGTCCTGCAGTGTTTTCCACAAAATATAGTGTTAGTTAACATAACAGCACAATATATTGCGGTTTAGGATTAGTATACGGTAATAAACATGTTATGTCAATGAAAACCCCTCGGAAAAAATAACAAAAAGGAATATGCCTTTTTGTGACATATCCCAAAAATAACCAATCCGCCGTAACTATTCAACTCAGGACTTTGCACTTGCTGCAAAGTCCGTAAGAATATGTAAATTTATCCAGGAGAATCTGCCCCTCGCCGAAGCCGACTTGGAATGGGCAGATTCTGTAACAGGGAAACCAAAGGCTTAACTGTTACAATTCGCCCCGTTTTTCCTCATACCCGACAAGCGTCTTTTTCAGATGCTGCCGATAAGCGTCCGCCACAGATTCCGGCGCAAAAATTCGTGCCCCCGCTCCAAGCCCCGTAATCCAGCCGAAAAACTGTCCGCTGACCGCCACCCGTACCCTGACGGAAAAATGCGCTTCATCCCGTTTTCGAATGGCCGCCTCTCTGCCGAAACGATCCATCACTACGCCGATCAGGCTGTTCTCAAACAGCAGGGTGACTACCTCCTCCTTCCCGCCGTACATGCCGAAGGTTTTATTTGCGTAATCCGCAATGTCGAAACGCTCAAAGAGCGACGCGCCCTCCCGCTTTTCATCCAGCACCTGAATCTTCGCCATCTTATCCACCCGGAAGTGCTTGATTTTATCCTCCTCGCTATCGTGGGCGATCAGATAGTAATATTCATCCTTGCAGGTGAGCGCCCACGGACTTGCCAGATAAGGCTTCCCGCCCCGCCGCGGCACAAGCTCCCGGTTCAGATTCCACTCCAGATACTGAAAGGAAATCTGCCTGTTTCCCTGAATCGCCCTGTGGATATCGTCCACCACATAATAGATGCTCTCGTTCGCCGTCTTGATGCGGTTCGCCACATAGACCTGACGCTGCAGCTGTCCGGCCTCCGCCTTTGATGCCAGCTTCTCAATCTTGGAAATCAGCTCCCTGGATTTATTTGCCGTCAAAAACCGTGACGCCTGCACCGTCTCCACCAGCAGTTTTAGCTCCGCCAGCTCAAACTCCCGCCCGGCCAGATAATAGCCGCCTCCCGTCTTCGCCTTGACCAGCACAATATCATAGCCGAAATCAATGAGCTGGGCGATATCGTCATAAATGCTCTTGCGCTCCGCCTTCACATCATAGGCCGCCAGCGCGTCAATCAGCGCCTGTGCGCTTAAGCAGTGCTCCTCGTCGGACTGCTCCGTCAATATTTTTAATAAATATAATAATTTCTGTTTCTGCTTCGTCGATTTTGCCATTCTTTCTTCCTCATGTCCCATGTGCGGAGAATGCCCGTATTTTGGGCATTCTCTTATGCGAAACTTAGTGCTTCCAAGTCAGCTTTGCTGACTTTGCGTCTCCGTCCTATGGCGAAACGTCTTTAGAAGTACTTCTCGCATTTCTCACATTAATATCGGTAACAGCTCCTCCAGACGTCGAATCTCGTAGTCCGTCCGCACCTCCACATCCTTCTTCTTTCCCGTCGGATTAAACCAGCAGGATGCCACGCCCGCATTCTCCGCGCCCCTCATGTCGCTTGTCAGGGAATCCCCCACCAGAATGCACGCTTCCCGCGTCACACCCGACAGCGCCGCAAAACAGGCGTCAAAATACTCTTTCCTCGGTTTGGGATATCCCATCAGTTCCGAGACAAACACCCCGTCCATTATTTGGTCAAGCCCGGACAGCTTCATCTTGCTCGCCTGCGTCGAATTGACTCCATTGGTCACCACATACTGCCGATACCCCTTCTCTTTAAGCAGCGTCACAAGCGCCTTCGCGCCGTCCATATAAAAGTAAACGTTTCCCAGCTCACGCTGATAATCCGCATTGATCTCCTCCGGCTTCACATGATTGATGCCCAGCTCTTCAAACAGGGTGCGGAACCGCCCAACGGTCACCTGCTCCTTGGACAGCTCTCCCGATTCCAGACGAAGCCAGTGACTTCTGTTTATGGCGTCGTAGCGGGCTGTAATCTCCTCGTCAATCGGCAGCCCATACTGCCCGAATACTGCCCGCAGCGCATGTTCCATGGAGCGGTCAAAATTGAGCAGCGTCTGATCCAGATCCCAAAGAATGGTTGTGTATTTTTTCATTTGAACTCCTAATCTCTTTATCTCATAAGCAGATTCGAGATACTTCGCATCTCTCATTCGCGTTGCTCGTCATAAACCGTCACAGACAAGATTACATACAAGCATGTATCCTGTCTATGACGTTTTCTGACTCTGCTTATACGCGGATAAGAAGAAAGGGCGTTCCCTCAAGGACACCCTTCCGTTTTCTTCTTACATACACAAATACACCAAAAACGCTATGCCGTCGTACTTCCGTCCGCCGCATCCGCAGGCGTCTCCGAAGCCGCTTTCGCGTCCTTACTCTTTCTCCACTTCACGCCGATTACGCACGCCACAATCACCAGCACAACAATCAGTGCAAACAGAAGCAGATACGATAAAAACGAGTTTACAAATAGAATTAAGTTTGTCATTTCTCCACATCCTTCTCTTTCCGAATTGCTACGCTTCCGACAAAACTGTCCGAAACCGCTTTCTCCAATTACACTCATAGATATGATACCACCAATCAGAAGGTATCGTCAAGCAGTTCCGTACCGTCCGCCGCCGTGGTGGCAAGCTTATCGCACCGCTCGTTTTCGGGATGCCCGTCATGCCCCTTCACCCACTGAAAAGTGACACGGTGCGGCTCCATGGCGCACAGCAGCCGTTCCCACAAATCTATGTTTTTGACAGGCTTGTTTCCCGCCGTCTTCCATCCTTTTTTCAGCCAACCCTCAATCCAGTGCTGATTAAAGGCGTCCGTCACGTATTTGGAATCGGAGATCAGCAGCACTTCGCAGGGCTTTGTGAGCGCCTCAAGACCCACAATTACTGCCATCAGTTCCATCCGATTGTTGGTCGTCTTTTTGTACCCGGCGGAATATTCCCGCTCGTGCAGTGTCCCCTTGCTGTCAATATATTGCAGCACCGTGCCGTAGCCGCCCGGTCCCTCCGGGTTGCCCCGCGCCGCGCCGTCCGTATAGATTGTTACCCTCATATCTGTTTCCCCTCCGCTTTCCTGAATCCGACTCCCTATATTCACCAACCATTTACTGCCAGTTTCCTTCCCGCAAAAACCGCTCCGCCATCGTCTCCGCCGCTGTGGTGATGCTCTCGTCATATTGCAGCATTTTCAAAAGCGCAATGGCATTTCTCGTGGATGCCGGACCTTCCATCAATTGATAAGGAAAATAAATATCGCTCTCCTCAATCCGCTCCTCGAAGTGGTAATTGTCGTATTCCTGCTCCAACAGCTTTGTCAGTTCCACATCATGAGTCGCCGCGAAACAGAGCGCATGTCCCGCCGCCAGTTTTTTCATGATCTGTGTGGAAGCCGCAATCCGCTCCACCGTGTTGGTGCCCCGCAGTACTTCGTCCACAAAGCAGAGCACGGGCCGCTCTCCCGCCCGCTCCACCTGATCCAGTATCCGCTTGATGGACTTAATTTCTACCATATAATAACTGTCGCCGCCCGCCAGATCATCACGCAGGGACATGGAAGAATAAATACGGTAAAAAGGCGCCTCATAGCTCACCGCCGCACAGGTGTGCACCGTCTGCGCGAGCAGCGCGTTCACCGCCACCGCCCGCAAAAAGGTAGACTTTCCCGAAGCGTTTGATCCGGTCAAAAGCACCCCGTTATGCGCCTCCAGTTCGTTTGGCACCGCCTCCCGAAGCAGCGGATGGTACAGCCCCCTGGCGCGCAGGAAAAGTCTCTTCCCCTCTTCCTCAGAAAGCCCGGGCACACAAAAGCCCTGCTCCAGACTTTTTCGGAAAGAGCCGACCGCCACCGCACACTCCAGTTCACCCATCACCGTAATCAGCCGATCCACCTCGCCCATGTGCTTCTGCAAGTCATGCAGCGCCTTGTTAAAGCGGATCAGATCCATATAGAACAGCATCCGCAGATAGTCAAACAAAACCTCCAGCGGATTGCCGCTTCCCTGTCTGCTTCCAGACACCAGATAAGAGCTTTTCATAAATCCCCGCAGACTTTTGCAGGATTCCCTGACCGCCGCAAGCTCATCCTTAATCCCGCCGATTTCCGCTTTTCCCAGTTCCTCCCCGCCCTTTAAGAGTCTTCTCACATAGGCAAAACTGGTGATATACGGCTCGATCTGCCGATATTCCTTAAAATAATCAATCAGATTATGACACAGAACCCCGAACAGACAGACCAGCCCTACCGGCAGGGAAAGAAACATGCCGCCTACACTCAGAAGGACAAGCCCATCCCAAAAGAAATATCTGTCGCTTTTCCTCTCTCCCAAAAGATCAAGGTGATCCAGATATTCATAGATGGAATGCCGTCCCGTCCTCCCTAACTGATAAAAAATTCTCTGCAGTCCGCGCCGTTCCTCCTCCCGCTCCATAAAAAGCATGATCCGACGCTCCATTTTTTCAAGTTCGTCCGCATCCGTCGCAGGCGTTCTCAACCTATAGTACAGATACTCGTCGCCCGCCGCCGAGAGACAGGTATTCATCCGCTGATACACCGCATCCATATACAGATCGTTCCATGTGATATCGTCGATCTGATCC
>ERZ779637.1207-NODE-1207-length-11475-cov-3.829597_pt1 | contig 11475 bp, 10 predicted proteins | sample MGYA00514196_ERZ779637 | MGnify/ENA primary metagenome ERZ779637 (study PRJEB29562, sample SAMEA4376700) | mouse gut metagenome | isolation source: Cecum | study: EMG produced TPA metagenomics assembly of the A DSS colitis mouse model was used to assess the... | reverse complement strand
GCAATATTGACACGCCATTAACCCCGAATATAAAGGGAAACCGTTCAATGACAGCATATTTTAAGAAAATACCTTATGATTTGCTACAGAAAGAAAGGAACAGTGTTCTTTCATGCAGCATTGAAGATATACGCAGGGCAGCAGAGGTAATAAAGGCAGTGGCAGCAAAAGGTAATATATGTGTAATAGGCAATGAAAAGCATATAAAAGATGAGAAAGATATATTTGATGAAATAAAAGTTCTATCTTAACAGACAACCTGGCTTTCCAGGCAGCAAGAACGCCAGAGGCGTTCTTGGATACATAATATTTTGAATGGAGGATTGGATGGGCAAGTTTAAATCAGGATTTGTAACTCTTATAGGAAGACCTAATGTTGGCAAGTCAACACTTATGAATACGCTTGTAGGACAGAAAATAGCAATTACTTCTAATAAGCCACAGACAACAAGAAACCGTATACAAACAGTATATACATGTGAAGATGGGCAGATAATCTTTCTTGATACACCAGGCATACATAAAGCTAAAAACAAGCTTGGTGAATATATGGTTTCCATTGCAGAGAGGACATTAAAGGAAGTTGATGTAATATTATGGCTTGTAGAACCATCAACATTTATAGGGGCAGGCGAGCAGCATATTGCTGAGTGTGTTGCAAAATCCAATATACCTGTAATACTTGTTATTAATAAAATAGACACTGTAAATAAAGCAGAAATTCTTAAATTTATAGATGCTTACAAAGATATTGCCAGCTTTGCTGAAATTATACCTGTTTCTGCACTTAACGGGGAGAATACAGATGACCTTATAAATACTATTATAAGGTATCTTCCACAAGGACCATGTTATTATGATGAAGATACAATAACAGACCAGCCAGAGCGCCAGATAGTTGCAGAAATGATTCGTGAGAAAACTTTAAGGAATCTTAATGATGAAGTGCCTCACGGCATTGCTGTTGCAATAGAGCGCATGAGAGAGCGGACAAAAGGTAATATTATTGATATTGACGCAACAATTATATGCGAACGCAATTCACATAAAGGGATTATAATAGGAAAACAGGGAAGCATGCTTAAAAAGATTGGCACAGAAGCAAGAAAGGACATTGAGTCACTTCTTGCCTGCAAAACCAATCTTAAACTCTGGGTTAAGGTTAAGAAAGACTGGCGCAACAGCGATATGCTTATAAAGAATTTTGGATATAATAAAAACGATTTAGATTTGTAAGCTTACAAAACATACCAGTATATTAGAATGTAATAAAGGCTATCATATTACCACATCCTGTATGCCAGGCTGTGGAAAGGTATGGTGGTAACATGGAAGAGAAAAATTGCTGGGATAAATTTGCAGTTTCGGGCAAGGTTGAAGATTACTTAAAATACCGCAGCATTGTGGAAAATGCGGCACATAGTAAAGCAGACAGCACACAGGCAGCACCAGTGGTTCAACAGGAAACAGAGGCTTATAAAACCACCTGTTAGTGTTTATAGTGCTGGTTCTGCTGGTATATGGAGGGCTGGATTGAGGGAAATTGTTACACTTACGGGTATGGTATTAGTGTCCTCCCCATTAAAGGAGTATGATAAACGGATTGAGATACTTACAAGGGAACAGGGCAGGATACCAGCATTTGCACAGGGCGCAAGGAAACAAAGCAGCGCCCTTTCTGCATGTATAGTACCATTTACATTTGGGGAATACCAGGTGTATGAGGGGCGTAATTCATATTCGTTAAAATCAGGCATAATAACTAGTTATTTTGGAAGCCTTGCAGATGATTATGATTTACTATGCTATGCATCATATTTTACAGAAATTGCAAGATACTTAACAAGGGAAAATGTAAGGGCAGATGGTGAGCTGCTTCTTTTATACATAACATTTAAGGCACTACAGGCAGGGAAAGTCCCTTTAAAACTTATAAGAAGGATATTTGAGCTCCGTTTTATGGCAATACAGGGGGAAGCACCAGGTGTATTTGCATGCGTACGCTGTGGTAATACAGAGGCATATAACGTTTATATGGCAGAAGGGGGGCTTCTCTGTGAAGAATGCCAGAGAAAGGATATACAATTAAAAGGGCATTATCCTGTAAAATTAAGTGCTGATGCAAGGTATGCGTTACAATATATAATCTCAAGCCCGTTTGAAAAACTGTATAGTTTTAACTTATCAGAAAACGTAATGGCTGAAGTGGACAGGTTTATGGAAAAATACATTGCAAGGTATCTGCCACATCATTTTAAATCGGCAGAGTTTTTATTATAACTTCCAGTTATTCTGTGTTTTGGCAAACGGACGCAGGTTTTTCAGCGTCCAGGCTGGGTTATTCCATTCCAGGGCACGTTCTCACTACGTTAGCCCACGCAGCGGCGCATAAAATCTGAAAGAACCAGATTTAAACGCCGGCGGGGCTAAAGTGCCCCTGTCATGGAGTAACCCAGCCTGGACGCTTGAAAACTGCTGTTTACTGCCAGATTTTAGGATTATAACTGGAAATTATGTTGTGTAACAGTTTATTCAGATAGACGGAAGATACAGGGGTATATGGAAAAATTTTATAAAGGTTTGATGGTTTCAATAATCAGTTTTACAAAGTATGGTGTTTCTCTTTCCCTGGAATTTAAAGATATTTTAATGGGATATAATTGTATTGTAAGGGTATATACTGCAAAGAGCGGCATTTCATGTAATGGGGTTGAATATATATGCTGTAGTTTAAGGGAGTGGACAGGCATCCATTTTAAAGAGGATGCTATTATAATATTTACAGGGGCGTGCGGCATAGCCGTGCGCAGCATTGCGCCGTTTTTGGGCAGTAAATGTACTGACCCTGCAGTTATAGTGGCTGATGATATGGGGATTAATGTAATTTCCCTTTTATCAGGGCACCTTGGCGGTGCGAATGAATGGACAAAGATTCTTGCTTCTTCAATAGGTGCTAATGCTGTTATTACTACATCTTCAGATATACATAATAAAACTGCTATAGATTTATTTGCGGAACGTAATAATTTATATATAGAAAATATGGAAGCAGCAAGAAGAATACAAGCAGCAGTTATTGAGGAAAAGCCTGTTACAGTTTTTTGTGATGCAGAAATAACTGGAAGAGTACCAGATAGTTTTTATATCAGGAAAATACCGGATAACTTTTCTGGTGGGAATAAAGATAAGTATAATATAATAATTTCGCCGTTTGCTGGTTTTAAAGAATGGGCTGTATTTAATAATAAAGACAGTATAACGCTTTATCTTATACCAAAAGTGGTTACGCTTGGGATAGGATGCCGCAGGTCTAAGACATATAGTGAGATAGATTCTTTTGTAAGGGAAGCTTTAGGCAGGGCTGGCATTTCCATGCATTCAATATCAGGGCTGGCTACAATAGATATTAAGCAAAATGAACCTGGGATTTTGGAATTTGCAGAAAAAGAGCATTTACCAGCCAGCTTTTATAGTGCTGAGGAACTGGAAACTGTAACAGGCAGCACCAGTTATTCAAGTTTTGTTAAAGAAATAACAGGTACTGGAAATGTATGTGAATGTGCAGCACTTTTTCCGCAAGGTGAAAAGGAACTTGTATTAGCAAAACAGGCAGGCAATGGAATTACAGTTGCAGCTGCAATTAGAAAGTGGAGTATAGACTTTGGGTAAAATATATATTACAGGCATTGGACCTGTTGGTTTAGAAAATATGACATTAAAAGCGCTTTAGGTGCTTTCTTTCTGTGATATAATTATTGGATATAATGTATATACAGAACTGGTAAAACCTTATTTTAAAGATAAAGAATTTCTTTCAACTGGTATGACAAAAGAATATGAAAGATGTGTTTTATGTTTTGAAAAGGCAGTAGAAGGAAAAAATGTTGCGCTTGTGTGTAGTGGTGATGCAGGGATTTATGGCATGGCAGGATTAATGTATTATACAGGACAGGCCTATCCAGATATACAACTTGAAGTTATACCTGGAGTTACTGCTGCAAGTTCAGGGGCGGCATTGCTTGGCGCACCATTAATACAGGATTTCGCAGTTATAAGTTTAAGTGATTTGCTTACACCGTGGGAAAAAATAGAGAAGCGTATACTTGCGGCAGCATATGCTGGCATGTGTATATGTCTTTATAACCCTTCAAGCAAAAAACGTGCAGGATATCTAAAAAGGGCGTGCAGGCTTGTTTTAAAATATGCACCGCCAGAAACAGCCTGTGGGATAACAGAAAATATTGGCAGGGAAGGGGAGTTTTACAAGGTCTGTACATTAAAAGAGCTTATGGAAATACCTGTAAATATGTTTACAACTGTTTTTATTGGAAATTCGCAGACAAAGATTATTAATGGCAGGATGGTTACGCCAAGAGGCTATAAAACAGGGGGAAAAGATATTGGATAAACCAGTTCTGGTATTTGGTGGTACAAGTGAAGGCAGGAAGCTTGCAGAATTATTTGACAGTAATAACATGAAGTGTATAGTATGTGTTGCAACAGAGTATGGGGAACAGCTTCTTCCAGAGTCGGAAAATATTACTGTTATTTGCGGACGTATGGATTTTAATGGTATTTACAGGCTTATGGCAGGAGATGCAGGCAATGGCAGACAGTTTTCTTATGTAATAGATGCAACACATCCTTATGCTTCTTTAATATCAGATAATGTAAAACAGGCATGTATTAAAACAGGTACAGTTTATCTGCGCCTTTTGCGTGATAATATTTATAATAGCCAGGATAATAATATAAAGTTTTTTCCAGATGCCAGCCAGGCAGCAGAATATTTGGATAAAACCACAGGCAGGATATTATTGACTACAGGCAGCAAAGACCTGCCGGTGTTTTGTAACAGTATAAAGGATAAAAGCCGTATTACTGTAAGGGTGCTTCCTTCTGCCAGTGCTATAGAGGTATGTAATAACTCAGGGCTGGATGGAAAGCAGATAATTGCAATGCAAGGTCCTTTTTCTAAAGAAACTAATGCTGCATTAATAAAACAGTCAGATGCCAGATTTATTGTTATGAAAGAAAGCGGCAGTGCAGGCGGTTTTCCAGAAAAGGTATCTGCTGCAAAAGAAACGGGTACAGATATAATAATTATAAAAAGGCCTGTAGAAGAAACAGGACATACTTTTGATGAAATTATTAAAATACTTGGACTTTGTGATGCCAGTATAAATAGCTGTAATAATAATTTATATAAAGAAATTACACTGGCTGGAATGGGAATGGGAAATAAAGGGACTCTTACTATAGACGGGCTTGCTGCATTAGAAGAGGCAGAACTTGTAATTGGTACAGGAAGGCTGCTTGAAACGGCAGGCAGAATTACCAATATGTCTTATAAAGAAATTTATAATGCTTATAATGCAAATTTGATATATAGCTATATTAAAGAACATCCACAATATAATAAAATTGCAGTTTTGCTTTCTGGTGATACTGGTTTTTACAGTGGGGCAAAAAATCTGGAAGAAGTGTTGTCAGGATTGCAGGAATATAATATAAAAATTATTCCAGGCATATCTTCTGTAGTATATTTTGCTTCCCGGTTAAAAACAGGCTGGCAGGATATAAAACTTCTAAGCCTGCATGGCAGGACGCAGAATGTAATTGATGCAATAAAAAGCAATAGAAGGACATTTGTGCTTCTTGGAGCAAAGGACAGTGTTGCATGGCTTGCAGGTTTATGTATACAATATGGTTTAGGGGATGTTAAATTATATATAGGGCATAACCTGGGATATAGTGATGAAGAAATTATTTCTGGAAACCCGGCAGATTTTGCTGGATATATTAACAAAGGGATTTTATATTGCGCAATTATAGAAAACTCTTCTGCTGGCAGGAGCATTGTAACACATGGAATACCAGACAGCCAGTTTATACGTGGCAATGTCCCTATGACTAAGGAAGAAATACGTGAGATATCTGTTTCAAAGCTGCATCTGCTGAAAGATGCAGTGGTTTATGATATTGGTTCTGGTACTGGCTCTGTTGCGGTTGAATGTGCAAGGATGGCATATAATGGAAAAGTTTATGCAATTGAAAAGAACAGCGAAGCAGTAAAGCTTATAGAACAGAATAAATTATTACATGGCACGTTTAACTTAGAAGTGGTAAATGGCACAGCACCTGGGATTTTAGAAGGGCTTGAGCCGCCAACACATGTGTTTATAGGAGGAAGTTCAGGAAAACTAAGACAAGTAATGGCTAGTATATTTGCAAAGAATAAAAATGCAAGGATTGTAATTAATGCAGTTACTCTTGAAACAGTTGCAGAAGTGCAAAGGATTATAAAAGAGAATAAAGATATTAAAGCAGATATTTCATGCATAACAGTTAGCAAGGCGGAGGCTCTTGGAAATTACCATATAATGAAGGATTTGAATCCTGTCTGGATAATAGTTATAGAGCTAGGATAATTTCCAGTTATCCTGTGTTTATGTAAAACGGACGGTTTCTGTGCCATAGCCAGAATATTCCGTATAAGGGCACGCTTCCGCTACGATGGCATACGCAGCGGCGCATAAAATCCTTATGCCACTTTGTGGCATTGGGTACAGGATTTAAACGCCGGCGATGCCAAAGTGCCCCTTTTACGGAATATTGCTGGCACCTGGCACATGAAACCTGTCACTGTAAATTTACAATAAACCCCAGAATAACATAATAACTCGAAATTGGGTGTTGAAAATTATTCTGCTGGTTTTTACTTATATCCTATATTTTTTATTTGCCATTATACAAACATTAATACAAATAGCACTCATATATTTTCCGTCTGTCTGAATAACCTTCCACACATCATAATTTCCAGTTATATTACCATTTTTGCCAGCAAACAGCAGGTTTCCAGTGTCCAGGCTAAATATTCCATGACAGGGACACTTCAGCTCCGCCGGCGTTTAAATCTGGTTCTTTCAGATTTTATGCGCCGCTGCGTGAGCTGACGCAGCGAAAGCGTGCCCTGGAGTGGAATATTTAGCCTGGACACCGAAAGCCCTGCGTCCGTCCTGCCAGCAAAAGATAACTGGAAATTATCATCATATATATTGCAAAGAATAAGAGAGGTGTTATAGTTTATGGAAATCCCAAGAATTATGTTAGCCGCAGGCTCAAGCGGAAGCGGTAAGACCACTATTACGTGTGGTCTTTTACAGGCATTTAAAAACCGTGGTTTAAAGGCTGTTTCTTTTAAATGTGGTCCTGATTATATAGACCCGTTATTTCATAAAACGGTACTTGGGATACCTTCTAAAAACCTTGATACATTTTTTGCCCCGCCTGGCATTGTGCAGGAGCTTATGGCAGAAACAGCCGCATATGCAGATATTGCAGTAACAGAGGGTGTAATGGGTTATTATGACGGGGCTGGGATTAAAACACATATGGCGTCGTCATATGAACTTGCAAAAGTAACAGATACTCCTGTAATATTAATTGTTAATGCACGTGGAATGGGAATTTCAGTTATACCATATATTAAAGGTTTCCTGGAGTATAAAGCCTGTTCTGGAATTAAAGCTGTTATATTAAACCAGGCTTCCAGGGCAGTGTATAGCGGATTAAAACCTTTAATAGAAAAAGAATTAGGAATAACTGTTGCTGGTTATTTGCCAGTAATGCAAGAGTGCCATCTGGAAAGCAGGCATCTTGGACTTGTTATGCCAGAGGAGGCTGCAGGCATAAAGGAAATAATAAATGGCTTGGCAGTTAAAATGGAAGAATGCATAGATATAGATAAAATAATTTCTATTGCAGAAAGTGCTCCTTGTATTAATGTAAATCCTGTGGAAATTGTGCCTGTATGCAGTTATGGTAAAGTGCGTATAGGAATTGCAATGGATGAAGCTTTTTGTTTTTATTATAAAGATAATTTAAGACTTCTTGAAAAGCTTGGTGCGGAATTAGTGTATTTTTCACCACTGCATGAAAAGAAACTGCCTGGAAATATAGATGGCTGTATATTTGGCGGAGGATATCCTGAACTTTACCTTAAGGGATTAAGCAGTAATACCTCAATGCTAAAGTCTGTAAAGCAGGCACTTTCAGCAAGGCAAATACCATATATAGCAGAATGTGGCGGTTTTTTATATCTCCATGAAAATATGGAAGATACATGCCATAATAATTACAGGCTTGCTGGTGTAATCCATGCAGATGCCATATACAAAGGGAAGTTACAGCGTTTTGGCTATATAACCCTTTCACCAGCAGTATGTGCCAATGATAAAAATAAAGAAATAAAAGCACATGAATTCCATTATTATGACAGTACAGATAATGGAAAAAGCTATATTGCAACAAAACCGTTCCGCAATATACAGTGGGAATGTATACATGAAAGCGGACAGGGTTTTGCAGGTTTTCCACATCTGTACTTTTATTCATGTCCGGGTTTTGCACGGAAGTTCGTGGAAAAATGCCTGCATTATTCTTTATTGCGTAATGATTCCTGATGTTTTCTTTCAACAAACCTTCCCATACAGAAAGCTATAATTCCAACGCCAATTCCAGTCTGTATACAGAAAAGCAGGCTTTCTATCTCACCAGGAAGTTCACCATTAAGAGCCTGCTCAAGCACAGGTGTAAACCAAGGTTCATATTTACCTGTGATTTCTTCAACCATTACACTGCCTGCATCATCTGAACCACCAAATTCTGCACCTTTAAGTGCAAAAAGCGGAATAATAATTATAAGTGCAACAGCAAAAAGCAGTGCTACCGCTATTTTCTTCTTATTATTTTTCATTATTGAGCTGTCCCCTTTCTGATAAAACCAATTTCTATAAGTTCTTGTGTCCCGTATGTTTCAAGTGCCATAACTATAAGGACAGTAAGTATTCCTTCGAGAATTGCAAGCGGAAGCTGGGTTGGCGCAAATACACCCAGGAATTTTAAAAATGCTGCCAGCACACCATCTGCTGTATTATGCGCAAGTGCAAGCTGGAAGCTTGTAACACAGTATGTAAATAAATCCCCTATGCTTGCTGCAATAAATATGCTTACAAGTTTACTGGCTTTGAATTTCTGGCAGGTTTTATATATAATGTAACTTACAACAGGCCCTGCTATAGCCATTGAGAATGTGTTAGCACCAAGTGTTGTAATCCCACCATGGGCAAGCAGTATTGCCTGGAATATCAGGACGATAATTCCCAGGATGCTTATAACAGAAGGCCCAAATAAAATTGCCCCAAGCCCTGTGCCTGTCATGTGTGAGCAGCTTCCTGTAAGAGATGGTATTTTTAGTGAGGAAATAACAAAAACAAATGCCCCTGACATAGCAATAAGTGTTATATTCCTGCGGTTCTTTTCAAGTAAATTTTTAATTTTTATAAAACCTGATACAAGAAAAGGTATGCTTACAATGCCCCATGCAACACAGTAACCAGGTGGAAGATATCCTTCCATAATGTGCATTGCGGAAACAGCATTACCTGTTCCCAAAACTGCCGCAAAAAGAACTGCTACAAAAATAATCTTTTTTTCTTTTTTAGCCATAATTTTCTCCTTTTGAAAATAAAAATTTATTATAAATGGTTAAACCATTTAGTAAACTCATTAATAGATTTTGGGGCGTTATCATAGTTATTTAAGTCCTTGCCATACTTTTTATTTATAATTTTATATATTTGTAAAAGCATTGGCTTTTCAAGGTTTGCCCTTTTTAATATTTCATCTGATGTAAATATTTTTACTGGTTCATCATCAGCAATTATGCTTCCGTTTTCAATGACGATAATCCTGTCAGCCCACTTATATGCAAAATCTGTATTATGTGTTGAGATAATAATTGTTTTTCCTTCACTTTCAAGCTTTGACAGAATATTTTCAAACATTAGCGAATTGCCAGGGTCTAATGATGCCATAGGTTCATCAAATAAAATAATTTCTGGCTGCATTGCAATTACGCCTGCAATAGCTACACGCTTCTTTTCACCTCCGCTTAGATAATGTGGGGGTTTGTCCTTGTAATTATAAATCCCCATTTCTTTTAAAATCCCAATAGTTCTTTTTTGTATTTCACTTTCAGGCAGCCCAAGATTTACAAGCCCGAATGATACTTCATTTAAAACAGTTGTGCCTACAATCTGGCTGTCTGGCTCCTGGAAAACATATCCAACATTTTTCCTAAGAGTGTTTATATTTTTTTTTGTTATTTTTGTCCCAGAAAAAAATATTTCACCACTTCTGCTGTTGTATACACCATTCATATTTAAAAATAAGGTGGATTTTCCTGCGCCATTAGCACCCAGGACAGCAATTTTTTCACCCTTTTTAATTCCAATGCTGATGTCTGTTAAGACATTATTCCTGTTATCATAAGAATAATCCAGGTGTTTAATTTCAAGTATGTAGCCAGGCGTTTCTGCCATTTGTTTTCCTCCATTGTGTATAATATGTTTTACTGGCTGGTTACATTGTGTATGCCAGTTTAAATATAATTAAGAATAAAAGGTATATTAAAAATAATAATGCCTGTAATTTAGAAATTTTTTTATTTTCATTGTAAAATCCAAGTGAACCATTATAACAGCGTGCTTCCATTGCATTATAGTAATTGCGCGAATTTTTTAATGACACAATTAAAAGATTACTAAGCATTATGCTGAAACTTTTGCATGATGTCCTGAAATTAATATATCCAAGCCTTGCCACACCTGCGGTATGCATTTTATGTAATCCATCAGACAAGATAAATAAGTATCTGTATATAAGATACATTAATTCAATAAATATACCAGGCAGATGAAGCTTTTTTAGTGCTGTAATAATTTCACCTGCAGGAGTTGATAAAGTTACCAGGTACATTGCACTGGCAGCGCTTATGGCTTTTAATATAATATTAAGCATCAGTGTTATATTTTCTTTTGTAAAATATATATATGTAAATCCAATATCCAGGTTTATTATTCCTATGGCTGCCTTGGAAAAACCAGCCCCGGCAGCTATGCTTCCAAGAAGAATAAATAAAAAAGGTATTTTTACGGCCTTTAAATATTCCCTGGTAGAAAGTCTGGCAAGATATGTATTTACAAATCCCATAAAGAGAAATGTATATACTGGAATAAAAAAATTGTCTGAGGAAATAACAATTATTATTGCTGCTAATGCAAAGAGCATTTTATAACTGGTATTCCAGTTTCTTATAGCAGAGTTATAAGCGTAATAATCTATTGGAAAATGGTTATGTGTATGCAAAAAATAACCTCCGGCTTTTTTTAAGCCAGAGGTTTTAATGGGTATACTTAATAAAGATACATAGTATTAATAAAAAAAATACTTGTACCATACTTATAAGGCCAGTTACCTGTGGCTTATGATTTTTCATTTAAGGCAGGTCTCCTGGCTTAATATCTGTTACATTTATAAATTATGCAACGCGTTTATATACATACCTTCCCGGCATTCCAGTGGCATATCTGTATATAACCTCAATCTCACAGTGGCAGGTCCGCACAG
>ERZ779637.1206-NODE-1206-length-11477-cov-5.102697_pt1 | contig 11477 bp, 7 predicted proteins | sample MGYA00514196_ERZ779637 | MGnify/ENA primary metagenome ERZ779637 (study PRJEB29562, sample SAMEA4376700) | mouse gut metagenome | isolation source: Cecum | study: EMG produced TPA metagenomics assembly of the A DSS colitis mouse model was used to assess the... | reverse complement strand
TCCCCATCCTCACCATGCCCGAGGACGACAAGACCCACCCCATCCCCGACCTGACGGGCTATATCACCGAGGGCCAGATCATCCTCGCCCGGTCCCTGTACCGCCAGGGCATCCATCCCCCCGTGGACGTGCTGCCCTCCCTGAGCCGTCTGAAGGACAAGGGCGTGGGCAAGGGCAAGACCCGGGAGGACCACGCCGACACCATGAACCAGCTCTTCGCGGCCTACTCCACCGGCAAGGACAACAAGGAGCTGATGTCCATTCTGGGCGAGGCGGCCCTGACCCCCACGGATTTGCTGTACGCCAAGTTCGCCGACGAGTTCGAGCGGCGCTACGTCAACCAGGGCTATGAGGAGAACCGGTCCATTGAGGAGACGCTGAACCTGGGCTGGGAGCTGCTGTCCATCCTGCCCACAGCGGAGCTCAAGCGCATCAAACAGGAGTATATTGATAAGTATCTGCCTAAAAAAGAGCAGTAAGGAGGGGGAAACATGGCAAACACCGTGGTAAACCCCACCCGAATGGAACTCACCCGCCTGAAGGGCAAGCTGAAAACCGCCCAGCGCGGCCACAAGCTGCTGAAAGACAAGCGGGATGAGCTGATGAAGCAGTTCTTAGACACCGTGCGGGAGCTTCGCGCCCTACGCTCTCAGGTGGAGCAGGACCTGCTGCGGGTGCACAGCTCCTTCACCGTGGCCTCCGCACTGATGAGCGCCCAGGCCATGGAGCAGGCGCTGATGTATCCCAAGCAGTCCGTAGAGCTCACTATGAGCTTCCAGAATATCATGTCCGTCAACGTGCCTGTCTACCACTATCAGACCCGCACCGACGACACTGGCGACATCTTCCCCTACGGCTTTGCCGCCACCAGCGGCGAGCTGGACGGAGCGGTGGCCGCCTTGGGCGAGGTGTTCCAGAATATGCTCAAGCTGGCTCAGACCGAAAAGGCCGCCCAGCTCATGGCGGAGGAGATCGAGAAAACCCGGCGGCGCGTCAACGCCCTGGAGTACGTGGTCATCCCCAACACCCAGGAGAACATCCGGTATATCACCATGAAGCTGGATGAAAATGACCGCTCTACCACCACCCGGCTGATGAAGGTGAAGGATATGCTTCTGGCTGAGGCCCAGGAGGAGCGCCGGGCCGCCAACGATAAGGCGATTCAGTCCTTTGGCGGCAATCCGAGCGATACCACGCAGATCTGAGCGTTCCACTCAAAACCAACGCATTAAGCCCTCCCGGCAGTTCGCCGGGAGGGCTTTTGCCTGTTTTCTAATCCGCCGTATCCCTCGGGTCAATTTCGCATCAGCGAACTACTTTACCGATTTCGAGCCGTTATCTTTTGATTTACGGCAAGGCAGCTAATCAAAATGGCGGCGTAATAGGAAAACAGCAGGACCGTCGTAACGTTCATTTGCTTTTCTCGCTGCGTAAAATAGACCAGTGTAAACAGGACCTCAAACAAAATCGAACTAAGGCCGGTGAGGATCTCGATCCAGCGCATTTGCAGCTGTACCCTTTTGATAGAATCCTTTTGGGGGTCAAATCCCGCCAGCATATTATAGCGACCGCTCTTGAGCATCACCGTAAAGGTAACATAGATCATTGCTGTGGCAAAAGCGCACGTCACAGGGAGAAACACGGCGGCAGCGATATTTACCAGGCCGCAAATTCCAAGGGTTACATGGACTACAGCCAGCAGGATACTGACGATCAAGAATATGGGACTAATCCCAATATCCGCCTCCGTTCCTTTCCCCTCCGAGCCGCCTATGAGATCGGAGACCGAAACATCAAACGCTTCCGCAATCCGCTCAATCAAACCAATATCCGGTTCGCTCAGGTCCCTCTCCCAGCTCGAAACGGCCTGCCTTGAAACGCCCAGCTGTTCTGCCAGCGCGCTCTGGGACAACCCGGCGTTATTGCGTATAGCCGACAAATTAGCGCCAAAGGAATTTTTCATTTCCATTTTTCCTCTCCCCTAACTTGTACCCATTCTATCCGGTTCTCCCAGAAAAAACAAGAAAGGGATCGTTGCATGGGCCGCAATCGTTTGTTGCTACTGCAATCCCCTGTGAAAAATGTGGCTACCGATTCTGGGTTGTCCTAAATCATATGAAAAGCGTCCCTTCCGTGGCAGGAGGGACGCTTTTTTGCGTAAAACCATAGACTGGGACAGCAAAATGGAAAGGAGTTTTCCAGATGAAGCTGTCCCAGCTGCTGTCCGCTATCGGCGCAAACTGTACCCAGGATGCGGACATTACCGCCCTGACCTGCGACTCCCGGGAGGTGATGCCGGGAGCGCTGTTCGTGGCCATGGAGGGGGCCAAAGCCGACGGTCGCACCTATCTGTCCGACGCTCTGGCCCGGGGCGCCGCGGCGGTAGTTTGCCGCCCACCTCTGCCTTCCGGCGTCTCCGGCGCCGCCGTAGACGACCCTCGAGCCGCCTTAGCATCTTTGGCCGCGGAATTTTATGGACATCCCGCCCGGAAGCTCTCCCTCATCGCCGTCACCGGAACCAAGGGCAAGACCACCACCGCCCATATGCTCCGGGACATCCTCTCCGCCGCTGGATACCAAACCGGCATGACCGGCACCCTGGGCGCATACATCGGCCGCACACCCCTGGCCAGCTGTCCCAACACCACCCCGGAACCCATCGCCCTCCACCGCACGCTGCGGCAGCTGGTGGATGCGGGATGCTCCCACGTAGTGATGGAGGTCTCCTCCCAGGCCATGAAACTACACCGGACGGACGGCCTCACCTTCGCCGCCGCCCTATTCCTCAACCTCACTCCAGACCACATCGGCGAAGCGGAGCACGCCGACTTTGCCGAGTACCGCGCCTGCAAGGCCGCCCTGTTCCGCCAGTGCCGCTTGGCGGTGGGCAATGGCGACGACACCAGCTGGCCCGCCATGGCCGCCCAGGTTCCGTCCGGAGTTCCCGTCCTCACGTTCGGCTTCGGCCCGCAGTCCCAGGTGCAGGGGACGCTCCTCCCATCTCAGCCAGACGCCCCCCCATTGTCTGTGCGCCTGTCCGCGGACGGCGCGCCCCCCTACCGCATCCCCCTGCCGGGCTCGTTCAATGCCGCCGACGCGCTGGCCGCCATCGCTCTGAGCCGCGCCCTGGGCCTCAATGACGGCGCAATCCGCGCCGGGCTGGCCCACGTCTGCGTCCCAGGCCGCACCCAGCGCTACCCCGCCCCCGCCCCCTACACCATTCTCATTGACTACGCCCACAACGGCGACAGCTTCCGCGCCCTGCTGTCCGAGCTGCGGCTCCACTGCGCCGGAAACATCATCCTGGTTTTTGGCGCGGGCGGCGACCGCCCCAGGCTTCGCCGCATCGACATGGGCCGCGCCGCCGCCCAGTGGGCTGACTACGCCATCCTCACCGCCGACAACCCCCGCAGCGAGCGCGTGGAGGACATCTGCGCGGACATCGCTGCGGCCATCGGCTCCGACATCCCCTGGGAGATTGTCCCCGACCGGGGAGCGGCCATCCGCCGCGCCCTGGAGCTGGCCCAGCCAGGGGACATCGCCGCCCTGCTGGGCAAGGGCCACGAAACCTACATCGAGGAAAACGGCGTGCGACGCCCCTTTTCCGAGTGGAAAGTTTTAGACGAATACTTCCGACAATGACCGTGTTGTCAACGCTCCGATTGGCACACGATGGCTCAGCGCTTCTCCTATAAAAACAGGCCCCCCGGATTGCTCCGGGGGGCCTGTTTATTTTGTGCCTTATCTTACAACTTCAATCAGTCTTAGTTGTAGATGGGGGCCTCGTCCACATGGACCACGTAAATCAGATTCACGTTGGAACCAGTGTTGGTGATGGACACCTTGACATCGTAGCCAACAGAGATGGCGTAGAACAGCTCGGCCACGTTGGTGATCTCGTTGTGAGCATCGTGGTCAGCGCCGCAGCCGCCGGCAGAATGCATGGTGCTCTTCTTGGTCAGGTCGATCACGGTGGCGTTCTTCACGCCGTACACGGTCTCGCTGCCAGCGTCGCCGATGCGACCGGTAGAGGTCTCATTGGTGGCGAAGTAGTCGATGTCCTGGTTCTCCCAGCAGGAAGCGCCAGTGGTGTACGCGCCGTCGGTCACAGGCACCAGATCGTACACATTGATGCCGTTCACCTCGTCGGCCTTCTTCAGCACGTAGAAGGTATCAGCCTCAGGAGCAATGTTGCCAGACAGGAACTCGTTGCTCTTGGTGGCGCCCTGCCACAGCTCATACTGAGCATAGCCGGTGGTGTCGCCAGCGATGGTCAGGCCGGTGGCGCTGTTGTCGTGCATATAGTACAGGGTGGTGGTGCTGTTGCGCTCCACGGCCTTCTCGTACACGAACACCTTGGTGATCATGGCGTTCTGCTCATAGCGGTCGCCCACGCTGTGGTAGGTGTCGATGTTGGTCATGTAGCACACATCGTAGGTCATGTCGGTAAGGCCCTTGATATGATCAGTACCCTCGGTGTAGCCGCCGTCGATAACGACCTCAGTGGCACCGTCCAGGAAGGCGGTCATGCCGTTGTAGGTCTTCACGTTCAGGCTGGAGGTACCGGTACCGGACACCACGTAGAACACGGTGTTGTTGGTGATCAGCCGCTCGCCCACGCCGGCGCCAGCATCAGAGACATCCTTGAAGCCGCGGGCCGCGTCAGTGCTGTTGAAGGTCCAATCAACAGCCTTGTCCAGAGTGTTGTAGCCATAGTCAACGAACTCGTCCTCACCATTGACATACCACTTGCCGTCGGCAGTGATGACGCCACCGCGGTACACGCCGGGAGCAACCTGGTTACCCCAAGTGGTGTTACCATAGTCGCGGCGGGCGGTCTCGATGCTGTTGAACTGAGCGCCATCCATGGGAGTGAAAGCAACGGCAGTGCCCATACGCAGCTGAGTCAGCGCGTGGTCAACGATCTTGCCGCCGTTGGCGTCCACGCCATAGACGAAGTAGTTCAGGTCGGCGGAACCAACATTGCCGTAGGAGTGGTCAGCGAAGGTGCCGTAGATGAAGGTGTAGCCGGGGTCAGAGGACAGGCCCAGGTAACGGCCCCACTGGTCCACCACGAAGGTGTAGTTCACACCAGCGTTGATGGTAGCAGAGTTAGCGGGAGTGAAGCTCACGCCGGTGCGGATCACGTCGCACAGATAGGACTTCTTCAGAGTCCGACCGTCGGTCAGGGTGATGGTGCCCTCGGCGTCCATGGTGCTGACGGTGCCGCTGGGACCCTGCTGCACGGCGATGGTCTCATACTGAGAGTTGATGTCACGGTCGGGAGTGGCGCCGTCATACAGCTTGGTGCCGTCCACGACCCAGGAGGTCACGTCGGTGCCCAGAGTGCGCACGGAGCTATCAGTCAGGTGGCTGACCAGGATCTCCACGCCGTTACGGCCAGCCGCGGGGCCGCCGTGCTCGCCGTTGGCGAGAACGATACGCTCAGCGGTGTGAGTGGTGTTGGTGTCGTAAATCTTGGCAACCTCAGCGTCCAGAGAGATGATGACGTCCAGCTTGCCGTTGGCGCTGTTGGAGATGAGGGACCACAGATGAATGTCGTCGCTCTCCACGTCGGTCTTGGCAGTCTCAGAACCGTCAGCATAAGCAGTGCCGTTCAGGGGGCCCATGCGGTCGTACTTATCGCTGCCGAAGATGGCGTCGATGTTGTCGACGTTGAAGCCCTCGCCCTTGGCCACGGTGTAAACACCGGTGCCGGCAGCGCCCAGATCGTCAGTGCCCTGAGTGTGCACGATGGCGGTCTTGGTGGCCTTGTCGAACCAAGCGTAGGTGTGGAACTTGCCAGCGCCGCCGCTGTTGGTGTTGGCGTTAAACCAAACCTTGTTGGCGTGGCCGAACTGGCTCAGGGGAGTGGTGTGGTCAAAGTTGCGAACCACGCTGCCCACGTTGCCGGCCACACTGCCAGCGACGTTGGGGGCCACAGCGGTAATGCTGTCATAGCTGTAGCTCTCGTTGGTGATGTTCTGATAGGAGTAGGTCCGGCCATCGGTATTAGTAGCAACGCCCAGCTTGGTGGCGGACTCGCCGGTGGCCTGGTTGCCCACGACAACACCGTAATCCCAAGTCAGGCCGAAGTTGGTCCAGCCCAGGGAGCTGGTGGCGTAGTTCAGGCCAGCGGTCACGTTGCCGGTCTGATAGCCGAAAGCGGGGGTGTACACCACGGTGGGGGCGATAGCGGCCTGGAACAGAATCTCGGCCACAGTATCGCGGCGGGCGGCGGCGTTCAGGTGGCCGGCGCCGTAGTTGGTGGTGTTCACGTTGACCAGCAGGCCGGAGGTGTTGGCGGTCTGACCCACGCGGATCTGCCAGCCACCGCCGGTGAACTCGTCGTTGGCGTCATAGCCCATGGCGCGCAGCACCATGGCCAGAGCCTCGTAACCGGTGACCTCACCGTAGGGGTTGAACTGGGTGCGCTCAGTGTTGCTGCCCTTGATGATCTCGGCGTTCCACAGGTAGCCGACATAGCCGGCGAACCAGTCAGTGGGGTTCACGTCGGAGAAGGGAGCAACATGGGTGTACAGGTTGGCCTGAGTATCGTTCACATCGCCAGTCACCAGGCGGTAGACGATAGCAGCGACCTCGCTGCGCTTGATGTTGGCGGAGGGGCGGAAGTCCTTGGTGCCCGCATCGCCCTTGAAGATCTTCATGCCGGTCACGACGTCGACGCCTTCCTTGAAAGCCTCGGTCACGCCGCTCTCGTCATTGAAGGGCCCCTCGACGCTCTTGGCGTTGGCGGTAATGACCAGGGAGAAGGCCATCATCATCGCCAGAACCAGCGCGAGAAACTTCTTCAGATTTCTCATAGGAATGTTTCCTCCTTTTAATATTTTGCCGAAAAACTGAAACTTTTCATTTTAGATGGGAGGAACAGGATATGTCATCCTCTCATCTGCGAAAAGCGCCGTCCTTCAGGCTGAGGTCATTATAGCGCAGCACCCACGGAAAAGTCAATGGGTCAAGCCCAAGTGTAACACAACTGTAACAAAGGGAAAAAGTTGCCCAAACGTATGTAAAAAGTCCATTTTCTGCCCTCTGGGCAACCTTTGCGATATAGTTTAATGTATCGCTGTCAGGCGGGGGGGTGCGGCGGCCTCTGTTGTGTTACGGGATAAGTTATCCTATCATATCGCCGCAGAAAATGCAATGCTTTCGGGCTTTCTTTCGATTTTTCCAAACTTTTTGCCAACAAATAGGATGACATATCCCATTTCATTCAATCGGTGCAAAAAGTGTCGAAATTCCGGCAAAATATTAAAAGGAGGAAACAATCCTATGAGAAATCTGAAGAAGTTTCTCGCGCTGGTTCTGGCGATGATGATGGCCCTCTCCATGGTCGCCACCGCGAACGCCGCCAGTTGGAACAGCGCCGGGGGACCCTTCGATGACGGAAACGGCGTGCTTCCCGAGTTTGACGAAGGCGTCAGCGTCGTGACCGGCATGAAAATCTTTGAGGGTGACGACAACGGCGACTTCCGTCCTTCCGCCAACATCACCCGCGCCGAGGTGGCGGCCATTGTCTACCGCCTCGCTACCGGCGACGTGAAGAACGCCGAGGGCAAGGACGATTCCTATCTGTACACTCACGTGGCTCCCTTCTATGATGTCGATCCCTCCGCTTGGTACGCCGGTTATGTGGGCTACCTGTGGAACGCCGAGATCATCAAGGGCAGCAACACTGAGCGCACCGCCTTCAACCCCTCCGGCAACGTGACCGGCTATGAGGCTCTGGCTATGGTGCTGCGCGCCATGGGCTATGACGAGAACGACGAGTTCACCGGCGCTGGCTGGCAGATCCGCGTGGGCCAGACCGCTAACGACCGCGGCCTGCTGGACAACGTGAACACCACCAACTATGGCGCCGGCCACCTGAACGCCGCCGCCCGCCGTGACACCATCGCGGAGATCATCTTCCAAGCCGCTATTAGTGCCACCGTGGTGTACACCCCCGCCTTTGGCTATCAGACCGCCAACATCAGCGTTGGCGTAGGCAACCGCGTGGACAACACCTCTCTGGGCCGCGCTAACTTTGGTCTGGGTTGGAACCGCGGCATCGTGGTGGGCAACCAGGACACCGGCGAGTCCGGCACCAAGATGACCTTTGCCAATGATACCCGTCCCCAGAATTTCCCCTCCACCGCCTACATCTATGGCGGCGTTTACAACAGTGACGATGACGTAGTCGATGACAATGAGGTCGTCAGCAGGACCCTGACCTTTGACCATGTCACTCCGTTGGGCCAGTTCGGCCACGCCAACAAGATTTGGTACAACATTAACAACAACCACACCTACGCCTGGTTCGACGAGGCCACTGAAGCCAAAACCGTCTACACCCGGGACGAGGTGACTGACGGCGACCTGACCAACGTCAACAGCCGCCTGGTCGAGGTTGCCAAGGCCGCTGGCTTCACCGTCGGCACCGATAGCACTTCCGGCAACGTACTCGCTTTCGCCAGCGACAAGTATGACCGCATGGATCCCCTGGATGCCCACGACGCTGACTACAAGTTCGCCGCTAACGCCAAGTATATCATTGATAGCGACAAGGCGATCAGCGAAAAAGAGGACACCGTCACCAGCCCCATCAAGATGTACGCCCTGATCTCCAACAGCGCCAACAAGAAGCTGGACGTCATCATCTCTCTGGACGCGGAAGTGGCCAAGATTTATGACACCAACACCACCCACACCGACCCGCGCGTCGTTCTGTACGAGGCCACTCTGGGCGGCGACACCCCCCGCAGCCCCAGCAGCAACAAGGGCGAGGTGAAGGTTGGCAATCTGACGAAGGATTCCGTGCAGACTCTGGGTGTCAATGTTGAGGCTTGGGTTGTGGATGGCACCACCAAGGCTGATGATGCGGCTGATAAGGCCGACCGCGACCTCAACTCCCTCTATCGGACCATCGCCGTGAAGTCCGGTCCCAGCGGCCTGGTGAGCACCATTGACAACACCACCGGCACCATTTATCTGGCCGATGGCACCAAGCTGGAGAAGTCCTACCTGTACGACGTGGTTAAGGGAGGCTGCATTCCTCAGGATCCCATCAGCGCTGGCGTGAGCTACAGCTTCGTGGTGGACCAGTGGGGCCGTTACCTGGGCCTGGATACCGACCCCGGCTACACCTTCATCTACGGCACCTTCGCTGACCACTCCTATGGCGACGTTGGTTCCGCCGACCTGAAGTACGTGGTGACCGGCGTTGACGCCAACGGCCAGCGCATCACCAACCATCCTCTGAATCATATAAAGGGCACCAGCGCTGCTGACACTGATCCCTTCTTCATCATGAACGGCACCGCCTATAATACTAAGGTTGAGATCGCCCGCCGCGACTACGGTAATACTCTTGCCGGCAACCAGATCGCTCCCGGCGTGTACCGCGCTGGCGTCATCACCACCGACGGCAAGTGGCTGGTGAACGATGACGATACCAACGGCATCGGCTATCCCGGCATCTACAGCATCGCTGACAAGGCCGGCCGCGACTGGGAGTTCACCGCTGCCGACGTGGCCAACGGCTTCAAGGATGTGTCCACCGATCCGACTCAGGGCCAGCTGCTGCTGACTCCCAACACTGAGTTCTACGTGGTGTCCGGCACCGGCATCGGTACCACCAACACTCAAACCGTGAAGAAGTACGTGGGCATGAAGGACTTCCTGGACAACGCGTCTGCGGTCTCCATCGACGTGAACTATCAGGATACCATTGGCGGCGTGGTGATTACCGATGATCCCAACCTCACCTACGACGTGGCCTACATGACCGATGTTGACATCTACCACAGCGTGGGCGGCCTGAACAACAACCGGATGGTCACTAAGGTGTTCGTATACGAGGATGCTGTGAACCGCGTGAACAACGCGACCCTGTTCTACGCCCACAGCAGCGAGCCCACCACCCTGAAGATCGCCGGCTACGAGAGCGACTATGAGCAGTTCGAGCTGTGGCAGGGCAACACCAAGGTGAACTACTTCATCGAGAACGCTAACACCATTACCGACTCCGATAAGTTCTACACCCTGGTGAAGACCGGCACCAAGAACGGCGTGGACGTGTACGCTGCCACTAAGGTGACCAACGCCACCAGCCCCGCTATTGATGCCAACCGTGTTCCTGGCCCCGGTATGCTTCCCGGCAACTGCTGGACGGAGCAGACCTTCGACTACTTCGCCACCAACGATACCTCCACCGCGCGTATCGGCGGCGCTGGCGCGGACAACATCTACCGCGTGGACAACGCCACTGTGGTTGACCTGACTGTTCTGGCCCGCCACGACGCCGGCGAGGCGGCTACTCACTCCGCTCACAACGAGATCAAGAATGTGAAGGACCTGTTCTACGCCACCTCCGTTGGCTACGATGTGGAAGTGTCCATCGTGAACGACGGTGTGAACACCAGCCTGATCTACGTGATTGGCATTGTGAAGCCCACCGTGTAATCTAACCCAAAGCAAACATAAAACAACCCCCCGGAGCAATCCGGGGGGCTGTTTTTATAGCCGTCGTGAGCAGCAGCTCAAATGAAGGCGATATAGGGGTGAGACCCCGTCTTCAACGGGTTGGATGTGTTGGGAAGATAGAACCCTCCGGTGACAATTCTGGCAATGTTGGAGGTGTCCTCCCCGCTGGGTATAACCACCATGGTGTTGGCCTGGTCTCCGATGATGACGCATTTGGGGGTGAAGCCCACGTAAATGGTCTGCTCCATGCCGCCCACGCCCTTATAGCTGCCCACCGCAAAGCGGTGCTGCTCCAGCTTGGCCACCCGTGCGCTCAGGGCGGCGGTCTGGGCGTCTCCGTCGTCGCTCCGGCCGGACAGGCCATCCAGGGCCTGCTCCACGGCCTCCATGTTTTGGTTGAGCGGGTCCGGCGAAAAGGTGTCCGACGGCTCCACCAGGTTGAATTGATACTTTTCTGTCTTCTGCACTGCGCATCCCTCCTCACAGCGGCGCGGACGCGGTTTTCTCGTTGCCCATCCCCGTGCAAAACAAAAAACAGCGCCTCCGCGCAAAGCGGAAGCGCTGTTCTCGTGTTTGGATTACACCAGCTGGATGATCGCCATCTCGGCGGCATCGCCCCGGCGGGGACCCATTTTCAGCACGCGGGTGTAACCGCCGTTGCGGTCGGCGTACTTGGGGGCAATCTCGTGGAACAGCTTGTTGGCCACGTCCTCCTTGGTGATATAGGCCAGAGCCTGACGGTAAGCGGCCAGGTCGTTCTTCTTACCCAGGGTGATCATCTTCTCAGCAATGGGCGCAACCTCCTTCGCGCGGGCGTAGGTGGTCTTAATCTGCCCATTTTCCAGCAGATAGGTGGTCATGGCGCGCAGCATGGCGCGGCGCTGGTCGCTGGGACGACCCAGCTTACGGTTCATAGCCATTTGAAACACTCCTTCGACCTCGCGTAGCGAAGTCTATTGAATTCGTTCTGGCGCCCTTACGGGACACAGTTG
>ERZ779637.1204-NODE-1204-length-11480-cov-6.336893_pt1 | contig 11480 bp, 7 predicted proteins | sample MGYA00514196_ERZ779637 | MGnify/ENA primary metagenome ERZ779637 (study PRJEB29562, sample SAMEA4376700) | mouse gut metagenome | isolation source: Cecum | study: EMG produced TPA metagenomics assembly of the A DSS colitis mouse model was used to assess the... | reverse complement strand
CCGCTTTTTCTCCGTCGTCTTCCTTCTCATCCTCTTTGGAAACATCCGTCTGTTTCTGATCGTACTGGCCGAAGGGATAACCCGTATGATTCAAAAGTCCCTGATAATCAAACTGGCCGACCGTCTCCATCGTCTTATGCATACAATCGTTGCAGACGCAGATATGGTTGGGAAGCTGAAACATTTTGCCCGTTTTGCTTTCGGGCCGCCTGCAGATAAAACACACATCTTCATAATCCTTTTCTTTATCTTTTAAATCCTGATTGTCTTTATTATCGTAATCTGACATTGTATTCCTTTCCTTCACACTTTTTATAGAAAAAACAGGTATTGTCCGCAATACTGCTTCCGCTTCTATTATATAGGATTAACCTGTTGTGTACAAGTTAACTTTTTATAAAAGAAAACATAAATCTTCGGCACAAAAAACATCTGTACCTTCCCGGTACAGATGTTTCTTATCTTTATACGTCAAACCATTTTACTGTATATCTTCTCTGCTGACCAGCGTAATCATAACGGTCATTTCTTCATATCCGCCGATGGCAGGCCGTTGTACCGTAACCTCCACCGTAGAACCTGACGCGTGGAACTGCATCTCTTCCTGCAGGTCTTCATAGCTTGTAATTGCACTGCCGTCAATACTCGTTATAATATCGCCTTTAGCCAGTCCTGCCGTTTCCGCGGGTGTTCCTGCATAAACCTGCCGGATATATACGCCCCGGGGCATGCCGTACAGTTCGGAAATCTCAGCCGTTACGGTAGAAGGCTGGATTCCGAGATAGCCAATGTCTCCATCCGCCACCTTTGTTTTTGTTTCCTTTAACATTAATTCTGCAATAATCGGCTTTGCCGCTGAAATGGGAATTGCGTAACCCATCCCTTCAATCATAATATTGGCGTCGCTGCTCAGCTTATTGGAATTGATACCGATAACCTTTCCCTCGACATTTAACAGGGCGCCGCCGGAATTACCAGGATTAATCGCCGCATTCGTCTGTATAAACGTACCTGTCTGCCCGTTCGAAAGGACAATTTCACGATCCATCGCGCTTACAATTCCATTGGTTACGGACTGTCCGTATCCAAGCGCATTGCCGATCGCGATAACCGGTTCTCCCAGAGTCAGACTGTCGGAATCCCCAAGCTCCGCTATTACAACCTTTGACCGTGTTTCTTCGCTCAATTCGGAGAGGGGCACTGCCAGGACCGCCAGATCCATACCGGCGTTGGAACCCTTTAACTGCGCTTCGGCTTCCGTATTATCAATGAAGGTAACTGTCAGCCGGTCCGCGTCTTCTATTACATGGTAATTGGTAACTACCAAAAGCTCCGTGTCATTCTCGCCTACTATAATACCGCTGCCTGCTCCTTTGGCTTCCTGCGAAAAAGTCTGTCCAAAATAGGAATAGACCTCGCGATACTCATTTCCAATGGAAACCATGGCCGGCATTACCTCTTTAACCACAGAAGTAATATCGGAATCAACCATAGTAATCGCCCTTTTTTCGGTGTTCATACTAGCCGCCATGTTCTCCTGACTGCCGGAAGAATTAATCCCCCAAGCCGCCGCATCAACATTATTTTCTTTCTGACCGGCGCTTGTTGCCTCGTTCACCGCATAGAATCCTACCCCTGCGCATAATCCGAAAAATAAACCGAGACTGGCTGCCAGTAAAACTTTTTTTGCGTATGCTGCAGCCCCGAAGCCTTTTTTCTTTCCTGTTTCCGGCTCTGCCTCCGGTTTTAACGGCGGAACGCTGCCGTAACGAATACTGCTGCCCTGTGTTTCATATTCATTCTGTGCCTGTTCCTGGTTAGGATATTGATTATTTTCAAACATATAAAACACCCTCTTTTCTAAAAATGAATTTGCCTTTGTTTATGATCAGTATAGACAGCAAATGTGTTCATTCTGTGATAAAACTATTAAACAGTTGTGAAATCAACTCCTGTACTTTAACCAGTAATCTTTATTGGCAGTAAAACGAAGTATCCATGCTTTGGGGAGTTTTCTATAGCTTTTCCCCAGTAAATACCCAAAATACTTGCAACCGCTTACATATAAAAGACCGGGAATTTTCCTTCTTTTTCCAATATGCCGCAGATGTCCTGCCGTCATACGAACCATTCGCATCCCTTCCGATTCGGAAGGAACTTCTTCAAAAACCTCCGGATGATCTGCCTGGGATACCCCCAAATCAAAATTTCTGTGGAATTGTTCCCTGCCCGTATAATTGTGGGAATGAATCACTTCCGCCTGGGCGCAGTAAGCGATTCCATATCCCGCTTTAACGGCGCCTGCCGCGTAAACCATGTCTTCGTTAAATATAGCCTTTTCGGGAAAGCCTCCGGTGGCTTCATAAATACTCCTGTTATAAAGAGCACATACATTGGAACAAAAATAGGTTTTGATTCCAAGCCTTTTAATATCTTGTCCTGTTTTTACAACGGAGCTGTCAGGATAATTATAATCTCTTGTAAACCGTTCGACTTCACCGCAGCCTTCGGCCGGAAGCTGTCTTGCGTAAGCGGCGGCAATCTTTTCTCCGGAAACGGCTTTCATTAATTCCGCCGTCAGCTTTGTATTAACCGGGAGCGCATCCTGTGTCATCATTAAGAAATACGGCGCTTCCGATTTCCGTACTCCCATTCGCCTGGTAGCGCCATGATCAAATTCCCGTTTGGAAACATGGCACACGCTTACCATCGGATATTTTTCATAAAATGATGTTCCATAAGTCAGACGGTCAAAATATTTCTGTTCCGTATTCATTATAATAATACGATTTACCGGATATTCCTGCTCCTTCAGTTTTTGTATCAGCTCCAAAAGCTCTTTTCCCGGCTTATAAACCGGAATAATCACATCCAGTTGGCTTTCCATAGATACCCCCCGCATCCTTTTTTAATAAGAACAAAGGAGCCGCGTAACGACTCCCTTGCCTTTTTATCATATATCCTTTTCGTTTTTTTTGCAATTACTTATTCAAATATTTATTTGTATCACTGTATACCTTCTGGCTGTAAGCCTTAGCTTCTGCGGAAGGTTCATAACCTGTTTCATCAAACAAAAACTCATGCAGCCATACTACGTTGGATTCCAGAGAAAGAGGAACCACACAGCTTCCGTCTCCCCCGATATTACCTGTTGCACGCATATCTTCTCTGGGGAATCCGTCCTCGGCTACGATATTGTAGTTAGCCACGTCCATTAACAGAGAAACGATCTCGTCAAGCTTTAAGGAAGTATAAATCTCCGGGAAAACATCGTTGGCTATCTTGGTCAGGGATGAAACGTTCGCTTTCTTTGCCTGATCCGCAATTGCCATTATAACTTCCCTCTGACGCTGTGCGCGCATAAAATCATCGCCCTTGGTATAACGGATACGGCAGTACGCAGTAGCCTGCAGACCGTTTAACAGCTGATAACCCGTTTCTTTTACTTCCGTATAAGAACATTTGAGATTTTCTGCAATACACATCTGATAATTATTTATGTGAAGAAGCTCTTCCGAATCCACATCAATCCAAACGCCGCCTAATGCGTCGATGGCATCGGTAAGGCCCTGGAAACCAACCGTTACAAAGTCGGTAATATTCAAATCCATATTCATATTCAGCATCATCATCGCCTGTTTGGGACCGCCGTTGGCATAGGCTGCATTACATTTTCCGTATTTGTCGTTTCCTCTGTTCAGATACGTATCACGGTAAACGGAAACCAGTTTTACGTCGCCGGTATCCTGATTAATGGAAGCAATAATAATCGTGTCGCTCCGGGTTCCTTTTTCCAGCGCGCCGGAAGTCGAATCGACGCCAAACAACGCCACATTCCGATATCCCTTCAGGGTTTCGTTTTCCAATACGGTCTCGTTCATTTTTTCTTCCAGTTCTTCGTCGTTTACTTCCACTCTCTTAACTTCCGTTCCTTTTAAGACAGTCCACAGAACAACCAGCATTACCAGCAGAAGCGCTATTTCCAATCCAAAAATAATGACTTTGCGTTTTTTTCTCGCCTCTCTCTGCTGTTTGGAAGGCTTCCTTCCCGCAGGTTTTCTTCCGTTTGATACATGTCTTTCATTTGCTGTCGCCATAATTTCCTTCTCCTTGTAATACTGCCGCGATCCACACTGTCTCCATGCGCATCTTAATAGGCGTTTTTGTTGATAAAACCTTTAAAAATTGTTAAAAACATAATTTTAAAATCAAAGCTCATGGTCCAATTCTCAATATAATACAGATCATATTCAATCCGCTTCCGTATGGAAGTATCACCTCTGTATCCATTGATCTGCGCCCATCCCGTAAGCCCCGGCCGCACCTGATGCTTGACCATGTAACGGGGAATCTCTTCTTTAAATTTTTCAACAAAGAGAGGGCGTTCGGGTCTTGGTCCCACAAGACTCATCTTACCCGATAATATATTAAACAGCTGGGGTAATTCATCCAGACTGGTTTTGCGGAGTATTTTTCCGATCCTCGTAACTCTGGGATCGTCTTTAACCGTCCACGCCTTTTGTTCCTCTGTGGGCTTCTGAATCTCCATGGTACGGAACTTGAACATATGAAACCTTTTATGATGCAGACCCACTCTCTCCTGCTTAAAAATGACGGGGCCTTTACTGGTGCTTTTAACCAATACGGCTATTACCAGCAAAAGAGGGGAAGTAATGAGAATACCAAGCAAAGAACCTATAATATCCACCGCCCGCTTCGCCATTGCGTTTAACGTATTCGATAAAGGCACATAACGGATATTAATTACCGGGAGTCCCATCAGATCCTCCGTATACGGCTGGCTGGGAACCAGGCTGTTATAATCCGGAATAAACTTGGTATGCACGCCGGACTTCTCACATGCCGCAACCATCTCTTCCAACCTGTCATAATCCTTCAGAGAAAGGGTAATTGCAATCTCATCCAGCTTATTTTCCGGTAAAATCTCGTATATATTATCGATTCTTCCCAGAACCTTTACACCTTTATACAAAGTACCCGCCGGGACCGTATCATCCAGAACACCGCAGACATTATATCCCCACTGGGGATTGGTCTGAATCCTTTTAATGTATTCTTCCGCCGCTCTGGAATAACCAATCAAAAGCATATGCTTTAAATTGTATCCCTTTTCCCTGAAAAAATGCAGGAAGTACCTGACGGCAAACCGGAACAGAGACGTAAGAAAAATGTTGATCACATAAAAACTGAACAACATGGTTCTGGATACATCCACCTCGCTGATCATATATAACAATACGATCAGAAGTAAAACGCCCACCGTATTTGCCTTCAGTATATTAAAAATTTCATATCTTCGCCCAAGGGTTCTCTTGGGTTTGTACATGTTAAAAAAATAATACAAAACAATGTACAGCGGAACCACATAAATCAGAAAGGAAAAATACCGTTCTCTGGAAAGAACGCCGATGCTCGGATCTTCTTTTGCAAAGGGGCCTTCAAACTTCCAGTACCAGGCCAGCATATAGGATACGGCAGTAATCAGGGCATCTACCAGCAAATGTATACGATTAAACAACGTCTGATTATCTTTAATCATCCTGCTGCCCTCCCCTGCCTTTCCTGCGTATCTATCCGATAAATCTCAGTAGGATATTCCACCAAAGCTCTAACTGAATGAAAAAATAATTGCCAAGGCGCTTCCATTTAAATCTTATATGACGGTTTCTTCCTTCTTTTGAAAAACAGCAGGCAAGTCCCCGTCCCAAACCTTTTATATACGTAACGCCCAATCCTTTTAAGGAAAAAAACATGGTTTTAACGGCAAATCCCGCCAGCAGAAACGGTAAATTAATCAGAATCTGCAGGATGGGCATATTTTTTCCTATTACATAGACGCTGTTAGCCGATGATAAGTTTACCTTAAATTCATTATATCTGGAACCGCTGAAACCGCTTCCGGCGTGAAGCGCTTCCGCTTCCGGTTCGTAAAGGTTCCGATACCCGTAAATCCTGGCCCGATAACCAATATCCAGATCTTCCAGATAGGCAAAGTGTTTTTCATCAAACATTCCGATCCTGTCGAAAACGGCTTTACGATATATAGCGGCGCCGCCGCAGGCTGAAAAAATACTGCAGCAGGCAGTATAACCGTCGGCAGGCTTTCCTTTTCCTCTGGCAAAAGCCCATCCCAGCGCGCAGTATAAATCACCGGCATCATCCACCCGTTCCGGCCTGTTCATATCCAGCATTTTGGCGCTGACGGAAAAAATCCCCGGATCTTTTTCAATAGCCTCGATCAGTTTTTCAACAAACCGTTCTTTTACCCGGGTATCATTATTCAGAAGAATCACATATTCACTGCCGGCCGCCGCAATACCTGCGTTGACCGCCCCGCAAAAACCTCTGTTTTCTTCAAACCGGATTCTGTTTACTTCAGGATACCGTTCTATAAGCTCATAACTTCCGTCCGTGGAACCGTTATCCACAACCAGTACGGAAAAATCCCTGGTCGTCTGTGCCTGCAAAGAATCCAGACACCCCTTCAGATAGCTGATTCCGTTATAATTAGGAATTACCACCGTCGCTTTCATCCGTTAATTCCTCATTTGATTTTCAGTGTTTCCTTCGGGTCCCACAATATGCGGTAACCTTTTGCAGTTACGGCTTCGCAGACACGTCTGCTGAGATCAAAATAATCCGTGCCTGCCGGGAGAAGCCTGCCGTCAAAAAAGCCGCCCTCCGCCGCTTCCCTGTAAGGAATTCCCGTGATTTCCTCAAACAGCTTCCACAACTCTCTGCGCACCTTCATAAAACGTATATCCACAATCTTTGCGTCCTGCGTCAGAGACGCCTGATGCATATAGCCACTGAAGCCTGCCGCCAGTCCCGCATAGGGGCAAATTCCCGTCGGATCGTAAATTCCGCCGACGACACGGTTTTTCCGGTCAAGGAGCCTGCCGCCCAAAACGCCGATGTCTCCCCGCGCCTCAAATACGTCGGGTTCATAGCTGATTCTGAAAAACCCTAAATGCTCCGTTGCCTCTACGTCCCCATGGATTCCTCTTTGCAGAAGAAAATCCTCAATCGCCCGCTTTCCCGCATCATACGCGTACCGCTTGCTTTCAGGATTCACGGCCGTAGAGCCCGCATGGCATCTCCAATGGTATAAAACTTTGGGAATATGGGAAATCTCACGGTCATCCGGTAAAATTTCAGCCACTCCTCTTAGTATGAGATCATAATCCTGCGACCCATCAAAGTTGCATCGAAATTTTAGTTTTTTCATCATCCCGGTTTCCATCACCAGGAAATGACAGATATAATTATTGGATAATAGAAGGTCCAGATTGAAATCCTTCTTGCGGTATATCTCGTAATAGCTTTCCCCTTTTTCATCACATTTATCTTCATCGGAATACAAGATTTTAAGCGTAATTCCTCTTTTTTTTGCATTCATAATCCGAACCGCGTTTTCATAAAGGGCATCCGGAGCCAAAAGATCGTCATGATCCAGAAGTCCCACATAGTCCCCGGTTACTTTCTCAAGTCCCCGGTTGGAATTGGCGGCAATGCCTTCGTTGGTGTCCAGCCGGATATAACGGATCCTCGTTTCCTGACGCTCCCGTACAAATTCTTCTACCGCTTCCCTCACCTCCAAATCCGAACCGGCATCCGCCAGAACCAGTTCCCAGTAGGGATACGTTTGTTCCCATACCGATAACAGCAGTGCGTCAAGATACGTTCGTTTCGTGTTAAAAGCGGGAACCAGCAGACTGATCGTTACCGGCTCATTAAAGACCTCACGGCGCTGGCGCATCAATTCCTCATCAGACGGCCGTTCATAAGCATACGCGTCCAGGGGACTTTTCCTTAAACGTTCGCAGACCGCGGTAAAAGCCGCTTTCACGCCGTTTTTTTTCAAATAATAGTAAGTTTTTTTGAAATTCGCCAGATTTATTTTTCCCATTATGCTCCTTTTATGCCCTTTTCAGGAAAGATGATCCTCAAAAAAGCGCCGCCCGGCGGCGGCGCCCTGTTTTCTATCGATTCGGTCTTACAGAACCGCTTTCAAATCCGCGGTAAGCTTCTCTACCTTTTCCGATGCATCCTGCAGACTGTTCCCTTTAACGCCCATGTAGAATTTAATCTTGGGCTCCGTTCCGGAGGGACGTGCGCAGCACCAGGAATCATTGCTCAGATCAAAATAGAGTACGTTTGATTCCGGAAGGCCCGTGCCGCTCTCTTCTCCTGTCTGCATATTCACAACCTTGCCGGTCTGATAATCCCTGAAGGATAACACCTTTAAATCACCGAACTCTTTCGGAGGATTGCTTCTTAAACGATCCATCATTTCGGCAATCTGCTTCGTTCCGTCGATTCCCTTCAAAGTAATGGTATACAGGTCTTCTTTAAAGTAACCGTATTTTTCATACATTGCAAGCATCTCATCCCAGAGGGTTTTCTGATGCTTCTTGCACCATGCCGCCACTTCGCACAGGCACATAACGGCAACCACGGCGTCCTTATCCCTCGCATGGGTTCCGGCCAGACAGCCGTAGCTCTCTTCCAGTCCAAACACGTAATGATTGGAACCGGTCTGTTCAAAAAGTTTGATCTGCTCGCCGATGTATTTGAAGCCTGTCAGAACTTCGATCTGCTTCACGCCGTACTGTTTGGTCATAACATCCGCCATATTAGTAGTAACAATGGTCTTAACAAGGGCCGGATTCTCCGGCATCAGTCCCAGCGCCCCCCGTTCTCTCATAATATATTCGGCAATCAGCATACCGGACATATTGCCGGTAAAGGAAACATATTCGCCGGTTTTGGCGTCAAGGGCATAAATACCGAGACGGTCCGCATCCGGATCGGTTGCAAGAACCACATCCGCATTTTTTTCCTTTGCCAGACGCAGGGCATATGTAAATGCCTTGGGATCTTCGGGATTGGGATAATCCAGCGTCGTAAACGCAGGATCCGGGTTCTCCTGCTCCGGCACCACATATACATGCTTAAAGCCAAGCTCGGATAAAATTCTCCTGACTGGTTTATTACCGGTTCCGCATAAAGGCGTATAGACAATCTTAATATCGTCGGCTACTTCTTTTATGATTTCGGGGTGCAGAATCTGCTTTTTCAGTTCGGCCATATAAGCGTCGTCGATATCCTGTCCGATTACCTGATAAAGACCTGCCTTTACGGCTTCCTCTTTATCCATGGTGCGCACCATTTTATAATCCGTTACATTTTTTACCTCTGTGATAATCTCTTTGTCCTTGGGAGCCGTAACCTGCGCCCCATCCTCCCAGTAAACCTTGTATCCGTTATATTCCGGCGGATTATGGCTTGCAGTCACAACAATACCGGAAATACATCCCAGCGTACGGAGGGCAAAAGAAAGCTCGGGCGTAGGACGAAGCTCGTCGAACACGTACGCCTTAATTCCGTTGGCCGCCAGACAGCACGCGGCCTCATCCGCAAATTCCGGAGACATATTACGGGAATCGTATGCGATCGCCACGCCTTTTTCTTCTCCTCCCTGTTTCTTAATATAATTGGCAAGTCCCTGGGTTGCCTTTCGTACCGTGTATATGTTCATACGGTTGGTTCCCGCGCCGATAATGCCGCGAAGTCCTCCCGTACCAAACTCCAGGTCTTTGTAAAAACGTTCTTCAATTTCTTTTTCATCATTGCGGATCGCCAAAAGCTCCTGCTTCGTAGCCTCATCAAAATAGGAATCATTCAGCCAGAATTCAAATTGCTCTTTGCAGTTCATGTCTCGTCCTCCTTTTTGAACATGGTTTTATTTGTTATCTTATCATACTTTTACGGAATAGTCACTTCTATCCAGGGAAAAATTTGGATTATAGTAGGGATCTCCCTTTTCCAGGACATCTTTCCATTTTTTGCGGAATTTTTCAGACTCTCTGTTGTAACGCTGCGCTTTCTCTCCCTGATCGTCTAATCCCCTGGAAGCGGATTCATAATGGTAAAGCTCCGCAAAAGGCGTAAATACGTTTAAATACCCCATTTGCCGCAGTTTTAAGCAGAAATCCACATCATTTAAGGAAACGGCAAATTCTTCTTCCAGTCCGCCCGCTTTTTCAAACAGCTCCCTGCGCACCAGCAGACAGGCTCCTGTCACCGCGGACACATTCTGCGCATAGCATAACCGGCCCATATAACCAAGATTTTCCCTTGCCTGTTTATAATGGGTATGACCTGCCGTCCGATGGGCTCCCAGACCGATCACCACGCCCGCATGCTGAATGGTCTTATCCGGATAGTAAAGCTTGGCTCCCACCGCCCCCACATCTTCTCTCTGGGCATACATCAAAAGCTCTTCCATCCAGTTTACGGAAATGACTTCCGTGTCGTTATTTAACAGCAGAATGTAATCGCCGGATGCCTCCCGCACGCCAAGGTTATTTACGGCGGAATAATTAAACGCTCCCGGATACGTAACGATGGTAACTGTGCCGTCCGCACTCTTCTGCACCTTCTGCCCTTTCTCAAAGGGCCGTTCCAGAAGCTCACCGTAATAGCCGAATATTTCTTCCGTCTCACTGTTATTTTCCACAATTACAAGCTCATAATGATCATAGGTGGACCGCTCTCTGACAGACGTAATCAGCCGCCGCAGATCCGTTTCATGATCTTTATTGGCGATGACAATGGAAATCACCGGACTGCCCTGAATCTGATAACGAATCCGGAAAATGGTTTCAAAAGCTCTGGTGCTGGTAATTTTGAAATGCGTATACCCATGCTGTCTTAAATGATCTGCCACCGCGCCTCTTGCGGAGTCTATGGCATAGCTCTTGGCGCTGATGTCCGAGGCCACGCTTCCCGCATGGGAACGCCAGTAATACAGAAGTCTCGGCACATGAACGATATGTTCCGCCCGGTCGGTCAGACGCAGGATCATATCGTGATCCTGGCTGCCGTCAAACTTTGTACGGAACAATTCGGCGCCTTCCAGCAGACTTCTCTTAAATACGCTGAAATGGCAGATATAATTGTTGGCCCGCAGATTATCCGGCGCGTAATCCGGCTTAAAGTGCATGGTCAGCATATGGTTAATATTATTTCCTTTAAAGGTCGTTTCATCACAGTAAATATAATCGGCCTGCCGTTCGTTAATCACCTTCACATATTCATACAGCGCTTCCGGGTGCAGAATATCGTCGTGGTCAAAAAGCCCTATATATTCCCCCGAAGCCAGGCTCAGACACTGATTGGTGTTCCCAGAAATGCCTTCGTTCCTGTCAAGCTTCCGGTAAAGAATCCGGGAATCCTCTTTTGTATACTGCCTGCATATTTCCCCTACATAAGAATGCTGCGGGTCGGAGCCGTCCGCAAGACACAGTTCCCACTTTCCGTAAGTCTGATATTTTACGGAATCAATCATCTGCAGCAGGAATTCTTTCGGCGTATTGTAAAGAGGCACGAGAATACTGATACAAACAGGATTGGGGAAGACTTCCGCCTCTTCCTCCCTGCGTCTTTCGGGCGTA
>ERZ779637.1202-NODE-1202-length-11546-cov-7.171961_pt1 | contig 11546 bp, 11 predicted proteins | sample MGYA00514196_ERZ779637 | MGnify/ENA primary metagenome ERZ779637 (study PRJEB29562, sample SAMEA4376700) | mouse gut metagenome | isolation source: Cecum | study: EMG produced TPA metagenomics assembly of the A DSS colitis mouse model was used to assess the... | reverse complement strand
CCGGAAGCGCCTCCCCCGGTCTGTGTTCCTACCAGCACCGCCCAGCCGCTTTCCATACAGAAACCTGCGAAATTGTCTGCTGCCGAATAAACCGCCTCATCGATCAAAACCCAGCGCTTAACATTCTGTAAATCTGCAACGGCTTCTTTTTTTCCGTCTAATTCCCCAGGATATACGTCATTCAATACACCCATGTATGTCATACCCATTTCCGTAACAGACTCCGGCACACCGTCTATCTCTTCAGCCTTAACAAATCCTGACAATTCACCAGAAAGCTTGTTTAAAAAAAAGATTTCCGCAAGAGGACTTTCTTTAAGAACCAGCCTGCGGTTCCATTTGTATTCTCCTCCGAAGGGCGCTGCCAGATTTTCTTCCCAGTAATAATCAGATCCGCCACGATTCCCCCGAATATCAAATATTACATGTTTTGCATCCTCATGCTCTTCCAGATATTCCCTTATCAAATCTCCGTCACGTTTCAATAACAAATGATTAAAGCTGGGAATTTTAAAATAAACGACCTGCAGGTCTTCATAATAACCCATCGTAACTTCCGGGTATAAAATTTCCACAGGCTCCTTAGTTTCCTCTTCAGAGCGAAGCAATGCGTATGAAACACGCGTCTGCCCGTTCCAAAGCAGACTCCTCCAGGGTTCTTCCGTATAGCCCAACCTCTCCTCCTCCGATAACTTAAGCAGCTCATAATAAAACTCCGCATCCATCAGGGACAAATGCGCCAGGTTGTCCATATCGTAAAATAAATTATTCAGCAGAACCGCAAATCCTTCAAGATCCGTAATCCGGCCTGTCAGCAGGCTCCGATAATACTCTTTTAAAGCCGGAATGTCGATTCCCCTTTGTGTCAATACAGAGAAAAAGGGATAACTTTCTTCTAAATCCTCCCATCACTGATTATAATCCTGCAATAATTCTTCCCGGGTAAATTCAGTTCCGGCTTCTTTGATACTATCCATAGCGGTACCCTTAGATTGTTCATGTGATTCTAAAGTTTGCCGGCTGTCACAACCAATAAAAAATATACAAAGAAACATAATCACACTGATTTTCATTCTGTTAATATGCACCGTTAATCCTCTTTCACTTTCCTTATAAAATTTTGCAGCCGTCATCCCAATGCTTGGAAATGCCGGCTGCTTTTTCGGACAAACATATTTTCCGGTCCTCCAACTGCCTGAACAAAACATGATAGTCTTTAATCTGTTAATATTACTAATAATTAGTTTGCATCCTGTTCATCATGCGTTGGAACTTTTCCGGGCGTAGTTGGGTAGTGACAATCAATAGCCATAGTCATGCAGTGCTGCACACATAACAAAGGACATGCATCTGACGGGCAATCACTATAAACCTCTGGATCATCTGACAAAACATAATATTTCATACTTCTCACCTCCGTATATCTTCGACTATCATGTTTTATTTCTGTCAGTTTCTAATTCAAACCCTTTGACAGTATCAATCAAATATAATTTAAAAATTTCCTCAAAATAAATACAGCGGTCATCGACCTGATTCTTTATCTGATTGGGGCAGCCTCCCAGACAAATTGGAAGAAACTTGCAGTCTTTGCACTTCAAATCTATGGTCGGGTCATTTTTTAAATATTCCAATTCATTCATTTTATTAGAGATTCCGGCCACAATATTGCCCAAGCTTAACTGTTTATCTCCAATATCAGTCTAACACTTATACATTTCCCCGTCCGCATCAATCACATATGTGTTCACCCTGTCCGCACAGCATACATTTCCTCTTAATACAGGGAATTTCTTTTTTATAAAACTATCGCCATAGGTAGCTTTGATATATTCGTACTCAAATTTCAAAAAATCTTTATTTGCAAAACATAAGTCACAATTATAGCAATTGTTTGTATTCTGAATAGGAGCCGGATAAACGGAAATATTCTTTATGTCCAATCTCTTTAAAGCATTATATAAATCGTAAACCGAATTCTTATTTTCTTTATTTAAGTTCACCCGCAACGCGATATTGGATAATAAATCGGAAACCGATAATAAATTCTCCATAATCGTTTCATATGTATTTTTCCCGGATACATGAGGTCTTTGAACGTTATGCGTTTCGGCGTTGCCGTCAATCGTAATCTGACAATTGTTTATATTACAACCAATTAACCTCTTAGCATTTTGACAAGTAAGTAAATATCCGTTCGTAACAATACTTGCAGTATACGCAATATTATTAAAACGTGTTAATTCTATTAATCGTTTTGAAATTTTCTCAATAATATCGAGTGCCAGTAACGGTTCTCCTCCATACCATGTAACACACAAATTTGAAATGTGCGGAACACAATTCTCAACAAATTTAATAATATTATCCTGTACTTCCCCATTCATTGTCTGATCGTGCCTATTTTCTTTTTCAAAACAATACAAACATCTGAAATTACAATCGGAAGTAGGAGCTATTGTAAGACCCAATGTGGATTCCGAATATCTGCCAGATATAATACGATGGCGCAACAATGTAATTTCATCGACCTGATCGTCGATCAAAAAACCGCCTTTCTTCAATTCCTGCACAATATTATCATCTAATTTATAAGTATTGTCCTTCTCAAATTTTTTAAACTCAAAATAATACTCTTCTTCCAACAACGCCAACGAATTTTTAAAACTGTTGTATGCCACATACGCTTTTGTAGCTTCTGCATACGGATAAAAAAAGTTATATCTTGATACCTTCATAAAACTCATCTCCACGTAACATTACTAAAATATAAATGTATTGCGTATACTTATATTATAATAGTAATCTCAAATTCTTGTAATGTCAATAAATGAGTAAATTGCATACATATAAAATATTCCAATATATATAACAATCTTTATGAAAATTTATTCCCCCAATCCCCTAAAGATTACTCTCCCCCCGGTTCACATTTCTGCGCAGATAGTTGCCAAGACTCGTAATGCATAAAAGCGTTACCGTCAAAAACAGACCGGGGATCAAAATAATCCACCAGGAATTCGTCAACAGGGCTTTTTCCGATAAAGCCAGCATACTTCCCCATGATATTGTCTCAAGGGGCAGTCCCATTCCCATAAAGCTCAGTGTGGATTCCGCCACAATGGCGCTGCGGATGTTCATGACTACCATAAACATAATGGACGATACAAAATTAGGAGCCAGATGCACCCACAGCACATGAAAAAATCCGCCTCCCATACATTTGGAAGCAAGCACATATTCACTATTACGAAGCTGGCGCACTTCCGTCCGGACAATTTTGGCAATGCTCATCCATCCGGTAACGCCGATTACAAAGGCAAGACTGAATACGCTCGCCTTTCCCAGGACGGCCTGAAGGAGAATCACAATTAATAAATTCGGAACGCCGAGAAGTATATCCGTCAGCCTCATCAAAAGACTGTCCGCCCATTCCGGCGCACACCCGCTGACGGTTCCGAACACAACCGCAATAACCGTGGAAATCAACGCCGCCATGCATCCCATAAAGAGTGAAATCCTTCCCCCATACCAGATCATAGAAAAAATATCCCTGCCCATGGTATCCGTTCCAAAAAGAAACTCTCCGTCGGGCGCGGCGCTGAAATTCTGCAGATCCATATAAGCCGGATCTTTTGTCATAATCAGGCGGCAGGCAAGACAGCCAAGAATGATTCCTGCAAGAATTCCCCCGGTCAAAACAGGCTTGCCTTTATACCAGGCTTCCCTGCGGCCCGGCGTCTGTTCCGGCGCCGGGCGGATTCCGACTATTTTAAATAAATCTTTCATAAAATCATTTCCTCCGGCGCTTCCGGCTCTCTTTCGGCGCGGATTCTGGGATCGATCCTTTCATTGATCAACTGCGCCGCCATATTACATAAAATCACCAGCATCCCCGACAAAATACAAAGCAGCATCAAAAGATTGTAATCCTTATAACGCGCGCTCTCATAGGAGAGCGTACCGATTCCGGGATATGAAAAAACCGTCTCTATAATATAGGTTCCCCCTAAAATATGGGGAACGGAAACCGCCATAATGCTCAAATAAGAAGGCATCGTATTGCGCAGACAATGCCGAAACAGAACGCTTCTTCTTTTTAAACCTTTGGATTTTGCAAGCAAAACATAATCCGCCCGTATTTCCTGTAAAAGCTTATTACGGATCATATACGCGTAATACCACAGGTGTCCCAGAACTACGACGGTTATCGGCAGAATCAAATGCCGGATGCGGTCTCCCCATTCTCCCTCTCTGCCGACGGTGTAAGCGCCGCTGCCCGGCAGCCACTTCAAATTTACCGCAAAAATCAAAAGCAGGATCAGGGACAGCCAAAATTCCGGAATACAGCTGATCACGGCGCCGGCCTGACAGATAATACGATCCGGCAGCCGGTCCTCAAACCAAGCGCACGCCGCTCCCAGCAAAAGAGCCAGACCAAAAATCAGCAAGAGTCCAATACCTCCCAAAGCCAGCGTATTGCCGATCCGTTCTCCAATGACTTTTGTCACGTCCGTTTTATACTTGTAAGAAATACCGAAATTCCCGTGTAAAACATTTTCCAGCCACTTGATATACTGCATGGAAACGGGCGCATTAAGCCCCAGTTTATTTTCCGCCTGCTCCCGCTGTGCCGGACTCATTTTTTCAACCCGGTCGCCGTAATACGATACTAGAGGGTCGCCGGGAGCCAGTCTGGCAATATAAAAAACAATGAAAGATAAAAGAAATATACTGAACAAAAGGCCGAAAAGCTTTTTTCCGTAAAATAAAACCGTTTCCTTTGCTTCCACCCGTTATTCCTCCTTTTCAAACCTTCCCCTTTTCAGAACCGGCGCCGACGCCAAAAGCGCTTTGGTATACGGATGCCGCGGATTTTGAAACACGTCCCGGACACTGCCCGTTTCCACGATTTTTCCCCGGTACATAACTCCTACGCGGTCGCACAGGTATTGCACCATTGCCAGATCATGAGCGATGAAAAGAAAAGAAAATCCGTGCTCTTTTTGCAGATGCCTGAACAGATTCACAATCTGCGCCTGGATCAGCACGTCCAGAGAAGCTATGGGTTCGTCCGCCACCAGCAGCTCCGGTTCCATGGCAAGGGCTCTTGCAATGGCTACACGCTGCCGCATCCCGCCCGACAGCTCATGAGGATAACGATCCAGACAAGAAGGCTCCATTCCCACATAATGCAGCTGAAATTCCGCCTCCGCCCTATAAGAGCCTCTGGGCGGCGTAATTCTGTGTATTTTCATGGGTTCCGCGATAATATCGCACACCTTCATACGCTGATTCAGGCTGGAATTGGAATTCTGGAAAATAATCTGCCTGGAAGTCCGCAGCATACGCCGGTTCGCATGAAAAACTTTTGGATCGCCGATATCCAAACCCTTGTAAAAAATACTTTCTCTGCCCGGCCGGTACAGGTTCATCACGCAGCGGGCTGCCGTGGATTTTCCGCAGCCTGATTCACCTACCAGGCCAAAGATCTCTCCCCGGCGGATTTGAAAAGAAAGACCGTCCAGCGCTTTCACGGCCGTCTTTCCGGTCAGGGAAAACATGTAAGAAAGATTCTTAACCTCCAGCAAAACTTCCGGATTTCTTTCCGCTGACGCGGTTTGAACTTCCGTTTCAGCCAAATTCTGTTTTTCCCTGCGCCTCTCAAATGCAGGAATCTTCGGCGCCCGCTTATCCAAAAGCCAAGTGGCGGCATAATGTGTATCCGTAACGGGAAACATCGGCGGCATCTTTTCATAATCAATGGCCAGCGCATATTCATTACGGCAGGCAAAAGCATCCCCCTTCGGCGGATTAATCAGCGAGGGCGGCATACCGGGAATGGTATATAAAGATTCCTTTCCTTCCGCAAAAGCCGGAAGCGCCCGCATAAGCCCCCATGTATAGGGATGTCTGGGATCTCCAAAAATTTCCGCCGCCGTGCCGGTTTCCACAATTTTTCCCGCATACATAACGGCAATGCGGTCCGCGACCCTTTCTGCGACGCCTAAGTCATGGGTTATAAAAACCGTCGCAGCGCCCGACTTCTTCTGAATATCCCGGAACAGACGCAGAATTTGATCCTGAATCGTTACATCCAGCGCCGTAGTCGGCTCATCCGCAAACAAAACCGCCGGATTTCCGGCCAGGGCCACTGCCAGCACACTGCGCTGCCGCATCCCCCCTGAAAACTGGTGGGGATACATCTTCCTGCGTTCTTCCGGCCGTTCAATTCCCACCAGTTGTAACAGTTCGATTACCTTCTCCTGCAGCCCCGTCCGTGAAATCCCCGGCCGGCACACCTTTACTGCTTCCGCGATCTGCGCGCCTACGGTCATGGCAGGGTTCAGGGAAGTCATAGGGTCCTGAAAGACCATGGAAAACAGTTTTCCCCGAAGCCGCTGCATATCCTGCTCCCGATAGTCTGTTATGTCAATTCCCTGTACAAAAATATTCCCCGCTTTAATTTTCCCGTTGGACGGTAAAAGCTTCATAATACTTTTGCACAAAACGCTCTTGCCGCAGCCCGATTCCCCTACAAGAGCAAGCGTTTCTCCCGGCTTCAGGCTGAAGCTTACGTCCCGCACGGCTTCCGCTTCCCCATAAGGCGTAGAAAAACTGACCGATAAATTCCTTACTTCCAATAACGCTGCTCTTTTATCCTCAATCATCCATGGTCCACTCCGTAATGTTCCAGAATATCCCGACGCCATGGTGTCCCATAACGGTATCGGCGCTGATTCCCCGAATGGATGCATCCGCCACGTAATTGGCGTCCACGTAACAGATAAACGCAAATGCGGGATCTTTTGCAAGCTCCTCCTGAAACCGGGCATACGCTTTTGCCCGAATCTCCGGATCGGCGGACTGGCGGGCCTGTGTCAGATACCGGTCCACCATTTCATTGGAATAGCCGCTATAATTAGCTCCCTTATCCGTGCCGAATACTTTATAGGTATGATCATCCGCATCAAAGGGACTTCCCCACCCGATCAGATACGCCATCTGTCCGCCCCAGTCTGCCTGAACGGGAATTTCAACCGTACAGTCCATTCCGATCTCACGAAGCTGTTGGGCCGCCGCCTGTGCCATATCCGCACGCACCTGGTCTCCCGCTGCGACGCTGATGACAAAGCCGATTGTCTCTCCGTTTCTCGTATAAAATCCGTCGCTTCCCATGATGCAGCCCGCAGCTTCCAGTATTTCTTTTGCCTTTTCCGGATTATAATCGTAGTGTTCTATTCCTTCATAGTTATAGATATTGCGCTGCAAGGGACTGTAAGCGACGGCGCCCTGTCCCAGCAAAACCGCCTGCAGAATCGCCTCTCTGTCAAGAGCATAGCAGACCGCCGGAATCAGATCCCTGTTCCGAACCCAGTAATCGTTCCAAAAGTTAAAAAGGATTCCCCGGTAATCGGAGGTTTTCATATCATAGCAGGTATACCCTTCTCTGTCCGCGAATCTCCCCGCATCTTCAGGCGTCAGAAGCGCCAGATCCAGTTCTCCGGCTTCCATCTGCAGCGCCCTGGCATGATCATCGGGAACAATCTTAAAAACAATGGTGTCTATGTTTGGTTCCCCTTTAAAATACGCTTCATTCTTTGTAAGGGTAACAGCCTGTCCCGCATCCCACCGTTCCAGTTTATAGGGGCCTGTCCCCACAGGGTTTCGGAAAAAATCCGACTCCTGCATATCCTCTCCCTCCAGCAAATGCTTCGGCAGGACAGCCATCGTCATATAATCGAGAAACGCAACGTTCGGAGCGGACAGCGTAAAAGATACCGTGTTCTCATCAATCACGGTAATCTCTTTCACATCCTCAAAATTGGGAGCGTTTTCCGAACCGTTTTCGGGATCCATAATGGCTTCTATCGTAAATTTAACATCCTCCGCCGTAAAAGCTTCCCCGTCGTGCCATGTCACATGTTCTTCCAGATGAAAAGTATAGGTGCAGGCGTCCTCGTCAAACTCCCAGCTTTTGGCAAGACAGGGAATGACTTCATTCCTGCCGTTGTGGGCCGTTAAACCATTGAAAATCAATATGTTAATCTCGCCGTGTTCATCCATGGCGGGATTGATCCTTGTATAATCGCCGCTCCCATAAATAAGAGTCTTCTGATCCGCGCTCTCCTGCGGTCCGCTTGTGTTTTTACAGGCCTGAAAGAACAAAGCCGCCGTCAGAAACAGCAACAGATATAACATTCTTTTCATAAAAAATTTCCTCACATATCATTTTGTTTCCGGTTTCTGCAGTTCGGAAAGCACCTGCCCGATTGCACGGTTATGCTCCCTGGCTGCCCGCGCCAGATCTTCATACTCATACTTTTCCCGCGTCACGCCGTATCCTGCGGATACTTTTTTTCTGATCATACCGTATTTCGTATGAACTTCTTCCACAGCTCTCTTCAGGGTATAACGCCGAAACAAATTCTCACGAATCCCGATGGTAGACGTATGCGCAAACAGCAGCCTCACCATTTTTTCTTTATCTTCCTTCCTGCACATAACGCACAGTAAAATTCCGGGACGCGACTTTTTCATACTGATGGGGACCGTATAAACCTCCAGCGCCCCGGCCGCAAGAAGCGTTTCCATGGCAAAGCCGACGGCTTCCCCTGTCAGATCATCCATATTGCAGCTAAGCTCCACAATCTCATCCGCAGCGTCCTCCGTCTCACCAAGCAGCGCCCGGACACAATTGGCGGCAGGAAAATCCTTTTTGCCCATACCATAACCGATCGCCTGTACTCTCATAACAGGCATACCACCGAAACGGGCGGCAAAATGTTTTAACAGCGCCGCGCCTGTAGGCGTACACAGTTCTCCCTGCACTGCGCCCCCATAAACGGGAACATCCCGCAGAATATGCGCCGTGGCTGGAGCCGGTACGGGCAGAATTCCGTGGGCGCACTTTATCTGTCCGCTTCCCACATGAACCGGCGAAACAAGCACCTGATCCGGCGCAATCCGCTCCATCAGCATACAGACCGCCGTAATATCCGCGACCGCATCCATCGTACCCACTTCATGAAAATGAATTTCCGTCACCGGAACACCGTGCACATGACTTTCCGCTTCCGCAATCAATCCATACACCGCAAGAATATCCTTCTTCACCTGCCCGGATACGGCCAGTCCCTCCACAATCCTCCGGATATCCTCCATACCACTGTGATGATGGTGATGATGCCCCTGCGCGCAATGCTCATGCATCGCTTCCTCTTCTTCCTCTCCATGCACCGTCACCGCAATATGCGTTCCTCCGATCCCGCACTTACTCACAGCCTCTTTCCTGAATAGAACCCCCTCAATTCCCAGCGTATTCAACTCATCCACAAATGCATCATGCTCCGGAACCAGCTCCAGCAGCGCCGCCGCCAGCATATCTCCCGCAGCCCCCATCCCGCAATCCAAATACAACGTTTTCATATATAAATGAATACTCCTTTCTCTACAATATTTCTCCACATATTTATACCCGTATAAATTGGCAGAATATTCTCCCAGCCTTCCATTTTACCAACTTATCTAACCATGTGATTAATCATCCCCGCCAGATACCCCGCGCCAAACCCATTGTCTATATTGACTACGGATACGCCGCTGGCACAGGAATTCAGCATGGATAAAAGCGCCGATACTCCATGAAAGGACGCGCCGTACCCTACGCTGGTGGGAACGGCAATCACAGGACAGTCGGCCAGACCGCCCACAACGCTGGCCAGCGCGCCTTCCATACCCGCAATGGCAATAATTACGGAAGCCCCCATTATCTCATCCATATGGGCCAGCAGCCGGTGTACGCCGGCAACTCCCACATCGTACAGCCTTACCACTTCATTTCCGTGTATTTCAGCGGTCAGCGCCGCTTCCTCGGCTACCGGAATATCAGAGGTTCCGCCTGTGGCGACTACAATCTTACCGATCCCGTCCGGCGCGGGCATTTTACCAATAATACCGACTTTTCCCGTCTCCCGGTAATCGAGCTCATGCTTTTGCCTGATTTTATCAGCCGCTTCCGGTGAAAGACGGGTAATCAAAATCGTGTCCTGACCGTTTTTTTTCATTGCGTCTATAATACCCGTCATCTGCTCCGGCGTTTTACCCGCCCCGTAAATAACTTCCGCCGCGCCCTGACGGACTCCGCGGTGTAAATCTACCTTCGCATAACCGATATCTTCGAAAGGTTTCTTCTTAACAGCTAACAGTGCGTCGTCCACGGAAAGCTCTCCGTCCCTGACAGATTCAAGAATTTTTTTAATTTCACTGTTCATTACCTTATTACCTCCAGATCCAGTACAACGGATTGATAATATTTTTTAAGCTCCGCTGCAATTTTTTCTCTGTCCTCAAGTACCTGCCCAAGCTGCTTACCGGAAATCTGCAGTTTTGCCGTCCCTCCCGCAGTCCTCACCCGAAAATCCCTGTAACCAAGGGAAAACAGGTGATTCTCCGCAGCTTCTGTCGCCTGCAGTTTTTCTTTTGTGATCGCCTCTCCGGCCGGAATTCTTGTGGCAAGACAGGCATAGGCCGGCTTATCCCATGTAAAAAGACCCGCTTCCTTTGAAAGCCGCCGGATTGCGTCTTTCGTTAACCCGTATTCACGCAGAGGCGATCTGACGGAAAGCTCCCTTAATGCGCGCATACCGGGACGGTCGTCTTCTTCATCCGAAGCGTTGGTTCCGTCCAAAAGCACGGTAAACCCGTCTTCCCGCGCAGCCGTCGCGACTGCTTCAAAAATCATCTTTTTACAATGATAGCAGCGATCGCAGGGATTGGCGGCAATCCCATTGCAGGCAAGCACATCCACATTCAGAATTCGCAGAGGAGCCTGCAGGCTCCGGGCAAGTTTTTCGGCATCCTCCAGCTCAAACTGCGGTTGAAAAGCAGACTTCACATAATATGCGCATACAGCTTCCCCATAGCGGAGAGCCGCATAGAGAAGATAAGCTGAATCCACGCCTCCGGAAAATGCGATTGCCGTTCTGTTGTTAATGGTAAAAAAATCCGATAAGTTCACGAACACACCTCTCATACGCAAAATAAAAAGACAGACAACCCTTCTTGGAAAGGTTATATGCCTTCTTTGCATACTTAATTGCTATTACCCCTCCTGACGAGGGTATTTATTATGGTTAATATGATAAAGCTTCTGCTCCTGAATGCAGCTTCGGCTGCCTGTTGGAATGTACTATAGCATATTTGAAAAAAGAAGTCAATAAACACCGTCTGTGCCGCTGTTAGATTCTGATGACTTTTACCCCTCTTTACCCCATTTACCCCACCCAATTCGACTTTCGACAAACGGGATTCGACAAAATCCCCTTGCTTTTATGCGGAATCCGGCATAAAATGATTTCAGCGGAACGCTCCGCAGCGTTTGACAGATGCGGGGGAATCTGCTACAATAAAAGCACAAAAGGGAATACTGCCGATAGACGGTCAGTCCTTAGAAATTAGTTACCAAAAAAGTAACCGCGATCCTCGGTCAAAAGGGCGGTTACTTTTTTGTGTGATTTATGTAAGCAATCAGGATTGATACGATG
>ERZ779637.1200-NODE-1200-length-11564-cov-15.812842_pt1 | contig 11564 bp, 6 predicted proteins | sample MGYA00514196_ERZ779637 | MGnify/ENA primary metagenome ERZ779637 (study PRJEB29562, sample SAMEA4376700) | mouse gut metagenome | isolation source: Cecum | study: EMG produced TPA metagenomics assembly of the A DSS colitis mouse model was used to assess the... | reverse complement strand
CCGGAACCGGCTCCTCCCTTGCCCATTCCCCTTCCTGCGTTTTCGGTACATCCGAGCCGTTTTCACCTTCCTGTTCCTTCTCTGTCACGCCGTCTGCGTTCTCCTGTTTCGCCGTGTCATTCTCCGTTTCTTCCGGCATCTCCGCCTCCGCCGTGATATTTTCCTGCGGCTTTTCTGGCATATCCCCCTTCCCCGCGCACCCCGTCATCCCCAGAATCACCGCCAGAGCAAGCACTGCCGTCATCCGCTTTTCCTTCGTTCGTCGTAAAAATCCTCCTATTGTGACATAGTTTTTTCTTTTCTTCTCTTTTGTCCTCATCCTGCTGCATCCTTTCCGGGTCACCACTGTTTTCACTTATGTAACCCTCGTTTTTTCATCTCCCAATGTTAACAGGCGTTCCTCTAAAGTATCTCTAAAATTTCTTAAGCTTTTCTTTATCTGCCGCTTTCTGACTCTGCTTATGCACACAAAAAAAGGTCTGCAAAATGTGAAAACCCACACTTTGCAGACCCTTTTTCCCTATTCTATTCCCACTTCTTAAAAATTTTTCAAATTTCGGGAATCCCCGTCACACCTTAAAGGATGCCACCGTCTCCTTCAACTCCTCGCTTAAGCCCGACAGTTCCTTCATCTGGATGAGCACCGCCTGCGAACTTTCATTGGAAGTCACGGCGGACGCCTCCATCTTCTGCATAAACGCCGCAATCTCTCCCACCAGTTCGGTGATCGCCGCAAGGGAATCGCTGATACCCTCCATGCTTGCGCTCATCTCTTGGGAGGACGCGCCCAGCTCACCGGAAATCCCGCTGTAAAACGCCGCGTCCTTCTCGTACATACCGGCAAGCTCCGTCATACCCTGATAATCCTTCATCACTTTCTCATTCATAAAGGTAAGCAGTTTTTCCGCACTTTTAGAGAGAAATTCCACGCTGTGCACCACATCTTCCGTCACCCTGCGGATCTGGTCTACCGCGTTTCTGGAATGGTCGGCAAGTTCCCTGATCTCATTTGCCACCACCGCGAAGCCCCGCCCCGCCTCCCCGGCTCTCGACGCCTCTATAGACGCATTCAGCGCCAAGAGATTTGTCTGGGAACTGATGGCGAGAATCTCTTCCGTCAGCGTGTCGATCTCCTTCACTTTCTGGCTCCCCTTTATGGCGTCGCCAAGCTCTTCCATGGTTGAACCGCAGAGCGACACCGCCTCATCCGCCGACTTTCTGGACTCTTCGTGCTGTCTGCCTGCACGCTCCATGATGCCGCCGGATTGATCCGCCGCCTCACCCGCTTTCTTCGCCACATTCTCAATGGCTCTGCCCAGCTCCTCACCCATATTTTTAATCTGCTCCGCCAGCGCCTTCGCCTCGGCGGTCTGCTGCATCACATGTCCCGCCGTCTCCGCAATGAAGGAGATATCGCCGCCAAGCACATGCATTTTATCGGAAGTTCCCTCCGCGATATCGCTGATGCTCTCCGCCTCGCCCTTGGTATTCAAAATAATACTGCGTATCTGCTGTCTGACCTCCACCGTCGCCTTCTGAATCTGTTCCGTCTCGTTCTTATACTGCGCGGGAATCCCCTGTTCCGTCACCGGGTTTTCCGAAAAGTCGCCGGACGCGAACTGCTTCAGCATCTTTACGGGCGCGAGCGTCCTGCCGATCAGCCCTGCCATAAACACCGCCACCAGCGCAATGATAACAAGCGCCGTCACCACAGCTACCAGAATCATTGTCACCAGCGAGCTCCACACATGGGAAGTCGGGCACACCACCCCCAGCTTCCAGCCGCAGCCCGCGATCTGGGACGCCGCAAAGTAACACGCCGTTCCGTCGTAGTCCGTCGTCTCTACAATAACTTTTTCGTTTCCCTCTACCAGATTTTTCAGTGTGGGCATGATATCCATCACTTTTACCGCCGCATCCTCGGAAGGCTCGTACTCTTTGTTCCTGTGCGCCACATACTGCCCGCTGCTGTCCGACAGGAAGCCGTATGCCCCCTCCGCGTAGTTGATGCTCCCGGTCAGATCCGTCACCGTGCCGAGCGTCACGTCCAGACCGATCACCGCCGCAAGCGTGCCGTCTATGTACACCGGGGACGCGATGGTCGTACACATCTGCCCCGTCAGCACATCCCAGTAAGGGTCTGTCACAATGGTGTCCCCCGCCGCGTCCGCCTGCTGGTACCAACCGCGCTGCACGGGATCATAGCCTTCCGGTATCGCCGCCTCCCTGTTGGACTGGATAAACCTGCTGTCGTTTGTGCCGCAGTAAAGATTCAGAAGCTCGCCCCTGCCCTTCGCGTGCACATCCACCACCGACTGCAAAAACTCTGTGTCCAGACTGGCCGCCGCCTCAATGCTGCCCGCCGTTCCCTTCGCCAGCATCATCTCGTTCTCAATCCACGTATTGATCTCCTCCGCGTACTTATCCGCGTAGAGCTGTAAGATATCCTTCTGCTCCGCCATCATGCGCCGCCCCGCGATCGCAACGATCCCCAGCGTGGTGAGGAGGATACTCGCCGCCACAATACAGATAACGCTGATCGTCAATCTGCCCTTCATTGTCTTGCTCACTCTTATGCACCTCTCTTCAGTCAAATTTCCACATTCTATTTTACATTAAAATCTTTCTCTTTTATGTCTTCTGGTACAGATTGCACGTTTTCGGGTATAGATTGCACTAAAAAACTCTCCCATAGCGAGAGAGTTTTTTAATATTTCTTTATTTTATCACATTTCTCAATTATTTCCTCAAATGCTTACTGAGCACCTCGATAAACAGCTCAATATCAAGCGGCTTCGCAATGTGGTCGTTCATACCGCTCTTCAATGCCGCTGCCTTATCTTCCTCCAAGGCGTTCGCCGTCATGGCGATGATCGGAAGCGTCTTGACGTCCTGTCTGGGCAGGGAGCGGATCGTTCTGGTCGCCTCATAGCCGTTCATAATCGGCATCTGCACATCCATCAGTATCACGTCGTAATAGTTTTCTTCCGAACGTTTCACCATATCCACCGCGTCCGTTCCGTCCGGCGCGGACTCCACTTCAAAACCGCTCTCCGTCAGGATGACTTCCGCAATCTCACGGTTCAGCTCGATATCCTCCACGAGAAGCACCCGTTTCCCGCTGAAGTCCGTGGTCTTCCAGACAGCCTCCTCAGGCTCCTCCTTGTGATCCATACTGTTCGCGGCGAGAAGCGCGGACTTTAAGTCTGACATAAACAGCGGTTTCGCGCAGAACGCCGTAACACCGGCTTCTTTCGCCTCCTCCTCGATATCCGTCCAGTCGTAAGCCGTCAGAATGATAATCGGAGACTCTTCCCCGACCGCGCTGCGGATCTTTCTCGCCGTCTCGATACCGCTCGTCTCCGGCATCTGCCAGTCGATAATGTACGTGTGGTAGGAATCCCCCTCGTCACGCGCAATCTTCGCACGGTATACTGCCTCTCTGCCGGACGTGGTCCATTCCGACCGCATACCGATCGTCTTTAACATCTTGCTCACGCTGTCACAGACATTGAAGTCGTCATCCACCACCAGCGCGCGCAGCCCTTCCAGTTCCCTGATCTGCGCCGCGTTCTTCTCCACATCCTGCAGCTTCAAAGTGAGGTTTACGGTAAAGGTACTGCCCTTGCCGACCTCGCTCTCAACCGTGACCGTACCGTTCATCATCTCCACAATGTTCTTGGTGATAGCCATACCGAGACCCGTACCCTGAATACCGCTTCTCGTGGTCGTTGTCTCTCTCTCAAACGGCTCGAACACATGCTTCACAAATTCCTCCGACATGCCGATTCCGTTATCCTTGATAATAAACACATAATCGCCATAGCCGTGCTTGAACGTGGTATGCTGCATAATCCGGAAGGTAATCATGCCACCGGCGGGCGTATACTTCACCGCATTGCTCATCAGGTTTATGAAAATCTGGTTCAGCTTCAGCGGATCGGTAATGACATCCTCGTTCACCACCTCAAAGGTGTCGATGAAAAGCTCAAGCTGTTTCGCCTTCACCTGCGGCTGGATGATGTTGACCAGATTGTGCATCAGCTCTGAAATATTGCACTCCTGCTCATGGATCTGCATCTTGCCACTCTCAATGCGGCTCATATCGAGGATATCGTTGATCAGGCTTAACAGGTGGTTACTTGATGAGAGCACCTTCTGCAGGCATTCCCTCACCTGATCCTTATTGTCGATACGGCTCGCCGCAATCGTGGCAAAACCGATAATGGCATTCATAGGGGTGCGAATATCATGGCTCATGTTGGAGAGGAAGGTGGTCTTCGCCTCATTTGCCTGTCTTGCATGCATCAGTGCATCCTGCAGCGCTATCGTCTGCTCCTTCTGCTCAATCACCTGCTCTGTGATATCTCTCGAAACGACCATGGCGATAATGTCGTCCGTCATATCGTCCTTCGTCATGATAAAGGACTGGCGCACGCACATCTGCCCGCCTTCTTCCGCATTTCCCCAGTAGTCGATATCGATCTCCGCCTCACCGCGCGCAAAGCATTCCAGCAGATAGGGCACATTCACCACTTTCTCATAATCCTCAATGGATTCCGGCAGCACGAACTGCTCCCATCTGTCCAGACATTCCGACGCGCTGCAGGGCGCCTGCAGCCCCACCTGCTCGAGCAGGGAAATCGGTTCCTCACCCCTTGTGCTGATTACGTCCTGTTCGACCAAATCTCTCGTCAGATTCAATTCAAACGTGCTGAAGGAATTGGATGTGATCGCGATCTTGTACTGTCGCTCCTTGCGGTTCATCACCGACATTTCTTCGCTCCGTCTCAGCTCGCGCTGCTTCATCTCGGTAATATTCTGACGGACATAGAGAATTTTATTTGCCTTCCCCTCGTGCCGTTCCAGACAGACCGTGATGATCTGTTCCCACTCCTCCTGCCCGTCCCGCAGCACATGGCACTCGTAGGTAAAAGTATCCTGATCAGCCAGATTTTCTCTGATAGAATCGATGCGGAACATCTCTCTGTAATTTTCCTGTGCCTCCTCACCGATCATTTCCCTGCTGTGATTTTCAACTATATTGATATAATTTCCCTCCTGCATCATCTGCGTGTCCACCAGATTCACGCCGCCGATGTAAGCATAAACGCCGGTCTCCAAATCCACCGTCAGATACCTCGAAGAAAAGAGCGTGTTCAAACCCTGCAGCACATAATTGATCTGATGGTTTTCCGACTCCAATTCCTTGCGCTGTTTCGCCGCCCGCACAATGGCAAAGGCGAAGTAAATCACAAAGAGGGCAATCAGCGCCGTCTCCAGCCGGACGCCCGCCACGTTCGCGCCCTTTATCATCTTCTGGGTAACGCTTGGCGGGAAAAGCTGCACCATAACGAAATCATAATCGGGAAGATAAGTCACGCACAGATTGTCCGTCTTGCTGTTCTCCTCGCAGATAAACGCGCCCTCGCCGCCATTTTCAAAAACGGCTTTCGCTCCCGCAGCCGTATTCGCATCGATTAGCTCCCTGCTCTGCAGCAGATCGATCAGATTTTCATCGCCGTACTCCTGATCGTCAGAGCCGGCAATCACTCTCCCGTCGGGCATACACAGCCATGTGGTGGAAGGCTCTCCGAAATAGGTGGTGCGGAGGATATCTTTCATATACAGTTCCGCCAGATAAGAGCCGCGGATAATGCCGACGATCTCCCCGTCCATCCGCACCGGCGCAAAAAAGACAAGCCTCGTCTCCTCGTCGGTCAGACGCTCGTCAAAGATAATTGAGATACCGCTCTCACCCTGCATCCCCCTCGCGTAATAGTCACGGTCGGAAGAGTCGACGGTCCTGCCGTCGGAGAGGTGGGTCACGCCCTCCGCGTCCGTAAACCGGATGGTGTCAAACACGGAATTTCTCTCCATCTCTGCCAGGGTCTGCGACGGAATCAAATTGTCCGTCAGGGAGTCGTTAAAAAAGTAAGCGTAAGCGTTGATGATACGCCCTCCGTTTTCCATTTCGCCGGCAACCTGTTTCGCCTTCTGACGCATCGAATCCTCCGCATAATTTTTGTTCTGCTCCATAATCCGCTCTTTGTTCTGTGTCGTATACAAATTAAACAAAAGAAAAACGATCAGCAAAAGCGGAATGGAAAACATAAACAATTGTAAAACTTTCTTACCACGCATCTTAAAATATCCTCTCTATACTTATCTTACATGATTTATTGTCAGAATTTTGCGGTCCTTTTATGCCTGCCCGCCCTCTTCCAGAATCCTGTCAATCAATTCCTGCAGCGCTTCGATATCTATGGGCTTTGTAAAGTGCTCGTTCATCCCCGCCCTAAGCGACTTCTCCCTGTCGCCTTCCATGGCGTCCGAGGAGAGTGCCACAATCGGTACTCTGGAAAGCGCCTCGTTCTCCAGTCTGCGGATCGCCTGCGCCGTCTCGTAACCGTTCATGCCGGGCATCTGGATGTCCATCAGCACCAGCGCGTATTTCCCGGGTTCGGCATCCTTCAACATCTCGTAGGCGCTCACGCCGTCGCATGCCGTCTCCACCCGGTACCCGAGATTTTTGAGAAGCTCCTCCTCGATCTCCCGGTTGATGCCGTTATCTTCCGCAAGAAGAATGGTTCTCTTCTCTTCCTCCGCTCCACGCTGGTCGGATGCCGCGCTCTCATGCTCCATAAAGGAAGCGCTCACCGGATACTTGATGGGAAGGCTCACCGTAAAGACGCTGCCCTCTCCGGCTCTGCTCTCCACGCTGATGCTGCCGCCCATGGTCTCCGCATAGCTTCTCACCACTGCAAGTCCCGCGGCGGGCATCCCGTTATAGACCGCGTTCTTTTCCATCACGGAAGGCTGAAAGATCGTTTCCAGACGCTCCTCCGGAATCCCGCAGCCATTGTCCTCGATGATAAAGCGGTACATGCCCCTTCCTTTTTTGTCGCTCGCGCTCTCCCTGACCGTCAGACTCACCTGTCCCTCCGCCTGCGTATACTTAATGGCGTTGTCCAGAAGCTGGTTTAAAATCTCCCTGAGCCTTATGTAGTCCACTTCCACCGAAAAATGATTGATATGCGTTTTATCCAGCCGGAAACGGATATGCTTTGCCTTGAGCGGTCTCTCCGCGTTCTTCTCCACCTCCCGCAAAAGCTCGCCCAGATGGTACTCCCGCTCCGTCAGCTCCGCCCTCGCCGGCTCGTTCAGATTATCTTTCAAAAACTCCTCAAACACCGCCAGAAGTTCCTCTCCCGACAGGTGGATTTTCTCTATGCATTCGCCTACTTTTCCCGGGTCGCCGACGCAGCCCTTCAAAAGCTCCGCATACCCGATAATGGCATTTAACGGCGTTCTGATGTCGTGAGACATATTGGCAAAAAAGGTATTTCTGGCGAGACGCTCCGTCTCCGCCTGCCGAAGAGCTGACTTTAAAAGCGACTGCCGCTCCACTTCCTCCGTGATGTCCCTCGATACGGAGAGCGCGATCACGTCGCCTGTATGATCGTTCTTCTCCAAGAAAAACTGATAGTGGGAAAGCCTCTGCCTGCCGTACATATCCGTCACCCAGCTGTCATAAATCTGTTCCCGCTCCCCCTTCTCGTAGCAGCGGATCAGTCTCTCAATATTAAAGAAGCGCTTGTACTCCTCCAGCTCCCCCGCCTCCGTAAAATCCGCCCAGAACCGGGTGAAGTCGGAATACTTTTCAAAGGGGGTGATGCCCATATAGGCGAAAAGGTTCTGCACCCGCCCCTCCTCATTCAGCACGGATGCCGAAATAAACTCGTCCCTCGTCAGATTAATCTCCAAAAAGGAGACCGCGTTATAGAGAAGCGCCCGCTTAAAATAATCCTCCCTCAGATGCGCCGAATAGAGCGCCTCGTTCACGCGCTCAAGCTCAGCCAGACGCCTCTCCATCCGTTCCGTGGCGTCCTCGATAAAGACGTAGAAAAGATCGCCGTACGTTTCGGTGTGCACAAAATGTCCGTAATCCTCCACCCAGCGCAGCGTGCCGTCCTTGCGGATAATCCGGTATTCCACATAGTCAAGGTTATCTCCGCTGTGCTCGATCTGCGTCCCAATGCTCTTCTCCACCGCCTCGACATCCTCCGGGTGGACAAGCCCCTTAAAGGTGTAACCCGTCAATTCCTTAAACTCCTCCAGCGTGTCGCAGCCGAAGATCCGCAGCATAGCGCGGTTTATATAAATCAACTCCTCATCTCCGTCGGCATGGTAGATAAAAAATCCGCCGGGCATTCCCTCCGAGATCTGCTCGATAATGGGCAGCGTCTGTTCGTTGAAGCTGATCGTCAATTCCGAATGTTCTCTCTCCTGTTTCACTGTCGCCCCTCCCAGATTAGATTATACAATTTTATAGAAAAAAAGAAAAGAGCTTAGAGATTTTTTAAAGAATAATGTGGTAAAATATGCGTAATGGAAAACCGAAGGTTTTTCGAGCTGCACTGCAGAGTAAATAGAAAAGGAAGAAATTGTCATGCGGATACTCCTTGCGGAAGATGATGAAAAACTGAATGAGACGCTTGTCTACGGGCTGACACAGGCAGGCTTTGTCGTAGATGCCTGTTTTGACGGAGAAGACGCTCTTTTCTACGGGGAGCAGAATATCTACGATGTCATTCTTCTCGACCGGATGCTGCCCTGCATGGAAGGCACTGATGTGCTCGCCTCCCTGCGGGAAAGGGGCATCGCCACACCCGTGATTTTAATTACCGCTCTGGGCACGCTCTCCGACAAGGTGGAGGGGCTTGATCTCGGCGCGGACGATTATCTGGTGAAGCCCTTTGCGCTGGAAGAGCTTTTGGCAAGAATCCGCTGTGTGGCGAGAAGACCGCGCCGCATCGTGGAGGAGGAAATGCGCACCCTTGCGGATATCGTCTGGCTGCCTGCGGAGAACCGTCTCTCGGGACCTGCCGGCAATTGCACGCTGTCGAAACGGGAGGCATCCCTTCTGGAGGCTTTCCTGAAAAGCGGCGGCGCGACCCTTTCCAGAAATCATCTGCTCTTAAAGGTTTGGGGACCCGACAGCGACGTGGAGGAAGGGAATCTTGACAACTACATCCATTTTCTGCGCAGACGCCTGAAAACGGTCGGAAGCCGTCTGAACCTTAAGACAGTCCGCGGCGTCGGCTACACCCTGACAGAGCCCGCATAAGGTTTACCGACAGACGAGGAGAAACCATGTTCCGAAAAGTACACCTGTATTTAACGGCGCTCTGCGCCGGCATCACCACTGCCATTCTGATCGTGATGTCTCTGAGTTATCTGTATCTCTCAGAAAAAGAACTTTACGAGAATCAGTTCCGTTCTTTCCAGAACGATATCAATACCATTGCCACCAGCTTAGAACAGCAGTCCGTCATCTCCATGGAATGGCTCTCCAAAATGGAGGCGCGCGGCGGCTACACTTTCTATGCCCTCGACAACGGCATCCCTTTTCTCTACAACCGACTTACCAACTTATCCGAATCCTCCGAAATCCGTCGTCTTCTGGATGAGTGTCTGGAAATTTACCGGAATGAGTATTCCCATGACTATATGTTTGAGATAGAGGTGAACAGCCCTTTCAGCACGTGCATCCACTCAGAATTTCCCCTTCATTCCACAGGCGGGAAACCCGAATACTATATCAGCGTCATCGAACTGAACCGGGGCGCATCCTCCTTACAGCTCTTGGTTCTCTCCCCGCTCAATTTTCTCAGGGAGCAGATCAACAGACAGCGGATGCGCTTTTTGCTTATCGATATCGCCGCCATCCTGCTTTTGTCTCTCTTTTCCTTTTTCTTTACGGGAAAACTGCTGCAGCCCGTGATCGAAAGCCGCAAAAAGCAGACCGAGTTTGTAGCGGCGGCATCCCACGAACTGCGCACGCCCCTCGCCGTGATTCTGTCCGCAGCGGAGTGCTGTCGGAACGCGGACGAGGAAAAACAGGCGCGCTTTCTCGACACGATCAGACAGGAGGGTGATATCCTGACTTCCCTAGTTAACGATATGCTCACCTTAAGCGCCTCCGACTCCCAGCGCTTCACCTGCCGCCCGGCGCCCGTGGAGCTGGACACGCTGTTGATCAACACCTACGAGGCTTTCGAGCCGCTTGCCGCCGAGAAAAAGCTTTCCCTCTCCATCACCCTGCCGGAAGAGTCCCTGCCGCCCTGCACGGCGGATGCCGACCGCATCGTCCAGCTTCTCTCCATCCTGCTGCACAATGCCGTCAGCTACACTCCGGAGGGCGGTTGTATCGACCTTGCGCTCTCCCACAAAAAGAACCGCTTTTACCTGACCGTATCCGACACCGGTGTTGGGATCCCCCCTGAGGATAAGAAAAAGATTTTCGATCGCTTTTACCGGGCGGAAAAAGCCCGAAGCGCCAAAGGGCACTTCGGGCTCGGTCTGTCTATCGCCGCTGAGATTGTCAGACTCCACCACGGCACGATCACCGTCACCGACCGACAAGGCGGGGGCAGCGTGTTCACGGTTCTGCTGCCCTAGCATTATTTCCCCGGTTTCGGCTTCGGGTTGGTCAGCGCGCTCGGTATCTTGAAGAACACATAATTTTGTGCAAGCTCCGTTGCCGCCTCGGAGAGCACGTCAGTATTTACCCCGAGCTCGACCTTCTCCCCTGTGGCACGCTCAATCGCCTGCTGTCTTAAGATCGCGCTGCTCACTTCTTTCCTTCCAAGATCAATCTTCTCCTGATATTCCCGCTCGTTCTCCCGCTTGTACCACGCCTTTGTAGCGAGATCCATATACATCTTATGCCGCTCGGCTCTCTTTTCCCAGAAACTCTTCTGCTTCTTTTTGGCGGAGTCCGTGTGTTTCCCGCCGTTGCGAAATCCCATCTGGAAACTCTCTCCCCGGTACTCCTGCTTCGTCGCGCCGAAATAGTGCACCCGATAGCTGCCGCCCGCATAGGCGCTCCACGGATTGTAAAAGGCAAAATCCTGCCGCAGCGTGTCGAGCACCCACTTCTCATATGCCGGGTCAGCCTTCATCGCGGCAAACCCCTCCTCGGAAATATTGACCGACACTGCGTCCCACTTCTGGGTCGCGCTTGTGGGCAGCGCAGATATCTTCTGGTAAATATACATCTTGTACTGATCCATGGACATTGCCCGCACCGCCTGCTCGCCGCGCTCACCCGCACGGGGTACGATATCCGCCGTCTGCGCCAGCTTCTCCTGCACTGTCCCGGCAAAACTGCCCGTCCCGGCTGTGCCCGCAGCATTTCCTGCGCCCGCCGCGCCGTCTGCTGCCGCGTTTTTCATATACTGCAGCGCCTCCGCGTAAAACCGCGTCATCGGCGTAAACAAAAATCCGCTCATAAAATCCGCCCCTCTCCCTATCCGGTGATTAGGAATATATGTCCCTTACCGCATGTGTCTGTTTCTTCTATAAATAATACGAATCAGAAGGGCAAAAAGTTTCAAAACTTCCCCATTGAAAAAAACTCCCTTTTATGTATAATGATATGAGTAACCGAAACACGTAAAAATACAGAAAATATGAGGATGTAACATGATACAGGCAAACAACGTAACCTTACGCGTAGGAAAAAAGGCACTCTTTGAGGACGTAAACATCAAATTTAC
>ERZ779637.1199-NODE-1199-length-11578-cov-12.261651_pt1 | contig 11578 bp, 6 predicted proteins | sample MGYA00514196_ERZ779637 | MGnify/ENA primary metagenome ERZ779637 (study PRJEB29562, sample SAMEA4376700) | mouse gut metagenome | isolation source: Cecum | study: EMG produced TPA metagenomics assembly of the A DSS colitis mouse model was used to assess the... | reverse complement strand
GTGGGGACGTTACTTTGTTTGCAGCCAGTCGGGAAGCCGTGGAAGCAACTGCACCGGGGCGGGCTGTACGGTTTATGCGGATGTTTTGGAAGAATATATGCTTGTCGCAATTAAAGAAAGACTATCGGAGTTTCAAAACCTCTCCTGTCTATCTGAAACAGGAGAAGGACAAAAGTATATGACGAAAAAAATCCGTATGACACAGATTGAGGAAGAAATCGAAGAACTTCTCTCCAAAGTGTCCGGGGCAAGCGGCGTTCTGATGAAGTACATAGACGAAAAAATATCAGAACTGGATGCAGAGCGTAAAGTCTTGCAGGAAGAAATCATTACGGCAAAAGTCACAGATACAGAGGGCAGATTGAAGCAGATAACCAATCATGTAAAAACATGGGAAACGCTCTCTTTTGAGGACAGACAGGCGGTAGTTGATACGCTTATCAAAGTTATCCGCATTGCAGACGGAAACATTGAGATTACTTGGAACATTTAACCATTAACCATGAAAGATTGAAGTACAGCATTTTGAGGGAAATATTTTATGAGATATTTTTACTTCAATCCTCCCGTTTTGGCGAAGCCCTGAGAATCGTGCAGGATCACCTCGACTCCAAGAACTTCTACGCATTCAATCCGGGATTTGACTGCTGCGAGGGGAATGTGAAATAAACGCCGAAACCAGAAACTGAAATTAGAAAAGAGTGGTTCCATGCTGTGATGATGTGGCATGGGATCACTCTTTAAAAATTTTTATTGCAAACTCAACTAATAAGCATTATAATAATCGTACAAAGAGCGCTCCGTAAAGCAAACGGTTCGCCTTAGTTTAAATTGCTAAACAAAAAAGCAACCTATTCCTTTGGGCGAGGGCGGTTGCTTTTTTGATTTCCTCTATTCTTGCGGTTTTGCCATATGCTGATACCAGTAGTCAAAATACTAACAAGCGTCACAGCAATGCTGACAATCCCTACAAGCACATCGAATCTCATATGTACTAAGTACCCTTTCGTAGATTTTCCATTGACATACCTCCTTTGGTTATGGAAGTTCTCAGATGAATCATCTGGCAAAAGGCGAACCGCTTACCCGTTTTGGAGCGCATAATTATTATATTATATAGTTAATCCGTTGGCAAGTCTTTATGATACAATCTTACAATAAAAGCTACTGACTAATGTGAAATATCTCCCTCTTTCATAAAAAGGGGAGCCGCTTTGAATCAATTTGCTCCCCTTCTTTCACCTTATCTCCACCACCAGAACATATTTTTTGCCCTGATTTTAAATTTTACAGTCTTAGTTCCGCCATAATTGCCAGTTCCCTTTATCGTTACACTGGCAGTTCCTTTCTTTACGTTATTTTTGTAACTGTCCTCCAAAATTTTATAATCCGCAGGAAGAAGGGTATCCCTCCCCACCTTCACGGTAATCTGGCTCTTATCCAGAATAATCTCCTTTCCGCTGTAAACCTGCGTCGCAACAGTTACTTTTGATTTAGAGACAGTTGCCGCCGTCACCCGGTACTGTCCATTCAGCGTACCACTGTAATTCCCTTTTCCCGTCAGACTAACATTCACAAGGGCATTCGCCGGAAGAACATCGTTTTCACCAATCTTCTCACCTTTCCGCCTCATACTTCCGTCCGCCAGTTTCGTATCCGTACCATAACTATAGCTATAATCTTTTTCATAATCTGTCCCGGATTTTAAAACCTTACCGTCCAGATCAATCACCTTCGGAACAGATTTGTAGGCATTCTTCTTATTCTGATAGACTTTATCTGATATCTCTGCCTTCAGATTTCCGAGGTTCTGCCCGGCGATTGTGTATGTCAGCGTCGTACTTCCTTTAAAATTGCCTTTCCCCTTAATCACTACAACAGGCACTTTACCACCACTTTTTCCATCATAAACTGCTCTGTTGTTTTTATAGGAAAGCGTATAATCTCTGCCCTTTTCAAGCAACATATTACCAAATTTTACGACAGGCTCAGGTTTACTGCCACCCTTCGCGTATACTGGCTGTCTCTCTATCGTTGCATTCAGTAATCTGCCCGTATCTTTCTGGATATCATAGGCAGTGATCTTGAAACTTTTCTTCAAAGTGCCGCTGTAACCATTAATTCCTGTGAAAATAATCTGCGCCGTTCCACAATCCTTGTTTTTCTGATATTCCAGCGTATAATCCACACCCTCTGTCAGTTCCCTCTTTTCCTGATTCTTTCCGGTCACGGACAGTTTAATACCTTTTCCCCAACCGGAAGTCACCTCGCTAATGGCATTGCCGGTATACACCATATTTTTAGGAATGCCAGTAACGATTGCTTTCTTTATATTACCGCCCGTGATTTTAAAGGATACTTTTTTCTGCCCCGTATAAGTGCCCTCTGGGGTTACCTTTCCTGTTCCCGACAGGATCATCACCGCATTGCCGATCTCCACATTGTCCTCATAGGATACCGTGTAATGAACATCTTTTCGCAGGACATTTCTGCCGGACTTCACTACCGGCATTTTATCCATCGTGGAAACGGTAATTTCCTCCCCGGTATAAGTTTGCGCTGCTATTTTCGATACGGTTACCTTACTCATCAGCTTCGATTCGGTAATGAGCAGGGATACTTTGCGCTCCCCTCCATAGTTTCCCTTTCCTTTCACCAGAATCGTGTAAGTTCCGGGCATTTTGTAAGCGTTCGGATTATTCAGAAGATCGGGATATTCCAGCGTATAATCCGTCTTATTTTTCAGTTTCTTTCCGTTCCATAAAAGCACAGGCACTGCCTTCTGCACCTTCTTGTTATAATTTACCGCAATATCCTCCGCTGTAATATCTTTCGCCGCAATGCTTTTAACATTTATTTTAAAATTCGCCGTCTCCTTCCCGGCATAATTGCCCTTTCCGGCTACAATAATAACCGGCGCCTTGTTAGCTACTGAACCATCATTGGCCTTCGTATGATTCTTATAGGAAATGCTGTAATCCGTTTTTACTCGCAGTCTTGTCTTATGGTCGTATACCCGCACTTCTGGCTTAATAGCCTTCCCGGTATAGGTATAGCCCTTTTCGTCCACGCCCGCAATCCAGAGTCCAGCCGGTATCGCGTCCGCCCCGCCCTCGGGGAAGTCCTCCGGAAGAATTTCTCCCAGATCATCCTTTTTCACGGAAACGGTATAGCGGAACGTCACCACCTGACTGTCCTGCCAGCCTTTCTTACGCGCTACAGCCATAATCACTGTATCTTCCGTAATCACAATCGGCTCCCTATATAGTATTCCTTTGTCTGTAGGCACTGTGCCATCCAATGTATAGTAGATTTTCACGCCCGGCTGGTCTGTACTCAATATAATTTTACTGCCCTCCGGAACAGCCTTTCCCGATGCGATATTCGAGACAGGCATATCCAGCGTATCAAGCGCCTCCCAGACAGCATCCAACCTGATATTTCCCGTCACCGGGAGTGCAAAATCATAGAGTTCCCCGTCCAGATACCAGCCGGTAAAACGATATCCCTCCCTGACAGGATCCTCTGGTCGCTGTACCGTTTCTCCCGCTTTCACTTCCTGACTGTCTACCTGTGTGCCTCCGTTGCTCTGGAACACCACCATATAAACATCCGGTGTAGGATTTACTGCATGATAGACGAAGGTCGCTACCGGGCTGTCTTTATAACCTTCCTTAACTGCCATAGCCATGATCGTCATATCGCCCAGCACGACAATCGGTTCCCTATAAAGCGTGCTTGTTCTGTCAGGCGTTGTCCCATCCAGCGTATAGTAGATTTGCGCCCCTGATGCCGCGCAGGTCAGCACGATCTTTGTCCCGATTTCCAACTCACTGCCTGTGGGAAAGCTTGCCGAAGGTGCAGACAACACACCCTGTTCTTCCCAGACCGCTTCCAAAGTGATATCTCCCGTGATCGGAAGCTGGAAATTGTAAGGCTCTCCACCCAAATACCACCCGATAAAACGATACCCTTCCCGGGAAGGCACAGGCGGTTCACTGGCGCTCCTGTCCTCCTCAATCTGCTGGCTCTCCACCGCGCTCCCGCCGTTACTCTGAAAATTGACCGTACAAAAATGGGGATCAGGAACCAACACACCACCCGGCACATCCGTGCCAAAGCCGGTGTACACAAAGACGGTATTGTTTCCCTCTATCACATCCTCTGTGCCGGTAACCGCCTCCACAAAATAGGTGCAGCAGGAATCCTCATAGGGCTGGAGGTTGACTGTCATGGAGACACCTTTCCCACCGGCAATTTCTCCCAGTTCCTCCGAATACAGAATTTCTCCGTCCTCTTTGTCACCCCTGATGTTCAGTGTGACATCAGATGCAATGTCACTGTCGTTCAAGACGGAAAGATCAAGCCATGTCGCTTCATCCTGCCACCTCTGGGAGCAGAGCACTTTCACATCCGTATACCCGATGCCAATCTGGTAATCATTGTCCGATGTCGAACTTTCCCCACTTGCCGTCACAGTGAGGGTATGCTCCGCATAACTGTCTGTCTCCGCCGGAACAATGTACTGTTCCAGAACAAAGCTTCCCGTCTCTCCTGCGCCAAGATGGATTCCCTGTGTTCCCAAACTCGCCCCGTCCATCTTCATTTCTACAGTTTCTACCGTGGTATTGCCTTTGTTGGTCAGCTCTACCGCAATCGGCAAAACCTGTCCGGGCTTGAAATCCTCATATTCGTAACCCGCGTAATTTAATGCCAGATCGGATACATCCTTCTTCTGTGTCACACAGAGGGAACTGCTCTTGCTGCCATCCTCCTGATTTCTGATATGCATATAGGCAATATAAGGAATCCCGCCCCGCAGACTGCCGGTGAGTGTTCCCGTCATTTCGCTGTCTGTCTGTTCGATCACATAGGGGCTTGTCCACTGCCCTTCCTCCGACGAACTGATGCCGTAAAGGACCACCTTCTCCGTCTCATAGGCTATGGCGTCCCAGATAATCTCCGTCTTTTCCCCTTCGGAAAGCACCCGGAAGTTACTGCTGACATCTGACCTTGCCTCCTCATAAATCTGCTGCACCGCCGTGGAACCGACTGTGGTATAACTGATATTGCCGTCCGCATACCAGTAAATTCTGCCGCCCTCCGAGACAGGATTATCGTTCATGCCAGCCTCAGCAGTCAGAAGCGTCCGATCTTCCCCGGAACCAAGGCGCGTATCGAAATAGATCACCCGGTCAGACACCGTCTGCAGATCGCCGTCTGTATCCAAGGCGTATACAACACCCGTCTGTGAATTGCCAGCCGCACCGTCCATGCTGACAATCTTTTCATTACCCTCTCCAACCGGGAATGTCTCAATCGTCCCCGCTGCCGCATCATATTTCTGCAGACTTTCCTGATTGTCCGTTCCCCAAAGACCGTCTATCGAAGTCAGGTTATTTTGAATCCACGCGATCTGCGCCCGTCCTTGATTTACATAAATCTTCGGCTGTAAATAGCAGCCCACCGTTTCCGTAACGGTCTCGTGGGACAATACATTTCCTGTGGAAGCGTCCACAATCGCATAGGAAATATGTTGGTTCCCTGCCACCTCGTTCAAATCAGCGCCGGATGCAAAGGTTTTAGCCGCATCCTGCCAGCAGACATAGATTTTCCCGTCGTCCACGCAGACATCTATGCCGTTGTCGTGGGTCTGGTTTTCACTTTCCGGCACAAGCTGTCTCGGATCTGTGAAATTAGCGCCGTCATCCGAGAAAGCATAAACCACTGCAGCCCTGTTTTCCGCGCTTCTACTCGGGATGTCCTGCAGCCAGAATAAGTAAAATTTATCTCCTGCTTTGACCATTTTCGGGTCTGCGCCTGGGTAGACTGAGGCCTGGACGAAGGTGTCTGAGCCGCTCGCACTGAACGCCGTGATGGGCGCAGCAGCTTCTTGATGCAGGTAGCTTCTGTCCATTACGGTGTAGGCATCCGCATTGTATAGCTGCGCGGCCATGCTTTCCGTCAGGGATCGACCTCCCATAGCTCCGCCCGAAGATCCTGGAGACTCATAGATGGTATGAGTTGCTTCCGGTGATTTGAATAAATTCATATGCCATCCGAAACAATCAGCTTCCAATTCCAAATAAGCATTCAGCCATACTTTCGTATAATCATCCAGTGGCTTGTAGAAATAATTACAGGCACCGGTACCAGATACTCCCACGCTGACTACTTTCTCTACGCCAACACCTGCCTTAGCAGTCAGAAAAATCTTGCCTGACAGCGTTCCCACTCCACCCTCGGTCTGGAGAATAAAATCCTCCCCCTTTATGGACAGAGTGACTTTATCCGACAGTTCTGCACCTGCTTCAACGGATATGTAGAGAGGCACTGCCCCCGCCCAAAAATATTGCCGGTACTTAGCGCTGCCTTTTCCGGCTACAATCACATCCACCTTAACGCCAAAGGTGCCCGGTCTGGTCATGTCAATATAACCTTCCCCATAGCCTTTCACTGTCACACTAGCCGATAAGCAGCCCGCCCCGAACTTTTCCGGCCTTCCGCCAAAAGCTGCCGCCGCATCCGATAAGTTCTGCGCTCTTCTGGAAAGCCCGTCGAAATCTTCCTTAAAGGCCTCTATACTCTGCGATGTGCCTTTATTGATTGCAATTTTTACCAATCCATTCCGCTCTACCGTCAGATCAAACGGCAGGGCATTCGCCAGCCCATAACTTAGCGTTTCCCCTCCCAAAAAAGGGATCGTGTTATCCGGCAGCGTAAACTCGATATTTGATCCAATTTTGAGAGAGCCTGATTTATTTTCTTCCTTTATATCCGCAGCGCCCTCCGGGCTGATATAAATTCCTATCCTCTTTACTGTTGTCTTACCGTCCACATTAGTCGCCTTGATACGGACATCTTTCTGCGCCTTCAGATTTGTCAGCGCATTTCCTTCACTCCTCAGAAAAATCGGGACAGAGAATTTACCCTCCTCACTGCTGGCGATCAACGCCCCGTCCTGCACAAGCGTATAGTTCTTAACGTCTCCCCGCGCTTTCACCTCGATTTCCATCATGGCAGAAGCGGAAGCATCGGAAATTGTATCTTCTGTATGCTGCAGATATACTTTGTCCGCCAAAAGATTCGTCACCGTATTTCCGATTGTCGCTTTGGCATAGACTATGTCGAATTCACCATCAGAAGGTGCCATGCTTATGTAATAAGTGCCGCCAGTTGACAGCGCTTTATATGACATATATGGAATATAGCCGTCCGCCGTTACACTTATGTACGCTTCTTTTCCCTCTTCCTCTACAGGCATCGCAATATAACCGTTGGCATCAGCGGCTGTGCCATTGACCAATGCCCCTGCGACCGGGGTACCAAGCTCGGAATCTATTACGTAGATGTGGGCGCTGTGGGAGAGTTCGATCGGAGTGTTATCTGGACCGTCTGGATTGTATGGAATAAAGGGAATATCATTATCTTTGGCATAAGTTTCGGCATAGGAACCCGGGAAACCATAAATCAAGGGGTTTGATATGCCTGAAAATGCTCCACTTCCTTCTATAAAAGTCACACTTTCTGGTATAACAATTTTCCCATTTAAACCACTGCAACCATAGAACGCACAATAAGCTATATCCGTTACTCCATTTGGAATCATCAAATTCCCAGTAAATCCACTACAACTACCGAACGCTTCCCGCCCTATCAAAGTTATGCCTTCTGAGAGCATTAAATTGCCTGAGAATCCACTACAGCCATAAAATGTAAAACTCTCTATCGCCTTTATTCCTTTCGGAATTATCAAATTACCCGTAAATCCGCTGCAATTATAAAATGCAGAATATCCTATCGTCGTCACACTCTCCGGAATTACCAGTTTACCTGTAAAAGCATTACACATATAAAAGGCTTGATACCCTATCGTTGTCACACCTTCCGGAATTACTAAATTACCTGTAAAACCATCGCAGCCAGAAAAAGCCCTGTCCCCTATCTTTGTCACGCTTTTGGGAATCACCAAATTACCTGTAAAACCATCACAACCACGAAAAGCCTCCTCCCCTATCTCCGTTACACTTTCTGGAATCACCAAATTACCTGTAAAACTGCAACTACCAAATACCGAAGTTCCTATCTTTGTTATACTTTCTGGAATTACTAAGTTTCCTGTAAAACCATAACATCCACTAAACGCACTATCTCCCAACAATATCACGCCTTCTGGAATCACTAAATTACCTATAAACTCACTACACCCACTAAATGCTGCAGAACCTATAATCTTCACTCCTGCGGGAATTATAAGATTCCCTGTAAATCTACAATTACTAAAAGCCCCTTCTCTTATCTCTGTTACACTCTCTGGAATCATTAAGTCGCCCGTAAAACCATAACAATCCGCAAATGCATTGATCCCAATAATTTTCACACTTTCTGGAATCACCAAATCTCCCGTAATATTGCTGCAAAAATAAAATGCATGAGATCCTATATATGTAATACCTTTATCTATTATCACCCTCTTAATTGTTTCGACAGGATATCCCCCCCAAGGTGCATCCGTAATAAATATAAACTTATCATTTTCATATCTGCTAGAATGCTCGTAATCCCACATCTCCCCCGTCCCAGAGATTGTCAGTGTCCCATCCTTCAGCGTCCATGTCAGATTATCCCCGCACTTTCCCGAAGCCTCTACATCCTCTCCCTCTGCCGCAGTAACATTACTCCCAATTTCTTCCGTTTCCTTTTCACCTGGTTCCTGCTCAATATCGGAGATATCTCCAGATTCCTCTCCTGGTTCCTCCGTAGGCTTGTCCTCTCCCACTTCTCCTATTCCCTCACCCGTCCCATCATCCGGTGTTTTCGGGTTATCTGGATTTTCAGTATTCTCCGAATTCTCCAGAGTTTCCGGTTCTTTCTCTTCTCCCGGCGCACTCTCTCCGGAGCCTTCCTCTCCTGCCTCGCTGCCTTTCTCCCCAGAACCCGGCTTCACCTCCTCTGTCTCACCGCTCTCTGGGTTTTCTTCTTTCACTGCACCACTGCCTTCCGGGTTCTCCGTCACCGAATTGTCTTCTGGGATTTCGCCGTTAGCCTCTGTCCCTGTCTGTCCCTCCACCGCAAGTGCCGTAATATCCACATTCGCCAAAACTGTTGTCAAAGTCAACATTACACAAAATACTTTTTTTCCCATTTTCCTTTTCAAGTTAGTAATCATAACCATCCTGCCTCCTCATAAGTGTCTCTTCTATATTTCGTGCAAAAAATAGATTGCCATTATATTTATTTCCAAAAAAATCCATCTTTTGAAATATTTTCTCTCTTTTTACTCCAATAAATTGATACGAAAAGAATTATTACAATACCAAAACAACATATCGTAATACTGATTTAAATAAAATCTAAAAATGAAAGCATCCGTCAAATTTTGGCTGATGCTTTCATCTGATTCCCAATTTATACTCGTCTTTCTTTTTGTATTCATATATCGCTGCAAAAGCTTACCGACCTATACACCGGCTTAAGCGCCTGCTCGAAAGTTATCCTTATTAAATCTTTATAAAAAGCTTTCCTTTTTTCTGAGATGCAATCTATTGACTCTATTATTTTCTCAATTGCTATCATGTCTATCCGTGGAAATATCCTTTTCACTGCCTCATTAAGAGCCGGATTTTTCATAGACAAAATATACTGCGAAAAACAAATTCTTCTGCCATCCAGAATACTCGCCGTTCTGGCATTAACGGCATAATTCTTTGCCACCTCAAATGAAAGTTCTTCATCCGCAAGTAGCGGTACTAACGACGATCCGCAGTCATAAACAGGGGCAACCGACATGTCATTCGATCCTGTTTTTATCAAAACACCCCAATTCCCTTCGTGACGGTCTGTATTGCAGATCAAGGCATCAACCACAAACATATCCCAGAAATGCTCTTCCAGCTTTTCTCCTATAGGTAGTCCTCTTATCACAGACAAAGTGTCAAGAATATCGCCCTTTTCTTCCGCTTCACTCTCCGTATTCGCCAGAGATAATGCCTTTACCTCGTACAATTCATATTCGTTCCGGCAAAAGTCTTTACATGCACAGGCAATCTTTGTTTTCCCATTTTTTTCTTTGTAGAATCCAAGGCGCGTTTCCTGAACAGGTGTTAAAATCTTCCATCTCAATACTCCCTCAGTTCAGCCCACAAACGCTGCATCTCACAATCCGGATAAAATCCATTAACTGTTCCATGTTTGATTGACGTATAAGCATCGTCAAACAGCATTTTCAACAGCAGCAGCTTTTCCGGCACCGGGTTGTCCTGATAATCGCTTCGCTGTGACACATATTTATCAATATCCTCTTCGATATATTCAGGTATACGATATTCAGAATATTTACTACCCCCATTATCTGTTACTTCCTCCAATCCGCTGTATCATTTCCAGAATAAAACTCAGGCTATCATCGGAAAGCCCTTCCAGAGACTGTGTAATTTGATTCTGTAATGTTGACATACCAGACCTCACCTTTCTCAATCATCCTATAAAGTCTTCTACTTTTAAAATTATTTGCTATCATTATAGTATACATATCCTCAAAAAACAAACATTTTATTTTCATCAAAATTCATCTGATTACCTATATGATAACCTGATTTTCTTACATATTCAAAAATTTAAAACATCCTCAACCCCGATAAACACTGGGTTTGAAGGCACTTACTTAAATTGCTAATCTTGGTGAAGCCCTCCGCATCGTGCAGGACCACCTTGACTCCAAGAACTTCTACGCATTCAACCTGGGATTTGACTGCTGTGAGGGGAATGTGAAATAGAAAATAATAACAGCCAATAATAAAGAGTGATTTCAAAGCATTTTTTACATGCTATGGAATCACTCTTTTCCGATTATAACACTATCCTATTTCATTCTCAAAATCCTGCATCAAACTATCCGCCGCCTGTGAATTTAATAATGTAAAATAGATATACTCTAAAAACTTATCATATTGCTCACATGCCAAATCAGATACAGACACATTATAACGCATATTTTTCCCTCATTGTCTGTGACACCACATCAGCCGGTGCTGTTGCGCCCATATCACTTTTTTTCATGGATTCCGTAAGCTGCGTAACAAGGTCTTCCTCACTAAGCGGTTTAAACGGCTTAGCTGCATCATCTCTAAAGATAATATATTGAATATAGTTCTGGATTTCCCTCAGTTTTTCTTCGGGCATTGTTTCCAATAGTGAGATTGTATATTCTAATGTACTCATTTATACTGCTCTCCTTTTTCTTTCAATGGCTAATATTTTTCTTTTTACGTCCCTATTGTAACACACAATCGAAAACTTATCTATCCATAATATAGCAAAGCCAACCCGAAAAATCTGTGTACGGACTGTGCCAACTTCTATTCTATCTCATACTCTAAATGAAAAACAACCTCTTTCCCTTTATTCTTCGCAACCTCTGATGGATTGACAAAATCAGTGTTGCCTCTTATAGTATAATTTATGTTATATAACGCAAATTATTAATTAGACTAACTATTAAAAGTCAAGTCTAAAAGTGAAAATTTTTGAATGGATTGCCAGACGGCATTTCAGGCATAAAAGAATCAAAAAAGGATTC
>ERZ779637.1198-NODE-1198-length-11581-cov-3.573313_pt1 | contig 11581 bp, 10 predicted proteins | sample MGYA00514196_ERZ779637 | MGnify/ENA primary metagenome ERZ779637 (study PRJEB29562, sample SAMEA4376700) | mouse gut metagenome | isolation source: Cecum | study: EMG produced TPA metagenomics assembly of the A DSS colitis mouse model was used to assess the... | reverse complement strand
TCAGCTCGTACATCAGATACTGATTTGCGGCAAACCAGTATCTGATGTACGAGCTGGTTCACGAGAGCAATAAGATGCATAGTTTGTTTAGCGACTGTTATAAAGATAATCTGCACTCTATTTGGGCTGGACAGGAATTATATCGCAAAGGAAATTCAAGGGAAGAGTTTTATAATATTTTGCGAAAAAATATGCAGCCAGTCTATGATTCCGCATGGAGGCAAGGGTATGAGATTTGGGAAAGAGGATGAGGATGGTCATTTATGCTCTTAGAGGAAAGAGATAAGGTAATTGGATTGATGAAGATGTTTGTGGTAACGTAATTTGAAGAGGAAGAATCAGATGTGCTGATTGAAATTTTTTTCGAAAAGGCAGAAAGTCAGATGGAGAAGCGTTTGAAAAAAGGAGTCCAGTCCCATGACAACTATCTACTACATAGAAGATGATCAGAACATCGCACAGCTGGTCAAAGAATACCTGACGCAGCGAGGGTATGAAGTGTCTGTTTTTCCGACGATCGCCAGGGCAAAGGAAGCTCTAGGCAAAAGGCTCCCTGCACTGCTGATGATAGACTGGAATATGCCGGATGGAAATGGTAGTACTTTCTGCCAGTGGATCCGGTTGCGATGGAAAGAGCTGCCAGTTATTTTTATTACAGTCCGCAGTGATTCCAGAGACATAGTTTCTGGTTTTCAAAGCGGTGCAGATGATTATGTGGTGAAGCCATTTGAATTTGCGGTATTGCTTTCCCGCATTCAGGCGTTACTGCGCAGGACGCGGGATGTATCGGCGCAGTATCTGTCTTGCGGTATCATCTCTCTAGATCAGGAGAGGCAGCAGGTATATTGTAAAGGAGAGGAAGTACTTTTAAGTCCGTTAGAGTATCGGCTGCTTCTGACGCTCTTACAGAATAAGGGACGAACCGTCACCAGACAGTTTCTGCTTGAGATGATCTGGGACAGTAACGGCAGCTTTGTCAATGATAATACCCTTACGGTTACGATGAAGCGTCTGCGGGAGAAACTGCACCAGCCGGGTTGCCTGAAGACCGTACGAAGTGTGGGATACCGCCTGGAGGAACAAAGTGCATGGCTGGAAGAAGAAATGTTGTAATTGTGACAGGATTGACGTGGTAATTTGATCTGCTATTGACGGTATACTACATATTCTGGTAGTTACTTTTGTGCGTTTTGATCTTGATTTTTTGACTTGCAAAAAGTGTTGTATTTTGCTAAAATAATTGATAAATAAAATTTTCTTAGGTGTGAAGGAGGACAAGAAAATGAATGATGCATATGTTGCTGCTGCTGCAGGCGTAATGATGGTGTACATGGTGGTTCTTCTCATCATTTCGATCATCAGTCTGGTCGGATTGTGGAAGATTTTCGTCAAGGCAGGAAAACCAGGCTGGGGTGCGATTATTCCCATCTACAACATGTATTGCCTGTTTGAGATGAGCTTTGGAACGGGATGGCTGTTCCTGCTGTGCTTTGTTCCTTGTGTGAATGTAGTCATGCTGGCTATTATGTGGATCAAGCTGGCACAGGCATTCGGCAAGGGCGCTGGATTTGGCGTGGGCATTTTATTAGTTCCTTTTATTTTCCTGCCGATGCTGGGATTTGGTGACGCTCAGTTTGTAGGATCTGCGCAGAAGTAATTTTTAAAATATTTGAAGCAACCTTTGTATTTTTTTAAGTACAAAGGTTGTTTTTTGTTTTTTTCTATGTTATATGTTAACTATATTTTTGAAATGCGGTGAAGGAGACTCACCCGGCGGGAAGCGACAGGAATACGGCGTCACCGACTGAGAGCGCTGTTTGTGAAAGGCTGGGAGCGGGAACACTCCGGAGCAGATTATCTGAATTGTATGGCTGCAGGGTCAGGACAGTAGGCAAGGGGAAATTACTGACTTGACACAGATGTCATAAGAGGCAGCAGGAGAATACATTAGGATAATACGTTGCACGCGTTAAGTGTCAAGAGTGGGTAAGGCGAGGAAGCACCTTGTTGGAGGTGTCGGCTTATCAATGCGGGTGGTACCGCGGATAATCATAACTATCCGTCCCGGAATGCAGAGATGTGTTCCGGGATTTTTTATTTTCTCCGGAGCACGGTAGTCAGCGAAAGGAGACCAGAACAATGACAATCAAAAACATCTACAGAGACGTAACCTTACAACAGATTAGTGAGTCTGATATCGGCAGAGAGCTCCGGGTGGCAGGCTGGATCGAGAATATCCGGGATCACGGCGGCGTGTCCTTCATGGATTTGCGGGATATGTATGGTGTGCTTCAGATCGTGATGCGTGATGCCACACTATTAAACGGCTTGACCAGAGAGATGAGCATCTCGGTGGAAGGCTTGATTGCGCACAGAGACGAGGAGACATACAACCCAAGGATTCCCACGGGGACGATTGAATTGGAGGCGCATAAGGTAGAGGTGCTGGGCAGGGTTTATAAGCAGCTTCCTTTTGAGATTATGACCTCGAAGGAGACCAGAGAAGAAGTAAGATTGAAATACCGTTATTTGGATCTACGCAATCAGAAAGTAAAGGATAACATCGTTTTTCGTTCCAGAGTGATCGCTTATCTGAGGGAAAAGATGGCGCAGATGGGATTTCTGGAGATTCAGACGCCGATTTTAAGTGCTTCGTCGCCGGAAGGCGCCAGAGACTATATTGTGCCTTCACGGAAATATAAAGGGAAATTTTACGCATTACCGCAGGCACCGCAACAGTATAAACAGCTGCTAATGGTATCGGGATTTGATAAATACTTTCAAATTGCTCCGTGCTTCCGGGATGAGGATGCCAGGGCGGACCGGTCTCCAGGGGAGTTTTATCAGATGGATTTTGAGATGAGCTTCGCCACCCAGGAAGATGTATTCCGGGTGGGAGAGGAAGTATTATCGGCGGTATTCGAGAAATTCGCGCCAGAAGGGTATACAGTGTCGCGGGCGCCGTATCCGGTGATCAGCTACAGGCAGGCTATGTTGGAATTTGGCACCGATAAGCCAGACCTCAGGAATCCGCTGCGGATCATTGACTTGACAGAATATTTCCAGGATTGTGGTTTCAAACCCTTCCATAACAGGACAGTCCGTGCTATCCGGGTACAGGCACAGATGTCCAAAAGCTTCCATGAGAAACTGCTGCGGTTTGCCATGGACCTGGGTATGGGTGGTCTTGGATATCTGGAAGTGGCAAAGGACATGAGTTATAAAGGGCCTATTGACAAGTTCATTCCTGAAGAGAAGAAAGGGGAGCTGGTGACGCTGGCAGGATTGGACGTAGGTGATACGATCTTTTTCATTGCTGACAGGGAGGAACGCGCCGCCTATTATGCCGGACAGATCCGCACAGAGCTTGGACAGAAGCTTGACCTGATCGAGAAAAAGGCATACCGTTTCTGCTATGTGAATGATTTTCCGATGTTTGAGCTGGACGCAGATACGAAGCAGATCGGTTTCACCCACAATCCGTTTTCCATGCCGCAAGGTGGTCTGCAGGCGTTGGAGACGCAGGATCCGCTGACAGTGCTGGCATACCAGTATGATATTGTGTGCAACGGTGTAGAGCTGTCTTCGGGGGCCGTCCGCAACCATGACCTGGATGTGATGGTGAAGGCTTTTGAGATCGCTGGGTACGATGAGGAGACGCTGCAGAGTAAATTTGGTGCGCTGTACAGTGCGTTCCAGTTCGGTGCACCGCCGCATGCGGGCATGGCGCCAGGTGTGGACAGGATGCTCATGCTGCTGCGGGGAGAAGAGAACATCAGGGAGGTGATCGCTTTCCCTATGAGCGGTTCAGCCCAGGATCTGATGTGCGGGGCACCGAATGATGTGACGGAGAAACAGCTGCGGGAAGTGCATATCAAGGTTAGGGCATAGGAGATAGCGATACAGACAGGATGGACACAATGGTGCAGAATGGCAGGTGTCAATGCGGTTGGAAAGCTTAGGAGAGGTAGAGACAATGGAAAATATTGTAAACGATGAAATGATAGCGTATGTGGGAAATCTGGCGCAGCTGGAGCTTTCGGAGGAGGAAAGGAAACAGGCAAAATCGGATATGGGGAGAATGATTGCCTATATTGACCAGATGGGTGAGCTGGATACGACGGGAGTTGAGCCGATGTCTCATGTGTTTCCGGTAAAGAATGTGTTCCGGGAAGACGTGGTGACAAATGGAGATATGAGAGAGGAGATGCTCCTGAATGCACCAAAGGAGAAGGACGGAATGTTCGTAGTGCCGAGGACATTTGCCTAGTGTAATGGTCGGCAGAAATCTCTCAATCTAATTCCCATGCATATTGCAGGCCTGCTTGCGATACGGTTTAAATAGAAATTTGAAACAACCTATTGAGCCTGCAATGTGCAGTGTCTCAGTAAACGGAATGCTGCAAGAACAATGATTTGGGAACTGAGATATAGGAAGTAGGATTGGGATAAAAGGAGGCGGTTTTTGGATGGAACTTATGGATATGACAGCAGTGGAGCTGGCGGCGGCAATTAGGAAAGGTAAGACGACTGCTGTGGAAGCAGCGGAAACGGTGCTTGCCCGCATAGAAGAAAGGGATCCGCTTTATAACTGCTATGTGACGGTGGATCGGGAGGGTGCATTAAAGCAGGCACAGGTGGTCCAGGCACAGATTGAGACAGGAGAAATGACAGGGCCGTTAGCAGGGGTACCGGTGGCGGTGAAAGATAATCTGTGTACCAAGGGACTGCTGACAACCTGTTCTTCCAGGATGTTAGGGAATTTTGTGCCGACGTATACGGCAGAAGCAGTGGTGAATCTGCAGAAGGCGGGAGCGGTTATTGTGGGTAAGACGAATATGGATGAATTTGCCATGGGGTCTACGACGGAAACGTCCGCCTATGGGGCGACGAGAAACCCGTGGAACCGGGCACATGTGCCGGGCGGCTCTTCAGGAGGTTCGGCTGCGGCGGTGGCGGCAGGAGAGTGTTATTTCGCTCTTGGGTCTGATACTGGCGGTTCCATCAGGCAGCCGGCAGCTCACTGCGGCATGGTAGGCATGAAACCGACTTATGGAACGGTATCGCGATATGGTCTCATCGCCTACGGCTCTTCTCTGGATCAGATTGGTCCGTTGACAAAGGATGTGACGGATTGTGCTGCGGTGTTAGCATCGATCACTTCTTATGATAAGAAAGATTCCACTTCGTTACAGCGGCAGGATACGGATTTTATGTCCGCGCTGACGGAGGATGTGGAAGGGATGCGCATCGGTATTCCCAACGATTATCTGGGAGAAGGGCTGGACGAAGATGTACGGATAGCAGTGCTGCAGGCGGCAGAAAAGCTGGAAGACAGAGGCGCCGTGATAGAACGGTTTGACTTGAGTCTGGTGGAGTATGCCATTCCGGCTTACTATACTATTGCGGCAGCGGAGGCCAGTTCCAATCTGGAACGGTTCGACGGCATCAAGTACGGTTACTGCACGGACAACTATACCGGGCTCCACAATCTGTATAAGAAATCCCGCTCAGAGGGGTTCGGGGAGGAAGTAAAGCGCCGAATTCTGTTGGGATCTTTCGTGCTTAGTTCAGGTTATTATGACGCTTATTATTTAAAGGCTCTGCGGGTAAAGGCACTGATTAAGAAGGCTTTTGATGATGCCTTCGCGAAATACGACGTGATTTTGGGACCGGTTACGCCGACGACTGCACCGAAGCTGGGCGGCAGCCTGGAGGATCCGATCAAGATGTATTTGGGAGATATCTACACCATCGCTGTGAATCTGGCGGGGCTGCCGGGGATCAGTCTTCCTTGTGGAAAGGACAGGAACGGACTGCCCATCGGACTGCAGCTGATCGGAGACTGTTTCCAGGAGAAAAAGCTGATTCAGACGGCTTATACGTATGAGAGGAGCAGAGGACCGTTCGCGGTTGTTATGGACACGGAGGGAGAGACTGCCACAGACAGTTGGGGAGCAGTATATGCGGGGAGATCCCAGGGAGCAGGAGAAAGCCAGGGGATTCAGGGCAATGAAGAGCGTTGGAACAAGGAGGGAAGCCGTCATGAGCAAACAATATGAGACTGTGATCGGATTGGAAGTGCACGTGGAGCTTGCCACAAAGACTAAGATTTTCTGCGGATGTTCCACCGCGTTCGGGGCGGCTCCCAACACCCAGACCTGCCCGGTCTGTACAGGGATGCCGGGATCGTTGCCGGTATTGAACAGACAGGTGTTGGAGTACGCCATTGCAGTTGGACTTGCCACGAACTGTGAGATTACCCGTTATGCGAAATTCGACCGGAAGAATTATTTCTACCCGGATAATCCGCAGAACTATCAGATTTCCCAACTCTATCTACCTATCTGCAGAAACGGCGGCGTGGAAATCGAGACGAAGGAGGGGGGCTGCAAGACGGTGGGGATTCATGAGATCCACATGGAGGAAGATGCCGGCAAGCTGCTTCACGATGCGTGGGAGGACTGTTCGCTGGTAGATTACAACCGTTCCGGGATACCGCTGATTGAGATCGTATCCGAACCGGATATGCGAAGCGCGGAGGAAGTGATCGCCTATCTGGAGAAGCTGCGGCTGCTGATTCAGTATCTGGGCGCTTCCGACTGTAAGCTGCAGGAGGGCTCCATGCGCGTGGATGTGAATTTGTCTGTGCGGGAAACAGGGACGGAGCAGTTTGGCACCAGAACGGAGATGAAGAACCTGAATTCCTTTAGGGCGATATCCAGAGCCATTGCTGGGGAAACGGAGCGGCAGATCGATTTGATTGAGTCCGGGGAACGGGTGGTACAGGAGACGAGAAGATGGGACGATGAAAAGGGGGAATCCTATGCCATGCGGAATAAGGAAGAGGCTCAGGATTACCGGTATTTTCCAGACCCAGACCTGGTTCCGGTAGTGGTGAGCGATGAGATGCTCCATAAGATCCAGGCATCACAGCCGGAGTTTCGGAATGAGAAGAGGAAGCGCTATCAGGAAGCATTTGGAATTCCCGATTATGATATTGAGATCATCACTGGTTCCAAACATATGGCGGATCTTTTTGAGGCGGCGGTGTCCATCTGTAATCAGCCTAAGAAAGTGTCCAACTGGCTGATGGGAGAGACGCTGCGACTGATGAAGGAGAAGGAGATAGATGCCCAGGAGCTGCGTTTTTCGCCGGAGAATCTTGCGAAACTGATCCGGCTTGTGGATGAAAAGGTGATCAATGGATCTGTGGCGAAGGAAGTCTTTGAGGTGATGTTTGAAGAAAATGTGGATCCGGAGCAGTATGTGGAGGAGAAGGGATTGAAGACCGTCAATGACGAGGGAACTCTTCGGAGGACGATAGCGGAAGTGATCGCCGCTAACCCGCAGTCGGTGGAGGACTATAGGAATGGGAAAGAGAAAGCGATCGGTTTTCTGGTAGGCCAGACCATGAAGGCCATGAAAGGAAAGGCTGATCCTGCCACAGTGAATCAGCTCCTTAAGGAAGCGTGTGAAAGTTAGCCTTGCGCCTGTTGGATGTGGGAGATATTCCGGTAATGTTTCGGGGTATCTCCCACATATTTTTTAAACTGTCTGTTGAAATTAGACAGATTCTGGAAACCACATGCAAATGCAATGTCCAGGGAAGGCAGGGCAGAATTTCTAAGCATCTCGCAGGCTAGCTTGATCCTGAGCTGTATGATATATTCCATTGCACTGATTCCAACCACTTTCTTAAAGCGGTACATGAAATAGCTTCTGCTAAGATGAGCCATTTCTGCCAGGTACTCGATAGTGATATTTTCGGTATAGTGCTGACTGATAAAGAGCAGCACTTCCCGGACGCTTTCTGATTGTCTTTCATCCTGGTCCTTGACGGTTACGATACAGTCTGATTTTTCCAAAAGCCACAGGAAGCGGAGCAGTTCACTTTTCATCTGCAGGTCGGAGAGTGGCGTATTGTCTTTTGCGCATAGAAAGATCTGTTCTACACTGTTTCTGATCTCCTTGTACGCTGGATGTTTTGGGGAGACAGGAACCATGATTTTACGGTTTCCGTTGATGATCGGTTCGACGCAGGAGATTCCGCAGCGCTCTTCTTTACTGATTCCGAGCAGTGCTTCCCGGAAGACAAGGGTATTGTAAATCTGCACATTATTCTCGCAAGGGTAGAGGGCATGGATCATATTAGGTGGTACTAGGATGATATCGCCAGCATCTGCCATAAATTTATCTTCACCACAGGTAAATTCGCTTCTGCCGCTTACGATATGATTCAGTTCAAACTCATTGTGCCAGTGCAGAGGCACAAGAGGAAACTGGTCAGGTACGCTGCAGGCAAAAAAATCATAAGGAATTCTGACGGAACCGTGTTTTCTCTTTTCTTTGGAAGATGAAGTATTCATGTTTGGACTCCTTGTGGTAATGCTGGCTGTGCCTGGGCATCCCTGCAGACATGCAGAGAGGTGTCTGCCATGCACTTTCTGGGCTTATTAGCTGTATCCGGTATCCTGTGTCTGTCCTATATGCTGGTGCCAATTCTGGAGCGCTTTGCGATGGGAAGTACTATAGTATTGTTTTTCAGTATTATAGCAGTAGATGACGGAGTATTTTAAGATTATTATATCATTATAGGAAATGAACGCAACCAAATAAAACAAATATGAAAGGAGCTTTTACAATGGCAAAATGGCTTGAAAACGCAATTTTTTATGAGATCTATCCGCAGTCTTTCAAGGATACCAACAGTGACGGAATCGGCGATTTTAACGGTATCATTGAGAAACTGGATTACATCAAAGAACTGGGATGCAACGCGATCTGGATGAACCCGTGTTTCGAATCTCCTTTTGGCGATGCTGGGTATGATGTGGCAGATTATTGCAAGGCAGCGCCCCGGTATGGTACCAACGATGATCTGAAGCGTCTTTTTGATGAGGTACATAAGAGGGATATGCATATCCTTCTGGATCTGGTACCCGGCCATACTTCTGTGGAGCACGCATGGTTCAAGGAATCCATGAAACCGGACCGGAACGAATTCAGCGACCGCTATGTGTGGACTGATTGTATCTGGGAGGAGCCTAAGGGAATGGGCAGTCTCCGTGCCATCTCTGACAGAGATGGTTCCTGCGCGGTGAATTTCTTCTCCAACCAGCCTTCCTTAAATTACGGCTTCTATAAACCGGACCGGCCTTGGCAGCAGTCTATGGATGATCCCGGACCGCAGGCTACAGTCGCTGCGCTGAAGGATATTATGCGTTTCTGGCTGAAGATGGGTTGTGACGGATTTCGCGTAGATATGGCAGGCTCCCTTGTGAAACACGATGAAGAAGGCAAGGGTACGGTAAAACTCTGGCAGGGGATCCGTACTTTCCTGGATCAGGAATTCCCGGATGCGGCTATGGTGTCCGAGTGGAGCCAGCCGAAGCAGTCTCTGGCAGGTGGTTTCCATATGGATTTCATTCTGTTTGGCGGCCCGGATGATCCGAATAACCTGTTCCGTTCCCCAGAACCTTTCTTTGAAAGCCGTGGCAAGGGAGACATCTCGAAGTTTGTGAAGAAATATAAGGAGGAGTATGAGGAGACGGCACGCAAGGGATTGATCTGCATTCCGTCCGGAAATCATGACGTAGATCGTATTGCCAGGCATTTACATGGTGATGAGCTGAAATTTGCTTTCGCATTCCTGCTTTCCATGCCAGGAGCGCCGTTCATCTATTATGGCGACGAGATTGGTATGCGCTATGTGGAAGGACTGCATTCCGTAGAGGGTGGTTACAATAGAACGGGTTCCCGTTCGCCGATGCAGTGGGATGACGGTGTGAACGCTGGATTCAGTCTTGCAAGCAAGGAGAAACTGTATATTCCTATGGATGAGAGTGCAGACCGTCCTACGGTAGAGAAGCAGAAGGCTGACGAGTCTTCCCTGTACCATGAAGTGAAGCGGCTGATTGCCCTTCGACTGGCACACCCGGCACTGCAGAGCCAGGGGGAGATCGACTTTGTCTATGCGGAAGAGAAGGCCTATCCATTGGCATATGTGAGAAGCGCTGGGGAAGAAAAGATTCTTGTGATTTTAAATCCTTCCGATCATGACGCGGTATTTGACTGTGCTTATACCCTGGAGAAGGAGTTGTATGCTTTCGGCGGCAAACTGAGTGCTGCAGACGGCAAGATCACAGTTCCGGCAGGATCTTTTGGGTTCTATCAGATCTGATCATAAATAAGAGGAGCAGGGAAAATTTCCTGCTCCTTTTCTGTGGCAGCGCTATTTATCAGACTTGATATATTCCAGGAACTTGACGACAAGCTCCGGCTGCTTGTTTGTGATCGGGATGCCAAGGATTACTTCGGCGGGATATCCCTGATAATCGTATTTATTGTCTTCAAGATAAGTGTAGAGGGATGCATCCTCTAATATTGTATCTTTCGTAACGATAATGCCAACTGCGACGGGGGTCTCCATGGTGGCAGGATCACGGTGATCGATCGTCAGTCCGGAGAAATCCCTTACTTGTGTAGGATCATAGTTATCGTCGGCATAAGTGGCAGCATCTGTATAGTAGAAGTAAGGACGATACTGCTCCAGCACTTCTGCAGGAAGTACTTCCTCCAGAGGATAGAAATATTCTGCCTGGGCGTATTTCTCGAAGGTCTCTGTCTCAGCAATGATAGTACTGACCGAGCCAGTCTGCATCATGGCCATCATTTTCTCTTGGCTGGCCATAGTATATTGGGAGAAATCAGTGGAGGAGACGGTCAGGGAAGTGTCAATATAGACTTCATACTCTGCTGGATCGATGGCGGCGTACTCCTGGAATTCTGTCGCCCATTGTTCGGGTAGTCCGGTGTTCTGTTCGCTGACGCCGGCATTTACAAGAACAGCGTAAAAGCCGTAATCTTTATAGGTTGCATAGTGATGAAGCAAAGAACCCAGGGCAATAACCAGGACAATGGCAGCAAGGGCATGGATCTTATAATAATCCCAAAAATAAGCAAATTTCTCCTTGGGAGTCATCCGGCTCATGGCCTTTCTGCGTTCTTCCCTGATCTCATCTCCGACTGATGTACCGACTGCCATAATCGTATCTCCATTTCCCCTGATTGTGATATCGTGTGAACATTAAATAAAGCACTGTTAGTTATAGCGTTTCGAGGCTGTATACTCTGTTCTCTATATCTATCTATGATAATTCGTTTGAAAAGTAATGTCAATGAAGGCCATCGGTTATTGTATGAATTTTTCGTGAAATTAATATTAAGAAATACGAAATAGGGGCCGATATATATTATCATATACTATATCTGGTGTTGTGATGTGTAAAGAGGGGGAGAACAGGAGAGAAAAGATATGGTGGTGAAGCATAACATTACAGCGATGAATTCCAACCGCATGTTTAATCTGACGAATAAGAGCCAGGCGAAGTCTACAGAAAAGCTGTCTTCTGGATATAAGATTAACCGTGCAGCAGATGATGCGGCGGGTCTGTCTATTTCAGAGAAAATGCGCCGGCAGATCAGAGGGCTTTCACAGGCGTCGGCCAATGCAGCTGATGGGATTTCCTGTGTACAGACAGCGGAGGGAGCTTTGAATGAAGTCCATGACATGTTACAG
>ERZ779637.1197-NODE-1197-length-11581-cov-8.411244_pt1 | contig 11581 bp, 11 predicted proteins | sample MGYA00514196_ERZ779637 | MGnify/ENA primary metagenome ERZ779637 (study PRJEB29562, sample SAMEA4376700) | mouse gut metagenome | isolation source: Cecum | study: EMG produced TPA metagenomics assembly of the A DSS colitis mouse model was used to assess the... | reverse complement strand
CGGAAACAAAAATGGCGTTCCTGCTCCTTTACTGGACGGGCATGAGGATTGGAGATGACCACGTTATAATAAGACTAAAGTTAGACAAACCCAGTAAATAAGCTGGTTTGAGCTGATTTAGTCCTTTCTCAAAACTGCAACGAAGCATGATATTGATGGAAGGCAGCGCTGTTTTTTCGGTCAGGTATCTCACAAAAGCATATGGGGCACCAGGGTTCCGGCGGGGATTTATGCCATATGGACAGGGAGGTGGAAACTGTATTTTGGTGCAAAAAAATATTGGAATTATTTAGTCAGGACTAAATTCAGAACCCCAAAGCGGGGAAAGCTGGTTTAGCCCTGTTTTTTATCACAGGGAGGATGCATATGGGTAACCGGATCACAAAGGAAAGCATGGAATTTATTGCAGGGGAAATTATGGATGCAGTCCATGATTCCGACAGTCTGGAAGACGGCATAAATAAAATTCAGGAAATTCTTGAAAGCAATGGGATTGTAGAAATTATCCCGGATTAAAGGAGGAGAGCATATGAAACAAAGAGAAATGACAGTTTACAGGGCAAGGGGGACCAGTATAGGGACGAATACCCCATTAATCATGCTGCAGGGGAAATGGCTGCGGGACATGGGGTTTTCCACAGGCGACAGGATATCGGTAACTTGTGAAGGTGGAAAGCTTATTGTGGAAAGGACAGGCGGGATATGGTCTGACCCGAAAGGGGCAGGAATGGTAGCGGAAGGAACCGCAGAATATCAGGGAAAGGCGGTATGGCAATGAACATGAATAAAGGAAATAACCGTGCAATTATTTTTAAGGACGAGGAACATGAAATGTTTTACAGAAGCAGCATGCCAAAGTGCGGACAGCAGGATGTGTACCACAAGGCACTGGTTTACTGTCTTGGGATCAGCGGCGATACAAGGCGGAATGTGGAGAGGATTTTTGATTTCAAAAAAGGGAGCGTAAAGCCGAAGTGTCTGGAAGAGGGCTGGATCACCAGCGGCAGCGCAAGGGTGGTACGCATGGCCTTCAACCTTTTCTGCAATGGTACGCCCAGCGTCCGGGGCCTTGAGGGGAAAGCAAAGCTGGAAGAGTGCCAGCATTATACGGTGGAAGATTTGTTCTGCTGTGAATATGCAGTATATTTTTGGGAAGCGGTTAAAGTGCGATATCCGGAATACTGCTTTCCGGTAGATTTATCAGAGTTTGGTATTTAAGATTGGACAGTGTTTTCATGAGCGGCAGGATTATATACAGAAGGAGGGCAATATGGCAGGGTTAAATATGGCATTGATACAGATGAAGGGGCTGAAATTCCGGATTGATGATATTTTAAGCGTCACCACTTATGATGAACATGCAGACTTAAGGGGGCTGCATGTGGACCGTAAGGACAGTGACCAGATGTTCCAGTTAAGGGAAATGCGGAAAATCATGAGGAAGCTGGCAGACATAGGCAGCAGCATTGAGTACCTTTTCCGACCGGTCCGGGAGACTGGCATCCTGCACAGGGACGAAAATGGGGAATACAGGACGGAGAAAGGATACTGCTACCGCAGAGGGAGCCTGATCGAAGCCTTATTGCAGGAAGATTCCCATGAAGCGCCCTGCTGGGTGCAGACAAAGGTGGAGCATGACGGGGAAGATTATTATCTCATGGGATATGAGGATATCCCCATGGAAGGGCTGGAAGTCCGCGTGAGATAGGAAGGGGAAAGGTATATATGGAAACAACAGGAAGAAAGTGTAAGGTCATCGCCGCCGCAAACCAGAAAGGCGGCGTGTCAAAAACCACCACTACGGTAAATTTAGGGATCGGGCTTGCAAGGGCAGGGAACAGGGTTTTGCTCATTGATTCCGACCCGCAGGCCAGCCTTACCGCCAGCATGGGGGAAAGGGAGCCGGACAGGCTGGATAAAACGCTTGGCACGGTGATTACTTCCATCATGGAAGGGCTGGAGATAGAAGCGGAATACGGGATTCTCACCCATGAGGAAGGGGTACAGTACCTTCCGGCAAATATTGACCTCGCGGCGGTGGAAGTGTCACTGATCAGCGCCATGAGCAGGGAGTATATGCTGAAAGAGTATATAGAGACGGTGGCTCCGTATTTCGACTACATTATCACAGACTGTATGCCTTCCCTTGGAATGCTGACAATCAATGCACTTGCTGCCGCCGATACAGTACTGATTCCCCTGCAGGCACAGTATCTGTCGTTAAAGGGGCTGGAACAGCTGATAGCAACGATTATGAGGATAAAGAAGCGCATTAACCCGGCGCTGGATTTTGAGGGAATCCTGCTGACCATGGTGGACGCCCGGACGAATTATGCAAGGGAGATTATGGATATGGTGCGCGGATACTACGGGCAGAGGATACCGGTATTTGAGAATCATATCCCTTTATCGGTGCGTGTGTCGGAAGCAAGCGCGGAGGGGAAGAGTATCTTTGCACATGACCCGAAAGGACGGGCAGCCATGGCATATGAAGCTTTGACGAAGGAGGTGCTGGCGCATGGCAGGTAGGAAAAGCAGTGCTTCCAACATTCAAATGCCGGATGTGAATGCCCTGTTCGGGCTGGAAGGCGGTAACGGGAAAACGGATGGGAAGGTTGTGGAAATAGACATTGACCAGCTATATTCTTTCCATTCCCACCCATTCCGGGTGCTGGACGATGAAAAAATGCAGGAGACCGTGGAGAGCGTCAGGGAGCATGGCATTATCAGCCCCCTGCTCGTCCGGCCGGGGAAGGAAAGCGGGTATGAGATCATATCGGGACACAGGCGGAAAAGGGCCTGTGAACTGCTGGGGCTTAAGACGGTCCCATGCTTTATCCGTAAAATGACAGACGAGGAAGCCACTGTGGCCATGGTGGATTCCAATATCCAGAGGGAAGAACTCCTGTACAGTGAAAAAGCCCATGCCTATAAAATGAAGCTGGACGCGCTGAACCGGCAGGGAAAGAGGGCGGATTTAACTTCTGACCAAGTTGGACAGAAGTCGGTGTGAAAGACTTCAAGGGAGACGCTTGCAGACAATTCCAATGAGAGCCCTACACAGATACAGCGTTATATCCGCCTGACCTTCCTTATAAAGCCGCTGCTGGACTATGTAGACGAAAAGCGCATTGCCTTTGGAGCCGGGGTGGAATTATCCTATCTGGAACCGGAAGTGCAGGAGATTCTTTACCAGACAATACAGCGGTTATGCGTATTTCCCAATCTGGCACAGGCAAAGAAGCTGAAAGAATTAAGCAGGGAAGAAAAGCTGGACGGAAACGGGATGGAAATCCTTCTTTCTGATGAAAAACCGGCAGCCCCGGCAGTTAAGTTACAAAGGAAGAAACTGAATGAATATTTCCCGGCAGATTATTCAGCGGAGCAGATGGAGGAAGTGATTTATGGCCTCCTGAAAAAATGGAGATTTGAACAGGGGGACATACAGGCGGAATAGCACTGGCAGATTGATATTTCCGGAGAGGAAAAACAGAATATTGTTCCACATAAGAGCAGAGGAACACACACCCTCTGTTTTTATGTGGATAAAACCATAAAAAGATTGTGGGGAATGGAGGCGTAAAAGATGCAGGGAATCCAGTTTGATTATTTCCATGGAATGGAAGCGGAGCAGTACAGTTTTTACCGTATACCGAAGATGCTGTTTACAGCGGAATGCTTCAGGAGCCTTTCCTGTGAGGCAAAGGTTTTATACGGGCTGATGCTGGACCGCATGGGGCTCAGCATCAAAAACAGGTGGATTGATGAAGAGGACAGGGTTTATATCGTTTTTACTGTAGAGGAGATAGCGGAGCTGATGGACTGCGGCACACAGAAAGCGGTAAAGCTGATGAAGGAACTGGATACGGGGAAGGGCATCGGGCTGATAGAGAAAAAGCGGCTGGGACTCGGGAAGCCGAATGTAATCTATGTAAAAAATTTCATGGTAAAGGAAGAGCCATTATTGCCGGAGAAGAGGGAAAGCCCTGATGAAAAGGAAACAGCAGGAACGCCGGAGAACAGGGCAGGCAATAACCATAATGCAGGGGGTTTGAAAAATGCAGACCATGAATTTCCGGAATCACAATTCAAGAATGGTGATTTTCACAATTCAGGAATGATGAAATCCACAATTCAAGAATTTCCAAAATCACAATCTAATAATACTGAATTTAATAAAACTGATTTTAGCAAGACTGATCCTATCAATCCTTATCCATCTGATACGATAGGACAGATGGAGCGATACCGCGCCGCCATACGGGAGAATATTTCGTATGGTTGTTTTTTGAGTGACAGGAACTGCCGGAGGAAGGAACTGGACGAACTGGTGGAGCTTATGGTAGACGTGATGATGATGCCGGACCATGCCATTTTGCGGATAGCGGGAGCGGAAAGGCCTGCGGCGGTAGTGAAAGAACGGTTTCTGAAGCTGGACGATTCGCATATAGGCTATGTGCTTGGCTGCCTGCAGGAGAATACCAGCAAAGTAGGGAATATCAAGGCGTACCTGCTGGCCTCGCTTTATAATGCCGCGCTGACCATAGACAATTATTACCGGGCGGAGGTAAACCATGACCTGTATGGGAGCGGATAGCGTCCCAGCCGGCATGGACAATATAAATCCAGATACATAATTCGCGGAGAAAGGCAGTCGGGCGCATAATCTGGCTGTCTTTTTGCTGCCAAAACCGGGAAATAGAAATCTGTGGGGAAAGGGGGAGACCGTGTTGGGCAGACGTGCAGCATCCCAGGAGCTGGTTGCGCTTGGGGAACGCATAAGGGAGCGGAGGATGGAACTGTGCCTGTCACAGGAAGCACTTGCAGAGAAAGCGGGGATCAGCGCCAACACGGTGAGCCGGATTGAGGGAGGGCAGATGTCCATGGGCATAGGGACTTTCATAAAACTGGTGCAGGCGTTGGATACGGATGCGGACAGCCTGCTGGGGCTTTTACCGGTATCGGGAGAAACGCAGTATCGGGATATATGCTACCAAATCAGCCATTTGCGGGAGTGCGACAGGAAGACCGTGCTGCGGACGGTGGAGGCGCTGGTGGAAAGCCTGCGGCAGGGAAGATAAAAAGATTCTACGGATATGGTGGGAAAATAAGAGGATTTCTACTCGTCCGGTGAGGAAAGCCGCCGCCGGTTCCACTAAAATATACCCATAAGATAAAGACAGGCAGTAAAGAAAAGTTTCCAGACCCGTCAAAAAAAACGGGTGCGCCGGAAGCTGTTTTTTACTGCCTGTCCTGCAATGGAGGCAGGCAGTACAGCCAGCATAAATTCCGGCACAGCCCGTAAGAAAGGCGGCCAGAATTGACATTGCAGGAACTGAAAAAGATTACCGAAGTCCCGGAACATGGGAGAAAAATGCCTTCTGCAAAAAAATTGAGGGAGATAGGCAGGGCAGTGGCAGAAAAACAACTGACAGGTGATGCATGGATTGCAGCCTATCAGAATGGTTATGCACTGTACCATGCCTGCGGCCATTCCACTGTATTCCCGATTTACACGTGTGGAGATTACCTGTATGTATCAGGCGGCATAAGCAGCTTCATACCGGAACATTTTTTTGCGAAGGAGCCATGGCATATCCGGCTGGTCCTTGAAGGGGAGGACAGACTGGAACGCAACCAGAAAGCAAAAGAGAAAGGAAGAACCGTTTCCTACAGCGCCATATCGGAGGAATGGGAGGTTATGGAGGATATAAGGGAAAATCCGTTGGAATACCTTGTGGATATGGAGTGCAGGAAGGAAATGCTGCAATGCCTGACGGAAAGGCAGAGGGCAGCCGCCAGCCTTTGCTTTTTCCAGCAAAAGACACGGAAGGAAGCGGCAAGGGAACTTGGAATCACCAGCCCGGCGGTATCAGCCATACTTTCACAGGCAGCCCGGAGGCTGCGGAAGAAATATCCGGACAGGAATCAGACAGAAAGGGCGGTGGCGGCTGTATGAGGGGGAAGAAGCCGAAGGAACGGGAAAAATATATTATCCGCCTTAACAGCGGGACACTGGTGGAAGTGAACAGGGAAATTTATCTGGAATGGCACCGGTCTAAGCGGAAGGAGCGTTACCAGAAAGAATGCGACCGGGAACATGGGGTGTGCAGTATCGAAAAGCTGCATGAAAAAGGATATTTCCATGAACAGTCCATTTCCACCAGAGATACAACACTGGAAGCAGTTTTAAGGAATGAATACCGGGGCAGGCTGGAAAATGCCCTTAAGAATCTCCCGGAAGAGGATATCCGGCTGGTAAGGCTTTTGTATTTCGAGGAAATGACAGTAAAGAAAACAGCGGAGATTTTTGGGTGCAGCAGGAAAACAATCCAGAACAGGCGGAGAAGGATATTAGAGAAAATGAGGAAGATAATGTCAGAAACGTCATTATAAAAAGATATAACGTCTATGTCAGCAACGGAGCGGAACCGTTGTCAAGAGGACCGTGGAATACCGGAGCGCGAAGCGTGAGGATATGCCGCGAAAGCCTCTTGACATAAGGTTCACGGATTATCCTTGTGCAGTAGAAAAGGGGCTGCTGCTCCTTTTCCTGCTTCCGGCGAGGACGGGTCCGGGCAGAGCCCGGCAATGAGGCAGGGAACTGATTCTCTGCGGGTTCTTAAAGGTCTAACCTATGTAAAAAAATACCATGGAAATTATATTCCAAATTCAAAACATAAATATCAAGGGTATTGGGAGTGTGTAAGAACTTCAAATAAAGCCCATACCTAATAATGATAGGGGCTTATTTGAAATAAGGATTCTTAGCACAATCTTATTCATTGGGGAATTTTTTTCATGTATTCTATATGCTGTTGATAGATTTTGGATAATTGTTCTTTTAACCATATTAACTGCATATTTTTAATTTTATCAGAATCCGTATAGCTTTCCAATCTGTTTATAATGGATTTGATAATAAGCATATCATCATCTGCATTCCCTTTTATCACATTATCCGGATATAATCTATTTATAAACATTCTGAAATGGTGTATATTTTTTGCATTGCTATCAAGTATTTTTTGCAGCCAGAAATCGGCATCAGTATAACTTAATATTTGTATTTCATGGGGAAATTGCGACCTGTTTGTATCCCAATAGTTAATTAGTCCCTCTGCCCAGGATTCGTTATTACTTAAAATATTGAGTATGTCCTCTGTTCTTGAAGATTCTCTGCTTGAACGAATCTGGCGATTTATTTTATGAATGATTTCCTTGCATTTTTTGATTTCTTCTGCGTTTTCTGATGCAATGCAGTCATCCAAAATATTACTGTTTCCATGTTTCACGTTGGATATCATATATTCTTCTGCATGTAATAGTATTTCTTCGGGGAATCCGTATTTTACTAATCTGATAAATATAATAAGTATATTGGAATACAGATTGCTCTTATATTCATTTTGGTGTAACCTTTCTAAAATTGAATTTATCTTTTCTTCAATCCAATCCTGTGTCTGCAAGTAATATTGGTTATATAACAATGTATATGGGTCATCATCTGGCAGACGGGCGGCTAACTCTGCATTGATATAGGCAGTAACATCATTTAGGAATGATTCGGAATCAAAAATACTGTATTTTACATAATTGATAATGGTTGGCAGCCTCCGCTTATTCTGAAAGCAAATTTGAAGAAATTGGTCTTCGGGGCCTTGAATGTTCCCTCTATGTTCAACGCATATCATAAAGCAATTCTGAATAACAAAGTCCAAGGCGGCATTTTTGTATCTACAGTCAATTTCAAATGATGAAAATTGAAAATACAGATACTCTATCTTTGATAAGAAAAACTGGAAAGTCCTTAAATTATTATGATTGTTTTCCGACATATCATCAATAAAATATCTTACATTATTGTCCAAGTGATCCTTTAATTGAGTATCAGATTTACATTGATTGATTAATTTATGGATAATTGGAACCAGATCAGCTTCATAACGTAATGTTTGACCAATCAGTTTTTCGCGTATTCGGAGGTACTGCTGATTGTATTCATTATCTGAAAAAAGTTTTTTTCTGCGTCTTTCCAGTTCATCAATATCCAGAGTGATCTCAGTGTCTTTTGGGTGATGGTAAGAAAATCCGGATTCCTCTTTTGGAATCTTGATTTTTTCATCAGATGAAACAAGGTACTGAAACTCTCTGTTTTTTACTTGTGTCAGAGTTCCTATTTCCCGTTCATTGGCAATAAGAATTACCTTTGCACCTTCATGTTCAACTAATCCATTGATATATCCCAATACATCATTTGGAGGACAGCTGCATCTTTCCAAATCATCAAATATAAAGATATTTTTATTCAGGGAAAGGAAATCTGAAATAAATTCATATGATTTAGAAGATATTTCAAACCGCTGCATTAGGGAACTTATCATCTTTTTAGAAATATTTGTTATGATTCGCCCGCCTTTTTGGCGTTTTTCTTTTTCTTTTCCGTAATAGCTTTCTGTATGAGTAATCTGTTCATATTTTTTATAAAACTGTTCGTCAACGATGCTCCAGTATAGGCTCTCTTCAATCTCATCTACTGATTTACAGCCATACAACGAAATATAGCGAACACTCCTTTTTGTATGATTTAATTCATACTTCTCAATGGCGGTTTGTAAGTCATTTAGGACAAAGTAAGTTTTTCCGCATCCCCATTCGCCCTCAATTAAAATGGCGTATCTGTAGTTATTGTCTCCTAAATATCTGATTACTTCTGATTCTATTTGCTTTCCGTTCATGCATATGATCTCCCAATTGTTTGAGGATAAATGTGTGGTACATATACTCATTATAGAATTACCAAAAGATAGAGTAAACTGTTTTTATAATATGCTGGCTAAAACAATTTCTAAAATTTCTATAAACTGTTTAATTTTCACCCCTTCCAGCCTGCTATTAGTGAAGGGGCAAATAAATCTCATTTTCAATCCATCAAAATTCCCTTTCAATGAACCTTGACAACTTCATAGCCTGCCCGGACTGATACCCGGCAGAGGAGTGTGCATTTGGCACACCCTGCCGGTGGGAACGTTGCGGCAAAAGGAGCCGGGACTGGAACGGGTCTGGGAGGGAAACAGGCATAACGCTTTATATTTATAAAATATGGAAGAAAGGAAGAACGTATGGGAAGAAAGAAAATCTTGACAAAGCTTCTTACGTGCCTTGCGGCGGCTTCCACGGTTGTAACGGGAATCTTTGGGAGCACCCCGCTTCCCGTTAAGGCAGCCGAAGAAGGCAGTTACACGGTCACGTTTGAAGCCTATGAGGGAACCTGTGGGACGGAAAGCGTTTCCGTGCCCAAGGGGGAAAGCATCATATTGCCTGATGCATCCTATGAGGGGCATTATCTGGAAAGCTGGGTGGACGTAATCGATAATGAGGACGTGACCAAATTTACCGCAGTCGGAAGACCGGGCGATACCTATACCCCGGAACATGACTTGTGGCTGTATGCCAACTGGAAACCGGAACAGGAGCAGGATATTACTGTTACTTATGAAGCACGGATCGGGGATACCAGTTATGAAGAACTGGAACAGGCATTTGAAAATGCACAGGCTGGCGACACAATCATAGTCCTCCGGGACTGCAGCGTGTCAAAGACGCTTGAGGTCACTGCTGATAACATTACCTTGACGAGTGAGGACGCAGAAAAACCGGTGACCATCCGCAGGGAAGAAGAGTTTGCCGGTAAAAACTATGCAAAAGATGCCGGGAACGTTCTGGTCGGGATAAGCAGCGGCAGCCTTACCACGCAGGATATTATCCTTGACGGCGGTGCGGTGCTGGATCAGGATTTCAACAATACAGGACAGGTATGGGACAGCCCCCTTATCTATGTGAAAGGCTTTTATGCCATGGGTGCAGGAACCGTCCTCCAGAATAATTACAACACAGATTATTCCGAAAGCGTGGACGGAAACCGCAGCGTCAGGACTGCAGGGGCAGTTGAAGTTACGTGGGACGCAAGCATGGCCATGGATGGCGGGCTGATACAGGACTGTTATACCTTAGGCGCAGGCGGCGGCATCCAGTCTGCCAAGACCGCAGAAGTTACAATTACATCGGGGACAATCCGCCACTGTGCAGCTGTATGGGGCGGGGCACTTGGGCTCATGGGACCCTGCGAAGCGTCTGACATGGAGCTGAGCGGGAACCATTCCGATTCCACAGGGGGTGCGGTATGGTCACTCTTATCTTTGGTCATGACGGACAGTGTCATTGAAAATAACAGTTCCGATTATGTTGCCGGGGGCCTCCATATGTCCACGGGAGGGGACTCAAAGTTAATCCGCTGTACCATTTCCGGGAACAGTGCCCTGCGCGGCAGCGCAATACAGACGGGCAAAGGGGAAGGAACAAAGGCGCTGGTCATCCGCGACTGCACGATCACGGGAAACCGCTCAAAGGAAAATATCAGTGCGGCGAGCGCAATCTGCTACATGAATGAGACGGGGATCATCCTTTCCGGAAACATTGTCATGGAGGGCAACCACGAAGTGGGGCTGGCTCCCTGTGATATTTTTTATTTTTTTAATGAAGGCGCGTCTATACTTCTTGATGAAGATTTTGAAAGCGATTCGGTTTTTGTGCTGGGCGGCTATGACAACATAAAGCCCGGGCGGGTGCTGATTGACGGGAAGCTGTACCATAAGGACGCAAGCACGGAGCAGTTTGTATGGCACACAAGGAGCTATTGTACGGAAAAGCGGGGAGAGAACATTTATCTTGCGGAAGTGCCGAAGACTTACTTTATAACTTACGATGCCAACAATAACCCTCCGGGTTCCAGCATTATGTGTTCCGACCCTAATGAGTATACCAGTGAAGATACAGCGGTCATCATGGGTGAAGCGGAACTTTTCCCCCTTATGGGGAATCTTGTATATTTTGGCTATGATTTTGTCGGGTGGAATACGGAGGCAGACGGGTCAGGTACCGGCTATACGCCCGGACAGGAGATCAGTCTGACAGATAACCTTTACCTTTATGCACAGTGGGAGGCGACACCGCCTGTTACCATGACCTACGTTTATAATGGCGGCACGGGGGAGACGGAAAGTGAGCAGGCCATTCCCGGCGCAAACGTTGCCTTCCCGGACGCTTCCAGAAAGGGATACCGTTTTAAGGGCTGGTATAAGGACGAAGAGCTGACTGTTTTTGCGGGGAGTGCAGGGGAGAAGCATTATGCGCCCCGGCAGGACGCTTCCTATTATGCCGCATGGGAGAAAACAGAAGCCACTATTGTCTTTGACGCGGATGGTGGAGAGATGGAAGGAGGGGACATTACCGCAAAGATTGGCGATACCATTGTGCTTCCGTCCTGCACGAAGGAAGATTATGAGTTTACAGGCTGGTATGACGGAGATACCTGTGTGGGGCAGGCAGGGGAAGATTATACTGTCGCTGGTGACGTTACCCTGAAAGCCCATTATGTAAGGAAAAAAGCGCCCACATGCACTGTTTCTTTTGATACGGACGGAGGGAAAGAAATTCCACCAATGAAAGTAGAAAAAGGAAAAGAGATAAAACTGCCGGAAGCAGAAAGGGAAGGGCATATTTTCCTTGGCTGGTATACGGC
>ERZ779637.1196-NODE-1196-length-11596-cov-10.493978_pt1 | contig 11596 bp, 6 predicted proteins | sample MGYA00514196_ERZ779637 | MGnify/ENA primary metagenome ERZ779637 (study PRJEB29562, sample SAMEA4376700) | mouse gut metagenome | isolation source: Cecum | study: EMG produced TPA metagenomics assembly of the A DSS colitis mouse model was used to assess the... | reverse complement strand
AACACCGGAGGAGTCTCCCGAGGATCCTGCTGAGCCTTCAGAGGAAGAAGTTGTGGAACCCACAACCGACACTCTGGATGGAGCAACTGTAGATGCGAGTGGAGATTCCCATGCCGTGACCAAAGTCGAGAACGAGGGAACCACAATTACGCTCCCTGCAGAGACCGCTACAGAAGGAACCGACTATATTTTTACTGCGGCGTTGAAAGGCACCTATAAGGATTTAGTAGTAACATACAAAGTGAAGGGTGCCGATGGAGACTGGGGTGAAGAACAGAACGCCGCAGCAGGATCCGAGGGCAGCTATACAATCTCCGGTGCAAATATCACGGGGGATATTCAGATTTCGGCAACAGCCACGAAGATAACCTACAACGTAACCGCAGCTTTCACGGCGGATGACGTTACTTTTACCTGTGATGCCTTGAGTGAGGGCAGTACAAGCGGCACAATCAACGCTGGGGAGGATCTGTCTTTCACCGCAGCGATTAAGGATGCAGATACTAAGGAAATTACAAAAGTGTCCTATACAATTGGCGGATCAGAAACGAAACTTGACCTGGTTTCCAGCGGACAGTATACGATTTCCGCCGAGCAGATTACAGGTGATATAACAATTACTGTTACATCGGCAGCGATTCCCACATATGATATCACCTTTGGTTCACATGCGAATATCGCAAAGGTTACTGATATTCAGGTAAACGGTGAGCCGGCTACTGACATTTCAGGAGAGAGTGACTGGAAAATCAATGCCAAGAAAGGTTCCACCGTCAGCTTCAAACTGGAGCCCGATGCGAAATTCCAGGTTGAAAAGGTCGCGGATGCTGATGACACGGAAATTAAGGCGGCCAATGGCGTTTATACCATAACCGATCTTTCAGATAATGTAACACTCAGCATCACGACCGGCCTTACATCCGCTGCGAACGGCTTTTCCTTTGCTATGGATACCGGCAGCGACAGACAGAGCGCAACAATGACAGTGGCGCTGCCTGCCGGTACGGCGGATGCGGACACGGCAAAGGGTCTCAGGGCGATTACCGGAGAATATAGTGCCGGTAAGAGCGCACTGACTCTTAACGAGAAGATTATCGTATCCTTTGTGGCTAAGGAAGGCTACACGCTCGGCGATGTGAAAGTCGGCGGAGAGAAGGTAGAACCCACTACAGCCGCTGGCGAGGAAGACGGCACTCCCGCAAAGTATGAAATCACGCTGGAAGCAGGCAAGTCTAAAGCCATCACTGTGGCCACTGATGTCGTGGGCAGCGAAGGAGACAAGTATTTTACTATCAATAAAAACAGCGCGGATCATATGACTTTGGGAGAAGTAAAGGCCGACGATACCGCAATCACCCCTGCCGCAGACGGTGAGCACAAGGGACAGTATCTCGCAGCGACAGGTAAGAGGAGAGTTACCTTCTCCATCACCGCAGACGGCGCTTATGAGCCGATTGTGACCGCGGTGACCAAGGCTTCCGGAGAGGGCGCGGAAGATACGACAGTAGAGCTTGAGGCGGATGAAGTAAAAACCGTTTCCGGCAAAACGACTTATTCCTATATGATATTGGCTGCCAAACTGGCGGATGAATATACCATCACGGAAGTACAGTCGAAAAAGGCGCTCACCTTCACGGGCGTTGAGAATGTTGACGTAAGTATTGACGGCAAATTGGTTAATCCTGATATGTTAGCAGATGCAGAAAGTCCGCTTGAATATGTACAGGGCACAAAACTGACCGTCAAAGTTGCGGCAAAAGCGAATACTACCCTGAAGAGCGTAAAATATCAGGTAGGAGAAGCAAACGAAACTGCAGCCAAGATTACCAATAATGTTTCCGAGTTCTCTTTAACGCTCACCGATAACACGGTGGTGACCATTGACGCAGCGGGCGAACTTGTCGCTCTGCCGCTGAAAGAGGAGGGAGAGGCACTTTCTCCTGTAAAGGGTGTTTACAACGTAAGTTATACCGGCGCTTATACGGCAGCAATCGGTGAAGGCGCTGAACAGAATCTGGTTAAGCCCGAAGCGGCAACGCTCGTTGACAAGAGTAAGAAAGAGATTGCTTCTGCAACAGGCAAGGGAGCTGTTGTATCTATCCAGAACGATAAGACGGTGAAGATTGATCTGGGCAACGCTGACGCGACGGCTGTTTCAGGCCAGAAGCTCACCCTGACATTAACTGTTGGCACTGGCGATGCTGCTAAGAATTTCACCTACACATTGCAGGCAACCAAGGCGATCACGGCGGCAGGCGACATTACAGTTGCCGCGAATGCAAAACAGCCCACAGATACCGTGAAAAGTTATGCGCTGAAAACAAAGGGCGAAATTGGTAAAATCCAGGTTAAGGCCGAGGAAACTGATGTAACAGCCGGTTATCTTGCAAAACAGCCTGAAATAGATACGAAAAAGGGTATGCTTGTTATCGCCGCAGGTAAAGTACCTACGCCTGATGATGGCGTAAAGATTACTGTATATGCGGGTGAGGGAGATAATGCGATCAGTAAGACCGTGGTGTTAAAGACCACAGCCCTGATTACCGAGAACACCGCTGCTCCCAAGGTAACACTTAAGAACGCGACAGATTTGGGCTTTACATTGGCAGTGTCTGCTAAGACAGATCAGGATGTGCCCGCAAACAGTTTATACTATAAAGTTACGGCTACGCCGAAAACAGGTCTGACGGCTGATGATAAGCTTAAGACTGACCCAACTGTTATGTATGTGCCTAAGAAGGCTGATTCACAGGATATTCAGGTGAGGGTAGGTAAAGCCGACGCGCAGGACGGCACAGGAAAGGCATGGGAATACACGGTGACTGTATCTCTGCTGCACGCAAAGACCACCGGCAAAGAGCCTACGACCGATGCGTTGACACAGGCGGCCAGCAAAGAGTTTAAGACACCCGACAACAAGCCTTTCGCAACGCAGAATCCCGCTTGGGAAGCAAATCTCAAGCTGAAAAAAGGCAAGACAACCATTTACACGGGCGAGTCTGATGTTGCGATTGCTACGCCTCAGTTTACCAAGACGACGACTTACACGAAGCTCGAGGACAGCAGCGTTACCGATCTCACCCAGACAGATGGTAAGGGACTGGCATTTAAGGTAGAAGACGGCGTCATCAAGGCTTCCGCATCTGCAGATACGACAGTCGGCAAGCATACCGTTCAGGTAGTTGCGCTTGCAGATAACGCTGCTGGTGGTCATGACATGGTCGCTTCCAAGGCAACCATCGTTGTTACGGTAGTGAAGGGTATCAACGAATTAGACGTGAGCATTCCTGCCACCAGCATGTACAAGGCAGTGAATAAGGCTGCAACCCTTAAGGCGACGGTAATTTACAATGAGGATCAGTCCGGCAAAGATAAAACCAAACAGCCCAAGACCAAGAAGGTAAATTGGGAAGTTGTAGAGTATGCAGAAAACCATGCTGATATAAATGATGATGTAGTCTTTGGCGACGGCAAAGTAAAGATCAAGAACGGCACAGTAACAGTAGCCAAGGATTATGTGATTAAGGCGGATTCTGAGGAGAATAAGTTCCAGATCAGAGTTACTGTGGCGAACACAGACAAAGCTACAATCGGTGATGCAGATGCGGCATACAGTCGGCCTATTGAAATCACTAACGAGGGCCTTGACATGGGCAAGCTCGTGATCGTAGATCAGAACAATAAGGTTTTGGCAATATCTGGCGAGAGTAAGCCCAAGACAGAGGAGAAGCTGGAGGCTTCCGATCTGGAGAATGCAACCATAAAGATTGTAAATACAAACGCGAGTGTTACAAAGGGTGCGACATATAGCGTAGACGCTGGGAAAGAGATTGCTTCTGAAAACCTGGCCTACAAGTCCAGCAAGGCAAAGGATGTAAGCATTGGTGCCACGGGTGTTATCACTGTTGCAAAGGCAAACACCAAGCCTGTGCTGACGGTAACGGCTAATGACGGCAGCAAGAAGTCTCTGGCAATCAAATTAAACGTTGGCTATGATACGCCGGCAGGCGATCTGGCGCTCCAGATTACGGATTCTGACAATAATGCTATCTATAATCCGACTAGTGATGGCGCTACTGTAGCCAAGAATTACGCAGGCTCTGCCACAAACGTTCTGAAAACCCGGCTTATGCAGAAGGGTGAAAGTGGTGCCTGGGCTGCTGCGGAAGCGTATGTAAATTATGATATCAAGGTGATCGGCGGCAAAAAAGTAGAGCAGAAAGGCTCCGGCGCAACGATTACCACCGATAAGAAGGAAGTAAAGATTGAGCTTACAGACAAAGCCAAAAATGTAAAGACAACCTATACGCTGACAAACACGGGCTTTGTTTCAAGCGGCGTAAAGGTGAAGGCGAAGGTAATCGGCAGTCTCAAGCAAAAGGCTACATCGGCGGAGCAGAAGGTTACGCTGGAACTGGAGATTCCGGAAGAGTTTGCAGCCTCTCTTACTGATAACACCAAGGCTGCGGCAGTCATGGTAGATGTGGACTGGTCCAAGGCAACGGTAAAGAATGCTGAGGATTTGGCGAAATTTAGCAACAGCCTGCGGGATAAGGTATACACTATCAGCAACTATGATTCTAAGACAAAGAAGGCGACGGTGGATCTTACATTTACAGGCGATGAGGAATATAACCAGAAGAGTTATGTGCTGAAGGTATCTGTAGGAAGCAAGGCTGCGTCTGGTAATGCGTTCACGGCGGCAGCTCCCGCAGTTGCGGCGACAGTCAAGGCAGAAAAGACCAAGAAGTTTACCTTCAAGCCCACTACCTCCTACACCATTGCTACCAGAGACGGCGGCGCTGTGATCGGCGGTAAGGCAAGTATTCCGACCGATGACATGAAGCTTACAGAATTAAAGTTACTGAACGCAAACTTTGGCGGTACGGCAAATGAATTTACCAAGTATTTCAAGATCGACGGTCAAAAATTAATGCTTAATGACGATGTTACTGCAGCAGACATTGCTAATCTGGCGAAGAAGGAATATAAGAATCAGCTGACAGGATTCCTGTCTTACAATGCCGGAACGCAAAAGAGCTATTATGAGTTAAGCACCGGCACCGGCGAAAATACTGTCAAGATTACCGTAAAATTGAACGACAGCAAGACGGTGGCGAAGTACACAGTAGCGGGGCAGCCTGAAATCTCAAACAAGGCAAATGCAACAACGTCTGTACAGATTCTGGCAAACAAGACGCCTGTAACGATCGCACATGCGGCGTTTGATACTACGTCTTCCAAGACAGATGCCTGCATCGATACCGAAAATGCGGCAACGCTTGTTGCAGATGGAAAGATTAGTCTGAAACTGAAAGAAACAGTTGCCGCAAATAAGACCAAGATTAAGGCGACCGTATATGTAATTCCTGCGGAAAGCTTCTACCTTGGGGAGTTCGTGGAAGGCAAGAACCCGACAGTAGATACTTACAAGAAGTACGGCGCCGCGGTTACCATTAACCTGACGGTGAAACAGCCTGTGACAATGACACTGGAGCAGGCAAAAGCGGCAGTTACGGGTTGGGTAGCTGAGGTGAACGCGGCCGATCCCGCTCCTGCATGGCTTTCCGGAGCAACGGATGATGCAGTGAAAGCTTCTATCTTAGCGGAGGCAGAAAAGGCTATCATTGCTGACAATGCGGCAGACTTTACTGTTGCTTTCGCTAAAAAAGCCGACTCCTCAGATCCTGACTTTGACCGTGTGGCGGCTAGTGAAACACAGGATGGAAGTGTAAGTGGTACGCTTCAGATTACTCTCGGTGAGAACAGTGAGACAGTGGCGTTTGCGTTTACGATTCCGAAGACAGGAGGGACGACACCGCCCGCAGAAGCTACGGTAGAAAAGGTAGAAATCAAGAAAGATAACGCTGTTATAACAACAGATACCATTCAGGCCGGCAGCGCAGCAGTAACGTATACGGCAGAAGTAACCGGTCAGAATCTGACAGCCGGTACGGATGTTCAGGTAACATGGACACTTGATGGGTATAGTGGAAGTGATAGCACTCTTGTAGGCGGCGTGTTGACAGTTGGCGCTGACGAGACAGCGACTACGCTTACCGTGAAGGCAACTTCTACGAAGGATCCCTCTAAGTCAGCGACCGTGACGGTTACTGTTACAGCGGCAGAAAGTACGTCGTAATTTCGGTTTCCACTACAAATATGATTTATCATGCGAGATAAGTATTTATATTGAACATCGCTGAAAGAAACGCCCCCGGCTGTGACGGCCGGGGGTGTTTTTTTAAAAGTAATCTATTTCGTACAGCATTGAATACATGCTGAAAGAGAACTATAAAGCATTTTCCCGATATAATCTGTCCCTATATTCTAAATCGGTAATGGCCCGTGTCAAGTCGCCCGCGCGCCCCTTCTGCAGCAGAATAGCAGACAGCTCGGCAAATCGGGCTTCCCCTTCCTTCATACCCTCTGCATGACCTTCCGCGCGGCTGGCTTCCCGTTCTTCCGAGACAGCTTCCTCATAGGCACTGTGTCTGTTGGCAACATTCAAGTACAGGTCGTCGTAACCCCCTACTTTAATCCGCTCAGAAAACGGGTGAAGTTCCGGCTCTTTCTCGTGCTCAAAATCATATACCGTCACCCGCTCGTGCTTCGGATCAACAATCCAGTATTCCCGCACACCTGCCTCCCGGTAAAGAGCAAGTTTGTGCACATAATCCATCTTCCGATTAGACGGCGAGACCACCTCGACCACAAAATCCGGCGCCCCGTTGCAGCCTTTGCTGTCAAGCTTCCCCTCATCACAGATCAGCGTGATATCCGGCTCCACATAGTTGTGGATATCTTTTTTGATACGCACACCTAATCGTCCCTGATACACGCGGCATTTCCCTTTTTTCCTCTGGATGTAAAGCTCCACCTGGAAACTCAGCCCCATCGAAATATCCTCATGCTCTAGCGAAGGCGCCTCCATTCTGACAAACAGCTCCCCATCGATCAGCTCCGCATGCACGCCCTCCGGCAGCGCCTCAATATCTGCGACCGTATACTGCCACTTTCCCCTTCTGGTCAGACCCATTCTCACCAAATCTTCTCTCGTCAGATACATCCTCTTGTCCTCTTTCCTGATTCTTGCAGGTTCCATAACATACCTCCTTTGTTTTGGTACAGCAGAAAATGTATCTTATGGATGCCCTGTCTTCCCCTTATCCGTTTCCGCCGTTTCCTTTAATTAATAGTAGTTGAGTAAACGGCAGAAACTGCCAGAATGTGCGAACGCACCCTTCTTGCGATCACTCTGTACGTCTGAGTATATAGTATGAAAATGTATGTGTCAATAGACAATCCGAAAATATATAAACGGAATAACGATAAACACATATTTGTGAAATTTGTTGCCAATGCAAAATTTAAAAAAAGGAAAGATTCTTTCACAAAGAGCCCCACTATGTTATACTATTCCCAACAACCAACACGGAGGTTCCCATGAACATAGTCCTTTTATCCGGCGGCTCAGGCAAACGCCTATGGCCTCTTTCCAATGACACCCGCTCCAAACAGTTTATAAAGATTTTTAAGACTGCTGATGGCAGTTATGAATCCATGGTACAACGGGTTTTCCGCCAGATTCTTTCTGTGGATGCGTACGCGACGATTACCATCGCTACCTCGAAATCGCAGGTATCGGCCATTCACAATCAGCTCGGAACGGATGTAGGCATAAGCGTGGAGCCCTGCAGGCGCGATACGTTTCCGGCGATTGCGCTGGCGGCGGCTTATCTTCATGACGTGCAGAAAATTTCCACAGACGAATCCGTAGTGGTCTGTCCGGTTGACCCTTATGTGGAACTGGATTATTTTGAGGCGTTGAAAAGGCTTGGGGAAAGAGCGGCGGTAAGTGACGCCAATTTGGTACTCATGGGCATAGAGCCGACATACCCAAGCGCAAAATACGGCTATATTATTCCCAAAGACAACGAAAACGTCAGCCGGGTGTCCATGTTTAGGGAAAAGCCCGACGCGGAGACTGCCAAAACTTATATTGCCAAGGGCGCTCTTTGGAACGGCGGCGTATTTGCATTCCGACTGGGATATGTGCTAAAACGCGCCCATGAGCTGATTGCTTTTCGGGATTACAGGGATCTCTACGACAAATATGACACGCTTACGAAAATCAGTTTTGACTATGCTGTTGTAGAGCATGAAACGCAGATTGAAGTGATGCGTTTTGGCGGCATGTGGAAAGATATGGGAACGTGGAATACGCTGACTGAGGCGATGGAAAGTCCTTCTATCGGTAAGGCAATCCTGAACGATGCCTGCAGCAACGTGCATGTAGTGAACGAACTGGATGTACCTGTGTTATGCATGGGATTAAAGGACATAGTTGTTTCCGCCAGCCCCGAAGGAATCCTCGTCTCTGACAAAACGCAGTCGAGCTATATTAAGCCCTTTGTGGATGAAATTGACCAACAGATTATGTTTGCAGAAAAGTCTTGGGGCAGTTTCCGTGTCATTGATATCGAGGACGGCAGCATGACCATCAAGGTGACCCTGAATGCCGGGCACAAAATGAATTATCACAGCCACGAGCGACGGGACGAAGTCTGGACGGTGATTGAGGGAAAGGGCCGCACGATCATAGATGGTGTGGAGAAAGCAGTTACCGCCGGAGATGTGGTAACCATGAAAGCGGGAACCCCGCATACAATCATTGCGGATACGGCCTTACAGCTCATCGAGGTGCAAATCGGAAAAGAGATCAGTGTTGGAGATAAGACAAAACTTAGTATTCCTTCCCGAGTTCGCTGATCCCGTATCGCTCCTTAAACGAAGCAAGCTCCTTCTCATTTCTAATCAGCATAACTTCCTCGAACTTCCCGGTGGCCAGATTTTTAAATCCGGCCACCTGCTCTCCTGTACAGATGCTGCATTTCAGAACAGGCTTATATAGTTTTTTGTCGAAATCGCTCGGGAAAGTATTCTCATCTTTACTTTTTCTTATGGAAAATATAGATTTCATTGTACCATCGCGTCCTTTCTGATATTATAATTATAACAAAAATCAATAAATATTACACAGTAATCCTCAAATGTGATACAATAATTTATTGTAGATGTGTTTGTTTCTCTTCTTTTTGTGGTTCTCACTCTACAACCCTATGTTGTGTGTTATCATTAAAAACAACAACGGTCTTAAGTTTATTGGTAAGAAGGGAGTTAGGTTAAAATGAAAGAGCTACGGACGATAATAAGAGATTTACGGGAAGACAGAGATATTAAGCAAAAGGTGATTGCTGAATATCTGGGCGTGTCACAGCAGACCTATTCCAATTATGAAAACGGCCATCGTGAAATACCGATCTGGGCGGTGACGAAACTCTCTGAGTATTACAAAGTAAGCACTGATTACTTACTGGGCGCAAACACAGGGTATCTTGGAAATACCAACCTGAATGTAAAGTATCTGGGAGATATTACTATGCATGACGTTGTCTATGATATCCAGAAGCTGAACACGAAAGACCGCCGTGACCTGCTTCGGTATATCAGGTTTTTGAAGAATGGGGAAAACTGAAACCGCACCTGGTTTGTACGCAGAAAATTATAATCCGTGAGGTGAAAGGCCGGCCGTCCTATATGGGCGGCCGGTTTTTTGCAGTGAAAATATTACATTAGCGACAAATTAGCGACAAACCACCATCCCCGCATTCCCCAAAAATACTGCCACTTCAGGCCCTCTGTCAAATTCTGTTAGCGACACATTAGCGACAAATTCGAAGAATAAGCGTTATCACATCAAAAAATAATTATTTTGTAATTGAAAGGCGCGGGCGAAATCGCTTTGTGATCTCTACGATTTTCCTTGTAAATACTAGCATTTCGAGGAACGGAATGCACTGAAATTCAGAGAAAATTTTGTAAAACGGTCGGTTGCCTCTCCCTTGTGTGCAGAAGAATTTTGTACAGTTCGGGATATTTCTTTTTAAGCAGAGTCTCTCCGCCCATTCAGACAGCCAGTCGAACTGCGCCCGCTCCGCCAGATCATGTCGAATCGTTCCCCGCTGCGCAAAGTATTTTTCCATGTGTGCTCCTCCTTTTCGCTATTTGTAAAATGCTTGATTTTAGTAAAACATAGGAAAGGAAATGCCATGGAAAAGCTACTGAGAGCATTGCCCCTCAAAGTCCAATTTCGCGATATAACTTGTTCCTATATTCTGCGTCGGAAGCCGCCTTTTCCAAATCCTCCAAGCGGCCGGCCGCCAATAAAACGCGGGTCAATTTCGCAAAAGATTCTTCGCCTTCCGAAAGGCCTATCTTGCGGCCCTTCGCTTCACCTTCCGCAAGCCCCATCTCGCGGCCCTTCGCCTCGCCTTCCGCAAGCCCCATCTCGCGGCCCTTCGCCTCGCCTTCCGCAAAACCTTTTACTAGGCCGATCTCCCGGCCTTTTTCTTCCCCTTCCTTCATCGCCTTCCACTTACTTCTCTCCAGCGCGATCTTGTACATGGACGACATATCAAGATTGTTGACAAAGTTTTCAAATAGTTCGGCCATCTTTCTCTCCTTCACCTGTTCTGTAAATCCCGTGACCTCGTCTTCGGGTACGTCCAAATGTCTCAGCATAGAGGCTGTCACTCTGGCGATGATGCTAAGGAGCTCATCCGTAGAATGTTCCGACAGGTCTTTCAGATAGTCTTTCGGCAGATCCAGTTTCTGAAACTCTGTGGAATCCTGCAGACGGTTGATCAGCATCAGCAAGGACAGCTCATCTTTTTTCTCAACCAATTCTTTTACACTGTAAGAATTTAATTGCACCAGCTTGTAGAAAAACGAAGGAGTGAACGGCTCAAAGGCATCCTCACAGAATATCCTGTCTTTGATATTACATGGGGCTGTCCACGTCCCGGTGCCCTCATAGTACACGATGGGCAGGATCGGCGGATAACGGAATCCCTTTGTCTTGCTGATGCCTTTCTTTTTCCGTTCCATCTCCCGCTCATAGTCTTCCCATATGTAGACCATGTAGCGGAGCAACTGCATACTCACATTATAATCTACTTTTGTTTTATGTTCAATAAGTGAAACGAAGTAGAAGGTACTATTTTCTGATATTTTTACACGCTTTACCGTATCTGAATTTCGCTCCTCTGTGAACATCGGGATATAGCGTTCCGTGACATCTTCGATGTCTTCCGCCCTAACATTTTTGAGCAGAGGGATATCCATATAATTGCGCAAAAATTGGGAGCAGAGCTCGGCATTGCCGAAAATAAGTTTACTGCTGCTGTCGTGGGGTTTGCTGTTGGAAAGTTGGTTTCTTTGTGACACGGTTTTCTTTTGTTCCAATTAGAAGCTCCTTTCGATGTGGACAGATACAGAAATGTTTTCTGCACAGTCAATGGTAGACGGTTGGTGTGCGGCAGACGCGGCAGCCGTTAGGTTGATATGAAATATAAAGTATAAGTTATTAGGAAAATCTGACAGAAAATGTCATATGCGCGAAATGCTGCGCCGGGAAATTCCTGATGTGTTCATCATAGTGGATGTGAGATGGTATGTCAATGCTTTTGGATGAATAAATTGTGTCTGTTACAATTGCAGCGGAAGTTCCAACACCTGCAAGTACCATAACGGT
>ERZ779637.1194-NODE-1194-length-11605-cov-6.922511_pt1 | contig 11605 bp, 11 predicted proteins | sample MGYA00514196_ERZ779637 | MGnify/ENA primary metagenome ERZ779637 (study PRJEB29562, sample SAMEA4376700) | mouse gut metagenome | isolation source: Cecum | study: EMG produced TPA metagenomics assembly of the A DSS colitis mouse model was used to assess the... | reverse complement strand
TACGCGTGACCGTGACGGATATCAGCCAGGGACCTACGGTAACTCGGTATGAGCTGCAGCCGGACCAGGGCGTGAAGGTGAGTAAGATTGTTGGGCTTGCGGATGATATTAAGCTGAACCTGGCGGCTACGGATATCCGTATCGAAGCGCCCATTCCCGGTAAGGCAGCGGTAGGAATCGAAGTTCCCAATAAAGAGACTTCCGCCGTGATGCTTGGGGATTTGCTGGATTCCAAGGAATTTAAGGACTTTTCCTCCAACTTAGCCTTTGCGGTTGGCAAGGATATCGGCGGCAAGACGGTAGTGGCGGATATTGCGAAGATGCCCCATATGCTCATTGCAGGTTCCACGGGTTCCGGGAAATCGGTGTGCATTAATACGTTAATTATGAGTATTTTGTATAAAGCCAACCCCGATGACGTGAAGTTAATCATGGTGGACCCAAAAGTGGTGGAACTTAGCGTATATAACGGCATTCCCCATCTGATGATTCCGGTAGTGACGGACCCGAAGAAGGCAGCGGCGGCGCTGCACTGGGGCGTGGCGGAAATGACCGAACGATATAAGAAATTCGCGGATTTTAATGTGCGCGACTTAAAGGGATATAATAAGGCGGTAGAGGCGATGAAAGGGCGCGGCGAGGATGCGCCGGCGAAAATGCCCCAGATTGTCATTATCGTGGACGAGCTTGCCGACCTGATGATGGTGTCGCCGGGGGAAGTGGAGGAATCCATCTGCCGTCTGGCACAGCTTGCGAGGGCGGCGGGTATTCACCTGATTATTGCAACGCAGCGTCCTTCCGTGGATGTCATTACGGGGTTGATTAAGGCGAACATGCCAAGCCGTGTGGCTTTTGCCGTTTCCAGCGGTGTGGATTCCCGTACCATTCTTGACATGAACGGTGCGGAGAAGCTGCTCGGAAAGGGGGATATGCTCTTTTATCCCCAGGGATATCCGAAACCGGCGAGAATCCAGGGTTCTTTTGTGTCCGATTCGGAAGTATCCGAGGTGGTGGATTTTCTGAAAAACCAGGCAATCGGCAATGTGTACAGTGAGGATGTGGAAGCACAGATTAAAGATATGGGGAGTGCAGTAGGCTCCGGCGGCGGAACCGGCGGGGAAGGCGGCAGTTATGACCAGTATTTTGCCGAGGCAGGCAGGTTTATCATCGATAAGGACAAGGCATCCATCGGTATGCTGCAGCGGGTATTTAAGATTGGGTTTAACCGTGCCGCACGCATTATGGACCAGTTGTGCGAGGCAGGCGTGGTGGGTGAGGAAGAAGGCACCAAGCCAAGGAAAGTGCTGATGGGATTGGAAGAATTTGAGCAGTTGGTGGAAGAAAGGGTATAGGGATGGAAGGAATGAAAACGGATATTCAGATCGCGCAGGAAGCGGTAATGGAACCAATCCTTACGGTGGCAAAACGGCTTGGCATGGAAGCCGACGATTTGGAGCTGTACGGGAAATACAAGGCGAAGATTTCCGACGGGTATTTGGAGAAAATAAAAGAAAATCCTGACGGAAAGCTCATACTGGTAACGGCGGTGAACCCTACGCCGGCAGGGGAAGGAAAGACTACGGTCAGCGTAGGACTGGGGCAGGCGTTCGGACATCTTGGGAAAAATGCGGTGATTGCCCTCAGGGAACCGTCCCTTGGTCCGTGCTTTGGCATCAAGGGGGGAGCGGCAGGCGGAGGCTATGCGCAGGTCGTGCCGATGGAGGATTTGAACCTGCATTTTACGGGGGATTTCCATGCGATTACGTCGGCGAACAACCTGCTTGCCGCCATGTTGGATAACCATATCCAGCAGGGCAACGCTTTAGGCATCGATACCAGGCAGGTGGTATGGAAAAGGTGTCTGGACATGAATGACAGGGTACTGCGAAATATCGTGGTGGGTCTTGGGAATAAAGCGGACGGCACGGTCAGGGAGGATCATTTTGTCATTACCGTGGCATCCGAAATTATGGCAGTCCTCTGTCTTGCCGAAGACATGGAGGACATGAAGGAACGGCTCGGCAGGATGGTGGTTGCCTATAACATGCAGGGCGGACCGGTGACGGCGGCGGACCTTCAGGCGGTGGGCGCCATGGCGGCGCTGTTAAAGGACGCATTAAAGCCGAACCTGATCCAGACACTGGAACATACGCCTGCGCTGGTTCACGGCGGTCCTTTTGCCAACATCGCCCACGGGTGCAATTCGGTACGGGCGACAAAGGCGGCGCTGAAAATGGCGGATTACTGCATTACGGAAGCCGGTTTTGGCGCGGATTTGGGCGCGGAGAAATTTTTTGACATCAAATGCCGGATTGCCGGTCTGAAACCGGATGCGGCGGTTTTGGTGGCGACCGTAAGGGCGCTAAAGTATAACGGGGGAGTGGCAAAAGCGGATTTAAACGGGGAAAATCTTGCCGCGCTGGAAAAAGGCATTGCCAACCTGGAAAAACATATGGAAAATTTGCAAAAATACGGGATTCCCGTGGTGGTGGCGTTAAATTCCTTCGTGACCGATACCGAAGCGGAGGTCTCTTTCGTAAAAGAATTCTGCGAGAAAAGGAACTGCAAATTTGCCGTGGCGCAGGTGTGGGAAAAAGGCGGTGAAGGAGGCGTGGAACTGGCAGGGAAAGTACTGGAAGCGCTGGAACGCGAATCAAGAGCAGGAGAAGAAAGCCGTTTTCAACTCCTTTATCCCAACGGAATATCCCTGGAAGAAAAGATAGAAACGGTGGCAAAGGAGATTTACGGTGCCGGAGCGGTGAACTATGCGCCCGCGGCAAAACTCCAATTGAAAAAGCTGGAGGACCTTGGTTTTGGAAGCCTTCCGGTGTGTATGGCAAAAACGCAGTATTCGCTGTCGGACAATCCCGCTCTTTTGGGAAGACCGGAGGGCTATACCATGCAGGTGAGGGAGGCTTACGTGTCTGCCGGCGCCGGTTTTATCGTGGTACTGACGGGTGCGGTGATGACGATGCCGGGGCTGCCGAAGGAACCGGCGGCGTTACGGATTGACGTGGACGGGGACGGTATGATTACCGGGCTGTTTTAAGGGAAACACGCGCTAAGGCTTGGATTTTGGCCGGGTTTTGGATTCGGAAAGGAAGGGATGGAAAGATGGCACAGATCATTGACGGAAAGGCAGTTTCCGCGCAGATAAAGGATGAGTTAAAACAAAAGGTGGCAGCCATGAAGGCGGAAGGGACGCAGGTGACGCTGGCGGTCATCCAGGTGGGAAATGACCCGGCGTCCAGCGTATATGTGGGCAACAAGAAAAAGGCATGTGAATACATAGGGATACGTTCCATTGCCTATGAACTGCCGGAGGAAACGTCCCAGGAGGAACTGCTTGACCTGATTGCAGAACTGAACGGGAGGAAGGACGTCAACGGAATTTTAGTGCAGCTTCCCCTGCCCGGGCATATCGATGAGGATATGGTTATCGGTGCAATCCATCCGAAGAAGGATGTGGACGGGTTTCATCCCCAAAGCGTGGGCGCGCTCTGTATCGGGCAGCCCGGTTTCGTATCCTGTACGCCGGCAGGCATTATCCAGTTGTTAAAGCGGTCCGGCATTGAAATTGCGGGAAAGGAATGCGTGGTTATCGGAAGGAGCAATATCGTGGGCAAACCCATGGCACTGCTGCTCCTTAGGGAAAACGGGACGGTGACGGTGGCACATTCCCGGACAAGGGATTTAAAGGAGGTCACGAAACGTGCGGACATTCTTGTGGTGGCGGTGGGTAAGCCGAAAATGGTCACAAGGGAATACGTAAAAGAAGGCGCCGTTGTCATCGATGTGGGCATCCATCGCATGGAAGGGAAAAAACTGTGCGGGGATGTGGATTATGACAGTGTTGCGCCCGTGTGCAGCGCCATAACGCCGGTTCCGGGCGGCGTGGGTCCCATGACGATTGCGATGCTGATGAACAACTGTGTGGAGTCGGTAGCGCTTCAGGCAAAGTAAGAAAGGTATTTGGTTATGAAATGTCCAAAATGCGGTTACGAATTGGCGGAAGGCCATTTGTACTGTGATAACTGCGGGGAGGAAATCCGGATTGTGCCGGATTATGAACCGGAGATTGAGAGGGAAATCAATGAGTCTTTGGCGACTTTGCTAGTGGAACTGGCGGATGAAGAAATGCCGGCTCTTGCGGACGGAACGGGACCGGAAACAGAGACAGGAATAGCAGCAGAAAAAGGAAAAGGGAAGGCAGCAGGCGGGAACACCGGGAAAACAGGTGGGGTACATGACAAAGACGGGAAAAAAGAAAAACGGGGAAAAAGGAAGAAGCGGGTATGGATCATAGCCGTCGTCTGCCTGTTTTTGGTACTTGCGGCAGCGGCAGGGTCATGGGCGCATTACCGGTACCTGCGCATTTATTCCGTGGATTACCAGATGGAGGAAGCACATAAGGCGGCGGAGATGGGAATGTACGCGAAGGCGGTGGAATGGCTGGAGAAGGCACGCGGGCTGGACCCGGATAATATTACCATCTTTTTCCGGCTTGCCGAACTGTACGGGCTGCAAGGGAAAGAGGATACCGTACTGTCCATGATGCAGGAAGTGATACAGGACCCGGAACGCTTTGGGGAGACGGAAGAAGAACGGGCGTATGCGAAGGCCATAGAGATTTATAAGGGAAGGGAAGATTATCCCGCCATTATCGAACTGCTGGAGGGATGCGGACGGGAAGACATCGTAAACGGGTACCAGCAGTTTATTGCCAAGCCGCCGGAATTCAGCGAAGAAGGGGGACGCTACCAGGAAGTGTTGCCTTTAAAATTAAGCGCCAATACATCGGGGAAAATTTATTATACGCTGGATGGGACGAAGCCAAATAAAAAGAGCAGCGTATATACGGCGCCCATATTTTTAGAGCCGGGTTCCTATATCGTGACGGCTTATTTCGTAAACGATTACGGCATAGAAAGCGATGCGGTATCCAATACATACCATATCGAGGTCCAGCCGCCCCCGGCGCCGGAAGTTTCGGCATACAGCGGGGAATACCGGGAACCGTGCATGATTGAAGTGACGGTGCCGGAGGACTGCCTGGTTTATTATACGTCGGACGGGTCCGTGCCTACCATTGACAGTTCCCGGTATACCACGGCGATTTCCATGCCGCTTGGCGATTCGGTTTACCAGTTTATTGCGGTCAGCCCGGAAGGGGCGGTCAGCGAAATGACGGTTTGTGAGTACCATTTGGAATTACATACGGATGTGACGGTGGATATGGCAATCTCCAACGTGATTCATGCGCTGATGCGTGCGGATGTCCTGTTGGACGAAAACGGCAAGATGCGGGGTATGAGCGGACGGAACGTGTATAAATACAATGCGGTGGTACGGATTGAAGGATGCGGGGATTATTACGTGATTTATGAATATTATGAGGATGCCACGGGCATCCAGTCCAAAACGGAGCGGATGTACGGGGTGAACATAGAAAACGGGATGCCGTGCAGGATTACCTATGACGCGGAAGGAAAGATTGTACTGGTAGACATTTAGGCTTGCGTTTTTTACGGTTTTCCATTATGATATAATTTAATGGCTTTCATACGGTAAAGCATTGAGTTGCTTTACGGCTGATACAGGAGGGATAAGATGTACAGGATTTTAGAGGCAAGGGAGCTGGCGGCAAATATTTACCTCATGGTGGTAGAGGCAAAGCGGATTGCGAAAAGGTGCCAGCCGGGGCAGTTTATTATTGTCAGGATGGACGCGGAGGGGGAAAGGATTCCGCTCACCATCTGCGACTACGATAGGGAGAAGGGTACCGTGACCATCGTGTTCCAGACCGTCGGGGCAGGGACGATGAAGATGGCGGAGCTTAAGGAAGGGGACTGTTTCCATGATTTCGTGGGACCGCTTGGCTGTCCTTCAGAGTTTGTGGACGAAACGCCGGAGGAGCTTGGGAAGAAAAGCATCCTCTTTGTGGCAGGCGGCGTAGGCACCGCACCCGTTTACCCGCAGGTGAAGTGGCTGCGGGAACAGGGCGTGGGTGCGGATGTTATCGTGGGCGCCAAGACAAAGGATTTACTGATTTTGGAAAAGGAAATGGAAGCGGTGGCGGCAAACCTGTACGTGACCACGGACGACGGGTCTTACGGCAGGAGCGGTATGGTGACGCAGACCATTAAGGATTTGGTGGAAGAAGGAAAGCACTATGATGTCTGCGTGGCCATCGGACCGATGATTATGATGAAATTTGTCTGCAAAATGACGAAAGAGCTGGGCATACCCACGGTGGTGAGCTTAAACCCGATTATGGTGGACGGCACCGGAATGTGCGGCGCATGCCGTGTGACGGTGGGCGGCGAAGTGAAATTCGCCTGCGTGGACGGACCGGAATTTGACGGACACCAGGTGGATTTCGACCAGGCGATGAAGCGCCAGCAGATGTATAAAACCGCAGAGGGCAGGGCTGTCCTGAAACTGCAAGAGGGCGATACCCATCACGGCGGCTGCGGCCAGTGCGGCTGACGGGCTGGCGGTTCCTGCCGGAAGCTACGGAAAGCCCTGCCAAATGGGACGGAAATGGATGAGACGGCTGCCCGCAGACAGGGGCGGTGAAACGGAGGAGAATTCGTATGGACGTATTGAAAAAGGTGCCTGTGCGTGAACAGGAGGCAAAAGTGCGCGCTGCCAATTTTGAGGAAGTGTGCCTTGGATATAATATGGAAGAAGCGGTGGAGGAGGCTTCCCGCTGTATTAACTGCAAGAATGCGCAGTGCGTTAAGGGGTGTCCCGTGGCAATTAACATTCCGGGCTTTATCGAGAAGGTAAAGGACGGGGACGTGGAAGCGGCTTACCAGGTTATCAGCGAAGCGAGCGCCCTTCCGGCGGTTTGCGGGCGCGTATGCCCCCAGGAGAGCCAGTGTGAGGGAAAATGTATCCGGGGGATTAAGGGAGAGCCGGTTTCCATCGGCAAGCTGGAACGTTTCGTGGCGGACTGGGCAAGGGAAAACGGCATTAAACCCGCCGGTGCGAAGGAAAAGAACGGAAAGAAAGTGGCGGTTATCGGTTCCGGTCCGGCAGGGCTTACCTGTGCGGGGGATTTGGCGAAGATGGGTTATGAGGTGACGATTTTTGAAGCGCTGCATGAAGCGGGGGGCGTGCTGGTATACGGTATCCCCGAATTCCGTCTTCCGAAGGAAGCCGTGGTGGCAAAGGAAATCGAGAACGTTAAGTCCCTTGGCGTGAAAATAGAAACCAACGTGGTAGTGGGAAAATCCGTGACCATTGACGAACTGTTGGGAGAAGAAGGATTCGATGCGGTATTCATCGGCTCCGGCGCCGGACTGCCGAAGTTTATGGGGATTCCGGGAGAGCAGGCGAACGGCGTGTTTTCCGCCAACGAATATCTGACCAGAAGCAATTTGATGAAAGCCTTTGACGGGGAATCCAATACGCCGATTATGCGCGGGAAAAAGGTTGCCGTGGTGGGCGGCGGAAACGTGGCGATGGATGCGGCAAGGACTGCTTTGCGCCTGGGTGCGGAAGTACATATTGTATACCGCAGGAGTGAGGAAGAACTTCCGGCGAGGGTGGAGGAAGTGCACCATGCCAAGGAGGAAGGCATTATTTTTGATTTGCTGACCAATCCGGTGGAAATCCTGACGGACGAAAACGGCTGGGTAAGCGGTATGAAATGCGTGCGGATGGAGCTTGGCGAACCGGACGATTCGGGAAGGAGAAGACCGGTGGTGAAGCCGGATTCCGAGTTTACCATCGAGGCGGACACGGTGATTATGTCCCTGGGTACTTCCCCGAATCCGTTGATTTCCTCCACCACGGAAGGGCTGGAAACGAACAAATGGAAATGCATCGTGGCGGATGAGGAGTTCGGAAAGACTACAAAGGAAGGCGTTTACGCAGGCGGCGACGCAGTAACGGGCGCGGCTACGGTTATCCTTGCCATGGGTGCGGGAAAAGCCGGAGCAAAAGGAATCGATGCGTATTTGAAGGAAAGGTAATTTGGGGTGACAGGGCGGAATGCCGGAAAAATGCGTGGAATCCATGTGTTTTAACGGTATTCCGCATTGTTGTTATACACATACCGTGCAGGGGATTGGGGTTTGACAATTCCCGGAGCGAAACATGTTTTAAGGAAGAATTAAAATTTACAGATACAAGAAAATACTGAAAAAAAGCGAAAAATCCAGTATTTATCGGTGTTTTGGGTTCCATTTTGGTTTGTTAATAAACAAGAAAAATGCTAATAAATCAATACGGTTAGCGACAAGTTAGCGACAAATCATACATAAGGAAATGCCCCGGAAAAAGAAACCGGGGCATTTCTTTACCCAAGATGGAGCTTGGATTTCAAGGCATCCTGCAATACCTGTGAAAAATTGATGTTCCGTTCTAAGGCGGCGGCGTTTAACCATGCGGGAAGGGTCACGGTACGGTTGACGGAGCGGTTCACGTTTGCCATGCGGATGGACGGCATATACACATCAACCAAAACCGCCCGTTCATTTTCCTTTATTTCGATTTCGGATAAAGGAGTAGGGGATGGGATTTCCTCCCCGTCCTCCTCAAGCCCGTAAAGGACACAGCCGAGAAGTTCCCGCGCTGACAGGAAAGCATCATCATCATCCGTGCCGCTGGTTGCACATTTTAAATCCGGAAAGTCAACGGCAATTTCTTTTCCGGGTTCGTAGATGAAGATGGCTGGATAAAAATAACGTTCCACTTTTTTCATAAAAAACCTCCTTAATGTTTGTGCCGGGAGGGAACCGGGGCTAATGAAACTTCAGCCCCGACTGTTCCTCAATGCGCTTTAGCGTTGGAAGCGGTATGTCCTTGTCAGGATGCTTTACCGTGGTACGTCCCTTTTTGGTTGGGTGCTTGTACTGGTGGTGGCTCCCGACTACATTTACTTCATACCACCCATCCGCCTTAAGCGCTGTTATCACTTCCCTTGAAGAATAAGTTTTCATGTTTTTCCCTCCTGACAATAATATAATAACACATATAAAAATATTTGTCAATAGAAATGATAAATATTTTTATATGTGTTATATGAGCGGAAATATGTTTACCGGCATATTTTATTGATTTCCGTGCGCAATTCATCAACGGTACGGTGCCCATACTTTAAGTCCGTGACATCTGTTCCAAGGGCATGTCCCAAAAGCATTTTTTTGCCAGTGAATCCACGTGGTACTTATCACAGAGCCATGAAAAGGTGTGGCGGCAGTCGTGCGGTGTGTGGCCGGTGATGCCGATGGAGGAAAGGGCATCGTTAAATTTAGTGCGGAACAGGTATGGGGATAAGTGAAAGAGGGTTGCCTTCATCCACAAACGTGATAATTTCCTTGTTAAACGGGACAATCCGGTTTTTTCCGGCGGTCGCCTTAACCCCGCCACGGAAATACTGTTCCCCCATGTTTATTTCCATCTTTCCGTATGCGGATATGCGGAAACCGCTGTATATCATGATAAGGATGTCCCGGAGGATGGCGTTTTCCCCTGAATGTTCCCAAATGGTGGAAAGTTCCTGTTCCGTGAACGGTTCCCCTTTCTCGTCATCGTCAGGCGTGTTGATGCGCAGATGGTCCGCGTACTGCTTATCACAAAGGTCATGGGAATAGGCATAATCCCACATCTGCTTAAACAGGTTCTTGATGTGCTCCTTTGCTGCGTGTTTTTTCTCGCAGTTGTCGATGACGTCCTGAAGGTCTTCCGTGCGGAGGGAACTGAAAGGTTTATCATGCAGCGCTTTCGCCTGGTTATAGGCTGACTTCGTGGCGCCGATGGAAGATTTTGAGTACTCGCGTGTCTTGTCCCGTTCGTACTTATAGGTAAAATACTCCTGATATACTTCCGCAAAGGTCTTGGAAGCGGATGCCATCCGGTTACTGCTGTTATAAAAGGCTATGATTTTATTGATGATTTCATTTTGGCGTTCGGACGGCTTTATTTCCGTGGAAAGGAAATCACCGGCATTAAAAGTACCGTCCCGGTACCGCATGAGTGCGTAAAAGCCCGTGTACCAGTCGGGGACGTAGCATAATGCCTTTGGGGTGATGGGGGAACCGTTTGCGGTGAATTCCGTAACGGGAGGGTATACACCGAACTTGTTTGTCCGTTTGCCGCTCAATTTTTTGATGCAGATGATACAATGTAATTGCATGAAAAATACAGGATATCATCTTTGGTATCGGTAGCCGTCCCTGTTAGCGCAGGGACGGTTTTTGCGCAGGTAGGCGCAGTAATTTCCATTTGGCAGAGCCATTTGCGTTACCCCCCCCCTTAAAATTGTTAATCACATTTGTATTTTTGCAAGCAGGGCTTCCTGCAAAACCTGTGAAAAGTTTAAATCCATTGCCATTGCCGCTTCATTCAGCCATTCGGGGATGCTAAGGGTTTTCTTGACTGCACGGGAGCTTGTGCGTTTTCTGTAAGCCAGCATATCAAACTCAATTACAACAAGAAAGGAATCCGGTTCCGGGAAGATTGCGGAAGGTTCGGAAGCGGCAGGGATTGGCTGCTGCTCTTTTTCACGGCTGGTAAGTGCCAGCCCGAGTGCATCGGTCGCCATTTCGTAAGCCTGTGTCATATCATCGCCCTGGGTAAGACATTCGGGGATATCGGGAAAAGAAACCCAAAAACCGCCTTCCTCAGCTTTATGAAAGAGTGCTGGGTAAAACATTTTTTTCATTTTCATATCCTCCATTTTTGTGGGGCGGGTTATTTAAGCCCCGCCTGTTTTAATATAGCCTGCTCAAGTCCCTTTTTCAGGTTTGAGCTATGATAAGGAACTTCGGTTTGGTGTCCGGTAGTTTCGTTTCTCATTTTTACATGAGAGCCATTTTGGCTGACTACCTTAAACCCGTTTTTCTTAAGATGTTTTATCATCTCCCGTGGTGTCATTGGCATATGTCTGTATCTCCTTCCCTTATCATATATATTATAATACGTAATATTACGTATGTCAATACTAATACGTAATATTACGTAAAAAATATGAATAAAATTAAAGGGAAAATTTGCATACACACAAATGGGACCGCACCGTGTATGATATACCCATGGAGGTATGTGTGGATGGCGGAAATCCTTTTGTGAAAGTTAAAATTGACAGATGCAAAAGATCAGGTATTTTTGCCTTGAAAATTAGATGTTTTGAAAATGGAAAAGGACTGCCCCGATTCTCTGACGAACCGGGGCAGTCCTTTAGGCCTGCTGTCTTTGCTGGTAAAGAGCAGTTAAGGAATCTTGAAGGACTTGCGAAAAGTTGATGTGGTTGTTTTCCGCAAACGTGTTGAGCCATGCGGGAATGGTGAGATTTTTTCTTACAGCTTTTTCACCATACTTTTCAGCATAGGCATCCATATCCAAAACCAGCATGCTTACGAAACCGCCATCTTCCGGGGTAATGCTTTCCAATGGGCTTGCTTCGGGTGCTGGTTTCCCGTCCTCCAGTTCGTCAAGAACCCAGCCGGATGCGGCATCAGTACCCATAAGGATAGCTTCGGCCAAGGTGCTGCCTTCACTGACACAGCCGGGAAGGTCTGGAACTTCAACGGTAAATCCTCCTTTTTTTTCTTCACAGGGATAGAAACAAGCGGGATAAGTTAATTTCATAGAA
>ERZ779637.1193-NODE-1193-length-11613-cov-10.894099_pt1 | contig 11613 bp, 5 predicted proteins | sample MGYA00514196_ERZ779637 | MGnify/ENA primary metagenome ERZ779637 (study PRJEB29562, sample SAMEA4376700) | mouse gut metagenome | isolation source: Cecum | study: EMG produced TPA metagenomics assembly of the A DSS colitis mouse model was used to assess the... | reverse complement strand
CGTTTGCGCAGGCGGCCATAATATTGATGATGGGAAGTTCATCGATCAGCGTGGGAATGATATCCCCTTCAATGGTGACGCCGTGGAGCTGGCTGTGTTTTACAAGCAGGTCGGCGGTCGGTTCTCCGCTGTAATTCTCATTTAATAGTGTAATATTTCCACCCATTTCCCGGGCAACTCTTAAAATGCCGTCTCTGGTAGGATTGATTCCCACATTTCTTATGAGGATTTCAGAGCCGGGGACGATCAGTCCTGCGGCGATAAAGTAAGCGGCGGAAGAAATGTCGCCGGGCACATCTATTTTCCGGCCTTCCAGACGCGGCTCGGGAACAATGCGGGCAGTTTTTCCTTCCGCATGCAGATCTGCGCCAAAATGGCGCAGCATGATTTCCGTGTGGTTGCGGCTTAAAATCGGCTCAGTCACAAGGGTTTCGCCGTCGGCATAGAGACCGGCCAGCAAAACGGCGGATTTCACCTGTGCAGAAGCTACCTTGGAGTGGTAGTGGATGCCGTGCAGGGGAGAGCCTGTGATGTGGAGCGGCGCGCAGTCGTTGCCTTTTACGCTTTCGATTTTGCCGCCCATCATGGAAAGCGGTTCCATAATGCGCCGCATGGGGCGTTTCTGGATGGAAGCGTCGCCGGTGAGAGTGCTCTCAAAAGCCTGTCCGGCAAGAATGCCGCTGATCAGTCTGGTGGTGGTGCCGCTGTTTCCCATATCCAGAACGGAGGAGGGCGCGTTGAGTCCGTGAAGTCCTTTTCCGTGAATCACGATTTTCGCCGGAGTATTCTCAACCTCTATCCCCATTTTCCGAAAAGCGTCTATGGTGGAGAGACAGTCCGCCCCCTGCAGAAAGTTGGTAATTTCCGTGGTGCCTTCGGCAAGGGAGCCGAACATGACTGCGCGGTGGGAGATGGATTTGTCGCCGGGGATGGTTACTTCCCCTCTTAAAGTAGTTGCCTTCTGAAATTTCATAATTGTCTGTCCTATGCCTTTCATTTCCAATCCAAATTTATCTTTATGAGGCTTCCGTCATATTTTGATTGCGGAAGGAAAAATATTATTGTAAATTTCTACATATATCGCCGTAGCGGACGGTTCTTACATGGAGGCAGTAATCATATGGGTGTTTGCCTACATAGGAGTTGATGGCTTCGCCGGAGTTTACCGTGTATGGATTTTATAGCCGTGCTCCGTCATAACCTCCATGGCCCGGGAAAGCGTGTCCTGACTGTAAAACTCGATGCGCAGCGCCCCTTCTGCCAGTTCCCTGTTGTGGTTGATGCCGATGTTTTTGATGCTCACGTCGTGCATGGCAAGGAGAGAGGCGATGGCGGCAATGGCGCCTGGCTTATCCGCAATGTCCACGGTTAACACATATTCCGCTTTGATGGGGCCGCTGGGCGTGCTGATAAAGGATTCCCTGTAATTTCTCGCCGTGTCAAAGAAGTTGTAGAGGCTGTCCTGCTCATGGTCGTCTATGTAATCCGCAATTACCTCAAGATACTGTATATATGTACGGAGCAGCTTTGCGATATGATCCGCGTTGGTCAGACAGATTTGCTGCCACATTTCCGGAGAGGAGGAGGCGATTCTTGTGATATCCTTGAAACCGCCTGCGGCGATCATTTTCATCACGCCGTCCTCGGAGTCGCTGCTTTTTACCAGATTGACTAAAGAGGCGGCGATCACATGGGGCAGATGGGAGATAGCCGCGGTCACGTAATCGTGTTCCCCGTAAGACAAAGTGAGCGGAATCGCGCCCATGCTCTCAACCAACGCCCGGTATGCCTCCACCTTTTCGGAAGGAACCTCCTCGGAGGGGGTCAGGATATAGTAGGCGTTCTCTAAAAGGGAGGCCTTGGCATTCTGGTAGCCGAAACGCTCGGAGCCCGCCATGGGGTGACCGCCGATAAACTGCTTTTGTAATTGCAGCTCTTCAATCTGCCTGTGGATGCCGGTCTTGACGCTCCCCACGTCCGTCAGAATGGTTTCGGGTGAGAGAAACGGTTTCAGGGCAAGCAGGTTTTCCACATTGCGGGAGACCGGCGCGCATAAAAAGATATAATCACAGCTTCCGAAAGAGTCGTCAATGGCAGGACAGATCTGATCAATAACCTGTTCATTAACAGCGAGGTTAAGGGATTTTGTATGAATGTCATAGGCGATCAGGCGGGTGTCGGGCAGATGATGCCGGATCGCTTTGGCAATGGAGCCGCCGATCAGCCCGAGTCCGATAAAACCGCAGGTGAGAGTGTTTATCATGTCAGTACCTCGTAAGTTTTTTTTTCGTTTTTAAGATATCACAAAACGGGAGGGAAATCAAACGGCATAATTTCTTTCACGGTATTTTCCTGGAGTGACGCCTGTAAATTTTCTAAAAGCATAGGTAAAAGCGCTTTGTGAAGAATATCCAAGCGACGCGGAGATTTCAAAATAACTCAGATTACTGTATTTTAACAGATTTTGCGCCGTATCCATTTTGGCGGCAGTGACATAAGCTTTGATGGTTTGCCCGGTTTCCTGCTTAAATAATTTGGACAGATAGGATGCATTTAGATTTGTAAAATCAGCTAATCCTTTCGCAGATAAGTCTGCGTTTAGATCTTCATAGATATGATCGATACATTTTCTGATATGAATGGATATGATGTCGTCCTTTTTTATTTCGCCTATCCGCTTCGCAAAATCCAGACACATATCCTCAAGTAAAAGCTGCAGATCATCACATGTGGAAGCAGCATCAGATTTTTGACTGTAGATATCTGCAATCATATAAGCTTCATCATGTCCCAGGCCGCTTCCCAAACCCGATTCTGCAAGGAGTGTTGCGATAATCACAAAATGATACTTCATATTGTGTAATTGATTTTCAGATAAAATTCTTCCTACGGCAGAAAGCTTTACCTCTCCAGAAGAAATAAAAGTGTTCAACTTTTCTGTATCGCCGCTCGTTATGGCTTCCAATATACCATCTTCCAAATAGTATGGTTTCTTTTGATATCCATGTACCTTTTGCAGATATAGCTGCCTGTTAAGTTCTATTCTTATTTTCATAAGAGACTCCTTTATCTCATAATCAATGCTGCATTCCTAAAGCAACATCATCTTAAGTATTTGTGATAATACCATAGTTTTGATAAAAAGGCGAGGGTTTCGATATAAATTTTATATCAATGATGATAAAACGAAATAAAATTGGTTTGAGTATGGAATTGTTGAAAAACGGCTTGCCAATGGCATTTATGCATGCAATGACTTCAGTCGGCTGCATATTTGTTCAAAGCTGTATTAATGGTTATGGCGTTGCTTATACATCGGCATATGCAGTCTGCAATAAATATCTGAATTTTTTTATGCTGCCGGGAATAACGATCGGCTTTACCATGTCTTCGTTTACAGGTCAGAATTTTGGCGGCAAGGAGTTTAAAAGAATTCGCGGCGGTACAAAAATGGCGTGCATAATGGCGGTTCTCTCAGCGCTGTTACTTGGAATGGTACTGTTTTTCTTCTCCGATTTACTGGCAAAAATTATGCTTACCGGGCAGGAAGCGGCTGCCTGTGCTTCCATATATCTGAGATTTTTAGCATTATTTATGGTTCTCCTGAATGTATTGTTTGTTTTTCGCAGCTGTGTTCAGGGATTAGGGAAACCGGCTGTACCTATGTGTTCCGGCATCATTGAAATGCTGATTCGCATACCGGCTGTTTACTTCGGATTACCTGTATTTGGATTTGCGGCGGCCATATATGCTGAAGGCATAGCCTGGATAGGAGCATTGGCGCTCAATGGTATTTCATATATATGTTTTCTGAAAAAATACGAAAGGCATGGCTGCTGATAGAATCGTGTTTTCACAATCTGTGCAGAATGTATAAATAGTTGTTGAAATTGTTCTGAAAATTTAGTAAAATGTATTTACAACTTAGCGCCATGATTTTGTTTGGCTTTGGGTGGTGAATAAAGAACAACAGAATTGGAGGGTTACAAGGCATGAATGTTTACACAACGGATAAGATTCGTAATGTGGTTTTGCTGGGACATGGGGGATGCGGCAAGACCAGTCTGGTGGAAGCGATGGCTTACCTTTCCGGTATCACATCCAGAATGGGTAAGATAGACGATGGGAACACGGTGAGCGATTTCGGTAAGGAGGAACAGAAGCGCCATATTTCCATCGCCACGTCTGTTGTTCCGATTGAGTGGGAAGGCACGAAGATCAATGTGCTGGATTCCCCGGGCTTTTTTGATTTCGTAGGTGAAGTGGAAGAGGCAGTGAGCGCAGCGGATGCGGCGATCATCGTGGTGTCCGGTAAAGCCGGTGTGGAAGTGGGAACGGAGAAAGCGTGGGAGATCTGCGAGAAATATAAGCTGCCCCGTTTCGTATTTGTGACGGATATGGATATCGACAACGCTTCCTTCAGACAGGTTGTGGAGGATATGACCGAAAAGTACGGGAAGAAAATCGCGCCCTTCCATCTGCCGATCCGTGAAAATGAGAAATTCGTGGGTTATATCAATGTCATCACTGAGCAGGCATACCGTTGGGAAGGCAAGGAAGTGGTGGAGTGTGAGATGCCCGATTACAGCAAGGCGAACCTGCAGCTTTGCCGCGATACGCTGATGGAAGCGGTAGCTGAGACAAGCGAGGACTTTATGGAGCGGTACTTTAACGGTGACACCTTCTCCGAGGCGGAGATCCGTGCGGCTCTTCGCACAAACGTGATGGACGGCAGCATTGTACCCATGTCCATGGGCTCCAACGTGCTTTGTCAGGGTGTGTTCACATTGCTTGACGATATCGTAAAATATATGCCCAGCCCGGAAAATCGGGAGATTGCGGGCGTTGATTTAAAGACGAACGAAATATTTCAGGCGAACTTTGATTTCTCAAAGGCGAAGTCGGCTTATATTTTTAAGACCATTGTCGATCCTTTTATCGGTAAATATTCGCTGATTAAGGTGTGTTCCGGCGTGTTTAAGAGCGACGATGTGATCTACAACGACGAGAAGGAAGTGGAAGAGAAGATCAGCAAGCTTTATGTGATGCAGGGCAGTAAGCCTATTGAGGTCAAGGAGCTTCATGCTGGCGATATCGGCGCCATCGCGAAGCTGACGGCGGCGCGCACCGGCAATACGCTTTCCACCAAGGCGCGCATCATCCGCTACGGCAAGACAGAGATTTCCACGCCCTATACATACAAGCGGTATCGGGCGAAGAATAAGGGAGATGTGGATAAGGTTTCCCAGGCGCTGCAGAAGATGCGCCATGAGGATCAGACGCTCCAGGTGGTCAATGATGCAGAGAACAAGCAGTCATTGCTCTACGGTATGGGCGATCTGCATCTGGAGGTGGTTGTCAGCCGTCTCCTTAATGAATACAAGGTGGAGATCGAGCTTACCGAGCCGAAGATTGCGTATAAGGAGACGATTCGCAAAAAATCCGATGTGGAGCATAAATATAAAAAGCAGTCCGGCGGCCACGGCCAGTACGGGCATGTAAAGATGCGCTTTGAGGCATCCGGCGATTTAGAGACGCCGTTTGTGTTCGAGCAGGAAGTGGTGGGCGGCGCTGTGCCGAAGAATTACTTCCCGGCGGTGGAGAAGGGCCTGCAGGATTCCGTGCAGGCAGGGCCGCTGGCGGCGTACCCTGTGGTGGGTGTGAAGGCGGTTCTCTACGACGGCTCCTATCATCCGGTGGACTCCTCCGAGATGGCCTTCAAGATGGCGACGATTCAGGCCTTCAAGAAGGGCTTTATGGAGGCAGGGCCGGTGCTGCTTGAGCCGATTGCAAACTTACAGGTGACTGTACCCGATTCTTACACGGGCGATGTGATGGGCGATCTGAATAAGAGAAGAGGCAGAGTGCTTGGGATGAATCCTGCGGGAGACGGTAAGACCGTGGTTGAGGCGGATATCCCGGTGGCGTGCTTGAGCGGCTATTGCACCGATCTTCGCTCCATGACCGGCGGACGCGGCACTTACAAGTATGAGTTTGCGAGATACGAGCAGGCACCCAGCGACGTGCAGGAGAAGGAAGTGGCAGCGAGAGCGAAAGCTGTTGCGGAGGCGAACGTTGACGCATAACAGTTAGTTGAGATATGATGGCGGATATCCTTTTGGTTTTAGGAAAGGATATCCGCTTTTTTTGTGTCACAGACAAAAATACCCCCCTGCTATGCAGGGGGAGGGCAAATCTTTAGATAAAAGAAACTCCTGTGTTAGTATAAAAGTAGGTCTGCAAACCACAAAAATACAACACAGGAGGTGCCCAAGATGGACACAACAAATAGTTTAGCCCATACAAAATGGGAATGCAAGTTGGTTATCCCCACTTGTTGCCCTTCTGTGTCACACCGCTTACACTGCCGCCGTATCCCTGCCATATGAGAGGTTCTTTGTCGCCGGTGCAGTTTTCTATCGTGACGCCTTTCACATGGGCGTTCAACTGTCCGAGAATCTGAATGGTTCCCTTGGCATTTCCCTTGAATCTGGAATTGGATATGGTTACATTGCTGCAGGTTCTGTTTTTGTTTGGCTCAATGTCGATGCCGTACTGTGGGTCTGCGCCGCTTGCATAGTTAAATTCGCAGTTGTTGACCGTAACATTGCTCACATCCGTGATGGACAGATTGTTTCGGCGGTTGTGATGGAGGTTACAGTTGGTAATGGTTACACCGTTGCTGCTTTTGTTTGGACCGTCATAGAAGCCCAGATATATGCCGTCGCCCCAGCATTGGGAAATATCCACATTGTCGATGGTGATATTCGTAGAACCGGCTACATAAATCCCATGTCCCCACTCGCCGCCGCTTCCATTATGCTCCTTCCGCTCGCCGATGATCTGCCCGCCGGAGACGCTGACACCGTCGCGTCCGGTGATATTGATTACCTGATAATTTTTCTTGTTGTTAGGAAGAGCAACTAACAATGCGCTGGGCGACATAACAAGCTTTTGGTTGGTAGTCAGGACGATGCCGCCAAACTTATAGTTGCCAAGGGAATCATTGCTACCTGCTGTCGCATCAATATGGTACACACCCGCAGGAATATACAGCGTCACCTCACGCACGTGAGTTTCGTCACCCCACTCATAATCCCGCAGCATTTTGTTAATGTATGGCGTATCGTCGGTGACGCCATCCTGCTGTTCGTAAGTGAGAAGTGCACCTGTTGTTTCCGGCGCTTTTTCATTCGGGTCTACCGCTACGGCATAACACTGCTGCGTAAAGGTTTTCTTGCCGGAGGTATACACGGCTTTGATAACGGCAGCGCCTGTCTTTTTCATGGTGAGCACGGCACCTTCCTCATTTTTAGCAACGGAAACCGCATCCGGATTGTTGCTTTCCCACTTGAGATTAGCCGAATCCTGAGTGGGTGCAAATTTTATGTGAAGCTGGTATGTGTTTCCAATGTTTTCTTTGATCGTCTGACCGGCTTCTAAAAGAACCGGGGCGTCGACGACAGTAACCTTGCACTGCGCCTTTTTCCCACTATCCTGCGCGGTCGCCGTGATCGTTACGCTGCCTTCTTTTTTCAATGTAAGGACGGCGGAAGCGCTTACGGTTCTGGGGGTATCAGCAAGGCCCTGGGTGGCGCTGGCCGGCTTCTCCTCTACGGAAACGATATTGCTGTTAGAGCTTGTCCAAACCACGGTCGGATTTGCGATCATTTTGTCGGTTTCCGCCGTAAGTGTGGCAGTCAGGGTTCTGATTTCTTCGTTCGGCTCTGCAAGAGAGAGGGAGAGGCTGGTTTTGTTCAAAGCGATTCCCTTCACATGGTTAATCAGATATTGTTTCTTCTGAATCTTAAAGGCATACGTTTTTGTTCCGCCATATTCCCCGATACCGTGCAGAGTGACTTTTGCGGTGCCGGCTTTCACGTTGTTTGTGTATCCGATAATTTCGTAGCAGGAACTTGTTATTTCATTCTGCTTTTTCTTCGCGTCGGCATTGTTGGCATATATATGAATATCCCTCTTATCATTGTTTTGGTTTAACAGGACTTCCTCCCCTGTATATTCCTGCGGGTCGATGACCACTTTTAAGACGCTGATATTCTTTGCAAAAATCCGATACGTCCCTTTGATGACAGAGCCTTCGTAACAGCCGAGTCCTGTTACGGTAACTTCAACGGTAGTGCCCGCCGGAGGCGACTGCTCCTGTGTATGGCTGTAGGTGAAGTTCTTGTCATAATCTTTCCCGGCCGTCAGTTTTTTGCCGTTCACGTCCTTGACCGTGACGGTCGATTTCCATTTGTTCGGCTTATCGCTGTACGGTTTATCCGGGATAGAGATGGTGCATTTACCGATATCGCCGTTTGTCACCATAAGAGACACTGTCCGCACATATCCCTTGTAATTTCCTTTCCCCGTGATTTCACAGGTCATAGTTGTGCCGGGCGTCTTGTTGTCTTTGTATTTTATGGTATAGTCGGTTTTGTTTTTGAGGACGGTATAGTCGGCGTCTTTTAAAATGAGCTCGGGCACAGCCCCGTCTTTTTGGTATGCGACCTCATAAGTCCCGTTTTGATCGTCCACATTTTTACCCGGGTAAATTTTGATGTCGGTATTCGGTGTGATGGTGTAGGACAGCCGGAGCGTGCCCTTATATCTGCCTTTGCCCGTAAAGGTGGCGGTCACTTTCCCTGCCTTTTTGGCATTGCCGTATCTTACGGTATAGTCGGTTCCCTCCGTAAGCGGTGTATTCTCGTAGGTTATCAACGCGGAGCCGATCTGGAATATGCCGCCGTTTTTATCTACGATTTTCTGAGAGAAGGGAATACTGTCTTTCCAGTCTGCGCCGGGGGCAGCGTCTTTAAGCTGTCTGTCGCCCACAAGCTTCAGGGTTATTTTTTTGCAGCCGCTGTAACCGGCAGCTTTACCGGCGCTGCTGGGAGAGACCATGACATAAGCGCCTTCCGTTCCGGAGGCGTAAACTTTATAATCATAATGCGCCGGTTCCACGATCTGTCCGCTTATTTTTACCTCGATAATCTTAACAGCCGATTCATCCAAAGCCATTCCATGGTATTCGTACTGTTTTTGGTCAAGCTTCACGGATGCGGAACTGAAATTCCGTTTTTTATCCTTAAGCACAACAAGCTGCATGAGGAAAGAGCCTTTAAAATTTCCCGTTCCGTTTACGGTGTACGAGTAGGTTTTTCCCGCCTCGTAGAGATCCCCATTTTTATAGTCGGTCGGTAAAGGCGTCAGGCCTTCGCCGGGCTTGGTATAATCACAGACAAAATCCTTGTTCACAGCCAGTTTTTTCTTGCCATAGGTCAGAACAGGAGCGGGAATATTCAGCTTTTTGCTGTAATTGACGGTCTGCTCGTAAGCCGGCGAAACTTTAGGCGTATTATAGATATCAATGTTGTTGATATCCAGAGGTTTGATTGTATAATACAGAGTTACGCTGCCCTGATACTGGCCTTTCAGCTTGATGGTCACGCTGGGCGCCTTGGCGGCATTCCACGTGGCGGCGTTGACGTTATTTTTGTAAGTCAGGGTGTAATCCGTCTTTTCTTTCAGCAGGGTGTCTTTGTGATAGACGCGGAAGCTCTGCGTGATTTTCTGCCCGTTGTAGACAAGCTCGTCGCTTTCTTTCACGAAACCTGCCACCCGGATGTCGCCGGAGAGGTCGAGGAGCTTATCATTGTCCGAATTGTTTTTATCATGCACGACATCGACGATAGCAGAGGCCGTGATCCCCTGGCAGGACGCCGTGATTCTGGCGAATCCTTCCGCGGAGGCCGTGATCGTGGCGGTTCCGTTTCCGTCGGCATTTACAGTGGCGACGGTTTCATCGCTGCTTTCCCATACAATATCAGCCTGTGTCATGGCCGACTCCGTTTTTGCGGTAATCTGCTGTGTGTCTTCAAGCGACATGGTAATTTGCTCTTTTTCGGCAAGGATGTTTTCCTCAACTGCGGTGGTGCCTTTATACAGGGATATTTTGCCGTTCCACGGTTTCTCCAGCGGCGGCAGGTCACTATTCGCGGCTGCATCGTTTTCGGCAGACATAATCAGCGATTCCGCGCTGTTGTTTTCGGAGACTGTGGAAGGTTCTGTCCCGGCATTTTCTAAGTCCGTGTCTTCCGGTGGATCTGTAGCGTTGTCTTCAGCCGCGGACGGCGTATCGCTCATGGCAAGATCGTTTCCGGAAAGTGTGTCGTCAGTGGTATGGATGTTGTTTTCGGAAATGGAAGAATTTTCCGAGACGGAAGAAGCAGTATTCTCGGTATCCGCCGTAATTTCTTCCACAGCGATGGGAGCTTCCGTTATCTGTTCAGTGTCGGTGTCAGGGTTATTTTGGGGCGCAAATGGTACGGTGGCCGCTGCATAAAAGTTTTCGGCTTTCCCGTTTTCCGTTTCCGGGTAATAAGCGGCCCGGATATAGTAGTCAAAGTATTCAGACGTATTTGACGTCTCGTAATTTTCAGCGCCGTTGATATGAGAAAAGGTTTTTGTGGAAGAGAGCAGGATCATCTGCTCATACGCACTTTCTTCATCGGTAATTTCTTCCATGACAAAGAAGGGCGAAGCGGACACTTCCTCAAAGCCGTTCCAGTCATCCGCCTCATTCAGAAGGTTTGTACTGCCGGGCTCCAGTCCTTTTTCACCGCGGAGAATGCGCCACTCCAATATGCCGGCCTCCCTGTATTCGGGTGCCGGTTCTACGTCATAATTGACAAATAAAATCAGATTTTCCGCCGCCTCAAAAGAGATCGGAAGATCATAGGAAAAGGCGTCGTCATCCGCAGAGGGAAGCGTTTCGCCTTCGGGGATCTGTCCGATATGTAAGGCAGGTAATTTAACTTCTGTGTCTGTTTCCTCCGTTTGGCCTGTCTTGTCGGTTTCCATGGAGGCATCCTCATCCGGCGGGACATCTGATTCTTCCGAAGAAATATTTTCGTCATAGGAGTCAGAGAGAGAGCCGTTGCCCTCATTTTCTCCGGCTTCGTTTTCCGGCGCCTCATCAGAACTCGTATTATTTTCGGAGACTGTGTTTTCCGCGTTCGTGCCGCTCTCCGTGGCAAGCGCCGTCATGCCGCTGCAGTCGCCAAGCGCGATCGCTATGGCAAGAATGGTCGCAAGCCATCTGTTTCTGTTCCGTATCATCATGATTCCTCCTCGTTTGTGTGTATGTCTTCCCAGATGGAGTTTTGTTTAGGAATATAACGCATTTCTTGTGAAATAAGACTCAACGTATATCATTATAGCAAAAATTGAGGGGAGGGGGCAAGAGCAAACTGTGGTAAATAGTGGGAAACGACGGGATTTATGGGGTGGGTGAGGAAGTTTACCAGTGATTTGCCGAGCCCTGCATTGACAGCCGCATTGTATGTGTGCTATGGTGGATATGTTAAAAATTAACATTACAAATTTTAGAAAGGCGGCTTAAGCGTGGGAGTTTTTATTCAGTGCGCACGTACCCGTTATCAGGGGCAGTAAAAAGCAGATGATATCGTCTCATGTAGATGGGGTCTTTTTTGCGTGCGAATAAAAGCGTAGAGTGAAAAGAACTTCTAAAGCGCAGCAGAGGTTGCTTCGCTAAAAAGTTCTAGGGAAGCGCTGATTAAATCAGCACTTCCTTAGAGCCTCCGGCGGATG
>ERZ779637.1192-NODE-1192-length-11618-cov-15.671625_pt1 | contig 11618 bp, 16 predicted proteins | sample MGYA00514196_ERZ779637 | MGnify/ENA primary metagenome ERZ779637 (study PRJEB29562, sample SAMEA4376700) | mouse gut metagenome | isolation source: Cecum | study: EMG produced TPA metagenomics assembly of the A DSS colitis mouse model was used to assess the... | reverse complement strand
GGAAAGAGGAAAAGTCCCTGCCGGGACCCTCCTCGGAGTTAAATAATTCGCATACTATTGCTTGCCCAGTTCACCCAGGTCGTCCACGGGAATGCTGTTGACGATTGCGTTCAGGTACTTTCCCTCCACCCAGAGGTATGACGTGTCCCAGACCTTGAGGCCATCCGGGATCGAAATATCTTTCCTCCTGAATATGCCTTTGGCCTTGACTGCCTTCCCGCTGTGGCGCTTGCACCCGAGAATCACCAGCACGATTCCGCCAGCGACCGCCGTAGTGGCAATCAGCTCCTTTTTATGGTCCTCCACAAACCTTTTGAACTTTTCCATGCTCATTGTTGCTTCTCCTTTCAAATATGGATTCTTCCATAAAAGGTGCTGTGGTTTGTGCGAAAAGGGGAGAGCCCCTGTTTAGGGCGTCTCCTCCTTCTCGGTCGTCTCGGGTTTCTTCTGCTCTCCGGTAGCATTGATGATTGCTTGCAAACAGATTTCTCTTGCCTTGCTGTAGCCGATGGCGAATCCGCCGAACAGGCTGATAGCAATAGCTCCGACCATTTCCAATTTTGTAAACATAGTTTCCACTCCTTATAACAGATGAAGCCTAAGCCTCTCATAAAGGGAACTGCCATTCCTGCGGAAAGAGGAAAAGTCCCTGCCGGGACCCTCCTCGGAGTTAAATAATTCGCATACCTTCTCTTTCCAGAATATCCTTGAAAATGTAATGGCTCTCGATACTATTCCGTTTCATGCTCTCCCTGTAATCACGGCGGAGCCCGTATCGATTATCTATTGCGTAAACGTGCTCGATATCCGGATTTCTCATCCGAAGTCGCCTCGCTTCCCCTAAGATAGTGCTGATCGATACGAATTCCTCGTAGATACAGAAGTAATTCAGAACTGTATAGGCCCTACTTGCTCCAGAAATTCCATAAAGAATGACTTGTCTCATTACTTTCACCTCCATAAAGGACGTGGAGTTTTATGCGGAAAATGAAAAGAGAGGGAGATTGTAGTCAGTCACCAATCGACGTATGGCCAGTCAAGCCTAAGCTTCTGGGTTCTCCTCTACTCTCATCCCTCTTCATAAGATATTCTGTTAAATCTGCGAAAAAAGGAAGAGCTCCAGTTAGAGCTCAACCTCGATTATGTTCAAACCATATGCCGTAGCAAGTTCATGTTCGACTCTACAACCTTTTGCCGATTGCCAATCCGGACTAAAGGCAATCAAATCCGCCTTGTCCATCATAAGAATATCCTGGCTCAGGTAGTAGAACCGTCCAGCACCTTCCGGCGCGATCTGATGATACTGGTCAATCACCGAAAACTCTTCCTTATAGATAGTCTCGACTCTGCTCAGGATTCTGGCCCTTTCTTCAAAGACCTCTTCTTCAGTTCTCCCTCTAAAGGGTTGACTAATAAAAAGTTGTTTCATAACCATTCTCCTCTCAATGTTAAGGTTTCCATAAGGGAGCCAGCGATTTATGCGAAAAGGGAAAGAGCCGCTGCGTTTAGCGGCCCATAACCCTCCTTGCTTTCTTAAAGTCAACAACAATAACTTTGTCTGATTTGGAATGCGCTTTCTTTGCTTGGACCAGCTTGAGTTTGTCATTCAGAACATTCGTCCATAATGCGGCTCCTGCCGTTGATACTGCTCCCACAATAACGAGTGTTCCGATAGTGCTGATAATTTTCTTGGTCTCCACAAATGTCACCTCCATAAAGGCCACTGCCGATTTGGCGAAAATAAAAAGAAAATGACTTCAGGGTCGGCCCAACGAAAACCGTTGCCCGGTGGGTACCATCTTTTATTAAGTTATTACTTGGCGGTACGCCTTCGTGTCTCACCGCGGGATTTCCACCCGCATCTATCCATTTTCTTAGAGAAAGACGAGCCGTGGATGAGTCGAACATCCAAACCAAACAATTTTGTTGCTTGGTCACAACCCGTCGGATTTCCTCTCCTTCTCATAATACGATTTGTAAAATCTGCGCAAAAAGGAAGAGCCCCTGTTAGGGCTCCTCGCCTTTCTGAATGTAGTTCTGTAGGTACATCATTTCGTAAAGACACCATGCCATGTTCAACTTTGCAATTTTGAATCCCTTATCGCAATGAATTTGATTCATCTTCTTGGCCCATTTGTTCAACAAGACGTATACTCCCGAACGTCCTCTTGTGAGCTGGTAGATACGCTTGTAGTTCTCTGCCTGTCGGATGTGGTAGTCCAAAACTCTATGGTCTCGCTTCATCTCTTCGTTAAACTGAGTGTAGTATTCTTTATTTCTGATTACCATAACAGTCACCTCCGTAAAAGGACCTGTGAAATAAGCGAAAAGAAGAGAGCCGCCGTTTAGCCGCTCCCTCCTTGGATCAGTTCTTCTTGCCGTACTGTTTCATGATGACCGAGATTGCTCCTATGCAACCTGTAATGATCAGACTGGAAACGCCCAATCCTGTCCAGAATGCTTTCCGGTATCCACGTCTGTACCCTTCGATTGCCGCGTCTCCATAGTTCCGGCACAGGTAGAGTAGCGCATCCGTATGACCGTCTTTACACAGCTTCTCGATTTCGCCCATCAGTCGTTTCTCGTTCATAGTACGACCTCCTTTCCGTAACAGCGCCTGTAAATTCAGCGAGCCAGCGGGACATAGTCATCTCACAGGGATAGTCCTCAAACCCCAGTGTTTCGCAGGTGATAAGGCCCTCCAATACACCGATAATGACTTCGGCCTCGTACTGCTTGTAAGGGAATAGTTCCTCTGGTAATTCCCTATGTAACGAACCACATATGGTACACCGGAGTCTGCGTATTACAATCCATTCTGTCACCCGAGCTTTTGTCCGTACAATGCGTTTCACAGTGTCGAAGAATCTGAGATGTCCTCCGCATTTTGGGCAGACTGACGCGTTCTTGGCAATCATACATGACTCCTTTCTGTTCTAAGGTACGAGCTTCCTAATCTAAGTTAAAAAGTTATGTAGGAATTACTTGACAATTCCTACACTATCATATATGATTATTAGGGCGAAACAAAGGGAAATAGCGGGAAAAGCAAAATAAACGGGAAAAATAAAAGAAAGAGCCCGCGTTTCCGCGAGCCTCTCCCGTTTTAGTAAGTTTCGCTCATCAAATCTAAACAGCATGTAATGATGATAGTTGCCGCAGTGGCTACAACCATACCCAGACGCAAATGTCTTCGCACTTTGCAATCGTGCCCAGCTTTTGCTGCCGCGACACATACTTGTCCGAAGTGCGTTAATGCCTCCTCGTGGCCAACCCACAACTCTTCAACCTCGTTCATTAACTTTTTGTTTATTTTCATGGTAGTCAACCTCCTTCATAAAAGGAGGTGCCAAACCTGCGAAAGGAGCTATTCGATGAAGAAACATGTGAACCCAAAAGACTTTCTGCATAAGGTCTATACCGAAGAAGGGGGTGTAAAAGAGCATAACAAAAACCAGCAGGTCATAGGCATTTTGAAATTTGCCGGGATTGTCTGGAGCATTCAAAAACTTGGACGCATAGTGGATAAGATCGAAAGGCTTCCGATTAAGACTCTTGAAAAGAAAGACGAGGAACCGCCATGTTAATAAAATGCCCTGAATGCGAACTCCAAGTTAGCGATAAGGCTACGGCCTGCCCTCATTGTGGCTACCCGATGCAGCCCACTGTAAAACGAAAACCCCGTGTTAAGAGCAACAAACGAAGGCGCCTCCCCAATGGCTTTGGTCAAATCAGTGAAATAAAGAACCGTAACCTCCGAAACCCTTTTCGGGCGATGGTTACGGTTGGAAAGACCCCAGAAGGGCGGCCTATTTGTAAACCTCTGAAACCGGAATCGTATTTCCCTACTTACAATGACGCTTACGCCGCTCTCGTAGAGTATAACAAAAATCCGTATGATTTGGAGCCGTCCATTACAGTTAGGGAGCTTTACGACAAATGGTCAGAAGAGTATTTTAAGACCCTTAAAGCGGATGGTAGCATCCGAGCTGTTACATCGGCTTGGGCCTATTGTTCGGCTATCTACGATATGAGGGTGATGGATGTTCGAGCCCGTCATGTAAAAGGCTGCATGGAAGAAGGAACCGCCAAAGTCAAAGGGAAAGAGCAGCATCCTTCGGCAAGTATGAAGAACAAAATTAAATCTCTGTTCAATCTCATGTTAGACTACGCTTTGGAATATGAACTTGTTGATCGGAACTACTCCCGCACATTCAACCTGACCGAAGAGACTATCAAAGAGATCCAAACGGTGAAACAGGAGCATATTCCCTTCACCGAAGAAGAGATGGCCCAGCTTTGGGCCCATGTTGACGATAAACGCTATGTCGATATCTTGCTGATCCAGTGTTACTCAGGCTGGCGGCCCCAGGAGCTCGGCCTACTGGAGCTGGAGAATGTTGACCTTGAAAACTGGACATTCAAAGGCGGTATGAAAACTGATGCCGGAGAGAACCGTGTCGTACCGATCCACTCGAAGATACGGTACTTAGTCGAGAGACAATATCAGGCGTCTCAAAAGGCTGGCAGCAAGTATTTATTTACTTGTACGGATGGCCGCAGCGGCAAGCCAACGATGCTGACCTATCAGCGATACCAAAAGGGGTTCGCCATGGTTCGGGATGAGCTGAAGTTGAAACCGGAGCATCGTCCGCACGATGGCCGGAAACACTTTGTAACTGCTGCCAAGAAAGCCGGGGTAGACGAATATGCCATCAAGTACATGGTCGGTCACAAGATTTCGGACATTACCGAGAAAGTCTACACTCAGCGTGAGTTCGAGTGGCTAAAGACCGAAATCGAAAAAATAAGATAGGGTGTTTGAAGAGCGCAAAATTCTGACAACTGCTCCATGCGTATCGGATTGACTTTGATAATTGGTCGTGCTATAGTGTGCGGAAAGGAGAAAAACACCCTTTGAGTATTGGAGGTGGAAAATGAGAAAACGCCATTTCTAAAAGAGAGGAGGTGTTTAAGCATGAGTATGGCACTTGTGAATGCTATCCGGAAACTCGGTTGGCCTGATTCAAATGGTCACTGGCAGTACGGAAATGCAGCAATCCTCTGCTACTTGAGCCGATATAACAATGCAGGCAAAAAGTTTGTAGAGCGATACAAAGATGTCCGGGTTGTAGACCTGATGGCAAAAATGGCTTGAACACATGAAAGGAGGGGACTGTTACCGGCAGTCTCCTCCTTTTCCTCTCTTTTAGAAATGGCGTTTTCAATTTTTGGGAGAAGTCTCCCACAGATTGCCTTGCTCATCGGGGACGAGGTGGCGGGGCTCAGAGGTCAGGGCATGATCGGCGTCTGTCGTGTGCCGGCATTCGCGACCTCTTTTGTAGCAACTGGTTTTTCGGCAACTTTCGACAGTGCCGTCGCAGAGATAGAGGATTGCTTTTTTCGTCTGCTTGGCAGCTGATACTGCGAACACTTTAGCAAAATGCTGAGCCTCGTCAGGGTGCGTTTCGAGGTATATATCAGCTTCATTGAGCGGCATTTTCCTGATTTCTTCATCGGTCAATCTGCTCATACAGTTCTCCTTTTTGTATTTTTATTCATTCTGTTCCACCTTTTGCGAAATATAGGAATATCGGTATAGGATTAGTGTAGGAATAATAGATAAGTTATCTACATTTCCACAAAGTTTTCCACTTCTAACTACTGCTTAAACCATTGAGATAACAGTAGTTAAGGGCAGAAAAGAGCAGCAAATACAAGAGAGCGTTTCTATCTGTAAAAACTAAAAAATATACTGTTTTTCCATTTACATTTTCTTTTACATATTCACCATACTGAGCAGGTAATATGTTATTATCTACCAATATCTTACACCGAGTTCCCACAAATTACAATAGCTGACTAATAATTTCCCGCATCCGTAGACATTGTATGAGTTGATACAGTGCTAGTTGGCACATTGCTCTCATGTGAGTCCAGGCTGAATGAGGGATATTGAGCACGGTTGCGCGAGTATGACCGTGAAAAAGCTATTGGAGATTACAGTTGCTTTTGGCCTAACCCTGGAAACGCTATACTACTGACCACACCTTTGAAGGAAGTGCTGGAGATTGTCTATCTTTGATGTATCGGCTCAGCGCGACCGCAAGCTATATCAGCCTTTTCCATGCATCACATGCGGTCTTGCTATATGCGGAACAGCCGGAATGGCTGTACTAAGAGCACTATGGAACGAACTGGAAGATTATGAAGCGAATCACCTAGACAGTGATTGTTACCTGAAGGAAGAACCGTCCCTATACTGGAAAGTGTGGCCCATAGGTCACTGACTGAAAAGCTATCTCCTGTGCAGATACTGATCTACGATGTTGCCGACTCCGTTTCCGCGCAGTACTTTCATTTCTACATCCGTAAGCCCTGTTCCCTTATACAAATCCGAAAGCCACAGCACTTCTGGTATGTCCATATGATCACCAGTATAAAGAAAGAATCCGCAAAAGAAGACTCTGGACTTCTCTCGTGGATTCCTTCTCGACGTCTATCAAAGCACCTCTAAGCTTTATCCTCCTGTTAGACCTCCTGCCAATCATCAGCAATCGCTTTCCAATCCACGGAACGCTCATCTCCAATCCAAACGTTCCAATAATCGGGGTCATCTGATTTCGGCCGGTGATCCTCCTTAAGATAATTCATACGCACCAAGACCGGAAGTTCCGAAGCCCAGCCAAGCAGGATTGCATTTTGTGAGGGCAGGGATGGCAACTCACGCAAAAGTCCTCGCAAATTATCTGGAACCAGTTTGCTTACAAGTTCTTGATCCCGGTCATTACTTAGGCGATGCAGAAGGAAACTATTGCACTGCGACAATACAGTAGGAGATAATTCACTGGGGCGTTGAGAGGAGAGGATCAGACCCAGGCCAAACTTTCGACCCTCTCTGGCAATCTTTTCAAAGACTTTTGCACACATCTCGGATGCGGTAGCATTCTCGTTATCGCTGTTATAACGTTTAATAAACGTATGGGCCTCCTCCATTACAATAGTTGTTGGCAATGTCTTGCCCGCATTCATTTTCCTGTAGCGCTGCAAAGATTCCAACACCATACGAGCGACAACCGATGTAATAATATGGGTAAGTTCAGCGGGAACAAGCGACAAATCAAGAACCGTAACTGCTCCGTTGGAAGAATTGCTTGGGCAAATATATTGTTCCATCCACTGCTCAAGGGTTATTTCCTCCTCTGGGGCAATAACTCGTTTCAGTTTAGAATCTGAGAGAAGTGCGCGTACACGCATGAGCATGGTCTCAACGTACTCCGATGTTTTCATAAGTTCTGCATTTGCTTCTATGCTGCGGATAAGATCATCCCCAGCAAATGGCCGGGGAACATCCGCATCAATAGGGGATGTTGTATGCAAACCTCCACCAAATGCGTAGTATGCTTCTTCCAATGCCGCTAATAGGGCCTCCACCGCTGGTCGGGGATACCGAGGCCAATTATTATCTCCACTCGTATTTGATTCTAAAAATTCACGAAATTTGTTTTGTAATATTGCTATTGCGCTAAGCTCATCTGCAGTATATGTCTCATCTTTTAACAATCCCTGCTGCCAATTCAGTACTCCTTCATGAATTCCTTTTGGCTTCCCACGGCCAGCCCAGGGCGCTCCCGTTGCAATTTCAATTTTTATACAGCTGACTAATGTCCGTAAATAGCTTCTCATAGAATCCCGTGGAGTAATCTCCGCAGTAAGCTGCCCATCCCGCACAGATCTTAATGCCTGCACTAAGGTGGGGCGCTGCGTTTTAGTGCTTGCCTGCGTAACCGCAGCCCATTCCGCACTGTTCCACAACCAGAGAGGAACCTTAAGTTGCTGGATACCATGTGCCGTATCTTCCTCAACACCGAATACTCGAACATTGGATAAATCGGAAAATGCGGACGAATATTCTCCATTCGGATCAAGGATGATGAACCGGGTATTGGCAACGGTTTCCCCTGTCTCTGAACCTGCACTCTGTTTCTGGGCCGCTTCTATCGACCATCGGATAACGCCCGCGACTGAACACGATTTTCCGCTGCCGGTGTTTCCAAGAACAGCCAGATGGCGGCCAAACAGCCGGTCTGGGTCAACAGCAACAACTGCGTTTCCAGCCAAAGGGCTGACTCCAATTTTTACACGCCGGTTCTCACCAGACTCTACGATACTTTTTAGCTGATTAGGTGTAGGAAGAAGAACCGGATCGCCCACTGTTGGAAAAACTTCTATTCCACGGGAAAACGAATACTGTGATATTTCCCGTGTATCTGACGTCCGGTCTCTGAGAATCCCCAGCGGATTTAGGCTCATTTTCCGGAGCGGATAGGGCAGATCAATTACGCCAAAATCCTGTATGCCGCGTCTTTTGGGATATTGCGACCTTTCAATCGTAATCCATTCGATTTGTGCAACAAGAAATCCGCTTTCGCTGGGAATCAAAACATAACTATTGATTCTGGGAAAGGGCCTTGGTACTCCTGTGTTGAGAGAAACGTCGTTGGGCGCTTCAATATCGAGCAGGACTTTAATTTCATCAGGCGAAACAAAATCCACCGTGCCAATTCGCAGGGAATCCGCACTAGCAAGAGGCGTGATCATCTCCGGATGTACCTCCTCCCTCCGTACCGCTGACGGCATGGTTCTGCTCATACCGCTGCCTGAGCAGTTCCGCCATCCGAATCGTTGTCCTATCTATGGCAGGCTTTGGAAGATAATGATCCACAAGTGAATCAATATTTGCTATATCACGGCCTATCAGCAATGAGATTTGTGTCGGGCGGCCCCACTCTTGATAGGATCTCATAATCCGGCCCAGAGAATCTTCAAATGCGATAACAACCAAGTGCGTTGAAGAAATTGTAAGCATGTCCCGGATGATTCGGTTAATATGATCGTCACCGAAACTATACCCATATGTAACCAACGTGCTGTTGGGCCGGCAAAGCGCAGCGGCAAAATCCCGGAATAACTCCACATACGGATATTCCGCCGTCTCGCGATCCTTTGAGGCGTTGGGATAAATCATGATTTTCGATGGATCTGCGTTCAAGCCGGGTGCATCAAGATATGGCTGAATATCCTTTGCCCCGAATGGCAGCCCAATTCTGCGAATGCTGCCATTTGCGTTGATCCAGTCGATTGAGCCGTGAATCTTGGCGTAATGCACAACTCCCTCTAAATATCGCGGCTCTCCACGAATTCCGGGCGGATTATAGTGCATATCAATATCTAAACGGGAAGAGCGAAATACCGGCGTAAGATACCCAACAAACCGGTCAATTAAGCGAATCCCAGCAATATCTGCGCCAGCTTCAATCAATCGGTCATAATTTGTGGTAAAAATGCCTAACCGGTCACGTGTGCCTGTCCTGCTGGCAAAACTCATCAAGAATAGAACCAACTTATTAAACGCGGTAGTCCGTTTGTCTTCAACGGCTGTCGCTATTTGGCGTTCAATGTCAGAAATATTGTCGGTAAAGTCTTTAAGCGCACCATCCAATTCCGACTTTAATTCCTCGTAAGCCTCTTCATCGCCCAAAACGTGCAGGCCCCGGAGAAGTTCGTTCATAACGCGGATGTAATCCTCGATGTTAGGCTTTTCCCCACGGCCTGCGGCCTTCGCACTCTCCGCCGTTTTGGAAATTATTTGCTTTGCATAACGAGATTTGGGCTTAAAATCTCCCATGCCATTGCTGCCACCGCCGCAGGCATCATACTGAATTGCAGTTGTCAATCCACTCCCAACCAGTAAGGACAAGTGCTCCGATTGGAAAAGCGAGGTGAGCCAAGGCTCTACCCGGCTTCGTAAATCCGCAATGCCAAAGTCGCCTGCCGACGCCCAATCCGGCGATTGGCCGGATGCTACCCTGAAAACCTTATCATTCTCAGGATCATCACATTTGCTGAAATATATGGGTTCACAGTCATCCCGAACCTTGACAATGTTGCTTCCATCCGCCATAAGACTGCATCTCCTTTTTCTCTAATAGATCAAGTGTTTCTATTTCTTCGTATTAAACTTAAACGGTACATTTGACTTGATCTCCAAAACCGCAGCAATATTGAAGACCACCTCAAGCGAGATTGCCCACAGCATATCGGGTGCTTCGATCGCCCCTATATACTACCGACTGATCCCCATGGGATACTCCCTCTGCTCCTATGTCCTTTGGTATACTTATTAAAAACGCCCAGAACAGTCTATGGTTGATATATAGTAAGCCTTTATCCTATCTGGTGCCTGGTGGAAACGGCTTTTCAGATTTGCCAATTATGGGATAATCGGCAAGCAAAGGATAATTGCCTACTATCTGCAACTATTTTACATGGTTCCGCAAAGTCATATCAAAATGTCAAGTTACCTCTATCATGCTGATTTTAAACATTCCCTCATCTTCTACAACATCCTCTGGATGAATGACAAAGCATACTTCTGAAATATCGCTAAGAGCCTTGCTACGCATTCTTTCCAGTGGTATACTCACCTTATTTTCCCCTTGACCAATAGCAAAGTCAAACGTCTCTAAAAGACTATGGTTACTTGAGTGCTTAAACTCTACAAAAATTCTTTGAAGAGAATTTGTAAAATTGGTCAAAACAAATCGAAATTCTGCGGCGTCATTAAAATCTAGATAACGACTAATATCCAAACCGTCTATGTATCGCAAAACAGCACTGATAAAATTGGGCCGCTTAACATTGCTTATTTCATACGGATTCATATTATAATTAACTACTATTACATTCTCATTAACACTTATGCTGGCAATATCTTCCCGATGCTTGAATTCAACGCTATCATCAAAAAAAGTATTAATTTTTGCCATCTCCACAATATTTTGGTGCTCAAGAAAAATCTGATCTACTCCATATTTAAATGAGTGTAATTTTCGATTAATTCCAGCTCCAATCTTCAATCCCTTTTCAGAAGATAAATATTCCAAAAAACTGTGGATATCACTTTCGGCACTTATGTCCCCAACTTGAATATTTGCTATTGGAGTTCCTGATAATGCCTGACCTTTTTGTATAGGGTATAGAGCAAAAGGAAATATATAATCTTCTCCCTTTTTGTTCTGTTGACTGAATAGATATGAGAAAGCAACTCCCAACTCAATCATGCAAAACTTGCTTTCATAATATTCTTTACTAATGATGGGTACAAAGAGATCACTGCTATTTAATTCTTTGAAAATTGTATCTATAAAATTTTTCCCGACCTTAATGCTCCCCTCTTCCGAGGAACAAAACACTTCAATGTCACTACTTACCATTTCTAAAAAATCAGCAAACTGTAATACTATTTCACGATTTTTTGTTGCATGGCTGATAAAAATTCTCATGAAGTAGACCTCCACAACAACGGAAATACAGTGGAAAACTGCTTTCTGCGTATACCGAAAGGACTTCTCAAAGCAATAGCACAGGCGGCAAAAGAAAACGGCATAAGTTTAAACCATTATGCATTATATAAGTTGACAAAATGATCATAGAGCTGGGGCTTACCCGTCCTTGCTCTTTTCTTTGTTTCATATTACAACATTTTCCTCCAAATTTCAACCCTGATAAGGTAGAATAAGTTTCGCAAAAAGAAAAAGAGACATAGTTTGCAGAGC
>ERZ779637.1191-NODE-1191-length-11624-cov-16.664189_pt1 | contig 11624 bp, 9 predicted proteins | sample MGYA00514196_ERZ779637 | MGnify/ENA primary metagenome ERZ779637 (study PRJEB29562, sample SAMEA4376700) | mouse gut metagenome | isolation source: Cecum | study: EMG produced TPA metagenomics assembly of the A DSS colitis mouse model was used to assess the... | reverse complement strand
GATGTATGTTTCTTTTCGTAGATATTATGCAATTTAATGATGTAATTACAAAATTGGTATCTAATGTACTGGTGATCATTTTAAACTATATCGCAAGTAAGCTGATTATTTTTAAAAGGAACTTCAAAAGGTGAATTTACAGATGGTATTCACTCTTTCTGATGTTTTTGCAATTACCTGTTTTGCATTAAGTATTTTATATATGGTTGGAAAAGGCTTCAGCCATTTTTTAATTTCTGGTTTTAAGCATAACGTTTTTATACATCTATAAAAGGATTAGTCTAGAAAGGAAAAAGTGATATAAAATGAATCGTTGCAGAAAATCTACAGCATACTGGGTATCCCTAGCTATGGTCATAGTTTTTTTTGTAGGATTAGCCATATATTTAACAACGATTACACCCGCAGTCCAAGGTGACGGACACGAATACATAATGCAAACTGTAGCGTTCCAAAATCATTTTTCCTTTGGCATTAGTCCGGAAGATTTTGAAGAGGCGAAGACTGAGTTCTATAATAATCAGGAAGGATTACATAATTCATATACGCACCCTGTCAATATGATACGAGATGAACGCGGCTGGGCCTACAGCAATCATTTTGGTGCATATTCGGCAATGGTAACAATAGTAAAGCTTGCTTTGCTAAAGCTGAATATATATCCTCTTTGGGCATTTAGCATAACCAACTTGATTTTGTGGATGGCAGCAATTCTAGTTGTTTTCTTTTTCTTAAAGACTGATGACAAAAGAAGATTTTGTGTTATTATATTGCTAATGCTGAATCCCGTATTTTTTTATCTCGACTGGGTTCACACGGAAATGTATATTTTCGCGTTTGAAGTAATAGGACTTGTTTTTTTATATAACAAGCAATATGCGCGTTCTATTCTGGCATTATCAGTATCGGCAATGCAAAATGTCGGTGTGCTGCCAATGGCCGCAATAGCCGGAATAGCCTATATTTTAGATTGCTACAATAAGTATGCCAGTGAAAGCCATGATAGAAATGTTGGCAAGTTTATTTTGACTTATTGGAAGAAAATAGTTCCATATGGTTTTTTATATCTGCCGGCATTCTGTCCGATTATAACAACCTATCTGCGCTTCGGTGTATTTAATCGAGTTGCGGCAGTTGCTATGGAAAATAAATATCTGCTGCACAAAGCTATTGATTATCTGTTTGATCCAAATTTAGGGATTTTTCCATATGAGCCTATAATATTGATTGCTTTTATAGTACTGATAGTTTTAGGAATTAGAAGGTTCCCCCAAGATGCAATACTCAATTTATTAGGTGTAGTGGGTATTTTATTTATCATATCACACCAAAGACAGATTAATTCAGGCATGCAGGAAATCATGAGATATTGTGTATGGATTATACCAGTAATGATTTTTTATGTGGTGCTTCATTGGCAACCATCCAGCAAAAAGAGAAATGGACTTATAGTTGCTACTGCTTTGGAGTGTGTATTCACCACTGTAATGGTGGGATATTGCGTATGGTTTGATGGGGCTTACACCTCTTGTCAATTTGCAAACTGGACAAAAGTTCTCATTGACATAGCTCCACAAGTATATAACCCTACACATGGCATTTTTTATTCCAGAACTAGCGGTATAGAGTCATATCATTGGCCAATTCCAGTAGTATATACGAACGATCATGGATATGTACGGAAGATTCTTTTAAGCAAGGAGGCTGAAGAGACATTTTATGATGATAGCTTTCTTATTGATGGTCAGGGTAATCTGATTGATAAGAACACTTTAAAAGGGTATAAAGTAGATGAAGGAGATTATACATACTTTAATTTTAACGGTAAAACAAAATGGTTGGAAAGCAGATTAAAAAAATTTGTACTTGGAAACACATTAGATACTATATATTTTTATTCAGATCACTATAATGCAGATACATATGTCCAAAAAGGGCTGTCTGCAAAAGAATACTGGGGAACATGGACAGATGGTCAGGAAGTTGTTCTATGCTTCGCATTAACTGATACATGTACTCCATTTATTGGCGTATCTGTTGATGTGTGCAATACATTTTATCATCCGCAGTCAGTGACTGCCCTCGTAAATGGAGTAGCAGTTTATCAAGATACCATAGAAGGCGATGCGGATATTGAATTTGTATTTGAGAATCCTGAAACAGATATTATAGAATTGACTTTTCTGCTTCCAGACGCTGTGGCTCCATCTGAGATTATGGAGTCTAATGATCAGCGAGAATTGGGATTAGGACTATTGACGATGAAATTGGTGGAAATTAATCCCGATCCAGAAATATCCAGAATTCCAGATGATGGAATTGTGCGGCTTAATGGTGTGGACTACATCGGAAACCTGTATATTATAGAGGGCATATCACTGCCCGATAAGGACGCAACTTGGACGCTTGGGAAGAAGATGCTGGCACTTTTTAATGTGGATGACAATACGGCTGCTGAAACCATTCACGTATCAATGGATTTGGAGGACGTTGTCGGCGGACAGCAGGATGTATCCATATCCATAAATGGTGCAAATGTGTTTAGAGATACTGTGACAGCAGGAGAAAACGCGATAAGCTTTGACATTCCCTATCCAGAGGATGGGAATATCTTCATGGCTGTCGATATACCTGATGCGGTTTCTCTGCTTCAGTTGGGGATATCAGATGATCCAAGGGAATTAGGGCTGATGATAAAAAATATTAAGTTTATAGTGGAATAATGAACAAAGGCCGCACAAACCGATTATTCGGTTTGGCGCGGCCCCCTTTCTTTCATTTTACACTGTCTGCATTCCTGCAAGCTGTTCTACTTCTGCCACACTGAGTTCGGAGCATTCTGCAATTTCTTCAATTGTAAGTTTTCCCATTTTTAGCATCTTAAGTGCAGTCTTTCTTTTCGTCTCTTTTTCTCCCTGGCTCTTTCCTTGATTTAAAATAGTTCTTGCCTCTGTTTCAATCAATGCTCCGCCCATTATATCACCTATACCTTTCCGCACATTCTCATACTTTTGCGCTATTTCCCTTATTACATCTTTCGAAAGTTCTATGATTGTACGCTTGTCAAATGTTCCGATTACACCCTGCCGTTCCAGTGTTTCAAGCTTATCCAGGATATCCCTATACTCGGCTTCGACTTCCGCCATTTTCTGCTTATTACTATTATACTCCGAAAAACGTTTCTCATGTGAAAAAATATAAAACGGAATAAGCATCAAGAGACGTTTTTGGAAAATATCATCAAGCGAATACATCTGCACTTTCATAACGGGTATATCATACTGCACCGTCCCTCCTGGTGTAACAATCACATATCTCATTTTGTCTGATGTCTTTTTGTACGCCCGGAGATACAGAACCGCTGTATTGGGAAATGTTACTGTCAAAGTTTCCTCTGTGACTTCGCCCTCATCCAACGCTATCTGTGCGTCATACTCAAAAAGCCTTATTGTGATTTTCCCGTCTGGCAAACTGCTCTCACACTCAATATGATATTTTTTGGTTTCTTTGCCAACAATTCTGAAATTTGTATCGGTTATTCGTTCCTTATCTGCTTCATCCTGCTGATCTAAAAAATGTTCGTTAGGAAAAAAATGAATTTCTTCATCTCCTGTATATTTTTCTCCAAAAATTTCATTGATTATCGGTATAATCAGTTTCCGGCAATCATTTAAGATTGTGCGGAATGCCCCATCGTATATATTTGCCATGTAATATTCCTTTCTAAATTTGTAATTTCATCATACCACTCTTTTTGCATAAATTCAAGCATCTCCACTGCGCAGCAGATTATCTTACTTGAAACCATTCTTTCGTCTCGCCACTGTATTTTTTGGGGCTGTCTGTAGTTTCCCCTTATCTTAGGAAACCGTTGGCAGACAGCAGGAGCAAAACCGCCTTAGGATGGCAGAATACCACTTATTAGGGTCAAAATTGTGGTCATTTCATCCCCAAAATCCTGTATTTATAAGCTCTCTCCTGCCCTTTTTCAGAGAAGTGGTTATTCTGCGAAAAAAGGCGGTTGCTTTTCCGCCCTGGTTTTCGCCATGTATAGAAGGGAAATAGAGATGATCAACATAGAGGGCGATGCGATTTCTGGAGCTTCTCAATTTAGAACTGATAAAAAAATCCCCTGCAATTATGAACGTTTTAATCCGGAACGAGCATGGAAATTATTATGGTGTGCTGCATTTATACTGCAATTTTTTTTATTCAGGTCTTATTGTTATCGTGAGATTCTCAATTGTATTCCGGAGAAGATGGATCAAGTCGGATACATAAATGTATCATATAAGGTTTATGACCATATTTTAAAAAATGGCTTATTACAGGGTTTTATATTTGGAATCAATAACAGCCTAAATAGTGGGATGACTCTGGTCGGCGCAGTCAGTCTTTTTATATTTGGTTTTACAAGATTTTCGTTGCTGTTACCCAATTTTTTCGCCTGTTTTTTATGTGAGTACACAGTGGCATCTGTGTTAGACCGAATATATAAAAATAAATTTCTTTCACTTATTTTTTGCGGGCTTTTCCTGATGACAACAGCCGTCTTTGCCGCAGTGGGAGGTATTTTTGATTATAGATGGGATTTTATGGCTTTTTGTGTATATACTATCTGGTTAGCATATTTATTGGAATATTTATGCTCGAACAGTCCAAGAGCGTTTTACTGTTCCGCTGTCGCAGGAGGAATTTTACTGTTTGTACGTCTTAATACCATATTATATTTGGGAGGAGTTCTATTTGTAATCAGTGTTGTAAGGCTTATACGGGGGCCAAAAATAAAAAAAGAATGCATTAAACTATGCATAAAATATGCCAGTTTTATTCTCTTTGCGGGGGGCTGGTATTTAGTTATAAATTTTAAGAATTTTTTTAAGGAACAAATAGAAGTAAATTCTTCAGAGGGCAGATTGATAAATATACCTGGGTGGAAGCAGGGTCATCGTATCTTCCTAGTGAATTGAACGCAGCGTATTTGTGGGCCCAGCTTTTAAAAGCCGATGAGATATATAATGACAGAATGCGTTCATGGCGCAGGTATTACGAAGAACTAGAAGAGTTGGAAGCGGCTGGCTATATTGAACTTCCCCATGTACCAAATGACTGTAGGCATAACGCCCACATGTTTTATATAAAAGCGAAAGACTTGGAAGAATGGACAAAATTGATTTCATATCTAAAGGGAAATGGAGTCATGGCGGTATTTCATTATATTCCTCTGCACACCGCGCCCGCAGGAAAAAATATGGTGAGTTCCGGGGGACGGACAAGTATACTACGGCGGAGAGTGAACGTCTGGCAAGGCTGCCGCTATATTATGGTCTCAGTGAACAGGATCAGTCAAAAGTGATCGATACTTTAAAAAATTTTTATAAAGGGAAATGACTACTATAAGGAGTTGAGTAAATATGAAGATTTCTTTCGTAATACCCTGCTATCGATCAGAAAATACACTGGAAACAGTGGTTAATGAAATCAAAAATAAGATGGCTTCCATGCAGCAGCATGAGTATGAAATTATTTTGATAAATGACTGTTCGCCGGATGCCACATTTGCCGTCATACAAAAGCTGTGTGGGGAAAATCACAATATCATAGGCTTAGACAATGCAAAAAACTTTGGGCAGCACGCGGCACTTATGGCGGGATTTCATTTTGTGTCAGGAGATACTGTGGTATGTCTTGATGACGATGGACAGACTCCGGCAAATGAAGTGGACAAATTGCTTGAAAAGATTGAAGACGGATATGATGTTGTATACGCGGCATATGAGAATAAAAAGCATTCGACGTTTCGAAACATAGGAAGCAGCATAAACAGGAAAATGACAGAGAAATTGCTGGGGAAACCCAAGGAATTATATATTTCAAGTTATTTCGCGGCAAAAAGGTTTGTTATTGATGAAATACTAAAGTATCAGAATGCGTATCCCTATGTGATTGGCTTGGTTCTCCGCACTACAAAAAATATCTGTAATGTAAAAGTCGAGCATCGGGATAGAATGGCGGGGGTGTCAGGATACTCGTTTAAAAAACTTATTGCGTTGTGGGTAAATGGATTTACATCATTTTCAGTGATGCCTCTGAGAGTTGCGTCGTATGGTGGGGTATTTGTGGCAATCATGGGATTTCTATATGCAATTTATATAATAATCTCCAAAATAGCTAATCCCGACAGGATCATCGGATGGAGTTCAACAATTGCCATTATGCTGGTTCTGGGAGGTTTTGTTCTGATTGTTCTTGGAATGATTGGCGAATATATTGGGCGGATCTATATATGTCTGAATAATGCTCCGCAATACGTATTGAGATCAATTGTCAATTATGACAAAGCGGAGATAAACAAATGATTTCTGGGAAATTACATTTCTATTGAAAATCACTATTGTTTCCAGAAATCATTCCAGGAACCGCCAACACCATCCTCCAAATCCATTGATACATGAATGTTTTCAGCGGCCGCAATTTTAAATCAGGGAATAAACCAGGGAAAGAGCCAGTGAGAAAAAGAGACGAAAAGAAAGGAAGGAGGCGGCGCCAAACCGAAAATCGGTTTGGCGCTGCCCTTGTTCATTATTGCGCTATAAACTTAATATTTTTTATCATAAGCCCTAATTCCCTTGGATCATCTGATATCCCCAATTGAAGCAGAGAAACCGCATCAGGTATATCAACAGCCATGAAAATATTCCCATCCTCTGGATTGGGGATGTCAAAGCTTATCGCATTTTCTCCTGCTGTCACAGTATCCCTAAACACATCTGTACCGTTTATAGATATGGATACATTCTGCTGTCCGCCGACAACGTCCTCCAAATCCATTGATACGTGTATGGTTTCAGCAGCCTCATTGTCATCCACATTAAAAAGTGCCAGCACCTTCTTCCCAAGTGTCCAAGTTGCGTCCTTATCAGGCAGTGACATGCCATCTATAATATACAGGTTTCCGATGTAGTCCACACTATTAAGCCGCACAATTCCATCATCTGGAATTTTGGATCGGGATTAATTTCCACTAATTTCATCGTCAATAGTCCTAATCCCAATTCTCGCTGATCAATAGACTCCATAATCTCAGATGGAGCCACAGCGTCTGGAAGCAGAAAAGTCAATTCTATAATATCTGTTTCAGGATTCTCAAATACAAATTCAATATACGCATCGCCTTCTATGGTATCTTGATAAATTCAGAAAGAGTGAATACCATCTGTAAATTCACCTTTCGAAGTTCCTTTTAAATATAATCAGCTTACTTGCGATATAGTTTAAAATGATCACCAGTACATTAGATACAAATTTTGTAATTACATCATTAAATTGCATAATATCTACGAAAAGAAACATACATCCTAAGTCCATTATACCTGTGACAAATCTGCACATAAAAAATGAAATTATTTCTCGGATAATCGCGCTGTTTTCAAAAGCCTTGCTTTCAAATACCCATTTGCGGTTTGTTAAATATGCAAAGAGTACTGCAACAATCCAGGCTATCACAGTACTTAGAAGTGTCGGCATCTTCCATGCATGTGCCGCTAACCAATATATGACCACATTTACACAAGTAGTCAATACTCCGAATATCAGATATAGAATGACTGCTTTGTATTTTTGAATCATGTTACCCATATGCCGTTTTCTCCAAATCAGTTCCCAAATGTTTCCATTGGATAGCGCAAATATCTTTTATCATCCAAAAAATTCTTTAATCTGGTTATTCGTGATACTATTCATATCCTCATTCCTGCTCCATGCCTTATACCATTCCACGGTAGCCTCCACCGTCTGCTCAATATGCCAGATGGGAGACCAGCCAAACGTATTCTTAAGCTTAGTGCAGTCCAGTTTTAAAAAGCTCGCCTCATGAGGGGCATTCTTTTCCGCCATATTATTCCAGCAGGCATTCTCTCCCCATTTTTTTACGAACAGATTAGCCAATTCCCCACTGGTTATACAGTCCTCATCATTTGGTCCGACATTATAGTACCCTGACAAAGCCGGATTTTGCTCCTGCATTGCCACTATCGTCAGATAGATGCCCAATGGTTCAAGCACATGCTGGTAGGGTCTGGTGGAATAGGGATTGCGAATATTAATGCTTTTGCCCTGAACAACCGCTCTCACACAATCCGGGATGATTCTGTCAGTGGCGAAATCGCCGCCGCCGATCACGTTTCCAGCCCTGGCCGTCGAAACAACAGTCGTCCCTTCTTCGTAAAAGAAAGATTTTTTATACGAATGCGTCACCAACTCGGAACAGCTTTTGGAGTTGGAGTACGGGTCATGTCCGTCTAACTTTTCGTCCTCCGTAAAAGCATGGTTCTCCAGATCAAGATTCTCGTATACCTTGTCTGTAGTTATATTGAGCAGGCTTTTAACCTCGGGCATCAACCTCACACATTCCAAAATATTTACAGTCCCCATCACATTAGTCTCAAAGGTTTCCCGGGGAGTTTTGTAGGATTCTCTTACAAGAGGCTGTGCGGCCAAGTGAAACACATATTCGGGATTTGCCTGTTCCATGCATAATTTCAATTTGTTAATATCCCGTATATCCCCAATATTCGAGTGAATCTGGTCTTGCAGATTCAGCAATTCATATACACTTGGTGTTGTGGGAGGCTCCAGCGAATAGCCGTATACCTCCGCCCCTGCCATGGTCAATATCTTGCAGAGCCATCCGCCCTTAAAACCTGTATGTCCTGTGACAAATACCCGTTTACCACCATAAAATTTCTCTATCTCTTTGAAATTCATTTAATCGTCCCACCTTTTCCACGGAGCATTTCCTCCGGCCCATAGCTTTTCCAGTTTTTCCTTTTCGCGCTGAGTATCCATGCATTGCCAAAACCCGTTATGCTCAAATCCCATAAGCTGTCCTTCCTCTGACAATTGATGCAGCGGATGTTGTTCAAAAACTGTGGAATCTCCTTCAAGATAACTGAATATCTCCGGATTCAAAACCATATACCCGCCATTAATTATGGCGGCATCATCCGTACTTTTTTCCCTAAACGAACTTATTGCCCCAGATGCATCTTTTTCCAGAACACCTTTCTGTTGGGCAAGACTGACGGTGGTAATGGTCGCAATCTTTCCGTGCTGGCTGTGGTATTTCTGCAAAGCCGCAAGATCCACATCGGCAACACCGTCTCCATATGTCAGCATAAATGACTCGTTGCCAATGTACTCTTCAGCCCTTTTAATACGGCCTCCTGTCATAGTGTTCAGTCCGGTATCCAGCACTGTGACCTTCCAATTTTCAGCCGTCTTATGATGGACCTCCATGCTGTTATTGACCATATAAAAAGTCACATCCGAATTATAGACAAAATAGTTTGCGAAATACTCCTTTATCTTGTTCTGCTTGTATCCCGCCAAAATAATAAACTCGTTAAAACCAAACGTTGAATAATATTTCATGATATGCCAGAGTATGGGCTGTTCACCGATCTCGATCATCGGTTTGGGTTTTAAATGGCTCTCTTCTGAAATGCGCGTTCCATAGCCGCCGGCTAATATTACTACTTTCATACGTCTCTCCTTATGCATTATTTAATATTTTTCTTATCCCCATATGCTCCTCAAAATCACTTTAGGTGTCCAAACCGATTCTCAAAAAAACATGACCCTTCAAAATATCATTCGCTGGAGTATAACATGTCCATTCACCGTTTCCAAAATAAGCTTCCAACTCAGGGGTCAAAAAAATATCTGAAACACTTACAACACCATATTCCTCTTCTGAAAGCATCCATATAATTTCGGAAGGTATACAGAACGTAACATCATTACTGTTGTCCTCTCCAAATAAATAGGAAACCGCTGTATCCATAGCATTACAGATCAATACTTTTCTTCCTGACCTAATCTGGTCAAAAAAATCATATATATCCGATGATCCGTCACGGCTCTCCAATAAATACGGGTGAAAGCCATATTCTCGCTCAATCATAGGTTTTTGACGAGCCGTTTCCCAACTGCTATGCGTCACATCTCCCACTCTGGTGGTCAACACAACGGTGCTGGCTATGCTTATGAGTCCCAGCCATACTCCTGCAGACAATGCGATCTTAACCATGAATTTAGGCATATTCCTGAAAACTTCCTGTAACATGAAGAGCCAGTAGAAAAAGAAAACCAGCATCCATGGTATATAATAGCGAAATGACCAGGACCACCATATTGTTGATGCCATTAGGAACAACATACTTCCTATAATGGGAAACCACACATAAAACAGTCTCCGGTTTTTCTTGTCTGGATTTTTCCAATTCTTAAATATCCAAACAATCATTGTGGGCAGAAAAAGAAACACAAAAACACTTCCCACCATTCCCATGTCCCCTGACAAAGCCCACACGCTGCCTTCCTGCGTAAATATATTGTCACTGTCAATGAGTGTTTCTAACATTTCTACCATGGATGTTTTAAAATATTGCCATGACAGTGTGACTTTTTCATTATCACTCTCAACCCGTTTAAATATTTCCCCATAAAAGAAACCGTTTAGAAAATATCTTGCACAACTGACCCCAGCGCAGACAGCACTTAGCAATAGTATTTTCCATATACTTGCGATATACTGAAATATTTTGATAAGCTTTCCTTTGCTTTCGATTATCAGCCGCACAACCACACTGATAAAACACAATCCTAGAAAGGGAACCATGCTTATTTTTGATCCCGCCGCTAATGCTCCGCCGGCTATGAGAAAAAACAATGCATAGGTACTCCGTGACTCTATATAGTCCTTGAGCCAAATAACTGTAGCCAGAAAAAAGGGAATTGTCACAAAGTCCCCTTTTACAACCATTGACAGGAAAATAACTACCGGCATACTGCAATATCCAATCATTGCCAGAACTGTATTTACTTTATTTATTCCGATTTTCCCGCAGAACCAATATACTACCAGCAAACTGTAAACAAAGTTTTCCGCATTTGCCAAGAACATTCCCTGGTTAGTTCCGCACAGGATCGCGTAAAAAACAGCATTCAACTCACCATTCCACTCGTTGCTGAATATGTTGATCGCTTCACTTTTCATGTTGACGAATAGCGATTCCTTTTGTACAAATAACTCTATCCTTGGCACCTGATAAGTATGTGCATCCCATGTACTATCAAAGAAGAGCGAGTTGTGACCGATGATGTATAATGCTAACAGCAAAAAACCACCAAATACAATATAGCTGGTGGTATTCCATTGACGCAACTTATCGTGTATATCACAAAAAAAGGTGTGCAGGCACTGCTTACCGCCATGCCGGCGGCACAGGATTACTGCTGTAACCAGACAAATCCCGCCCCCCAGAAGAATCCATATTCTATCCATTGCATTAAAACACGAAAGAACCAATAGCAGCGCTATCATACCTGTATATATTACCAGCCAGCCACAGACAAAGGATTCTGCGATTTTTGCCGTTTTCTTATAGAAAACAGACGCACTTATGACTATAAGCGCAAATTTCATTAGAAAACCAACACTAAAATCTAGCAGCATACAATTTCCTCCAAATCGTCACCTCTTACACCTTCCACAGCTTTTATTCATCTCTCCTCATAAATTATTTGTTGCCTTGCTCATATATCTTCAAGTTTCTTTTGAT
>ERZ779637.1190-NODE-1190-length-11629-cov-15.206584_pt1 | contig 11629 bp, 4 predicted proteins | sample MGYA00514196_ERZ779637 | MGnify/ENA primary metagenome ERZ779637 (study PRJEB29562, sample SAMEA4376700) | mouse gut metagenome | isolation source: Cecum | study: EMG produced TPA metagenomics assembly of the A DSS colitis mouse model was used to assess the... | reverse complement strand
CCTCATAGGGGAAGATCCCGAAATAGCCGCCGTTCTTCGTGTACAGGCTGGCGCTGGTGTCTTCGTCACAGCACAGTTGCTGGGTCTTGTCGCTGCGGTCACGGGCTACGGGGTTCTTGTAGCCGTCCGCCGCACTGTACCACTCCACCGCGCCCCAGCCGGGCTTCGTAGCCATACGGTACATTTCCGTTTTGCTGGCAAACTTATAAACCGGGACACTGGCAACCGCCGTTACGAAATACCGGGTTTCATCCTTCTTTTTCATGTTGGAATCCTCCTTTAAGGTATAAAAAAAGTTAGCTTGCTGGTAGCAAGCTAACTGGTGCTTGTTCCCTGCAAACTAATAGTAACGGCTGCCTATTTTTCAGTAGCATTCTCCTCCGCCGTGTGATATAATAAATAGTACTATGGCAATTTATGACTACGAACAGACAGGACGGGATGGGGAGATGGAAAAATCCGAACTGAGCGCCGCCTGCCAGGAGCTGGAACAGAAGGCCGCCGCGCTGGAGGACGCCCTCCGTGCGGCGGAGGAGGCAAACCAGGCCAAAAGCCGGTTTCTGTCCAATATGTCCCACGACATCCGCACTCCGGTCAACGCCATCGTGGGGCTGACCACCATCGGCCTGAGCCACATCGACGAGAAGGCCCGGGTCCAGGACTGCCTGCGCAAAATCCAGACTGCCTCCGCCCACCTGATGAGCCTTGTCAACGATGTGCTGGACATGTCCCGCATCGACAGCGGGCGCATGGTCCTCAGCCAGGAGGAGTTCTCCCTGGCTGACCTGATCCACGACATCGCCGTTATCGTGCGGCCACAGGCGGTCCAGAAGGGCCAGGACCTGCGGCTGGACATCCGCGGCATTGATCAGGAGCGGCTGGTGGGGGACCCCCTCCGCCTGCGGCAGATCCTGGTCAACATCATCAACAACGCGGTCAAGTACACCCAGGAGGCCGGGCGCATCACCGTCAGCTTCCGTCAGGACCCCGTCCGGACCTCCCCCCAGGGGGAGCGCACCGCCCTGCTCCGCTTCGCCTGTCAGGACAACGGCATGGGCATGAGCCCGGAATTTCTGGAGCGGATCTTCCTCCCCTTCGAGCGGGTACACACCTCCCAGGTCAGCCGCATTGAGGGCACGGGCCTGGGCATGAGCATCGTCAAGAATCTGGTGGACGGCATGGGCGGCCAGATCACCGTGGAGAGCCGGGAGGGAGAGGGCAGCTGCTTCCGGGTGGAGCTGCCCCTGCCCGTCTCCGCCCAGAGGCGTCCGCCCCTGGCGCTCCCCGCCGGACAGACCGTCCTGGTGGCGGAGATTCTGGATGACCTGGCCGGACAGGCATCAGACTGCCTCCGGGAGGAGGGGCTGGTCCCGGTGCGCATCACCTCCGGTCTGGAGGCTGTCACCTGGCTCACCGAGGCCCAGGTGGAGGACCGGATGCCCTGCGCCCTGCTGCTGGGCCAGAATCTGACGGACATGCAGTCCCTGGACGTGGCCGCCCACGTGCGGCAGCTGGCGGGGCCCGACTTCCCCATTGTGCTGGTATCCGAGGAGGACTGGGCCCAGCTGGAGTACCGGGCCAGCCGGGCCGGCGTCAGCGCCTTCGTGCCCTGTCCCCTCTTCAAGAGCCGGCTCCTCACCACCCTCTCCGGTCTGCTGGACGGCGGCCGGGGGGCGGCGGAGGCCCGGGGGGACCGGGCCGGAGACTACAGCCGGTTCCGGGTGCTGCTGGTGGAGGACAACGAGCTCAACCAGGAGATCGCCATGGAGCTTTTGGGCATGACCGGCGTACAGGTAGAGGCGGCCGGGGACGGCCAGCAAGCTGTGGACCGATTCGCCGCCTCCCCGCCGGGCTGGTATGACCTGATCTTTATGGACATTCAGATGCCCGTCATGGACGGCTACCAGGCCGCCCGGCGAATCCGGGCCATGGACCGGCCGGACGCCCAGAGCGTGTGGATCGTGGCCATGACGGCCAACGCCTTTGTGGAGGACGTGCGCCTGTCCCGGGAGGCGGGCATGAACGAGCACGTATCCAAGCCCGTGGACCTGGACCACATCCAGGAGCTTCTCTCACGGCGGCTGAAGCCGTAGGCCCTGCCTGCATACGGAAAGGGGGCGAGACCGGCCATGGAGCCGTACCAGGAGGAATATATCGCCAACCTGCGGGAGATCGCCGCTCTCTCGCCCCGCCGGCAGCCCTCTGAGGGGACGCTGGCGGACTATACGGACCGCCTGCGCCGGGACAGGGCGCGGCAGAAGCAGCTGGCGGCCCGGAATATGGCCCTGCTGCGGGAAAACCTGTTCCCCGTGCTGGACAATCTGCCCGAGGCCGGGCCCCAGGAGACGGAGGATCTGCGCCAGTTCGCCGCCGCCCTCATCCAGGGCCGGATCGAGCTGGACGCCATCCTCTACTGCCAGATCCACCAGTCCCTGCTGGGGCTGGCCCGCCACCGGCGGGACCGGGACGGGATCATCCGGGAGCTCTACAGCCTGGGCATCGGACGCTATGCCCAGTGCAGCAAGCTGGTGGGCCTGGACCTGTCCGTCAGCGCGCCCTATACCAGCCAGATGCGCCTGTGCTTTGTGGAGGCGGCGGCCTACCTCAAATATTTCGACGAGATCCAGGACCCGGACACCAGGGGCTACATTCTCCGCTCCCTGGCAAACACGGCCCTGGGTCAGTTCCGCGTGACCAGCGAGCGGGTGCGGCTCATCAAAAACGCCCTGCAAATCATGCAGGACCCCGCCTATCGGGAGAGGGAGCCCTCCCTCCCCTGGGACCGCTTTGTCCGGCAGACCCACCGGCTGATGACCGCCAGCATCTCCTTCAGCCGGGAGACCGCTATGACGGCACAGGATGTGGCCAGCATCATGGAGTCGGTCTACGCGGTCTACGATCTCCACGCCCAGGCGGAGGGGGCCATGGCCGCCCGGCCCGCCTTCCACTACTACGCCATTGAGTACTACTGCGGCCTGGACAGCATGGAGGGCCTGCTGAGCAAGACCGAGCGCCTGCTCAACAGCGCGGATCTGACCGATTTCTCCGTGGAGGGGATGTACGCGGTCATCTCCCTGACCGCCTTCTACTGCCAGTACCTCCAGGAGTACCCGGAGATGCTGGCCGGACGGGAGGAGATCGTGGAGGAGCAGTACCGGCGGGTAATGCGCTACACGGAGAGCTTCCCGCCCAGCCAGGAGAGCGAGTCGCTGCTCCTCTACCTGCGGCAGCTGTCCTACACCTACGTGGAGACCAGCCGCAGCCTCCCCTATGGCCTGTTTCTCCAAAAGCTGATTTTCCGCTTTGCCCCGGAGATCTACCTCCACTCCCAGGCCGTGGGCGCGGCGGCCGCCGCCCTGTGCCGGCAGATCGCCGGTGAGGAGCCCGGCTTCTTTGACGACATCCCCGCTGTCCGGGAGATCAGCGATCCCCAGGAGAAGCTCCGGGAGATCCAGCGTCTGGCCCTGGCCTCCGGCCAGTTCCACGACGTGGGCAAGATCAACTTTACCAGCCTCTACGCCAACAACGGCCGCCAGTGGTTTGAGGAGGAGCACGAGATGTCCCGGCTCCACCCGGTCACCGGAGCAAAGCTCCTGGCGGACCGCCCCTCCACCAGCCCCTACGCGGACGCCGCCCTGGGCCACCACGCCTGGTACGACGGCAGCCGGGACTGCGCCTACCGCCGCCTGGAGTGCGCCAGCCGGCAGATGGTGGATGTGGTGGCCCTGGTGGACTGGCTGGAGAACGTAACCGGCACCGCCGTGCTGTATACGGGCATTGAGAAGAGCTTTGACGAGGCGGTCCAGGAGGCCATCCGCCTGGAGGGCCGGCGGTTCTCCCCCCTGCTGACGGCCCGGCTGCGGGAGCGGCTGACGGCGGAGCTCATCCGCAGCGCCCTGGACCAGAGCCGCCGGGAGACCGCGGCGGAGATGTTTGAGGCGGGCGCATAAATAAGACGCGGGCAGCCCCGGAGGATTCTCTCCTCCGGGGCTGCTTTTCTGTTCGCAGGGCCGGTCTCTCACATATCCGCCTCAGCCCGCCTGACGGAGCACGCCGTCGTCCATGTCAAAGACAACGTCCGAGGCCCGGGCAATGGCCGGATCGTGGGTGACGATAATCACGCAGTAGCCCTCCTCGTGGGCCAGACGGGTCAGCAGCTCCACCACGTTCCGGCTGTTCTCCCCGTCCAGGTTACCCGTGGGCTCGTCCGCCAGCAGCACCCCGGCCCCGGTGGCCAGCGCCCGGGCAATGGCCACCCGCTGCTGCTCGCCGCCGGAGAGGTTGGCCGGGAACCGGCGCAGCTTCTCCTCCCCAATCCCCACGCTCTCCAGAAGCGTTCTGGCCCGCTCCCGGGCCGCTTTGACCGGGACGCCGCTCAGCTCCATGGGGTAGCACACATTCTCCAGCACCGTCAGCAGTGGGAAGAGCTGGAAGGCCTGGAAGATCACGGACACGCTCCCCCGCCGGTAGGCGTCCAGATCCATCCCCGCCAGATCGTCGCCCCCCAGCAGCACCCGGCCCCCCTCGGGACGGTCCAGGCCCGCCAGAATGGACAGCAGCGTGGTCTTGCCGCTGCCGGACGGTCCCACTACCGCGGAGACCGTGCCAGGACGGAAGGCGCAGCTGACGTTATTCAGCGCCAGCCGGGAAGCGTTCTTGTAACGATAGCAGACGTTTTCAACCCTTAGTTCGCTCATAGTCAGTTCCTCCTGTTCTTATGGCAGATTTTTTCTTTTCTTTTGTGTACAAAAGAAAAGAAGCAAAAGAAAAAACATCAGATGTGCTTGCTTTGACTGCGGGCGCGTACAGCGTTCACGCAGAATTGTATGATCGAACCTGCCCGCAGGGCCTCTAAAAGTTCTTTTTTGATTCTTTTTTCTTTCAAGTAAAAAGAATGCCTACTCCCGCACCTGGAGCAGCTCCAGGGGGTTCCTGGCCGTGACGCTCACCGCGCTGAGTACCGCGCCGGCAATGGCCGCCAGGAGATACAATACGGCGCACAGCACGCTGGCGCTCACCAGTCCCGCCAGCAGCTCCGGGCGGGTCCGCCCCGCGTAGGCCAGCACCCCGGCAACGCCCAGGAGCAGTCCCGCCAGACTGGTCACCGCCGTTTGCAGCGCCAGCATGGCGCGGCTGCGGAGCTTCGTGGTGCCCAGCACCCGCAGGATCGCCGCCTCCCTGGCCGAGGTCATCACAAACAGCACCGCGATGCCTGCCGCCGTCAGCAGGCTCAGGGCCACCACCACCGGATACAGCAGGCGCATGAGAGCGATGCTGTCCTCCAGGGGCTCCACCGCCAGACGCAGCTCCTCGTCATACAGAAGCGCCCGCAGGGGAAGGCCGTTCCTGACGGACGATATCACCCCGTCCAGCGCGTCCCGGAACCTGCCGATCTCCCGGTTCTGGGTGCTGTCCAGAGAAAATACCGCCTTGGCGTAGAGCATCTTGCTCCCCTCCATGGCCTCCACGGCCGAGAGGGGCATCAGCAGGGGCTCGGAGAGCGCGCCGCCCTCCACCGCCCCCTCGTAGTATCCAGCCACCTGACACACCCGGAAGCTGCCGCAGAGGATCCCCACGGTCCGGCCCGGCTCCATGCCGCAGTAGTCGTAGAGCTTCCAGGGCAGGAGCACCGGGAACAGCTCCTCCTCATCGGACCAGTCCCGGGAGAAGAGATCCGCGTCCCAGCCGCTGTGGTAGGTGATGGTGAAGCCGCCGCCGCTCTTCTCCTGGAACTCTGCCAGATCGTCAAAGGAGCGCACCGCCATGTATGCCTGGGGCTCGTCCCTGATGTATCCCTCCGTGCTCCAGGCCTCCTCCTGGAGGAAGACTGCGGCCTCGTTGTCCCCCACCAGGTACTCCTCCGCCATAAAGCCGGTCTCCCGGAGATTCTGCACCGCCGAAACGCCAATATAGCCGTCACTGTGCCTCCCCCGGCGGCGAAACACGGATTGATCCTGCACCAGCTCCAGCTTTATCACGGTGTCGTCATAGAGCTGGTCCAGCCGCTCCTCGCTGACAGAGATGGACAGGCGAATGGCCGCCAGTCCCAGGGTAAAGGCCGCCGCAAGCGCCGCTGTCAAAACAGATCTCGCCCTGGCCCGGACGATGTGCCGCCAGACAAAGCGGAGCGTATGGGCCGCGCCCACGCCTCCCCGGGCCTGGGGCCTCCCGGCGGCGCGGAGGGCGGGGGCGGCGGGAGCAGAGGGAACCTCCAGGACCGCCCGCGGGCCCTCGGCCGGACGAGGGGCGGAAGCCCGGCCAGCGGCGGGCCGGCCGCCCTGGAGCAGCTCCAGCGCCGGCGTCCGGACCAGCAGCAGCCCGCTCCCCGCCGCCAGGGCGGTGAAGATCGCCGCAGCGAGGCCGCACAGGGCTGCCAGCCAGCCCCCGGACAGCGCGGCGTCCTCCACCGCGCCAAAGTCGGCCAGGGAGTTCAAAAGCTCTCCGGCGTTCCTCAAGGTGAAGGCCCATCCGCCAATGCCGCCGGAGAGGATCCCCAGTCCGCTGGCCGCCAGCAGGGGCAGGGCGTAGTCCCAGGCGCACCGCCTCGCCGGAACCCCCAGGGAGCGGGCAATGGCCACGTCCCTGCGCCGCATGCGGCTGTAGATGAGGACGATCAGGCACAGCGTCAGCGCCATCACGGCGGAGTAGACCGCCCCGTTGAAAAGGGAGGAGCGGCGCATGGGCTTTGCCGCGGCCTGGAAGCTGTCCCAGTTGTTCTCCAGCATCAGGGGCCGCAGTCCAAAGTCCGCCGCGGCTCCCACCGCCTCCGCCATGAAGCCGGCCTCCGCGGCCGGGCTGGTCAGCTCAAACAGGACGTCCTCCGCGCCCGACTTGACGCCGTATCGGAAGGACGCCGGACGGGCGGAGGCCGGGAGGAAGACCCGGCTCTTGTCCCAGGCGTCGGTGCTGTTGAAGACCCCCACAATCTCGTACTGCTCCGCCTCGCCGGAGACAATTCTCCTGGACATGTCCCCTTCCTCGCAGAGATAGCCGGTGGGGCCCCGCAGGTCCCGGAGCGTCATGGTCAGCGCGTCCCCCACCGCCAGCCCCCGCTGGGTGGCCAGGCGCTCGTGGATAACGCACACGCGGCGGTTCTCGCTGTTGTCCTGGCTGTCCGGCCACCGGCCGTCCAGCAGGTAGAGGCCCCGGGACTCCTCCCACACCTGGGCCAGGGCGCTGACGTCCTTGGCAGCGATGGTTTGCAGGGAGTGCTGGTTGTCGTCAAAGAGGCGGATCTGCTCCGCCACCCCGGCCAGCAGCGGATCGCTGAGGTCCGCCTCCCCCTCCGCCACGGGGTAGTACCAGAGCCCGTCCCGGGCGGGCGTGAGAGGCTTGAACACCAGGGTTGCTCCGTCCGTCATGTGATATGCGTACTCGCCCCGGAGCAGGTACCGCCCGCCGATCTCCAGCTCCTCATATATGTCGGTCAGATCCCTGTAGCTGAACCTGATGCTGTTGCTGGGGTTGATGAGGGCCACCCTGTCCCCTGGCTGGACGGTCTCCGGGTAGCTGGCAATCACATCATCCACCTTGAAGTAGAACTTGTAGATAGGGATCCTTGTGTCCTGGGCCCCCGAAATCGTACCGGCGTAAACATACTCCAGGGTTCCGTAGAAGAACGCGTCCTCCCGGTTAAAGCGGTAGATATAGCCCTCGCTGCCGTCCAAGCCGTCCAGGTTGTACACGCCCTCCATTACGGCGGAGTCGTAGTGGACCTGATCCGCCAGCTTGACGTCCGGGTGCTGGTCCAGGTAGGCCAGGAGCTTGTCGACCCGTTTCTGGCCCCGGATGCCCAGGGACTCCACGGTCCCGATGGCGCGGTAGAAGGCGCTCAGGCGGTCCGTCTCCTGGCGGATGAGCAGATATTCCGAGGCGCGGGACACAAAGGCAAAGGTGATTAATGCTGTCACCAGCACCAGCAGGGCTGTTTTCACCGGCTGGCGGAGGGTGGACTTGAGAAAGACCTTGTTTTTCATCGTTCGCACCTCCCGATCTGTGTCTGGGCTCACAATGCCCAGGATTTGATAGAGATCTCCCCGCTCCGCGTCTGTCAGGTGGTACACCCGCACCGCGTCTTCCTCAATGCGGTAGATGCAGGCGCAGCGCCCGATCAGCAGAGCGCGGAAGCCGTGGCGGCCCAGCAGGGTATTCCGGCGCAGGACCCCGGCCCGGGGGGCCTCCGCCAGCCCCTCCACCTGGTCCAGCACCCGCCGGGACATGTCCCGGGCCGCCTGGGGTCCCTCTCGGGCGCGGCACTCCTCCAGAAGCTCCGTAAACTCGCACCGCGCCTCGTACAGCCACTCCAATCGCATGGAACGATCGCCTCCTTGACCGTGAGATTTCTTTTCTCTTGTGTACAGAAGAAAAGGGGAAAACTTGAGAGGCGGTAACCTGTCAGCCAGGGGAGCGAGCTACTCCCGCACCTGGAGCAGCTCCAGGGGGTTCCTGGCCGTGACGCTCACCGCGCTGAGTACCGCGCCGGCAATGGCCGCCAGGAGATACAATACGGCGCACAGCACGCTGGCGCTCACCAGTCCCGCCAGCAGCTCCGGGCGGGTCCGCCCCGCGTAGGCCAGCACCCCGGCAACGCCCAGGAGCAGTCCCGCCAGACTGGTCACCGCCGTTTGCAGCGCCAGCATGGCGTGGCTGCGGAGCTTCGTGGTGCCCAGGATACGCAGGATGGCCGCCTCCCTGGCCGAGGTCATCACAAACAGCACCGCTATCCCTGCCGCCGTCAGCAGGCTCAGTACCAATGTTATGGGATATAGAATCTCCATGAGACGAATACTGGCCTCCAGGGGCTCCACCGCCAGGCGCAATTCCTCGTCCCATAGGATGATCCGCACAGGTACGCCTCCGATGCGGGGGGCGTTTGCCAGTTCGTCAATGGCGGCTTGCAGCTCACTGGTGTTCCGCGTTTGGGCGGGATCAACAGTAAAGACCGCCTTGCTGTACAGCATCCGCTTGACCATGGTGCGCAGGGCGGAGGTGGGCATGAGGATGGGGCGGCTCTCGTTGTACGGGCTCCGTCTGGAGCCGCTGGACGCGCCGCCGATATCGCCGGTGTAGTACCCAGCCACCGCGCACATGCGGAAGGATCCCTTGCTGGCCACACCCATCAGCTCGCTGCCCTCCAGCTCATACTTGGTCCACATCTCCTCCGGCAGGATGATTGGGAATGCCTCGCCAGAGGACGTGTCCCAGGCCGTGGAGAACAGGCTGCCATCCCAGCCGTCGGCGTAATATATCTCCGCATACTGACCGCTGCCGAACGGAGACAGGAACTTTTCCTCGCTGTCAATGGAGCGAATGGCGCATTTGGTCTGTTCCTGATCCCGCACTGACACCCCCTGTCCGGGCTGCCATGTCTCCTCGTAGCGGAACATGGAGCCGTAGTTTGCCCCTTCCACATAGGAATCTGCGATAAGGCCCGTTTCCACAATGGTCTCCAAGGTCTCCTCAAAGAGAAAGGCCCCGGCTGTAGTGGTCTGGGTAGTATCGGCCTTTACCAGCTCAAGGCTCACCGGGGTGCGCTCATAGAGTTGGTCAACCTCTTTACGGTTGTTGACTATAGAGAACTGGATCATGGCAAGGCTCACCGTAAAGGCCGCCGCTAAGCCCATGGTCAGAAGACTCTTTCCTCCGGCGCGAACCATATGCCGCCAGACAAAGGTCAGGGTAAAGCGCGCATTCAGGGACTCCCGGCTATGGACATTTTTTCCAGCCGGCAGGGAGTCCGCTGCTGCTGTCGGGACGGGGGTCCCAGACTGGACAGCGGCCGGGGCTGTGGGAACCTCTGACCTGGGCTGAACGGCAAGACCCTGCCCTTTTGCGCCGGTCTGGCCCAGGAGCAGGGGCCGCCTGGACAGGAAGACGGCTCCACCCACCGTCAGCGCAGTCATCAGCGCCAGCGGTATGCCGCACAGCAGCGCACAATATCCCAGAGGCAGGGGCGCGCCGGCCTCCACATTGCCTGCGGCGGGCAGCGAGGACAGGAGCGCCGCCCCGCTGCGCCCGGCGTACTGCCAGCCCGCGCCGCCGCCCGCCAGAATCGCAGGGCAGCTCACCGCCAGCAGCGGCGACGCCGCCTGCCGGGCGGCGCGGGAGGCCGGCAGCCCCAGGGCCCTGGCAATGTACATCTCACGCCTGCGGGAGAAGAAGTAGACAAAGGCCGCCATGCCAAGGGCCGCCAGCAGTACGGCGGAGAAGATCCCAACATTGTATAGGGAGGATTCCCGCAGGGGCCCGGCCGCGCCCTGGAAGCTCTCCCATCCGCTCTCCTCCATCTGCGGCTTGAACCCCAACTCCGCCAGAGCAGGCTCCACCTCCGCAAGGAATTGCCGCTCCGCCTGGGGCTCCTCCAGCTCAAAGAACACACTCCCGGGATAGGGCAGGGTGGAGGCGGTTCCACGGAACAGCATGGGAAAATCGCTGTAGGGCGTGTAAAAATAATCATAGTACATTTGACTGCCGTAGTCCAACTGGAAATCCTCCGGCAGGGCGGACGCCGGGACATAGGCAAAGCTCTGCACATCCGTGTTGGGCCGCTCATTGTGGATAAACGTATCCAGATAGTCATAGATCCCCACAATCTCATAGGTATCTGTGACGCTTTTCAGGCTGTCACGATTCAGGTCCCAGCCCGTGTCCTCAACGATACCGAAATAGGACGGGGCGTCCTGGAGCGTAAGGGTCAGGTTGTCCCCCACCTTCAGCCCACGGGCGGAGGCAAGGGCGTTGCCCACAACGCACACTCGGTTTTCCTGCGCACTATCCTGGCTGTTCAGCCAGCGGCCATCTGTGAGGTAGATGCCGGCGCGGGTGTCCCGGGTCATGGGCAGGGCGCTCATATCCTGAAGGGGCACCACGTTCAGGGAGCGATGGTCCGCACGAACACAGGCCAGATGCTGGCGGATCTCACTGAGTTGGGGATCAGACCAGTTCGCCTCCCCGTCGGCTACAGGATAGAAAAAACTGTCCGCCAGGGGGTGGGAATAGATGGCATAGGTGATATAATCCTCCGTCTTGTCGTCATACGCTACGCGGCAGACCCTCTGCTGGTTAAAATAGGCCATCACCAGATACCGCTGCCCCCGCTCCAGCTTTCCATAGGCGGCGTCCACATCCTCCGGGTCCCCGGTTTTTGCCGTTGTAAGATACCAGTCATTGAATGTCGCGCCGGGATACTGGGGATTGCCCAGGCTTCCGCTGGTCCGGTACAGGAATACCTCCCGTCCCTCTACTACCCACTCCGGGTAGCCCTCCACGACCGTGTCCGCCACAAAGCGGAAGCTCTTTTGATCCCAATCCCGCAGCGTCCCGTAAAAGGCAAAGTACGTGTTCGCATAGCTGCGATAGGCAGACGTATTGACGTTGCAGATATCGCCCTCCATCACGGCGGGGACATAGTTATATGTGTTGACCGTCTTGACCAGAGGATTGCTCTCCAGGTAGGCGGCCGCCTCCCGGGCATCCACGTACTGCTCCCCGGAGATGGCAGAGACCGCACCTACGGCCCGGTAATAGCCGGACAGGCGCTCGGTCTCCTGCTTCACCAGCAGATATTCAGCGCCCCGGGACACAAAGGCAAAGGTGATTAATGCTGTCACCAGCACCAGCAGGGCTGTTT